>Ga0210074_1000547_pt1 | contig 13002 bp, 13 predicted proteins | sample China_Galinas_Co_FD_184860 | JGI IMG/M metagenome (GOLD analysis project Ga0210074, IMG submission 184860) | Wetland microbial communities from San Francisco Bay, California, USA, that impact long-term carbon sequestration -... | ecosystem: Environmental > Aquatic > Marine > Wetlands ... | reverse complement strand
TATTTCTTATGGAGATGAGGATTTCAAAAAAATTTTGTTCAACACTTCAGATAAATATTTTAAAGCAGAGGATCGATCGTAAAAATTTTTCTTCATGTCTTGTGTTCATAAAAATTTTCCATGAAAAATTATTTTAAAAAACTTTTTAAAAAATGTTGACAAATTATTTATAAAGAGTATATTTGGAACAAAAAATAATTTTAAGGAGAAAATATTTTATCACCAAGGTTTAATGTACGTTTAGATGTTGCTATAACATTCAACGTAAAACCGGAGAGTGAAACTTTCCTTGAAGACCTCCCCCCTGTTCAGAATTCTCCACAGCATGATCTTCAACCGGCAGTTGATACTTATGCCGAGTGGGATACATGGGAAACTGTCAATGCTGTTAAAGATGCCATTGCTGAATTTCACAACGTTACTTTAATTGAAGCTAATGATGATGCTTATTTAAAACTTAAAGAACTGAAACCTGATATAGTATTTAATTTTGCTGAAGGCTTAAACGGTGTGAACCGCGAGTCGCATATGCCAGCGATACTTGAAATGCTTCAGATACCGTATTTAGGTTCTGATCCACTGACATTGGGAATATGTTTGGACAAGTCACGTGCGAAAGAAATTTTAACATACCACAAAGTTCCCAATGCAAAATTTCTGGTTGCCGATCAATTGGAAGACATCAACCAGACCAAATTTGATTTTCCATTAATAGTTAAACCGATTTCCGAAGGATCCAGCAAAGGAATTTTTTCATCGTCGTTCGTAAAAAACAGACAAGAACTTGAGGATGAAGTTAGAAGAATAAATTCTTCTTACAATCAACCGGCACTAATTGAAGAATTTTTACCGGGTAGAGAATTTACAGTAGCAGTGCTTGGAAATGGAGACGAAGCACAAACTCTTCCGATTATTGAGATAAGGTACGAACAATTTCCGCAAGATGTAGTTCCTTTGTACTCTTATGAAGCTAAATGGATTCTGGATACAAAGGAAAATAAATTTGATGTGTTTGAATGCCCCGCGAAGTTGGATAAACAACTTGAAGAAAAAATAAAGCAAACTGTTTTGAGAACATATAATGTTCTTAAGTGCAGAGACTGGAGTCGAATTGATGTTCGTCTGGATAAAAATGGAGTTCCAAATATTATTGAGATAAATCCATTGCCGGGAATAATGCCTGACCCGAATGAGAATTCGAGTTTCCCAAAAGCAGCAAGAACTGCCGGTATGAATTACAACCAATTGATACAAAGCGCTTTATTTGCAGCAGCAAATAGGTACAACCTCGTATGAAGGAAAACGCCAAGATATTGATTTGCTATAATTCTCCCGTTAGTGTTTTTTCTGTGTATAATGGAAAACTGAATGACGAAACTGCCAAAGCAAATGATCTTTCAGAGAATAACTTTGTTAATGAGCTTGAGAATGTCGAGCGTTCTTTATCAAAATCTTTTACCGAAGTAAAATCAATTGCTGTTGATAGAAATGTACAGCAGGTTATAAATAATATTAATGCTTTCAATCCAGATATCATTTATAATTTTGTCGAATCAGTAGAAGGTATCGCTTCCTATGAATATTGTATGGCTGGATTATTCGAACTTCTCGGTTTCGAAATTACCGGATGTCCACCAATTACTCTTGGTAATTGTCTTAATAAAGCAAGAGCAAAATCAATTCTGAAATCCAGAGGAATCCTTACACCTGAATATCGTACACTAAAAAAGACAAAAAGATTTACAGAGAAAGAAATAAAATTACGCTACCCGATGATACTTAAACTGATGAATGAAGATGCAAGTATCGGTATTTCTGAGTTCTCAGTGGTAAAAAATTACTCAGAACTGAGAAAACAATTCAACTTTCTTGTTGAAACTTACAAACAGGATATAATACTAGAGGAATTTATCACTGGCAGAGAGCTTAATGTAGCAATACTCGGAGGAAAAGTTCTTCCAGTGTCTGAAATTAATTTTGGTGGACTACCTGATGAATTCCCTAACATCGTTACGTACGATGGAAAATGGACTGAAGGAAGTGTTTACTATAATTATACAAAACCTGTTTGTCCGGCCGTTCTGCCTGCAAGAATTAAAAAGAAAATTCAAACTATAGCTTTAGTATCCTACGATGCTCTGAACTGCCGAGACTATGCGCGTGTTGATATTAGATTAAGCAATGATGGTGAGCCCTATGTTATTGAGGTTAATCCTAATCCTGATATTTCCTCCGACTCCGGTTTTGCAAGAGCCGCAGCAGCTGAGGGGATGAGTTACGATGATTTACTTTATACAATTGCAAACTTTGCATTAACCAGAAAGAAAAAAAATGATTCGCAGGCTAAAGCCAGCTGACATTAATGTAATTGAAAATATTTTAAATACTGTTCCTAATTTTAGTAGTGAAGAGATTGATGTTGCAATGGAACTTGTGAACATTGCAGCCGCAAATGAAAAGCAGACTGACTATAATTTATTCGTTTATGAAGAAGATGGCATGATTCTTGGGTATCATTGCACAGGTAAAAGACCTTTGACGGATGGTGTTTACGATCTTTACTGGATCGTAACCAATCCTAGTTATAATAAAAAAGGTATTGGAAAGAAACTTTTAGAACATGCGGAAAGTTTTGTGAACGAAATGAACGGCAGATGGCTGCTGGCAGAAACATCTTCTAAAGATAGTTATTCTGCAACCAGAAATTTTTATATGCGTAATAATTACAGCATAATTTCTGAAATAAATGATTTTTATTCCAAAGGTGATGGTATGATCATCTTCGGAAAATATTTCAATCACAAGAACAACTAAGGAACTATCATGGAACTTTGGCAGGAAATGGTAAGAGACAGTGTTCACACTGTAGACCACGTTGTGGAGAAATTCGGTATCGACCGCAAAACAGCGGAAGACCTGGATGAATTCTTCCAGGCACGAATTAACCCTTACTATCTAAGTCTCATCCGTTATCCGGGGGATCCTATATGGCAACAATGTGTTCCCGCAAAGGTTGAACTGGAAGACATCGATGCAGAAGAAGACCCACTCCACGAGGACGAAATGAGTCCCGTTCCAAACATCACTCATCGTTACCCCGATCGTGCATTATTTTTGGTTACAAGCCAGTGTGGTATCTATTGCCGTTTCTGCACCCGAAAAAGAAAAGTTGGTGACTATGAAAAAATATCAATGAAAGGTCTTGAAAGTGCATTCAAATATCTTGAAGAGCACACTGAGATCAGGGATGTAATTCTATCCGGTGGTGATCCTTTAATGCTTACCGATACTATGCTCGAGAAAATTCTCCAGCGGTTACGTCAGATAAAACATATAGAGATAATCCGACTTGGAACAAGAATGCCAGTAGTTCTTCCGCACAGAATTACTCCAAAACTTGTTAATATGTTAAAGAAGTATCACCCGATATATGTCAATACTCATTTTAACCATCCTTGGGAAATAACGGAAGAAAGTTCCAGAGCTTGTACGACACTTGCAGATGCAGGTGTTCCTGTGGGCAACCAGATGGTGATCATGAAAGGTGTAAATGATGATCCTGCAGTAGTTAAAGAGCTGATGCAGAAATTATTGAGAATAAGAGTTCGTCCTTACTATATGTATATGGCAGATGAGACGAAAGGCGCAAACCACTTCCGTACTTCCATTGAAACTGGTTTAAGGATTGCTGAAGCATTGCGCGGACACACAAGCGGTTTAGCTATTCCTCATTTTGTAATTGATGCACCTGGTGGTGGTGGTAAAATTCCAATTCTGCCGAATTATGTATTGCATATGGATGATGAGGAAATCATTCTCCGCAACTTCCAAAATAAAGTTTACAGGTATAAAAACTATTCTGATAAGAATAATCCTGAAGGCTTCGGAAGCAAGAAAAAGAAAACTAACGGAAAGAAAAAATCAGATAAGAAAAAAGTTGAAGAGCCGGTTTTTGAAGAAGCCTGATTTGATTAAATATGATTTATTTAATGCCATCCTTGTGATGGCATTTTTATTTAAGATCTCTCCCTTCCGGATTCATTTTATTTAGTCTCACATCAATTCCCCAAAGTAGTTTATTACGAAGAGTTTCAAAATACGTAGTTAGTGAAGTTTTAATTAGCTGTAAAGGTCTCTCACTTTTTTTAATTACTATTTCTAACGGAGGTGAAAATTTGTAAACTCGCTGACCATCGCAACTAACCTGCACATCTTTGTATGGGGAATCTGCTCTTAATTTTATTACCTGCTCGCTTGATAAAACAATCGGTTTAACAGTTAAACTATGCGGTGATATAGGAGAAAGAGTTATTGCCTTTGTTGTTGGCGTAACAATGGGTCCACCTGTTGAAAGTGAGTAACCTGTTGAACCGGTTGGAGTCGCAATTATTAATCCATCAGCAGAAAAAGTTGTAACGTACTCATCATCAACCCAAACTGTAAGTTCAATCATTTTTGGCCAGCCGCCTTTTTCAATTACAAGATCATTAACCGCAAGTAGTTTATCACTCCCCGGCACGTTACTCGTTCCGGTTAGAACCATTCGTTCTTCAGTAGTATATTTTTTGTTTCTGAGCAGATCAATGACACTTTCAATCTGACCGACATCTGTCTCAACAAGAAAACCGAGTTTGCCAAGATTTAATCCAAGTACAGGTTTGTCGTAGAAATGAGCTTTGAAAGCTGTTGTCAACATTGTGCCGTCACCACCTATTGAAATAATAAGATCACTTTTACGGAATAATTTATCATCTTCCGGATCAGGACCTTTACCGACTCGCAGATTTAAATTACTATTCTCTTCAAGAATAGAATCAGTAAGAATGTAGTCTATTTTTTCTTTTTTTAGTTTTTCAATAAATGAAGAGACAACGTCAAGTACTTTCTCTTTTGTAATATTTGCAATTATGCCTAGAAGCATCCGCGCTTATTTTTCCTTATCTGTTTTTTCTTTCGCCTTGTCACTATCACTATCCTGTTTTTCTTTTCCCGTCTCATCAACATAGTTTAGTTTAAGTTCTTTTAAAGTTTCAACTAAAAATTTCTCTTCGTATTCTGAAAGATTACCTTTGGTTTTTACGTGAAGCATATCAAGAGTATCAATATAAATTTTAGCGTGTTCCAGATTTCGATCAATTTTATCGGTAACCGGATTTTTAATTTTACCCATTGCCATCATGGCTATCTGTTGGTTTTGGATAATTAACTGCATAAAAAGGATATTTTGATTAGCATCGTCCATTGTATTACTCCCTGTTTAATTTTAAGATTTAACCGGTTAGATAAAATTACAAGTTAAATTGCTACAACAAGAAATATTATCTAACGGGATAAACATACAATATTTTATTTAAAGAAACTTTAATTGGGAACAAGCGTAAATACCGATCTACCAATGTTTTACTTAAGTTCAAATACGTAAAGGCTTTCTGTTTTATCTGAAACAATGAATAATTTTGTCCGGGATTTGTTCATAGTTATTCCTTCAGGCTGTGCAACTTTAATTTTAAACTCTTCTATTGGAATCCCTGAAAGATCCGTTTTAAATATTCGTTGACTTTCATCGCTTAAAATCCAGAGTGTATTGTCAGTATTATCAAAAAATATCCCGGATACATCCTTTGCAACATCAATTGTATCTCTCGCAAGTTCAATTAGGTTTTCATCCAGGGTAATCAATAATCTCGGTTTCTTTTCATTTAATATGTAGTATTTTTTCTCTTTTGGATTATATGTAATTCCCTCCAGTCCGGAATTAAATTCACCCTTCAGATTTATAGCTGCCCTGTTCAACTCTTTGCCGGAAGTATCGACTATAACAATTTCATTCGTTCTTTCCAGAACCACTGCAAGTGTACTATCTGTAACAATCGTAATTCCTTCAAGATCTTCACCACTGATCAAAAAGCTTTTAATTTCTTTACCCAAGCTATCAATCAGGTAAACTTTACTGTTTTGATCGCTCACAACCCAGAACGCCTTTTCATCAAAGCTAATATCCAAGCCCGAAGGTTCTGGCACAGGAATTTCTTCCGCAATTGAAAATGACAGGTTTTTTTCACTTTCTTCCTTTTTTTCATGGCAGGAAGAAGCCATTAGTGATATACAGTAAAAGATGGCTAAATAAGCAAATTTGTTCATTTTATGGTGGTTATGGTTAAAAAACTTAAAATATATAATTAATATAATCTTTTATTTAACACAAGTAAGTTATTGTTTAAGCAATAAAAAAGATGTACTATACTCTCGATGTGTTTTTATATTTTGGATTGTAGGGGTGCAGGAAAATAAAAACAAAAGAGAGAGAAAAAGGAGGAATATTAACATATGATGGCCAAAATTTCTACGTTCTTTGGGATAATAATTGTCCTGTGTGTTCTTGTTTTTGGATTTGTATTCTTTGAGCCGACTTTCACAGAGGAAGTGATTGAAATTCATGTAATCAACAAAGAAAAATGGAGTGGCGAAAAAGGAAAGTACTTTATCTTTACTGATAATGAAGTTTTTCTGAACGAGAATAATTACTATCACAATAACAAGACAAACGCTGATGAACTTTTCCCGATTTTTAAGCGAGGAACAAATTATAAAGTGAAGGTTGTTGGATTATACATACCATTTCTACCAAGGTTTCGTAACATTCTTACTATAATGGAAAAGAGAGAGTCCAACTTCCCTATTCAACAAGATTACTAATTTCTTCATTATCAGCTAGAACAGTTTTTGGTTGAAACAAGGGACCTGGTCTGGTAAGTCCCTTCAAATATTTTTGTTTGCACTAATATGTACTAGCCAGATAATGATGACGCATATCAACTCTAACAAAACATTTGCTCCGGTCAATAATCAATCACCTCCAATCATTATAATCAAATAAAAGAAAAAAATTTTCATTTTTGAGAACAAGATACATTGTTTTGAAAAGTGGTATTTATTTTTCGTAAAAAATCAATATTTATTTTAATTAACGACCAAGGACACAGATACAATTAGAGGCATAAAAATTGTCAATCAGCCATTGCTATAATATTTGATCATTAAAAAACAGGAATTAGACAATGGCCTATTTAGTAACTGATGATTGCATCGACTGCAACGCCTGTGAAATTGAATGTCCAAACAACGCAATTTATGCTGGCGGATCTCCATATGAAATAAACGGACAAGAGTATCCTGCTTTACACGATACTCATACCTATATAGCTTATGATAAATGTACCGAATGCGTTGGCTACTACGATGAAGCACAATGTGTAGCAGCTTGTCCAAGTGAGGCAATAATTAAAGACCCGGATCATGTTGAAAGTCAGGAAGAACTTTTGGCAAAGAAAGAAAAACTAGGTACTATACTAAAATAATTCTTTAAAAGGCTGTTCCAACAATCTGATATAGCTATCCTATTCTTACAGTGCCAAAATCTTCTCTAAGTAATTGGGGAAGGGGAAATTGGGACCACTAATCTGGGGTGGCACTGAATAAAAAGAATGATGAAACAGCCTTTACTATTTTAAATCAGGTAATAAATCCGTAAAGCGATTATTTCTTTTGAGTTGAAGTTACTTTTTCTTCGCAATAATCCTTAATTACCTGGTAAGCTTCAAATAAACCAAGTTCACCCGCTCTTTTAAAATCATCACACGCACTTATTTTTATATTCAAACTTGCGTAACAAATCCCACGATTGTAATAAGCAGTTGCATCTGCTGAATCCAGAGAAATTATATACGTATAATCAACAGCCGCACTCAGGAATTCATTCAAAGCAATTTTAGCTTCTGCTCTTGAATAATATAATTCGGTATTGAGCGGTTCAATATTTAGCGCAGATGTATAATCATCGATTGCATTTGACAGATTACCTTGCTTAATATTTTCATAGGCTCTGTTTTTATAAGCCAATACATTTTTGGGGTCAAAAGAAATTACATATGTAAAATCTTCAATTGCATTTTGTGAATCGCCAAGAAATGAATAGAGCAATCCCCTGTTCATATAAAATTTATAATTGGTGGAATCCATAATGATTGCCGTTGTGTAATCCTCAATTGCACCCGGGTAATCTTCAATTGATTCTTTTGCATAAGCACGATTAAAATAAATCAGAGAATTAGTTGAATCTAAAAGTTCAGCATAATCAAAATCAAGAATGGCTTCATAATAACTCTTGCAAGCTACTTTAGCCAATCCTCGGTTAATAAAATATTCATCTCTGGTTTTATCAAGAAGTATAGCTCTTGAATAATCTTTGATAGCATTGCTGCAGCTATCCAATTGCATTTCTGCTCTTGCACGGTAAAAATATAATTCGGCATTTCCCGGGTCTGCCTCAATTGCTGCAGAGAAAAGTGTTATCGATGTTATGTATTGCTGTTTATCATAACTATCAATTCCTCTTACAATTAATTCATTCTGCTCAGGCGCACAGGAAATGCAGATACAAATAATAATTAAAGGAAAGAATATTTGAATAAAAAAGTGTATTCCTGCTTTGCATAACCTGTATATATTTCTTAACTGTATATTCATCAATGGAAATTTAACTCATTTCGCTCAACATATAAAAGTATTTTGTGCTATTTTTTAAAAGTGGTTTTGTTTTGATTTATTTCTCATTCAATTAATACAATGAGGCAAATATGGATTTAATTTTACTTGTTATCGGTATTGTTCAGATATTCCTTTCTGTTCTGATAGCTATAACGATAGTTTATGCAGCTTCGAAGATTTTTAGAAAACTTATCGTCGGGATAAACGAAACTGATGAGTTGAAGAAAAACAATGTAGCCGTAGCCCTACTGAACGCATCAATTGTGCTCGCATTGATCCTGGTAGTAAAAAAATCTATTGAATCAGCAATAACAATTTTTGGGAATACTTTGCGCAATCCTGATACAGTTTTAACTAGCTATCTTCAAACAGGATTAATTATGATCGGACACATTGTTCTTGGGGGAATAATAGCTTTCGCGGCAATATTTGCAGCCTTACAGATTTTTATAAAACTAACAGATGATCTTGATGAGTTAAAAGAAATAAAAGAAAACAACACAGCGGTAGGTATTTTGCTAGGGATAATTATTGTTTCCATGGCTCTTCTTCTTCAACCGGGAGTTGACACAATTCTTAATTCGCTGATTCCCTTCCCACCGGTTTCATTAATTGACATAGGTTAGTATTCTGAATGAATTCGGGTTGTTTAAAAAAATCCTTCTTTGGTTGCTCAGCAATATTTCTTTTCTTTTTTACCATAATCATATTGCTGTTACTTTCTTCAGAGTTTCCAGAAATTGAATTTAGTTCTTCAGATGATGAAAAGGGAGAATACACTATCGAACTCGACACACTGACAAATGAAAAGGTAGTGAAATCAACTTTTTACTGGCAACTGGTAGATAACAGGTTAAAGAAAAGAGAATTCCAGATTACATTTAAACTACTTGATAAAGAAATTCGCGAAGCAATGGAGTACATAGATAAAATAGCAAATATGAGTTACAATGAGCTGGGTCTTGATAATAATTTTTCTGATCCAATTACTGAATCAAGGATTGTTTGGGCTAAAGTTTATTGGCTTGTCTACAATCACTCACTCCCACAGATGAATCCAATAATTGATGGATTTAACAAGATTTTTCTGGAAGAGAAATTTGATACACGTGATAAAATATATTTTGTAATTACCTTTGTGCAAAATATAAAATATGACAGACCCGGAGGATTGCTCGACCTGTTTCCACCGCCTGCAACAATTGCCTACCGTTTTGGAGATTGTGATTCGAAGGCAATGCTGCTATATGTCCTCCTAGAAAAAATGGGTGTTGATTGTGCAATGCTGTGGAGTTATAACTATAAGCACGCAATGCTTGGTATAAAAGTTAACGGAAGAGGAAACTCATTGATTGCCAATGGAAAAAAATACTTTTTCCTAGAAACAACTTACCCCAACTGGGAAGTTGGAGAAATTCCGCCGGAGTTTAACAATGTTAAGTTCTGGTATATTTCTGAAATTGATTCAGATAAGAACCATCAGAGGGAAAAATAAATCAGATATTCAAAATGAAAATTCTGAAGGTGGCTCTAAATCCTCTCTAGCCAAGCCTTAATGATTTTTTTCACTAAAAATTAAAACGGATTAGTTGCCCAAACTGTAACTTCAGGTATAAAACCTCTGTCATCCATTTCCAAAGTTGAAACTATCGTATGAGCTATTTCAAAACTTCTTAGTTTATTTGGAACTTCTTTTTTCTCTATTCCCTCTCCATTTCCGAAAGCTGTTATTACTTCACTGGGATTTATTAGAATCACTCGCACATTATATTTTCTAAGTTCTGCCTGCCAGCATTGTGTCATTCCGCGTAATGCAAACTTAGATGAAGCATAAACAGTTCCGTTTGCGAAACCCTTTGTTCCTGCTGTTGACGAAATGTTAATGATGTTTCCAAAATTCTGTTTTCTGAATAGTACGGCTGCATGCTTAGCCATCATCGCTGCACCGAAGACATTTACTGAATACACATTCATGAAATCTTCCTGGTCCAGATCAAATATCTGGTTCCACTTTCCTCCAATACCTGCATTATTAATGAGACAATCGAGCTTTCCAAATTCATTTAAGAATTCATCATAAGTTCTCTTTATGTCTGCAGGATTAGCAGTATCAGCATTTATTGGAAATGCACCTATTTCGTTTGCGCTTTTTTCTAGTCTGGTTTTGTTTCTTCCGGTTATAGCTACCTTTCCTCCATTTTCGATTAGTAGTTTGGATGTGGCTTTACCAATGCCAAGACTGCCTCCGGTTACAAGAAATGTTGAATCTTTAATTTGCATGTTAAATCCTTAATTGATCATTAAAATTTCCTATAAGATATAAATAAATATTTAAACAGGTTAAGCTCAAAATAAATTCCATTTATCAAAAAATAATTGTATTGCTAAACCTATATCCTTTATTTTTGTAAAAGTTTATAATACAAATAATGAACTCTAATACTACATTCCAATAATATAATCAGGTGTTGTAATGCTTAAAAAAATGTTAATCATAATGTTTACCATCTCTTTAATCACTACTCAAGTAATCTCGCAGGAAAATGAAGAAGACAAAAGTCCGTACAAATCATCAACATTTAACGGATTAAAGTTTCGGTCAATCGGACCTGCTGTAACTTCAGGTAGGGTAACTGATTTTGCGGTCAATCCAAATGATATCCACGAATTTTATGTTGCAGTTGCTTGTGGTAATGTCTGGAAAACTACAAATTCAGGAACAACATGGGAACCGATATTTGATAAGTATGGATCATTCTCGATAGGCTGCGTTACGCTTGATCCAAATAACCCGCATGTAGTTTATGTTGGAACCGGTGAAAACAATAGCCAGAGAAGTGTATCGTGGGGCGATGGAATTTATCGTTCCGAAGATGGCGGAAAAAATTTTACAAGCCTGGGATTGAAAACATCAGAACATATTGCAAAAATTTTAATAGATCCAAATGATTCAAAAATAATTTATGTTGCAGCACAAGGACCGCTTTGGGGACCCGGTGGAGAACGAGGACTCTATAAATCAACTGATTACGGTGTAACATGGGATTCTGTACTTTACGTCAGTGAAAATACAGGTGTAACAGATGTCATAATGGATCCAAGAAATCCTGACGTTCTTTACGCAGCATCATATCAGAGAAGAAGGCATGTATGGACGTTGATAAATGGCGGACCTGAAAGTGCTATTTACAAATCAACCGATGCAGGAAAAACCTGGAACAAGTTAAGTTCAGGCTTGCCATCCGGTGATGTTGGAAGAATCGGTTTAGCCATCTCTCCCGTAAATCCTGACTATATCTACACAATCATTGAAGCTCGTGATGAAGCAGGTGGTTTTTACAGAAGTACAAATCGTGGTGCTTCGTGGGAAAAAAGAGGCGACTATCAAAACCGTAGTGCTCAATACTATTCTGAAATTTTTTGCGATCCTGTGAATATGGATAAAGTTTACTTACTAGATACCTACTCCTCAATTACTGAAGACGGTGGAAAAACATTTTCACGAATAAGTACTAAAGGAAGACACGTTGACGATCATGCATTCTGGATTAATCCTAAAAACACAAACCACTATCTAATTGCAGGTGATGGGGGCATTTACGAAACATTTGATGCCGGCGATACATTCCTCTTTAAAGATAACTTACCAATAACTCAATTCTACAGAGTGAGCGTTGATAACTTTGAACCATTTTATCGAGTGATGGGTGGAACACAGGATAACAACAGTATGATCGCACCATCCCAGACAGTTAATGAGGAAGGAATTATTAATTCTGATTTTATTCCGCTTGTTGGCGGAGACGGATACGAAGCTGTTGCTGATCCTGATAATTCTAATATCATTTATTGTCAATGGCAGTATGGTGGATTAACACGCCACGATTTGCAGTCTGGTGAAACTATAAGCATTAAACCTCAGGAGGGAAAAGATGAACCAGCTTACAGATGGAACTGGGACACTCCTCTTATTTTAAGTCCACACGCAAACAGATTGTACGCTGCTGCTAATGTTGTTTTCAGAAGTGATGATCGGGGAAACACGTGGAAAGTTATCAGCCCGGATTTAACAAGACAGGTTGATAGAAATAAACTTCCTGTGATGGACAAAGTCTGGAGTGTAGATGCAGTTGCAAAGAATGCTTCAACTTCTTTTTACGGAAATATTGTTTCATTGAGTGAATCTCCTTTAGTTGAAGGTTTAATTTATGCCGGGACTGATGACGGACTTATTCAGGTAACTGAAGACGGTGGTACAAATTGGAGAAAGATTGAATCATTCCCGGGAATTCCTGAAATGACTTACGTAAGCTGTTTATATGCTTCACGATTTGATGCAAATACTGTTTACGCAACTTTCGATAATCACAAAAGAGCTGACTTTAAACCATACATTCTTGTTAGCAGGGATAAAGGGAACAGCTGGGAATCAATTAGTGGTGATCTTAAAGAACC
>Ga0210074_1000545_pt1 | contig 13016 bp, 15 predicted proteins | sample China_Galinas_Co_FD_184860 | JGI IMG/M metagenome (GOLD analysis project Ga0210074, IMG submission 184860) | Wetland microbial communities from San Francisco Bay, California, USA, that impact long-term carbon sequestration -... | ecosystem: Environmental > Aquatic > Marine > Wetlands ... | reverse complement strand
TATCTCCTTATTCAATGGTGTAGTGTGATAAATTGACCTGGACAATGCCGGCGCGGATACGACCGGAATCTTATACATCTGGGCGACGCTTCTAATTTGCGCAGCCACTAAATCTTTGCCTTTCGCCAATACAACAGGCGCCCGCATCTTGTCCTGATCATATTTAACCGCAACAGCATAATGGGTAGGGTTGGTGATAATCACATCGGCGCGCGGCACCTCGGCCATCATGCGCTTACGCGCCATTTCTCTTTGTATGTTACGCACTCTCGCCTTTACTTCCGGATTACCCTCTGTCTCCTTATTCTCATCCTTTATTTCCTGGCGGGACATGCGCAATTGCTTGGCGTGATCCCATAACTGAAAAGGAACGTCAATAGCCACAACCAGCAACAGCGGACTGCTGATTATCAGAAAGGCCCAGATTAATATCTCTCCGGATTCCCTTAACCCAACCTGGATATCATCATTACTCAAGACGATGAGCTGGCTCTTATGAGACCACATAAACAAAACTGCGACGATTGCCACCAAGCCGAACTTAGCCAATGCCTTCACCAACTCGACGACGCTTTTCAATGAAAATATTCTTTTAATGCCCTTCAAAGGACTGATGCGCTCCAATTTGACTGACAGCGCATCGGGACTAAACGACCAGCCTCCTAAGGCCATAGGTGCAAACAGCGCCACTGCCACCAGCAACATAAGCAGAGGTGCCACAACCATCAACGCATGTGTCAACTCCGAGAGAAAGAATTTTGGGAGACTATCTGAATTTAAGATCTTATCCATGGACGGTTGAAAACTATCGCGCATCGTATCGAGCAACGACTCCACAATTTCACCACCCATTAAATAGATTCCAACCCCGGAGACGAATAACAATGAAAATGTAGTCAGTTCCCTGGATCGGGCTATTTGCCCCTTCTCACGTGCCTCGCGCAGCCTTTTGGGAGTAGCCTGTTCTGTTCGTTCCTGCCCTCCTTCCTGAGCCATATCAAATCACTCCTACGATGCCGTGTCTCATAAAATAGAAAGTTTGATCGAAGAGCTCTTGCAATTTAGGAACGAAGTACGTGATCGTAGCCAGCATCGCCACGAAACCCAGGATGATAGTGATCGGAAAACCAACGGCAAATATGTTCAACTGTGGCGACGCCCTGGTCATTACCCCAAAGGCCACATTCACGAGTAGCAACGCGGTAATCGCCGGCAAGGCAATCACCAGAGCCGCGACAAACATCCATTTACTCCAAAGTACGACCTCCCATAATTTTTCGGGGAGCAAACTATAATCCCCAATAGGCATAGTCTTGAAGCTTCCGACCAGGGTGTCGACCAATATTAAATGTCCATTCAACACCAGGAATAAAATGGTTGCCAAAACAGTATAGAATTGGCCTACCACGGGCACTGAAACGCCGTTCTGGGGATCCATCATCGATGCAAACCCCAGACCCATAAGCTGTGCCACTGACTGTCCGCCGATGATTAAGGCACTAAACACTAAAGTAACGATAAAACCGAGCATCACCCCGATGAGAACTTGATGAATAGTAATTACAGCACCTGCCAGGGACAGCGGATCGATGTATTGTATTTTTGGCAGTATCGGCACCACCATAATCGTAAGCGAGATAGCGATTATTATTTTCACACGCGCCGGAACGTTTCTCGTACCAAATATAGGTGCTGCACCAACAAAGGCGGCAATTCGTATAAATGGCCAAATGTACTGCGCCACCCATAATGTAAGATCAGCTGATGTGAATTTCACACTCAAGTACCTATTTATTGCCAGATTAGATTCGGTATGTCATGAAAAAGTCTTTGCGTGTATATGACCAAGGTTCTGAGTATCCAGGGACCTGCCACAATGATGATCAGCATTGTAATCATCAGCTTTGGAATAAAACTCAACGTCACTTCGTTAATCTGTGTTGCGGCTTGAAAGACACTGATCAATAGACCGACTACCAAAGCTGGCACCAACAGCACACCGATTATTTGAATTGTTACATATAGGGCTGTTTGACCAATCTGCACAATACTCTCTGGAGTCATGTCGGTTACCTATAGAAACTCGATGCCAATGTCCCTATTATCAAGGTCCATCCGTCCACCAGGACAAACAACATAATTTTAAAGGGAAGCGATATTATCAATGGCGACAACATCATCATACCCATAGCCATCAATACGCTCGCCACTACAAGATCTATGATTAAGAAAGGAATGAAAAGCATGAAGCCTATCTGAAAAGCCGTTTTTAGCTCGCTGGTAACAAAGGCCGGAACCAATACCGTAAATGGAACGGTATCCATACTTAGTTTGCTTTTATTACCCGCCATATCCATAAACATAGACAGGTCGTTTTCCCGGGTCTGATTGTACATAAACTTTTTGAATGGCTGTTCTGCCCTTTCTAACCCTTGTTGAAAGGTAATTTCATTCTTCATATAGGGCGATACGGCATCGCTAGTTACTTTGTCGATGACGGGCGTCATGACGAAAAATGTTAAGAACAAAGCCAGACCTATTAATGTCTGGTTAGTAGGGGTCTGTTGAGTACCCAATGCCTGCCTCAGCAATGCCAGGACGATGATAATCCTGGTAAATGAAGTCATCATCAGCAAACCTGCTGGCAGCAGAGTCAGGACCGTCATCAATATCAATATTTGGATATTGATCGAATAAGTTTGTGCGCCGGCTGAGCCAGGAGTCACCGTAATTGCGTCCAGACCTGAAGCGGCCTCCGCACCAGGAAGCATCAGAAGCAGGCACAGCACGAACAGTAGGGATTGAATCGCCTTTTTCATAATAGTTATTGCTTAGAAAACTTATCTATGATCTGCTTGAACCCGCGATTCTCGATATGGCCCTTGACATCGGATTTCTTCGTTAATTCGGCGTCGCCATCAAGGACATGCAAGGTTCTGATCTGTCCTGGCGCCACTCCTACGACAATATTCGCCCCACCGACTTCTATTACCAGAATTTTTTCCCTCATCCCCAAAGACATCGAGGAAATTATTTTTATTACCTGGCCGGAGCCATAGCCAAAGCGACCGCTTCTTCTCATCAACCACGCCATAAAGAAGATGAAGCCGATTACGACCAGAAAGCTTATTAATATCTGAGCCACGTATGAAGTATTCATCGGACCATCAACACCGGCCAAGTCCGCGCCTTGCTTGGCGAGCGTTTCGGCAAGAGCAATCTTGGGCATTAGACAGATAATGCAGAATATTATTTTTTTTAGGGAAGACATGCTGTATATATCTATTTAAGTTTTTTGACTCTTTCGGCCGCACTAATGACATCAGTCAATCTAATGCCGAATTTCTCGTTAACGACCACGATCTCCCCATGGGCTATCATGGTTCCGTTCACAAGCACATCCATTGGTTCTCCGGCCAGCCTATCAAGCTCCACAACGGAGCCTTGATTCAACTGCAAAAGATTTCTAATGGTTTGTCTGGTTCTACCAATCTCGACTGACAACGTTACGGGAATGTCCAGTATCACATCGAGATTAACTTCATCCACGTTGGCTTTTCCTTCATTACTCAACTGCCCGAATTGCGCCTTTTCATAGCTGTCGTCGGCGCCATCATTACTTGTGGCAGCGTCCGCTGCGGACTGCTCGGCCATCGCTTCACCCCAAACGCTGTCGACTTCGTCTTCACTGCTATTGGTTTCGTCACTCATGACTTTCTCCGACGCATATTAATTTATTTGCTTAATCGCTTCCGTTATCTTTACGGCGTTCATCCCTTGATGGATACCGTACTTTCCTCTGAAGACAGGAATTTCCTCCACCTTCATCACGGATTTCTCCGGCAAATCTACGGGGATAATATCTCCCGGCTTGATATTGAGAACATCCTCTAGACTTAGCGTCACTTCAAGCAAGGTTGTCGTCATATTTACCTGTGCTTCCTTCATGTCTTCTCGCAATGCAAGAACCCATCTCTCATCTGTTTCATTACGATCACTTTGCACGCCAGCATCCAGGATTTCTCTTATAGGCTCAACCATCGAATACGGCATGGTCACGTGAAGATCTCCGCCGCCCCCATCCAATTCGATATGGAATGTCGTAACGACAACAACTTCCGAAGGACTGACGATATTGGCGAATTGTGGATTCACCTCTGAATTCATATATTCAAAGTTGATTTGCATTATCGGCGACCATGCCTCCTTGAGGTCCTTGAACGCCAGCTCCAATAGCATTTCTATCACCCGCATTTCGGTCGGCGTGAATTCCCGGCCTTCGATCTTAGTGTGGTATTTACCTTCTCCGCCGAAATAGTTGTCTACCAGGATAAATACCAACTTAGGATCTATAACGAACAATGCCGTGCCTCTGAGGGGTTTTACCTTGACCAGGTTGAGACTGGTAGGTACGAACAGGCTGTGTACGTATTCCGAGAATTTCATCATTTGTACTCCGCCGATGGATATTTCTGCACTGCGGCGCAGCATATTGAATAGATTGATCCTGAAATAGCGGGCGAAGCGCTCATTGATCATCTCGAGGGTCGGCATCCTCCCGCGGACGATTCTGTCTTGTGATGCAAAATCATAACGTCGCGCCTCACCGTCATTCGCATTATCGGTGTCGTTAGTATCTACATCACCGCTGTTGACCCCATGAAGAAGCGCATCGATCTCGTCTTGAGTTAGGATGTCATTGATAGCCATAATTATTGCATCACAATACTGGTCAAGTAGACTTCTTCAACGCCGGGTTTGCCAATCTTATCCTTCAAGACTTTTTGTATTTCTTTGAGGATATCCTCTCTGAGCTTCTGCTTCCCCTCCTTCGCCGCGACCTGTTCATAGGTGAGATCGCTGAGCAGCAATAGGATATTGTTCCTAATCACCGGCATATTCTGGTCTATTTCCGTAGACACGTTCTGATCATAGGTCATGGCTTCTATGCTCAATTGCAAAAAGCGACTACCGCCTTGACCTTGTATATTGGCCACAAATGGCGGATCGAACTTGTAATAGATGGAAATCTTGGGTTCTTTGTGTTTAGCCTTGGCTAACTTATGTTTGGCATCATTAGTCTTCTCAGCGGATTTATCCTCAGGCGTCTTCATCATGGATTTCATGGCATAAATGGAAGTGCCGACACTCAGACCGACGAGCAATACAATACCGAGGCTAGTCAACACCCATTTGATCAGGCCTTTCTTATTTTTTTTAGGTGGCGTGACGACTTCATCATCATCATTTAGATCTTTGTCCCTACTTGCCATATCGCTAACCCCACCATTATTTTTCCATTCCCTGGGGAGTTAGCAATTGATGTGCCATAGTTTCAAAGCAATAACATCCACATAAATCAATCAATTAAGATCTCTCTATTCGTCTGGCGTCAGAGATCCGACGGCCGCAAACTACCGACCTTAACGTAAATATGACATGGAGCACGCGGCTGCAGATGTATCCCAGGGCTTACGCGAGAGTGCTCGGCGGTTCAGGCTTAGCCTTGCCCATGACTGAAACAGCAAGCCATGGTCAGCCGATGTCTGAGTAAGTTTCGCTATGCACGGTCGCGGGGAGGAGTGCCGTACTGAGAAGACATAGGACGATACTCAAACAAAATCCGTCGGGATGGGATTGGCGCTGAATGACTACTGGGAGAAATGCCTGGCTATGCTGGCCGGGATTTGGGGTCACGCATTACCTGATCGCGCCCCCGTTCGGCTTTACTTCAAAAGTCTGCTTACCGGTCCGAATGAGCGCCGATGCACCGGCGTTACACCCAAGCGGTCGAGACACATCATGTGCTCTTTGGTGGGATAGCCCTTGTGGCGGGCAAAACCATAGCCGGGATACAGCTCTTCCAACTTGAGTAATTCGCGGTCACGGGCCACCTTGGCGAGAATGGACGCCGCCGAGATAGCCGCTACGGTCTGATCCCCCTTAATAATGGCCTCGGCGCGACAGGGTAAGGATGAGGGACAGCGGTTGCCGTCGATCAGGGCCAGTAACGGTACCGGACGCAAGGCGACGACGGCGCGCTGCATGGCAAGCATGGTGGCATGAAGGATATTGAGCGTATCGATCTCCTCGACCACGGCACTAGCCACGCTCCAGGCTAAGGCCATTTCCTTAATCTCCGTTTCCAGAGCGTCACGGCGGCGTTCGCTGAGTTGCTTGGAATCCGCCAGGCCGGTGATGGGCTGCGCGGGATCAAGGATCACCGCCGCCGCCATCACCGGCCCGGCTAACGGGCCGCGGCCCGCCTCGTCGACGCCGGCGGTCAATATCTCTGCTGTCACACTGATGGTCATGGCCCCATAGGCTAACGATTTATACCTGGAAATGCCATCGCCAGATATAACTTGAGGAAGTTCGCTGTTGGGATGCACGTGCATGGCTTGACGTCGCAAGTCGTGCGCCCCTTGGGGACAAGATTATTCGTTGTGGAGCGGACAAGACTCGCTATGCAGAACTCATCGTGAATTACGCTATTTATTTCTTCGCAGCATCACGGCCAGCAACAGGGGCGCGACCCGCTGCATTAACATCGCTCTACTCAAAACCGAGATACGCAGGCGCCCCATGACAAATCCACCGGCCAAGGCCACCGCGAGGACGGTCCAGGTCCGCCGAGCGAGCCAATGGCTCAGACTGAGTTCTTGTGCCGCCGCACGCAATCTGGCCTTGGCCTCTTGGGTACTTAACGGTTGAGACGAATCGCTATCCATGCCATCAGTCCCGCCAAGAGTATCATCAGCACGCCGATTATCAGGGCCGCGTTCACCGTCCCCACTTGCGCAACCAGGCCTAGATAAGCCGCCCATAGGCAAAAGGCCAAGCCGGCGGCCAGCAACACTGCCGCCACCGCCACCGCCGCCAGCCCTACGCCGGTGCGCATGACGGTACGACGCAGCAATCTACCCTCCGCCTCCAGCAGCTCCGCCAGGGAGATGATATATTCCGTCAGCTGGGTCAGCGCCGGCCTCCTACGTCGAGCAATTTGGCGATGATAAATCCGATGCCGAAGGCAGTTAGCACGCTGCCTACGGGATGTTCGCCGACCTTTTGCTCCGCCGAATTGAACGTGGCCTTGCCCTCGCTGAGCAGATCCTCAAGGCGGCGCTCTATATCCGCCCATGCCTGATGCACGCGATCTTCCGCCCGCTCCTTGGCGCCCGCTACATTCTCGGATGCCGCGCCTTTGACCGCCTTGCTCAGCCCAATGATGTCTTCGCGCAACTGGGAGATGTCCGCCTTCAGGGCATCCATTTCCTTGCGTATGGAATCATCCGCCATAGAACCTCCTTTTTACACTTTAGCTTTGAGCTCGAATTGTTATCACCATCCAATAAGAGGCAGAGTATCGCATTCTCCGGCTAAATAACCAGCCGCTCTCTTTATAATCATAGTTCAGCCTAGCGTTTGAAAGATATACCAAAGCGGAAAATAAATATCAGCATAAATTTATTCAGATCTGCCAGAATACATGACGGCGGCGACCCGTCAATACTTGACAGTCCCACACGGTAAATACGTCCGCACCTCGAGTGAGCGGCGCGCATATTTTCCGGCACGTCTGAACACGCTAATCAGCATGGGCATGGCGACAGGGCAAACCTCACCTTCAATGCAGCCAGGCACGCAAGCCCGGCAGCGCCGTCCAGCCCACGGCCAGCACGGCAGCGTAAACGACCAATGACCTGCCCCCAAGCTTGATATCGGTGAGTGACGGCACGCAGGCATAGAACAGCGTCGCGCTCAGATAGGCCGCCGCAAACCATCCCGCCCAATGTGCTGTGGCCCAGGCCGGTACGGATAGATGCATTAGACACAAGCAACCCAGCGGCAACAGCGCCAGCGGCGCCAGTGCGATAAAGGCGCCGTTAAGTACGCCGACCTGGCGAAACGTTACCGCTCCCAATCGCCAACCCTTGGCCCGACGCTGCGGCTGCAGCGAAAAGCCGCTGGGTTTTGCGCCGAGAATGAATCCGACAATGAAATGCGCCAGTTCATGCGCAAATGTGCCCGGCAGCGCAAGTACGGCCAGACCCCACAGGCTGGAGCGGGCGCTCAGCAACACGGCATAGCAGAATATCGTGAGAATGACACTCGGCATGAACCCGTTCAGAGTGAGGTAGTTCCGTATATGTTCGATGGTCGACTTCCAGTATTCGGCATCTGTGACGGCGGTCAATGGCGCGGCCATCTCCGTGGGATTTCGCACCCCTTGAATATTATCCTACCCCGCCCCATTTAAGATATTAGTGTGCTGCCATGACACTTTTTCCGTCTCATCCCTCCCCTTCGGGACGGAAATACTCTGTATCCGGTTCCCCCAAACCGCGCATGCCTTTCCCCGGCGCTTTTGTGGTGCCGGGGATTTTGTTCGCCTCAAACACCGTCTCCCCCTAGGCTGAGCTGCTCAAACCCGGCTTACCCCATGGTAAGCCGGCCAGCGGCGTCTCTTACATAGGCAGATGATCGAGACTGAACTACTATAGACCACCATAGATAATATCGCCGTCGCTCGCCCCTCCCCTCGGACGCCATCCAAACCTCATCTGGCTTTCTTGATTTTCCATGCGATCTCGCCCACTCTTTAGGCGTGTACCGGACTCTATCAGCACTGATTCTCCTGGCAGCGGCCATCAGTGCGCCACTACGCGCCGCCGAGATCCGGAATCTGGAAGTGCATGAACATCAGGGGAGCTACAGCGTCAGCTTCGAGGCGCTGTTGGATGCGCCCCATGAGTCTATCTATGCCATCATCGCCGATCCCGCCCGCTGGCCGCAGCTTACCCATATCGTCACAGCATCCAAGGTAGTGGGTGAACTCTCTGACGACAGGCGCAAGGTCAGGGTGACTTTCCACGATTGCATCCTGATATTTTGTCAGACCATTCATAAGCACGAGGCATTGCAGACCACAGCGGATGGCAATATCGACACCCTGGCTATCCCCGAGCAGAGTGACTTCAGCTATGCCCACGAACACTGGCAGATCTCCGCCGAAGGCCAAGGTACCCGGATTCTTTATAACGCGGAGATGACGCCGAGCTTTTACGTGCCGCCTTTGGTCGGTGCATATATCCTCAAGGCCAAGATTCGCTCCTTGCTGCTACACGTCACCGCAAACCTGGAGACGCTGGCCGGCCCTTGACACCTGCGACCGGCAGGTTTCACCGCGCGGCGTTCATTACGAACTTTTGAGCCGGCTTGCAGGTTAACAATTGCTCATCACTCGACTAGAAAAAATTCTTATTGAATTAAGAAATTTTTTTCATTTCAGGTTTTCAAAGTAAATAGGTATAAGGCAGCTTCATCCGGCTGCGGCACTCCCCGCGGCGGGTAACAGCAGTCCCTAGCTTGAATTAAGGAGCAGCTTCCATGGCAAAGAGCACGCGTGATGACAATCTCGCCCAAGATGATGACTTTCTCGACGAAAATAGCGACTGGAGCGACCCGCTTGCGGACAAGCTTCCCCAGGATCGGGGCAAGTCCGCTTCTCGCGACACTCCTAAATGGAAGGCCATCGAGGACTATTGGGAAAAAAAGCGCTTACAGGATGCCCTACAGGATTATCTATCGGAAGAAGATTAAGCCAGCTGCGGCCGCGGACTTGTCCTGAGATAGCCAAGGGCCTCCTCCACAAACCCCCGGCGTTCGCCGTACCCCTGATAGACGGCATAGACGCGCCGGTCAATGACCGGCGTATCGCTGACCTTATATAGACGCCCCGCTTTCAAATGGTCCGCCACCAGGTGCCCCGGCAAATAACTACTGCCGCCGCATTCCAGCAGGAATGCCAAGGCCACGTGCCCGATGCTCATACGCATCGCCGGCATTGGGGCATCGGGAAAATGGCGAGCAAAGGCGGCGGCAAACGATGATCCCCAGTCAACCAGCACATAGCCCTCTTTGAGGGCGGAGTGTGCATCCAAATCGGGGCGACTGGCCACCATGATAAGCGGGATCGACGCCACCTCACTCACTACCAGCTGTTCAAGGTGGGCAGGATCGAATAAAAAGACCACATCCAGGACGCCGTCGACCACCTTTTTGAGCAGAACATCGGAACCATGAGCCTCGGTTTGCAAGGCGATATCGGAGCGATGCTTATAGAGGCGGTGAATCCACTGCTGTAAGAAACAATCCCACAAAGAGTGCATGGCACCCACCGACAAGGCCAGCTTGCGCTCTTCATCCAAGACGGTATCGGTAAGCGCCCGTTGCCACGCGGTCACGATGGTTTCCGCATGCCGCTTCAAACGCTCGCCGGCACTGGTCAACTGTATCTCGTTACGGCGGCGGATGAACAAGGGCACCCCCAGGGTTTCTTCCAACAAGCGGATACGGGCGCTGACCGCCGATTGGGTGACGAACAGGATTTCCGCCGTCTTACCGAAATGACGGGTCCTATCCAGTTCGAGAAATGTTCGTAGTAATTGGATATCCATATAAAGAGCGCAGCGTGGCTTGCGTTAACAGACCCTAGGATCCCATCGGCAGCTCAACCCGCCGCACCAGTTCCTCGATGATCAGCTGATAGATCGCATCACCCAGAATGACGTCCTCCACACCGGCATCCATATTGGGGTTATCATTGACCTCGATGACATAAACGGCATCCCCGCGCTGCTTGATGTCCACCCCGTAAAAACCATTGCCGATGGCGTTGGCCGCCTTCAAACCAACACTCAGCACCTGCGGGGGAACATCCTCGAGTCGCCATGCCTTGAAGCCGCCCTCGGTGAACTCACCGGACGATTCATGCTTGACGATCTGCCAATGCTTGGCGGACATGAAGTATTGGCAGGCGAACAGCGGCTTACGATTAAGCACGCCGATCCGCCAATCGAATTCGGTGTAGATAAATTCCTGCGCCAGTATCAGATCCGATTCCTTGAACAGGCGTTCGGCGATCGCCTCGGCATCCTTGAAGCTCTCGGCCTTGAACACCCCGCGCGAGAACGACCCGTCCGGAATCTTGATCACGCACGGATAGGACATCATGTTTTCCAGGATCGAAGTCTTACCCTTGCTTAGGATCAAGGTCTTGGGCGTGGGAATATTGTGGGCCTTCATCAGCTCCGCCAGGAATACCTTGTTGGAGCACTTGAGGATGGAATCCGGATCGTCGATCACCGCCATACCCTCGCTTTCCGCCTTTTTGGCGAAGCGATAGGTATAGTGGTCCACCTGCGTCGTCTCACGAATGAACAGCGCATCGTATTCCGCCAGACGGGGGTAATCCTTTTTTTCTATCAAGTCCACATCGACGTTGAGCTTCCTGCCGATCTTGATGAAGCGTTGCAAGGTTCTGGCGCTGGAAGGCGGCAGCTTTTCGGCGGGATTATGCAAGATCGCGATATCACAACGGGATATCTTGGAGGCCCGCGGCTCGCGCCAGCGGCTACCCAGATGGGAGTTCAAAGTCTCGATGAAAAACGGGTGTTGCTCCTTGCTGATATTATTTAATGTCACCGGTTTGATGGAATCGATCTGCCAGGTCTCGCGCCTTTTCAATTCCACCTTAAGCAGCGGACAGGGGAACTGATCGAAGATCTGGCGCGCCACATCCTGCAAATGCGGAATTTCGCAGCGACCGAAAAAGATGAAGAATTGAAAGGTCGAGCCCGGCGGTTGATCGCTATGCTTGCGAAACCCCTTTTCCACCAAGGGGTCCAAATCCTCCAGGTTAAGGCTATACACCGACTTGCTGCTCAAGTCGCTGATGGTCTTGACGCTGGGGATGACGCGATGCCAGCGCGCCTCAGCCAGCAGCGAACAGTAGTAGCCCAGACTGAGATAACGATAACTGCGGCACAGGTTGATAACCTTTTCTTGCTTTGACTTGAGGTATTCGGGATTGGCCAGATACTCCTTGACCTCGACGATGTTCGCTCCGGGAAAATTCGGCTCCCAGTCTTTGCGATTTTCTACAACAATCGTATGCGTAGACATTGGTGTGCTACTCAACCCTCATAATTGCTAACGACCACCCCAGCGTGCGGATTTTCGCGACATCACCCGCGCCTGGGCCACTTCTTCATCCACGGGTTTTTCATGCGCCTGCGTGCGCTTCTTCAAAATCAATACCGCCTTCTGAGCCGCCTTGCCGTAACGGGCCATGCGTTCGAAATCTTTGCGCAATATCGGCATATTCACGCAATCGGTGATGGTCTTGCCCATATCCTTGTCCACCAGGGGATCGTGCACATAGATGAAACGGTCATCAAAGCCGGTGACCACCACCCAATGGGGCGATTTCTCGTGATAGATGCGATACGAGCTGATGAGCACGATTGGGATACCCCCCTGCTCGAATTGTTCCTGCAGGGCCTTGACGCTCATCACACCGTAATGAATCCTGACCGGGACGCTACGCAGTTCATTGAGAAAATCTTCCTGGACCAGACGCATCACTATCTTTTTTTCAGGGTCGCGCACTGAGTCTACGAACAACGCACCCTCGGCGCTGACGTAGATCTCCACGTCAAAACCGCGATGAAAGGCCGACAGCGCCAAACCGTACGGCCCACAGCCGCCATGTCCCGAGGTCATAAACACCGTGGTGGATTCCCGCCAGATGCGTAATTCCAACATACGATCCAAGGGAAGTTTCTGATCCAGCGCCTTCATGGCCATCATCACCGCCGCCGGCCCGCAGGTGAATTCCAGGGTCTGCTCATAATAGGGCACGCGCACCATGGCCGGCTTGAGATCCTTGACCATGGATTTCTCAAGGCGCACCGCATCCATGTGATCTTCGTAATAATCGGCATGCACACCGAATTCGCGGTAACCGAGACGCTTGAATAAACTGATGGAAGCGATGTTGTCCTTGCGGATCTCCAGGCGCAGCGAAACACAATCGTGCTGGCGCGCGGATACCTCGGAGGCCTCCACCAGGCGGGCGGCGACGCCCATGCGTCTATATTGCGGATCGACCGCCAGCGAATAGAGGCGCGCCATGGAAATGCCGTCGTTGAACAACAGCATGGTGTAACCGC
>Ga0210074_1000544_pt1 | contig 13030 bp, 10 predicted proteins | sample China_Galinas_Co_FD_184860 | JGI IMG/M metagenome (GOLD analysis project Ga0210074, IMG submission 184860) | Wetland microbial communities from San Francisco Bay, California, USA, that impact long-term carbon sequestration -... | ecosystem: Environmental > Aquatic > Marine > Wetlands ... | reverse complement strand
TCAGATATGATGATTTAATTACCAAATACCTGAATGAATTTACGGATACAACTTCGGCAAAAAAAGTGACCGTCCACCAGCTTTTATCTCATACATCCGGAGTAGCAGAATATTGGACGGATGAAACCGATGACGAGGTTTATTCAGCAACAAAAATTAAGGATCACCTTGAACTGGTTTACAAATCAGGGTTTGATTTTGAACCAGGTTCGGCATATCAGTATTCCAACTCAAATTATATTCTGCTCGGTGCCATCATCGAAAAAGTAACAGGTAAATCGTTTTATGAATATGTTCAGGAAACAGTTTTCAATCCGGCAGGAATGTCTTCTTCCGGATATTTTAACTATGGATCTGAAAGCTCTGCCATTCCACTTTCAAGAGGACAAAACGAAAATGAATGGGTCGAAGCTGTTCATGGCATCAGAGGATCTTCTGCCGGAGGTGCTTATTCAAATTCAACAGATATCCTGAAGTTCTCAATGGCATTAAAGCAGAATAAAATTGTCTCTGAAAAAACTTTTACGAATATGCTCCTCGTAAAAAACACCAATGTAAAAGAATCTGCGAACTTCGATTATGGATATGGATTTGAAATCATCAAATCAGAGCAGGCAATAAGTTATGGACATGGAGGGATCGCTGATGGAGTAAATTTTGAATTCCGATATTTCCCAGATTCAGATATCACACTTGTTGTTTTCTGCAACCAGAATAACGGGGCATACGATGACTTAAAGAAAAACATTATTAAATTAATAACCGGGGAAAGGTAGTGCTCATTGACAACTATATTATTCCCCAAATGATTGCTTAACCGGAAACTTTCTATTAACTAACTTTAGAATCAAAATAATTTTGGTTCATCCAACCTCAAGAAAATAATTAAGCATTATTCAAAATACCGGAGACAAATCAATGGAACAAACAACTCAAAGCAATGTAACATCAATGCCAAGAATCGGCGATAAAGCACCATCATTCAAAGCAGTAACAACACAAGGCGATATAAATTTCCCAAATGATTATGCCGGAAAATGGGTAATTCTTTTCAGTCACCCGGCTGATTTTACCCCCGTTTGCACTTCCGAGTTTATGACTTTCGCTACAATGGAAAAACAATTCGAAGAAGCTAATTGCAAACTCGTTGGACTTTCAGTAGATGGATTGTACAGTCACATTGCCTGGCTCAGAACCATCAAAGAAAAAATTGAATACAAGGGAATGAAAGATGTAGAAGTAAATTTCCCCTTGATTGAAGATATCTCGATGAACTTAGCAAAAACATATGGAATGATTCAGCCGAATGAAGACTCAACAAAAGCTGTTCGTGCAGTTTTCTTTGTTGATCCAAAGGGAATTATTCGCACAATAATCTATTACCCTTTAAGTCTCGGCAGAAATTTTGATGAACTATACAGGGTGCTAATTGCACTGCAAACAGCAGATGAATTTAACATTGCTACTCCTGCTGATTGGAGACCAGGCGATGATGTGATCGTTCCTCCTGCAGGTTCTTGCGGAACAGCAAAAGATAGAATGGATGGAAAAGAAAAAGATGTCAAATGTTATGATTGGTTCTTCTGTACAAAACCAATTAGTAAAGATGATGTGATGAAAGCAGTGTTGAAGAAAAAATAAAGAAGTATTCATATTGAAACTTAAAAGCCGCAGGAGTTTTCTTCTGCGGCTTTTTTATGATAATTGTGATCTTCAAAAAATCTTATTTATTTTATATCAATTATTTTCAAATAAGTAATAACAATTTTTAGGTTCATATGTTCATAGGTCATTTCGGTGCCGGTTTTGCCGGAAAAAAGTTCAGTAAGCCTGCGTCGCTCGGAACTTACTTTATGGCAGCTCAATGGGTTGATCTAATTTGGCCAATATTTCTTTTGCTTGGAATAGAAAAAGTTAAAATTGAACCCGGCATTACTTCTGTTACACCTCTCGATTTTTCTTACTACCCATTTACTCACAGCCTGGCCGGAGTTTTAGTCTGGGCCATTCTGTTTGGAACGATTTATTATTACATTAAACAAAATTATAAGACCTCTATTATTCTTGGTTTGCTTGTTCTCAGCCATTGGTTACTCGATCTGCTTGTTCACATCCCAGATCTACCGATACTTCCCGGCGAAGGACTCAAAGTAGGGCTTGGTTTATGGAATAGTCTTGCCGCAACATTAATCCTTGAAGGATTAATCTTTACTCTTGGTGTCTTTCTCTACTACAACACCACGAAGGCAAAAAATAAAACGGGCAAATATTCGTTAATCGGATAATTGTTTTCTTAGTATTGATTTATTTTTCAAATCTCTTGGGTCCTCCACCAGAATCTGTGGAAGCTATAGGCATTGTTGGGAATGCACAATGGCTAATAGTTTTGTGGGGTTACTGGATTAATAGAAACAGGGAATAATATTAGTTATCAAAATATTTCTATTTATAAATCCATATCATCAAAGTAAACTTTTGACCAACTCATTTTATTTTATGATTTAATGGTTAGTTCTATACTTTTTTTTATATTGATAAAACAATATTGAGATATTTACAAATATTTTTAAAGGCTTTACAGACCATGTTTCGTCTTTACGAGTGCAATAAAAGTAGACTAAAAAATCTTACTTAGTTTTAGTTGAAAAGTTAACTTTACATACCCCAACCGAATAAGCTACAAATAAGCTTCTAATTAAATTTTAATAATAGAATATAATATTATGAAAGCAGCAACTGTTTTTCTTTGTTTGATTTTTATTCCGGTAATTTATTTATCGGCTCAGAATAAAAAAGAAAGTACCGAATTTAAATATGGTTCAGATAAATGGCACTTTGAATTGACTCCTTATTTCTGGATGACCAGCATTTATAGTACTAAAGAAATCGGACCTGTTTCTTTTGAGAATGACACACGCTTCAAAGACATATTTGAAAACCTGGATTATGCAATTCCAATTCATTTTGAATTTGGAAAAGATAACTGGACTGTGATCACAGATTTTTTATACGTAAAAGATCTGGTAGACAGGGATGCACAGTATACTATTTTTGAAAAGATCCCGGAAAAATCAACAATCTATTTTAGTGCAGATTACACTGTAACCAAATTACAATGCGAAGCGTTGGGCGCTTACACAGTAAAAAGAAATTCAGATAAAAATAGTGCGTGGAAAATAGATGTTTTATTAGGAGCCCGATATACCAGCCAGGAAAACTCGCTTGAACTAAAACAGGGGAGTATACTGGATACTCTTGATTTTTTTCCGTACTCACAAACAGAACAGTATCTTGACCCTTTGATAGGTGCAGCATACACTCTCCATTTTTGCAATAAATGGAAATTTTATTTTCGGGGAGATATCGGTGGCTTTTCAGTTGGTTCAAACTTTACCAGTAATCTAATTGGTGACATTTCATATCAGGTATTTCAATTTATGGATGTAAATCTTGCATACAGATGGCTTTACACAAATTATGACAATGGTAAAACCGGCTTGGAATATTATAGCAACAAATCAAGTGAAATAGGACCAATACTTTCACTCACATTTAAATGGTAGTTAAATTTTTTTACAAAGAACTGAATAATTAAAGGTTATAAGGAGGCTAGATGAAAAAAATTCTTATTAGTTTACTCGCGCTCGTTTTATTTCAAAGCATTCACAGTCAGGATAACACAAATAAAAATAACACTGCACCAGATAAACCTAAAGATGCCAGTGTATTTACTATAGAATCAAATCTAGCTTTAAAAGATTATTTGTCTTTCGACGATACTACATCGTTTTACCTTGCCAAAAAAGGATTCATCGCCCCAATTCCTTCAACTGTTATTAAAAAAGAAGATGGACAGGTTGTGTGGGATCCAAATAAATACGCATTTGTTAAACAGGGCAGCGAAGCACCCTTTACAGTCAATCCCGGTTTGTGGCGCCAATCTCAACTAGTATCTATCTCAGGTCTATTTAAAGTGAGCGATCGTATTTATCAAATAAGAAACTATGATCTTTCTAATCTTACAGTAATAGAAGGCGACAGCGGATTGATAGTTATAGATCCTCTCATCTCTGTTGAAACAGCAAAAGCAAGTATGGATTTATACTTCGAGCACAGACCCAGGAAACCTGTAGTTGCTGTTATTCATTCGCATAGTCATATCGATCACTTCGGAGGTGTAAAAGGTGTTATAAATGAAGAAGATGTTAAATCAGGTAAAGTTAAAATTTATGCACCACAAGGATTTCTTGAGCATGCATTAGTCGAAAACGTAATGGCGGGGAATAATATGTTCCGAAGATCGAGTTATATGTATGGTAATTTATTACCAGCGGACGAGAAAGGTCAGGTTGGCGCTGGTCTCGGCACAACAGCTTCTGACGGAACACTGAGTATAATTCCACCAACGGATATTATAACTAAAGATGGTGAAACAAAAACAATTGATGGACTTACATTCGTATTCAAACTTGCGCCAAACAGCGAAGCTCCCGCAGAAATGTTTTTTTATATACCTGAACTAAAGGCACTTTGTCCGGCTGAAGATGCTACGCATACATTACACAACACTTACACACTGCGTGGTGCAAAAATTCGCGATCCGTTAGCCTGGTCAAAATATTTAAATTGGGCTATTGAAGAGTGGGGAGATGAATGCGAAATATTATTTGCACCTCATCATTGGCCAATGTGGGGAAACAAAAGTATAGTTCATCATCTGGAACTTCAGCGGGATATGTACAGATATATTAATGATCAAACATTACGATTGGCAAATCACGGAAAAAACATGATCGAGATTGCTGAAGAAATTAAGTTACCTCCGTCAATCGATACTGTTTTTTCAAACCGTGGTTATTACGGAACTGTTAACCACGATGTTAAATCTACTTATGTTTTATATGTGGGTTGGTTTGATGGAAATCCTGCTGGTTTGCATCCTTATCCTCTTGAAGAATCTTGCTATAAATACGTAGAATTTATGGGCGGTATAGATTCAGCTTTAGCTAAAGCAAGAAGGTCGTACGAAAAAGGAGATTACCGTTGGGTTGCTGAGGTTGTTAACTATGTGGTTTTTGCAGATCCCAATAATATGGAAGCGAGAAATCTTCAGGCCGCAGCACTAGAGCAATTGGGATATCAATCAGAATCCGGACCCTGGAGAAATTTTTATCTCACAGGTGCACAGGAATTACGAAATGGTGTACCCGACTATCCGGCTCCAAATATGAAAAATCTGGATATGATAAATGCTATGAGTGTTGATATGTTGTTCGACTATTTTGCGATGACACTTAACGGTTCAAAGGCTGAAGGCAAAGAGATTACCATTAACTGGACATTTACAGATACAAATGAAAAGTATGTTCTGTTTTTAAAAAACTCAGCATTGAACCATACGGGGGGTAAGCATCATGAAAATGCTGATGCAACAATCACCGTGAAGCGTTCAACTTTTGATGAAATAATGGCCGGCAAAAAAAATATGAAACTGGCTGTTTTACTAGGAGAAATAAAAATTGATGGCAGTGATAAAATTGTAAAAGAACTGTTTGAGCTTATGGACAAATTTGAATTTTGGTTTCCTATTGTTACACCATAATTGATACTAATCTATTGCTTGGAATTAAAGACAGAAAAAATAAAATAGATGTTAACTAATTTATTCAGGATGTGAGCTAAATAATTCTCAATGTACAATGGCTGATCATGCTTTGGGATTAGTGGGTGGACCGGATCAGGGAGTAGCTATTAATTAATCATATATGTCGCTAAAACAGTTAACGTTGTTTTTTTCCGCCCATCAATAAATTTTTCAGCCAATCCTCACATTTAATTAAATTGGTAGTATAAAATCTGTTTTAATCTGTACTGTCTTCTATCATCTACTATCACAATAAGAAATGTTTTTAACAAGAAACTATAAGCTTCAAAACGTTTCAATATATACAATTATCGGAACTCTGGCTGGTATGATTATCGGGTATCTTTTACACGATATAGATAAAATTGATATGCTTGGACCCACACTAAGAGGATTCTCAATAGGTTTTCTTGTTGGAACGGCCATTGGCCTATGCGAAGAATTTTTATTTTTAGAAAAGTTTAGGAAAAAATCTTACCTCTTTCTTCTTATTTTCAGAAGCGTTGTTTACTCCATTGTTATTGCATTTTTTGAGTTGTTTATTAATTCTTTAAGTAATTTTCTTACGAACGATTTGACTGCTGATCAATCCATTTATTCAGCTTTGTTCCGTGAAAATTTCCCGAGAGACATTACAATAGTTGTAGTCACCTCTGTGACTCTAATTGCTCTTTTACAAATAAGACGTCTACACAGACCAGGTGATCTTATTAAATACGTAACCGGAAGATATCATCTTCCTGAAGAAGTAAATAAGATTTTTCTATTTATTGATTTGAAATCATCAACTGCAATAGCTGAAAGAATCGGCAATATAAGATACAGTTCTTTTTTGATAGATTATTTCCATGATATGACCGGGGCAATACTGATGTCAAAAGCAGAGATCTATCAATACATCGGTGATGAAATTATTTTAACATGGCCGTTTGAGAATGGTGTCAAAGATGCCCGATGCATCAACTGTTTTTTTGATATACTAACTTCAATTGAAATGAAGAAGGATTCATATCTGAAAAAATATGGTGTTCATCCGGAGTTCAAAGCAGCACTACACGCCGGGAGAGTTTCCGTAACATGGATAGGCACAATTAAAAAGGAAATAGTTTACCATGGAGATGTGGTTAACACTACAGCAAGAATTCAGGATGAATGTAATAAGCACGATCAAAAATTTTTAATGAGCGAACATATGTTGGAAAATATTGAATTGCCTGGGTACCTTAGATCTGAATTTGTCGGAGAACTGCAATTAAAAGGCAAAGAAAAAAAAGTAAAAATCTTTGGTCTGAAGAGTATTGCTGAATTATAAAATTAATTTCTGTTGAGTCATTCCGTGAAACCAAAATCTATACTGGCACGTCTCAACTATATATCTAATAGAATGACTAAACTTTTAATTTTAACATTACTTGTCACTGTTTTCAGCTCTTGTCAGTGGTTGACCGATAAATCAGATAAAGCTGCTTTGGAAAAACATTTTGATATTCCTGATGATGCAGAAATGATTGCTTATGATGGATATCCTGCTATGGTTGGTTTCGGACAAAGGGAAGCCTTATCAATTACTGCAAAGTACAAACTAACTGATGATGATATGTATGGCTGGATAAAAAAAGTTCAGAACAAAGGGCTTAAGAAACTTCCAATAGAACCAGATTGTAAAAAAAAGTTGTGGTTTAAGAATAAACTTGTCCCCACAGATATAAAAACCGGCTATTACTTTTGCCGCACTGCAGGTAATGATGTATTAAATGCTGATTCAACAAAGTCCTGCGATGAAGTTGACAATTTAATTGATATTATTTTCGCGATTCTGGACACCGACAGTAGGGAGCTTTCTGTTATTATCACATCGGGTTATTAACTCAACACTTTTTTGAATTTAAAGTGATTTAATCTTACCACGGTATCTTATTTGACTACTTTTGTTTTGTAATATTAAGTTTGGCGCTTTTAAACTTTAACGGTAATTTTATATAGTGTAGCTAACAGAGTCAATCAACTAGATTTAATAATTTGAAAATCATATATCTGGAAAAAATGAAAAAAATATTTTATGCGTTTGCTATGCTGCTTCTTACATTCTGCTCGGATAATTCTGATAAGATTTCTGAAATGCAAAGCAGGATAGATTCTCTTCAATTGAAAGTTTCTGATTCTTATAGACCGGGTTGGGGAGAATTTATGACTGGTATCCAAATTCATCATGCGAAACTTTGGTTCGCAGGAATAAATCAGAATTGGGCACTTGCTGATTTTGAAATTCACGAAATTAGAGAGTCGCTTGAAGATCTTCAGAAATATCACTCGGAAAGCGAAGAGATTAAAACCTTACCTATAATATTTGCACCAATTGATAGTGTTCAAACTGCAATTGATAATAAAAGCATAGCTAAATTCAAGCAGAATTATTTACTTTTAACTAGTACCTGCAATGCCTGCCATCAGGCTGTCAAATATGAGTTTAACAAAGTGAAAATCCCTGATAGCCCGCCATTCAGTAATCAAATATTCAAGCCAGAATAAATTTCATTTCTTCCAAAATGGAGGTGATTGCCTTGCAGCCTTGAACTGCCGTTTCTCTGAAACATTTAACATTCACAAATCTTTTGAACAGCAACTATATCCGTTTTAATCGAGACAAAATTTTTTACTTTTTGTAAAAAGTATTTTAAACGCGATAAAAAATTTGATTTTCATCCTTAGTCAACGCTTGGTGCTGACAGGTTTTAAAGGTAATTTTAATATTGTCACTTCTTTTCTTCATCCATATAAATCCTGGGTCAGAAAAAATCAATGGGCAAAATCACTTAAATGAATTTATTATGATGAAATTATAAAATGATTAGATTTTTCAGAAATATTCGCAAAAAACTAGCTGCAGAAAACAAAGTTGCACAATATTTACGCTATGCATTTGGAGAGATTCTCCTTGTAGTAATCGGAATACTCATCGCATTGCAGATTAATAATTGGAATGAGAACCGAAAAGAGCGACTGATTGAGATTAATTATCTTAAAAACTTAAAGCATGACTTACAAAATGACTCGACGGATCTCGTTGAATATAAAAGAATCCGACTTGGTGTAGTTAAAGCTGCTAACGAGTTATTAAGTAACGCGAAATTACAACAAGTAAATGATGTATACAGATTGGATTCATTATATGTCACGGTTGCTCTGTGGTATGAGTTTGTACCAAATAATAATACCTTTGAAGAGTTACGTAGTTCGGGTAATCTTCAATTGATAAAAAGCGACTCTATCAAAAATCTTCTTTTAGATCTAAATAAAGAAAATGAAGAACTTGTATCAACAAGGGAACATATGCGTCGCGAATATGATTATTATCTCTATGATCAAAGGGCAGCACTAATGAGTTTCTTAGATGTTAATGATCCTGATGAAATACAGTTTGTGTATGATTGGTATTATCCCCGACTTCAAAAAGTGAATGAAAATAAAATAAAACTTCAGCAAAATTTCAGAACACTTTTTAACAATACTAAATTTATTAATGGACTTGCTCTTGCTGCTGGCAATAATCGCTGGATTGTAGAAGATCATTATGATACTATGCTGAGGGAGATTAGCAAATTAATTAGACTGATTGATCAGGATTTAAAAAAATAATTATAATGCCAAAGAGTTTGTATGAAAGCAAAATCAATTAAAGGGAAATCAACCGAAGAAATTAAATCTGCTTTGTTAGAAAGTATGCAAGATGGATTTAAACCAACGCTTGCAATTATTTTTATTTCCATCAAACAGGACAGAGAAGCAGTTTGCAAATTGCTTGATCAAATTGGTATTGATGTGATAGGTGCGACTTCTAGTGGCGAATTTGTTAATGGTCATCAGAGCGAAGGTGAAATTGTAATACTGCTTTTAGATGTCAATAGGAATAACTACTGCATTTTGATTGAGGATATTGGTAGAAGAAGTCTGGAAGACACTGCCAATAATTTTTTAAATGATGCTTTTCAGAAATTTGAAAAACCTGCCTTTATCCTAATAACAACTTTATTAACTTCTGATGGTAAACTGTTAGATGGAGAAGGATTAGTTAAATATATTGAGAAGCTAGCCGGCCCCGATATAACAATGTTTGGAGGTATGGCTGGAGATGATATAACTTTTACAGGTACCTGGGTCTTTACAAATGATAAATCAACTGACTATGGAATGGCCGCTCTTGTCCTCGATGAATCGAAAATCGAGTTACACGGTTTAGCGCTCTCCGGTTGGAAACCGATGGGTGTTGTTCGCACCGTAACGAAAAGCAGAGGCAATCTGATCTTTACTATTGATGACCGTCCTGCACTCGAAATGTATTTACATTATCTTGGACACAAGGAATCTTCATTGGATGATCAAATAGCATTTTTTGAAACAGTTGGTACTCACTACCCCTTTCAGATTGAACGGCAAAACAGGGTCCCCAAAATATGTGCTCCTATTGGCTATGATAAAGAGAAAAATGCTTTAGTTTGTGAATCGGATGTACCTCAAGGTTCGAGGCTTCGATTTTCAACTCCGCCAGACTTTGATATCGTACAAACAGTCATAAACAAAGCTGATGAGTTAAAAACTGAGCAGAATGCTGATGCCGATGCGTTACTGATCTTTTCGTGTGCAGGCAGATTAAGTGCTTTAGGACCAATGGCACAGGAAGAAAATGAAGGACTATTTAGAATATGGAACGCTCCTATGGCAGGTTTTTATACCTACGGAGAATTCGGAAAAGGATTAGATGGCAAACATGAATTTCATTCAACAACTTGCAGTTGGGTTGCCTTAAAAGAAAAATAAGTTTTTAATTGAGAAGGAAATGAAAGCAAAATCAATAAAAGGAAAATCATCTGAAGAAATTAAATCTACTTTATTAGAAAGTATGGCAGATGGATTTAAACCAACATTAGCATTAATGTTTTTATCTGTTAAACAGGACCGGAATACTATCACAAAAATACTTGATGAAAAAGGAATTTCTGTTTTTGGTTCAACCACATCCGGAGAGTTTATTGATGGAGATTATTCTGAAGGTGCAATAGCAATTTTGCTTTTAGAGATTAATAAAACTTATTTCAAAATTTTATTTGAAGAATATGTAGATAAAGATCCGAGACTTCTTGCAAAAAATATGGGAGAAAAAGCACTTCAGTTCTTCGATAATCCGACTTTTATCCCTGTGAGCAGTGGTTTCTTTCTAGATGGTGAACAAATTATTAGAGGTATCGAAGATGCAGCAGGAGTGGGAGCTAATATTTGGGGAGGTCGGGCTGGTGATGACAGAAAAGGAGAATCTACTTTTGTGTTTACAAATGATAAATCAAGTGAGCAGGGAATTGCAATACTTGTAATTGATGGTGACAAAATTTCTGTTAAAGGACAAGCGATGGCTGGTTGGAAAGGAGTCGGAACTCCCAAAACCATAACTAAAAGTGATGGACTCTGGATACATACTCTCGATGATCAGCCTGCACTTGATATGATGATAAAATATATGGGCTACAAGTTTGAAGGTATGGGCGAGTCAAGCCCTCAATATGATTCTGATGTTACATCGCCCATAATGTTGCTGCGTGAAAAAGGAGAACCAATATTAAGATCGCAATCATTTATTAATTGGTCTGACAGATCAATTATGCTCAGTGGAAAATTTGAACCTAACGCCAAAATTCAATTAACACTTCCACCAGATTTTGACATTGTTGATGACGTAGTTAAGAGCTGTAAACAATTAAAAGAAACTGAACTCCCCGAAGCGGATGCAATAATTATGTTTTCTTGTTCCGGACGACTTGTTGAATTGGGTCCAATGATTGGGAAAGAAATTGATGGGATAAAAAATACGTATGGTGTCCCGATGGCTGGTTTCTTTACATATGGCGAATATGGAAGAGCTACAAATGGAAACAACGAGTATCATAATTACACCTGCTGCTGGATTGCACTAAAAGAAAAATAAATGAATCAAAAACTTCAGGACATACTTAATATTATTCAGCAATCCGATAAATTGGATGCCGAACAAAAAGAAAAGCTCTTAAAGGCTGTAAAAGATGCTGATAAAGAATTAGAAATAACTGCATTCAAATTAGACAGAACCGAAAAAGTAAAGAAGACTACCGCTATTCTTCTTGAAGAAACAATTGAAGAGCTTGAACAGAAGAGAAAAGCAGTAGAAGCACAGAACCGTGAGTTAGAAATCGAAGCTTCGCTCGAAAGAGTTAGAGCAATAGCTATGGGTATGGACAAGTCTGATGATTTACTTGCTGTATGCGAAATATTTTTCAAAGAGTTTACAAAACTTGGTTTTAATGCTCTTAGAAATGGTCTAATTAATATTTTTAATGATGAGCAAAAATTCCTTGTGAATTATGATTACTCAGATTATATGGGTGGCAGCATTTCAAATGTTTCTTATAACAGCAACCCGGCAAACGATGAATTTTTGATTAATATTAGAAAAGCGAATGATGCATTTGTGGAAACGATAATAGACAGAGATCAACTTGATGAATGGAAGGAATTTAGAAGAAGTCACGGGGAATCGGATGATCCAAGATTAGATAATATCAACGCACTCTATTACTATAACTATTCCTTTGGTTCAGGATCAATTGGTATTTCAAATTTTGAACCAATCAGTGAAGAACAACAAATAATTCTTAAACGCTTTCGAAATGTTTTTAACTTATCTTACCAGCGTTATTCAGATATCGCACTTGCAGAAGCACAGACAAGAGAAGCACAGATTGAAGCCTCGCTTGAAAGAGTTCGGGCTGTTTCGATGGCTATGCACAAACCCGAGGACCTTCTGAATGTTTCTAAAATTCAATTTAAAGAGTTTAAGAAGCTTGGTTTCAGCGATATAAGAAATGCCTTAATAGCAATATTTAATGATGAAGAAGAATATTTCCTTGATCATGACTATTCTGATGATACAGGAGGAAATATAAACAAGGTGCCTTATAACAGCCATCCGGAAATAGACAAATTATTAACCCAAAGCAGAAAAGCGAATGATGCATTTGTGGAACTTGTTATAGATAAAGACCAATTAGATAGGTGGAAGGAATTCAGAAGATCTCACGGGGAAGAGGATGATCCAAGATTGAGTAATATAGATGCTCTTTATTACTACAATTATTCCATAGGTATTGGTGTTGTTGGTTTTTCAACTACTAAACCTATCGGAGAGGAATATCTCAAAGTTCTAAAAAGGTTTAGAAATGTTTTTGATCTCGCTTACCGAAGGTATATTGATATTGCTCAGGCAGAAGCACAGGCAAGAGAAGCACAGATTGAAGCCTCGCTTGAAAAAGTTCGAGCTGTAGCAATGAGTATGAATAGGTCTGAGGATTTGTTAAGCATCTG
>Ga0210074_1000543_pt1 | contig 13056 bp, 10 predicted proteins | sample China_Galinas_Co_FD_184860 | JGI IMG/M metagenome (GOLD analysis project Ga0210074, IMG submission 184860) | Wetland microbial communities from San Francisco Bay, California, USA, that impact long-term carbon sequestration -... | ecosystem: Environmental > Aquatic > Marine > Wetlands ... | reverse complement strand
AAAGCAGCATTAACGCATTGAACTCAAGCGAAGAAATTGAATACCTGATAGCAGAAAGGTTATTCAATAATGCTAGGCTTATACGGAAACTGGATAGCCTGAATCTTCTCACCCAACAAAAACTAATTGAGATTGGAAAAGAAAACTCACTTTTCAGAATTAATATTTTTAATAAAAATGGATCGAGAATACTTTCCAACAGAATTCCCGAAGAAGATCATCCACACGGTGAAGAAAATATCAACCGTTATAATGAACTTAAACCTATTCTTAAAGAAGGCTTAGATGAATTTGTTATCGGTCTTAAACAGGCTGAGTTTACAGATGGACAACGATTTGCGGTTGCTGTTGCACGTGCAAATAAAAAAGGTGCAATAGTAATCAACCTTAATGCAGAAGAGTTCCTTGAGTTCAGGAAAAGAATCGGACTTGGCAAAATAATCAGGGACATCTCAGATAACTCAGGAATTGAATATATCGTTTTACAGGATTCTATTGGTATTCTTGCGGCAGGTAGTTCTGTTGATACTATGAATGCGATTGTATCTGATCCGTTTTTATCTGGTTCAATAAATACAGATAAAATCTTTACAAGAACCCGGGAATATAAAAACCAGGAAGTTTTTGAAACTGTGAAACGACTCGATTATGATAATGAGTTCATCGGTATTTTCCGGCTCGGTCTTACTCTAAACGAAGTAAGAGCAGTTGAAGATAGAATGGTAAGAAGACTAATTATCATTTCTCTCGTTCTTGCTGCAATTGGTGTTATTATTCTTAGCATAATCTTCACGACACAAAACCTTAAAACTGTTTCAAATGAATTTAAAAAGTTCAAGACATTTACATCAACTGTACTTGAGAATATGGGCGAGTCTGTGATTGTTGTTGATGGCGAAATGAAGATCACTCTCTTTAATAAATCATCCCAAAATCTTTTTGTGAAAAGTGAGGATGAGGTCTTGCAGAAAGATTTATCTGTTGTATCTAAAGACATTTCAAATTCTTTACATAAGTACTGTGAGAACGGTGATGAGAAATGTGCTGAAATTGCAATTGACACCATAATAAATATTGAAAGAAAATACCTTCTACTTAATTTCACGAGGAATAAAGATGAAGATGGTAGGGAAAACTTCATCATAGTAATTAACGATTTAACCGAATCCAGAAGACTCGAGGAAGAATCCAAGCGAAAAGAAAAGCTTTCTGCAATGGGTGAATTAGCCTCGGGAGTCGCGCACGAAATAAGAAATCCCATAAATGCAATTGGAATGATCGCCCAACGGTTAGATAAAGAATTTAGAGTAGAAAATGAATCGGAAGAGTATCACAGTATCACCAATCTTTTAAGAAACGAAGTTACAAGAATTAATAAAATCATCACGCAGTTTTTGAGTTATGCAAAACCGCTTACCCTTCAGTTAAAAAAAGTCAGTTCAAAAGAATTTTTTGAGGATATTTATAGACTCTATACTGACCAAGCCAAACTGAAGGGGGTCGAATTTGTAAAAGCATCAGACCATTCATTCGAAATGATGATTGACCCGGAATTGATAAAGCAATCATTAATGAACCTTGTACAGAATGCAATTGATGCTGTTGAGGAAAATGGTGAAGTAGAAATCAATTATTTTAGAAAAGGAAATGATTTGATTATTGAAATAACAGATAGTGGAAAAGGAATTTCCGAGAATGTAAAGAATAAAATTTTCGATCTTTACTTTACAACAAAACCGGAAGGGACAGGACTGGGGCTAAGCATTGTTCAAAAAATTATAGCAGAACATAATGGAACTATCGAAGTTTTCAGCGAAGTAAACAATTTCACGAAATTCAAAATAACAATACCGCAAAAATGAAAGACTACAACATTTTAGTAATTGATGATGAAGCTGCTCAAAGAGATGTGCTGACAGGCTACCTTAAGAAAAAAGGCTACAAAATCTTTTCGGCATCATCGGGTAAAGAAGGCGTTGAGATTGCAGGAAAAGATCCTGTGGATATTATTCTCTCAGATTTTAAAATGCCCGGCTTATCAGGTCTTGAAGTTCTCGAGCAGGTAAAAAAAATAAACCCAGAAATAAGTTTTGTAATTGTTACAGCATACGGCACGGTGGAGAACGCAGTTAAAGCAATGCGTCTCGGTGCATTCGATTACATATCCAAGCCAGTTGATCTTGATGAACTTGATTTGATGATCGAAAGAATTATAGAGCACAAAAATCTGAAGTCCGAGAATCGATTGTTGAAGACACAGCTCCAGGAGAAGTATAAAATCTCTTCCATGGTTTCTCAGTCTCAGAAAATGGAGGAGGTAATAAATGTTGCAGCAAGAGTTGCAAACAGCAAGGCAAATGTATTAATCACTGGAGAAAACGGAACCGGCAAAGAAGTTTTGGCAAAAGGAATACATTACTTAAGTTCAAGACGTGATGCACCATTTGTAGCTGTGAATGTTCCTGCTCTGACTGAGACTTTGCTCGAGAGTGAATTGTTCGGACACGAGAAGGGCGCTTTCACAGGTGCAGATAAAACGAAACAGGGAAGATTTGAAATTGCACATGGTGGTACCATCTTTTTAGACGAGGTTGGAGATATTCCTCAATCAATACAGGTAAAACTTTTACGAGTTCTGCAGGAACATCAGTTTGAAAGAGTCGGCGGAAACGAAAAAATTGAAGTTGATGTTAGAATTATCGCAGCAACGAACAAAGACCTCGAACAAAAAATTAAAGATGGAAGTTTCAGGGAAGATCTTTATTACAGGCTTAATGTGGTGTCTATAAAAATTCCTCCGCTGAGAGAAAGAAAAGAAGACATCCTGCCAATGATTGAAAGCTTCATAGAAAAATATTGCGAGGAAAACAATAAAAAAGAAAAACTTGATATTTCCAAAGAAGCTGCTGATGTTCTTATGAAATACAATTACCCCGGAAATGTTCGTGAACTGGAAAACATAATTGAACGGGCTGTTGTTTTAACGCGGGGGAATGTAATTATACTAAACGACTTACCGATGAACATACGGGGATTTAAAGAAGAGAAAACGCTGGCAGCGTTGGGTGAAGGAACTCTTACAGAGCAGGTTGAAGCACTTGAGAAACAACTAATATTCGACGCACTACTGGAAAGTGATGGCAATCAGACAAAGGCAGGAAAGTTACTGGGGCTGACGGAAAGAAACTTGAGATACAAGTTAAAGAAGTATAACATCAAGCATTGATGTCGTTGTAATTCTCGTAAAAACGGGAATCTAAAAACTTTTAAATGAAATGGATTCCCACTTTCGTGGGAATGACATCCAGAGGAAATTGTATTTGTAAGCCGGTCCGGCGTGGACTCACGCTTAGAGAGTCAGACCGAGGCCGGCAAGTGAGGGCAATTAGAAATCAAATCCTAAAGTAATTGCGTAAACCTGGTTGTTGTAATCGTAATAGTAATCGTTAGAATTATTTCGGATGTAATTATAATTCAACGAGAGATAGAGCCCACTGAGAATTTTACTCAATCCAAATTCCAATGAAGCACCAGCAGAAAACTGATTATCCATCCTCAATTCGTCAAGATCGTTTCCATTTTCATCAGCAGCGGGAAGGTCTGTATAATTTCTTAGTTCGTACCCACCTGCGATTTTTCCCACTATGTTCGGCAGGAAAAGATATGTTAACGTTAATCCTGCAGCCATTCCATCGCTGGAATAAACATCATTGAACAGTTCTTCTTCATAATAAATGTAATCAATGGTATTGAAGTAGCGGTTTCCACCCGAAAGATTTTTCCTGAAGAATGCAAAACCGCTGAACCCCAATTTGTTGGTTATTCCCTGCCCTATTTGTAAATATAATTTTGTCTGAAGTATTTCATTCGCAAGTCCCAGACTCTGATAATCCTCAATGTATTTCTTCTGATCAATTTCAAGTGCAGCCGTGAGTGAAGTCCGGCTTTCAAAGCTGTTTATTGATCTTATAAAAGCTTTAAATTCGTAGTGAGAGAAAAGAGTGAAGTTTTCATAATCAATCCTGTTGCCGATTACGCCTAATTGAACTTTATTACTCTCGCTGAATGAATGCATATAATTTGCATAAGCAGAGATCTGATTGAAATCATAAATGTAGTAGTCCTCTTTGTTATTTCTTACGGCATAGTTGATTCCAACATTGAGCGGGTTATCATATTCAGAGAACAGATATGTGTTTACTGCACCGAACTTGTGGATGGTTGTTGATTTGTCAACATATTCATGATAGCGGTTAACGAATCCTGCGTAATAAATTTCAAAATTATTCTGTTCGGTTTCGATATCGTATCCAAGCTCACCGCTGAATGCGTTTATAAAATCGGAAGCATTCAGATAGTTGTTGAATATGTTGTCATCGTAATAACTTTCAACGTCAGCCACAAGATAAAACTGTGCTTGCAAGTTGATTCTAAACACAGCAATCAGTAGAACAAGTAACTTCAGAAGATTAATGTTTCGTTTCATGATATTAGTTTCATTTCACAATTCACTTCCTGCCACCGTTTCCACCTGAACCTCCGTTGCCACCATTTCCTCCTTGTCCACCGCTACCCTGTTGGCCAGCTCTTGTTCTCTTTCTGATTTTCTCAAGACTCATTCCACCGGCGCGTGTATCCGCAATGCCATCTCCGTCTTTATCAATAAAGACATCCTTGCCTCTCTTTTTTCCACCGTTATCAGGAATCTCATTTCCGCTGTGAACTTTGTTCCTGTTTTTAATTTGATCATCTTCGCCCTGGTTTTTCTGTTGATTCTGTTCCTGAATTTGTTTCTGTTCTCTGTTGTGGTTTTGGGATGAGTCCTGCAGACTTGATGCAATTGCAATGCTGAATGAACCGAAGATTAATATTGTAAGTATTGTTTTCATTTTATTTACCTCCGCGGTAAATAGGACAAAGCTTGTGCCGCTAATAGTGTGTCAAAATCTTATTAAATGGTGAAATGCTGATGTGAACTCGACCAAAATGTTGAGCGCTGCGACCATATGGGCGAAGGCAGTACTCCGTAAGTTTATCTTCGGCTAACAATTCAAATGATTAAAAGTACTGATAAAATAGAAAACAAGAACATATGCATTATACTCTCAATACATTGCCACAAGTACATTTATACTCAGACACATGATTTTTCTCACCACATTGCGAACAAATAACAGTGTCAAAATCGATTGCTGGTGAAGCACTCATAACCTTGTGGTATCTAAAAGTTCCTATAATAGCCCGAACGAAAAATATAGTGAAAATTATTAGACCTGGTAATCGTATGAGCCCCATTTGCGATGGGAGAGTAAGTATTAAATATATTTAAACGATTAATTAATAAGAAGTTAATATAATCGCACTTACCCTGCTTTTATTATAAATACCATATCTTAAAGCAAATACTCCTACTATATCTATTATTCCATATGCATTGATTATGGTCCCATTAACATTTTAATCATGTTTGAACATTCCAATGGTCCAAATTATTAATGACATTCCACCTAAAACAACTCCGGCAATCCATCCTTGATTTATCATACTTAAATTCCTATCTGCTGTTTTTTCTTTTCGCTCAGATTTTCTCTTGTAAGTATTAATAAATGCTAATACTACATTTTGGTTTATTTCTTTTTCAGGATCCAGATTGAATCTCTTTTTTATCTCTTCATCCAATGCTTTAGCTTTCAGGGGATTATTTTCTCTGTCTAATCGCGTGTAAACATCAATTAAGAACTCCGAATCATATTTAGAATAATCAGGGATAAATTTTTCTTCCATGATATATTTTGGAGCTAAATATTATTAGTAAAACATTTTTTGAATTGTAATTTCCCCATTGACGTAGAAATTAGTTTATGGAATCTGATGAGAAAAATAAAATCATTTTTATACTCATAATCAATTTTCAACTAAACTTAAATTAAAGCAATTATTTTTTCAAATCTTTATTGTGATTATTCTTCTTTTCTTTCAAACGGAACCTCAATCGTAAAGCAAGTACCTGGATGATCGCGGTCCGCCATTCGTGATGGACTTTCCACTTTTATTTTTCCTCCGTGTCTTTCTACTATTGTTTTTACAACTGAAAGACCTAGACAGGAACCCTCAACAACGATTTTCTTTACGTTTTTTTTGCTCGGTAGAATTCGTTGAAATTTTTGGCGTTGAATTGCTCCAATACTACTCTTTTTCTTTCCGCAGAAACGGCAGCTCTATTTTAAAGCAAGTACCGGGGAAATCTCGATTTGCCATTCGAGATGGGCTTTCAACTTTTATTCTTCCGCCATGTCTTTCCACTATTCGCCTCACAACTGAAAGTCCCAGACCTGATCCTTCTGATACAATTTTCTTGACATTTTTTGCTCGGTAGAATTCGTTGAATATTTTGGGAAGTTCATCTCCGGGGATGCCCACACCATCATCACAAACTTCTATATAAAGATTTTTTGAATCACTGTTAATTGTTATTTCAATATTGCCTTCATCAACTCCATATTTAATTGCGTTGCCAATAAGGTTTGAGATAGCAATATCAATAAGAAATTTATCTCCTTCAAACTTTTCTTTTTTATCTCTCATATCAGTTTGTTTAAGTTTAATAAGGTGAGCCTCCGCTGAAGCAGTTCTTCTCTTAATAACACCAGCAACTACTTCGTCAATATCGATTTCTTCTTCATCAAACTGATCATAAAGTGTGAGCTTTGAAACATTGAGAACATCGTTTATCATTTGTATTCCTTCGTCAGTCCTGTTTTTCGCTCTGACTAGTTTTTCTTCAACTACTTCATCCACAGGTCCGAGAAATTTTTGAAGAATAATGTCAATGTAAGATGCGATAGCAACCATCGGTGTTTTTATTTCGTGCACAATGCCCATTATATATTTTTGTTTTTCTTTTTCAGCTGCATTAATCTTTTTCATCGAATCAACAAGATCTTTTTCACGTTTATAAAGTTGACGCGCAATTCCATTAGAAAGATAGATGCTCACAAAAATTACAAAGACAAAAGTAGCTAGATAAGCAAAAACAAAATTAACATTTGTATAAAGATCAACATTAAATAGTCCTTTAATATGGTGATGAGGTAAAATAGCAAGGTGCTCAAGAATAATAATAGCAATAAATAAAGCCACGAAAATAATAGCAAGAGTATATACAAGAGCACCAGGAAGAATCAGACTCCCAATGAGCATATGGAAAATTAATAGCATATAGAGTGGGGACTCTATACCTCCTGTAAAGTAAACAAGAAGTAAAAGAAACAAGAGATCAAGAAACATCTGTATTAGTGAGAGATATAAGGGATTAAATTTATCAACCTCAAGTTTTACATGTTTCCTTACCCAATGAAGAATGATGTTGTAAGTAAGACTTATTAAAGCTATCGCAGGGATAACTTTTAATTGACTGTAGCTGAGCTCAATTTTTATTATCACCAATGAAATGAATATTAATATAAAAAGTGCGGTAACAAACCCATAACGTAACTTGATAAACCAAAGATTTCTTTTCCGGACTGTTTCCCAGAACTCCGTGTAATCAAGAGCCCAAATGGGCACCATATTCATCATCAATTTATTTAACAACAGAACACCACTTTAATAATGAGCCGGCAGTTGATTATGCTGCCAGGAATAATGTTTATTTACTTACGCAATATACTTACCGCGTTTAATATAATGAGTATGAAGAAGTTTATGTGAAAGGTGACCACAAGGTCCATCTGTCAGAAATTCATTATAAATATCCACAACGTGTCGGTTCTCATGCGATTTCCTTACTGGTAAAGATTTGTCTTCATCATAAATCGCTTTTGCTCTAAGCTTTCGAATCTCCGGTGTTGTTGGAATTGGCTGACCTCCTCCGCCTATGCAACCTCCCGGGCAAGCCATAAATTCTATGAAGTGACATTCACTGAACTTTCCGCCTACTTTAATATCATCCATTACTTTTTTCGCATTGGCTGTACCGTGAACAACAGCAATTTTTAAAGTTGCACCCTTTAACCAATTCCAGTCAGGTACGAGATGAGCAATTAGCTTGGGCACCGGACCAACTTCTGCAATTGGAAGCTCGGCATATTTTATACCTTCAAATCCTCTTACAGGAGTAATGTCAGCATTCGCAAAAATATTTTCTACTTTATTACCTGTAATGAATTCAACAACTGTTCTTAATGCTGCTTCCATAACTCCACCGGTTGCACCAAATATTAATCCGGCACCAGATGCATCACCGAACGGGTCATCGAAATGTGATTGGGGCATTTCTGGTAAATAGATTCCCGCTTCTTTTATCATCTGTGCAAGCTCTCTTGTCGTTAATCCATAATCAACATCCTTAAATCCCGAATCAATCATTTCTGGTCTGTTGCACTCAAACTTTTTTGCAGAGCAAGGCATTACTGCAACTGATACAATATCTTTTGGCTCGATCCCCTTTTTCTGCGCATAAAACGTTTTTATTAACGCACCAAACATTTGCTGTGGTGACTTTGCCGAACTCAAGTTATCAACATACTCGGGATAAAAATGTTCAAGATATTTTACCCAGCCTGGGGAGCAGGAAGTGAATTGAGGTAAGGTAACTTTTTCTTTTTTTACAAGTGTATTGTATAATCTTTGAATAAGTTCGGTTCCTTCTTCAAAGATAGTAAGATCTGCAGTAAAGTTTGTATCGAATACAACATCAAAACCGATTCTTCTTAAGGCTGTATTCATTTCGCCGGTTAATGAGTGCCCGGGCTCCATTCCAAACTCTTCACAAATTGCTGCTCTTGGTGATGGCGCTGTTTGGATTACTACATGTTTTTGGGGATCATCAATTGCTTCCCATATTTCATCTCGTGGATCATTTGCACGTAGTGCACCAGTAGGACAACGATTTATACATTGGCCACAGTTAATACAAATAACCTCTGCAAGCGGCTTGTCCCAGAATGTTCCGATATGTGTTCCGTGCCCCCTATCAATTGCTTCGAGAACTCCAACCTCCTGTAGATCAATACAGGTTCTTACGCATCTTTTACAAAGAATACATTTATCCATATCTCTTACCACAGAATACGAAGAATTGTCTACCTCATATCTTGGATTTTCGATATGACCAAAGTTATAGTGATCAACACCGTACTCTTTTGCGAGAGATTGCAGTTCGCAATTGTTATTTCTAAAACATGAATAGCACTCACCGTAATGTTCGCTCAGTAATAAATCAAGTATATGTTTCCTTGCTTTTCTAACATAGCTGGATGTAGTTTTTATTTTTATCGGAGCTGTAATCGGAAATGCACACGATGCCTGGAGTGTTCTCATACCTTCAACTTCAACAACGCAGATTCGGCAGACTCCGGCAACACATAAATCTTCGTGATGACATAGTGTTGGAATATGAATTTGGTTCTGCTTGCATGCTTCGAGAATTGTTGTTCCAAGAGGAACGGAAAATTTTTTATCGTTTATTTCTATTGAAACTGTTCCGCCTATATATTCAGGATTTTCCGGTTTCTCGATTACCAAAGATTTTTGACTTACCGGTGCTCTTAGTGATTCTTTATTTTCCATTTCTTCCTCCGTTACCAGCATTGAATATTTCGTCTTTAAAGTTTTCGAGAATAGATATGAAGGGATTCGGACTCGATTGACCTAATCCGCATTTTGAAGCAAGCTGCATTGTTCTTCCAAGATCTTTCAATTTATTTATTTGAGCAAAAGTGTATTCATTTTTTTCGATCATCTCTACACCTTCAAGCAGTTTTACATTTCCAATTCTACAGGGAGTGCATTGTCCACAGGATTCATCAACAAAAAACTCCATAAAGTTTTTCAGCACCTGAAGCATATCTCTGCTCTCATTGAAAACCATAACCGAACCACCTGTCGGAACATCTTCGTAAGCTACTAATCTGTCAAAATCAGATTTGGGGACACAATGACCTGAAGCTCCACCGATCTGAACCGCTTTTGTATTCTTTGCGCCAACAGTTTCAAGCAGTTCTGAAATTTTCATTCCCCACGGAAGTTCATAAACTCCGGGCTTTTCACAATCACCGGAAACAGAAAAAAGTTTTGAACCTGTTGATTTATCTGTTCCGAATTTTGCAAACCACTCACCGCCTTTTACAACTATATGACTAACTGCAGCGAGTGTTTCCACATTATTAACCGATGTTGGTCTGCCGCGAAAGCCCGTGTTGATTGGATAAGGTGGTCTGTTTCTCGGTTCACCACGGTGCCCTTCCAATGATTCAATCAAAGCTGTTTCTTCACCACACACATACGCACCTGAACCAAGAAATATTTCAATATCAAAATTGAAATCTTTCTTCCCAAGAATATTTTTTCCCAAAAGATTGTCTTTTCTCATCACTTCAAGATAATCTTCAAGCGGTTTTAAAAGATACTCGTACTCGCCTCTCAGATAAACAATTCCTCTGTTTGCACCAATTGTAAATCCGCCGACCACCATTCCATCAAAAACCAATTCAGGATACTCCATAAGCAGGACTCTGTCTTTGAATGTTCCCGGCTCACCCTCGTCAGCATTGCAAACGAGAAATTTTTCATCTGATTTTGCAGCAGCTGTTAACATCCATTTTGTTGACGTTGGAAAGCCGGCACCACCTCTTCCTTTTAATTTTGATTCTTTAACTTCAAAAAGAATATCCTCTCTTGTGATCGATAATGCTTTTCTGATTGCATCGCCTCTTTTGTATTCCGAAAAAATTACCGGACCTGTTCTTTTCTTTTTTAATATTTCCATTATCATTTCACCTTTCCCAAAAGTTCAACTGCTTTTTCAGGTGTAAGATTTAAGTATACTCTATCATTAATTGCCATTGCTGGACCCATATCGCAAAGTCCCAGACAGTTTGCATACTCAACAGTAAACTTATTGTCTTTTGTAGTTTCACCGATTTTAATTCCAAGTTCTCTCTCTATTGCCTTTACAAGCCCTATCTTACCTTTCATATCACACGAAATTGTCTGGCAGATACGAACAAGGTTTCTTCCTTTCGGATTGGAATTAAGAAATGCATAAAAAGAAATTACACTATACACTTCCACCGGATGTATATTTAAAAGTCTTGCAACTTCCTGTTGCGCAAATTCAGAAATGTGTCTGTGCTTATCCTGAATTTCGTGAAGTATCATCAGTAAAGATGAACGATCTTTACCAAATTTATTTACGAAGCTCTCAATTTCTTCGGAGAGAGCGTTTTTTTCTGCTATAAACATTTTCTCACTCCTTAATATGTAATTGTAAAATTTTTTCCACTTTATCGATTAAAGCATCCGGGGAAATTGGTTTCTCGATGAACTCATCGACTGGAATCATTTCTCCTGCTGCATATTCAAGCCCTAATGCTTTCGACACGGAAGTGTACATAATAATAGGAATGTCGAGTTGCTCCTTTCTGAATTTTTGCGCAAGAAAGAATCCATCGTCAGGTTCATTCATCATTACATCAAGGATTATGAGATCTGGTTTTTTTTCTTTGACCATTTTATATCCGTCATCCGGATTATCTGCGGTGATCACTTCATATCCTTTTGCTGAAAGTACCAGACTGCTTGCATCGAGGATATCATGATCATCGTCTATTACTGCTATTAGTGACATATTGAATACCCCATTATTGAAATTAATGTTCGTTTCTGTTTACTCCGGACGCGCATATTAAATGCCATCACGAATTAAAATTCACTATTGCTTTAAATGATTTAAAGTGATTTTAAATATTTATTTGATGTTGTTTTTCTTATTTGTTGGAAGAATTATTTCTCAAAAGAGAAAACAAGTTTTTTAAGAAATAATTTGCATTTACGAAGTGTTAATGATTGTGAAGTTAAGCGTTCTTATTAAGTTAGAATAAGATTAAATGAAATATTTTATTCCTGTAACCAAAAAAACTAATCTTGAAAGAAAAAGTACGATACACATTTATTGATCTGCTTCGTGGCTGGGCAATCTTAATTATGATTGAAGTGCACGTCTTCAATGCATTTCTTCTGCCGGAGTTGAAACAAACGGGCTGGTTTGATGTGCTTACATTTATCAACGGACTTGTCGCACCAGCATTTCTTTTTGTTTCAGGAATTGCATTCGCAGTATCTTCTGACAGCAAGCTTGGTGATATGAGAAAATTTAAACTCCCCTTCTGGAAAAAATTGTGGCGATATTTTTCGATTATTTTAATCGGATATGTTCTTCACCTTCCAGAGATATCATTATCTAAAACTATTAATGAAGCCACACCTGAACTTCTTCAGCAATTTTTTACTGTTGATGTTCTTCAGTGTATAGGTGCAGGATTGATTGTACTTTTCGCACTTAGATTAATTATTCAGTCTGACAAAATATTTTATTACGTTTTGATCGGATTGACAATTATTGTCATGATCCTCTCGCCGATTTTCCAGAAAACAGATTTAACCTCTTTTCTTCATCCTGTCTTTGCAAATTATTTTAACCAAATGAACGGTTCTCTCTTCCCTGTTTTTCCGTGGATTAATTTTATTCTTGCTGGTGCAATCTTCGCAGAGGTTTTTCTTGATGCTGTTACAAATAACAAAGAAGAAAAGTTTATTCGGATTATAAGTTTTACTGGATTTGCAATGCTTCTATTCGGCCATTTGTTCTACTCGGGAATATTTCCTGAATCTTTGACATCAATCGTTCCCAATCCTATGTTTTTTATTGAGAGGCTTGGCTACATTTTAGTAATTGCTTCGATATGTTGGTATTACAATAAATGGAGAAATGTTACTAAGTCTTTTATTCTTGATTCAAGTAGAGAATCACTTTTAATCTATTGGCTGCATCTAATGGTTATTTACAGCACAATCTGGGCTGGCAAAAGTCTTGAAATTATTATAGGACCGACATTAAATATTATTGAAAGTATAGTCGTAACTATTCTCTTAATGTTTTTTATGATAGTGGTTACAAAACTCTGGGGCTGGACAAAAAGGAAATTTCCATTTTATGCAACCAAAGTTGCGTGGGGAGTTGTTGGAGTTTTGTTTATGATTTTTTTGTTGAGTTAA
>Ga0210074_1000541_pt1 | contig 13113 bp, 10 predicted proteins | sample China_Galinas_Co_FD_184860 | JGI IMG/M metagenome (GOLD analysis project Ga0210074, IMG submission 184860) | Wetland microbial communities from San Francisco Bay, California, USA, that impact long-term carbon sequestration -... | ecosystem: Environmental > Aquatic > Marine > Wetlands ... | reverse complement strand
AACCCACTGCCGCCTGAAGAAGCCGCGGCATTCCTGCGCGCAATCGATCCGGACCTGAGATTCTGATCGGCTTGTGTTCACCTGCATATCAAGAGAGCCAGATCAACTGACATGTCCCAACGTCTTGACAACAAACTGCTTCTGAATCGACACGCCCTGCAACAACTGCAGAGGGCCGGACTGGCAGAACTGGGTCAGGGTTTGCCTGATATCAGCGCGGCGCACCGGTTTGCCTTGTGGAATAAAAAATCAGGGGCAGAGGTCTATCTCTTCGCCCTGCTGAACTCGGCAACCAGGCAGACCGCCCTGCATTACTTCTCGCGCCTGGGTCTGCGCCCCGGGGTTGGTATGGTCAAGGTTGCCGACCAGCGTCATTCGGCACCGGAACTCGCCGGGATTTACCACCTGTTCCCGGAGTTCTACCCGAACCAAAAGCTGGAGCAGGCCAAAGAGCCTGATGACAAGCCCTCCCGCAAAGTGCCCAGGCTCCAGCTTCTCGCTGAACTGTTTCTTCTTGAAACCTTGACTGACAACCCGGTGGCACAAGCCTTCCGGGCCCTGTTTGACGATGCGGACCTCCGGGGCCAGTTTGATTATCACACCCTGATTGCAAAACTCGACAGGATCATGCAACCCGGGTTGGGCTCTATCAGTGCAGAGAAAAAACTTTCAGAACTCCTGAAAAGCCCGATGCGGGCGGCACCGTCCAGCCTGGCCGGGCAGGTCGCCTATATCATCAAGCATTGGTCAGCGTGGCTGCCGCCGGAGCTGGTCGCCGAACTGCAGCTTGCCCGGGCGATCAGCATCGAAGAAAATCAGCCCCGCCTGTCAGGCCCTGGCCCGGCGCCGATGCCCATGTTCGGCCGTGAGGACGGCAGTGATTCACCGGCTGCGTTCAGCGCCGACATCGACTGGATGCCCAGCGCGGTTTTACTGGCAAAATCGATTTACGTGTGGCTAGACCAGCTCAGCAGTCGTTACCAGCGCTCCATCACCACCCTTGCCGGCATCCCCGAAGAAGAGCTGGCACGCCTCGCCCATTGGGGCTTCAACGCCATCTGGCTGATCGGCATCTGGGAACGTTCCTCGGCATCAAGGGAAATCAAGCGACTGTGCGGCAACCCGGAAGCGGAAGCCTCTGCCTATGCGCTCTACTCTTATCGCGTCGCCACGGACCTCGGTGGCGATGCTGCGTTGGCGGAGCTGGAAGCCCGCTGTCGCCAGCATGGCATCCGCCTCGCCTGCGATGTCGTGCCCAACCATACCGGTATCGACTCCGAGTGGGTCCTGCAGCATCCGGACTGGTTTTTACAGACTGAATCGCCGCCATACCCCGGCTATCGCTTCAATGGCCCGGACCTCTGTGACGCAGAGGGCATCAGCATCCGCATTGAGGATGGCTACTGGGACAACAGCGATGCGGCCGTGGTCTGCGAACACCATGACCACGCCACGGGTCGTCGCCGTTACATCTACCACGGCAACGACGGCACACACATGCCCTGGAACGACACGGCCCAGCTGAATTTCCTGCTGCCGGAAGTACGCCAGGCCATGAGCGATCTGATCATCAGCATCGCCCGGCGCTTCAGCATGATCCGCTTCGACGCCGCGATGACCCTGGCGCGCAAGCATTTCCGCAGGCTCTGGTTCCCGCCCCCGGGCGGCAGCGCCGGCGTCCCTTCGCGCTCCGCCTTCTGGATGTCTGATGCCGACTTCACCAGGGCCTTCCCGGTTGAATTCTGGAGAGAGGTGGTTGACCGCGTCAATCGTGAGGCTCCCGACACCCTGTTGATCGCCGAGGCGTTCTGGCTAATGGAGAGCTACTTTGTGCGCAACCTGGGCATGCACCGGGTCTACAACAGTGCCTTCATGAATATGCTCAAGCTTGAGGAGAATGCCAAGTACCGGAAAATCCTCAAGGACATACTTGCCTACAATCCGGAGATCATGAAACGCTACGTCAACTTCATGAACAACCCGGATGAGGCGACCGCCGTCGAGCAGTTCGGCAAATTTGACAAGTATTTCGGCGTCGCCACCCTGCTTGCCACCCTGCCGGGGCTGCCGATGTTCGGGCATGGCCAGATCGAGGGATTCCGGGAAAAATACGGCATGGAGTATCGTCGTGCATACTGGGCCGAGAACCCGGACGATGGTTTCGTCGCCCATCATGAAAACCAGATTTTTCCCCTGTTGCGTCTGCGCCGGAGCTTCTCCGGAGTCGAGAATTTTTCCATGTATGATTTCACGACAGGTTATGGCGTCGATGAAAATGTGTACGCTTTCAGCAACGGCCCGCCCGGGCAGAAGATCCTCGTGGTTTACAACAACACCCTGAATGCCACCCATGGACGGCTGCAACACGCTGCGCCAAAAGCCTCCGCGGAGCACGAAGGGATCGCCCACCCCATGCCTGCCCTCCGACAGGAGCTCGGTCTCGATGCCGGGCACGGGCAGTTCTGCCGTTTCCGCACCCTTCAGGGTGCTGAGTACCTGCTGCACAGCGACCAGTTGAACGACGGCCTGGAACTGCACCTGAACGGCTATGAACATCGGGTCTGCCTCGACTTCCGGATGCTCGACGACCGGGACGGCTGGTGGCTGGCCCTGCACCGGAAACTGCAGGGGCAGCCCGTGGACAATCTCGATCGGGAGCTGCTGCGTCTGCGATATCAGCCGCTCTGGCAAGCCCTGGCCCGAGTCCTCGACCCGGAGCGCCTGCACGTGCTGGCCGGCGACTTGGGGGCGATTTCGCAACTGAAACCGGTCATGGGCACGTTCAAGACTCTGCTCGATGAACTCCATGCGCTTGCCTCTGAACTGCGGGTTGCTGCAGATATTCAGGAGTCTGCACAACCGCCCGACGGGCTCAACAAGCTGGTTAAAAAGCTTCCCGGCTGGCTGGCACGGATGGCCAAAGCCGAAATGCCCGGACAGCTGTTGCACGAGATGTGGCAGGGTAAACGTGACCGACCGGGGTTGGGCGCCGTCCTGCTCAGCTGGCTGCTGCTGCACGACCTGGGTCGGCAACTGGGGTTGGCAGACGACCGGCAGTGCATGGAACTGATGCGTGGTTTCGGGCTTGACTTTGCCTGGCAGGAGTGTGCGACCTCAGAGGCACAGACCAGGGATGTTCTTCTCGGCATGCTGCTGATGCAGACGCCTGCGCTACCTCTTCACCCGGCTACCAGCGATCCGGCTTTCGCCGAATATTTCTCTGAGCCGAAAAATGCCGGCCTGCTCGGCATCAACCATCACGGCGGCCAGAGCTGGTTTGCCAAGGAACGACTGAACGCCCTGGCAGGCACCCTTGCGCTGCAGGCTGCTCTGATGCACATTTCGACCCCGGAAATCACCAAAGAGTCGAAGATCATGGCCACGCTGATTCCTGAACGGCTGCGTGAACGCCTGGCGCGTGCCGCCGCCGTGGGCTACCGACTGGATAAATTCCTGAACCTGGAGTAGAATACCTGCCTCTCATGGGCCTCTTGAACAACAGTGATCATAATGGCTGAATCGCCCCTGAAACTTCTCATGGTTGCATCGGAGGCAGCGCCCTTCGCCAAGACCGGAGGACTCGCGGATGTCGTTGGTTCCCTGCCGACGGCGCTGCATGCCCTCGGTCATGACGTGCGACTGATCATCCCCTGGTATCGTTCCGTGCGCAAAGCCATCGGCAATCTCCGGGCGGGTCGAAAAAAAATCCCGGTCCCCATGGGCGGACGGGTCTACCAGGTCTCCTGGCGCACCGGGGAGAATCAGGGCGTGCCGGTCTATTTTCTCGACTTCCCGGAGTTCTACGACCGCCCTGGGCTCTATGGTGAACAGGGACAGGATTACCCCGACAATGCCGAACGCTTCGGTCTGCTCAGCCGGGCGGCCCTGGAACTAGTCCGGCAGATCGGCTTTGCTCCGGATGTCATCCATGCTCATGACTGGCAGACCGGCCTGGTTCCGGTTTACCTGCGCCGGCACCTTTGGCGTGATCCCTTTTTTGCCGGTACCGGCAGCCTCTTCACTATCCACAACCTTGGCTACCAGGGCATATTCCCAATTGCCTCAGCGCGCCTGCTAGATCTTGACGATACCTTGACGGAGCCTGACGGTCTGGAATATTACGGTCAGATTTCCCTGTTGAAGGGTGGCATCGGCTTCGCCAGTCATGTCAATACGGTCTCCCCGACCTATTGCAAGGAGATCCAGACTTCGCAACAGGGGATGGGACTCGATGGCCTGTTACGCTCGCGTGGCGATCATCTGCACGGACTCCTCAACGGCCTGGATGGGAACCTGTGGTCACCAACCCATGACAAGGTTCTGGCAAGCAGCTACTCGGCGAAAAAACTGTCGGGAAAAAAAGAGTGCAAAAAGCAGCTGCAGAAGGAACTGGGACTGAAGCTCTCAGCAAAGACCCCGATCGTCGCCATGGTCACGCGACTCGATTCCCAGAAAGGGATCGAACTTGTTCTGGAAAGCTGGGACAGGCTGTTGCGACCCGATCTGCAACTGGTGATTCTCGGTACCGGCAACCCCGACTTTGAGCACCGTCTTGCCGAGGCCGCAAGTTATTATCCCGGCAAGGCTGCTGTTATACTGCAGTTTGACGATGATTTATCACGGCGCATCTACGCCGGCAGCGATATTTTCCTCATGCCGAGCCGTTACGAGCCGTGCGGTCTGGGGCAGCTGATCGCCCTGCGCTACGGATCGGTCCCGGTGGTCCATGCGACCGGCGGCCTGGCTGACACGATCACCGACCCGCTTGATCCGGAAACCCGGGCCAACGGCTTTGTTTTTCATGAGTACCGGCACGGCAGTCTCATAAAGGGCCTGGACAGGGCCCTCGAAACTTACGCAAAAACTGAAGCGTGGCGGATAATCATGCTGCAGGGTATGAATCAGGACTTCTCCTGGCAGCAGGCTGCCGGCGAATACGTCAATCTTTACCGGATTTGTACGAGGGAATCCCGATGACTGATCAGCAGGACAACACCAAGACCCAGGAACCGGAAATCACGGAGGTCCCGGAGATGGAAGCCAGCCAGGACCGCTTTCCAGAACTTGCTGAACTGGAGGAGAAAATTCAGCGTCGCCTGCGCAGCAACCAGCGTTTTCTGGAACGCTTCATGGATGAAGATTTTGATGATCTGGAAGATGACGAGCCGGATGATCTCGTCGTCGATGACGAACCGGATCTGGATGAGGAACTTTAACCTGGAGCAGGTTCAGGAACGGGACAGGTCGTCGAGATACTCCTGCCACTCGATCGGCAGCAGGTCGCGTTTGCGCGTGTTGCACTCCTTGCAGGCCGGTACGCAATTACCACGGGTACTGTGTCCGCCCCGGACCAGCGGCACGATATGATCGAGGGTCAATTCGGCAGGGGCGCTTTTGTTGCCGCAATAGTGGCAGGTGCCGGCGGCGATCCGGTTGCGCCACCACTGGGTGCGTCTCAGTTCACGGGCTTTTTGCCGCTCGCGGCGCAGTTGTTCCTCGGAGATATCGCTGAAGAAGTTCATGAGCAGAAGAATACAGAATCCGGTATTAAGAACACAACAGAAAATTAATGACTTGCAGGCCAAGATTGCACCGCTGCATTCAGCCCATGATAAGGGTTTCCGGTCTTAACAAGCTCTTTATTCAGGATGCTGACCTTTGTATTCTTGAGGCTTGGCTTCTATCGCTTTTATCCAAGGACCATTAGATGAACATACTCATCGTCGGGGCCGGCCAGGTCGGCTATTTTCTCTGTGAACGGCTTTCCCTGGAAGGACACGAGGTCACCCTGATCGACCGCGACCAGGACAACCTCAACGCAGCCCAGGACCGACTTAACGTGCTCGGTATCCTCGGTAATGGCGCCAGCGCCGAGACCATGGAACTGGCTGGAATCAAGGCTGCAGACATTGTCATGGCCGTCACCGACCTGGACGAGGTCAATATTCTGGCCTGCTTGCTGGCCAGGGAATACGGCGTCGGTAAACGGATCGCCCGCGTCAAAAGCATCGATTATCTGAGTCGGGGAGCAGTCCTTTCCAAGGACAAGCTTGGCATTGACCTGATGATCAACCCGGACGACGCAGTGGCCGACGAACTCGCCAACCTTGCCGGGCGTGCCGGGACCTTCGACGTAGCTGAATTCGTCGGTGGACAGATCCAGTTCCTCGGTTATCGCATCACCGACGAAAGCCCTCTGTGCGACCTGACCCTGAAGGAACTCGGTGAAATCCGCGGTATCTACCGTTTCGTTGTCGTTGCCATCACGCGACAAGGCCATACCATCATTCCGCGTGGTGATGACACCATCCAGGTTGGCGACAGCATCTTCATCTTTGCCCACAAGGAGGAGCTGCCGGCCATCCAGTACATGCTGCAGATCCAGGAAGAGACCAGACGCGGTGCGCAAAAGGCCTTCGTCCTCGGCGGAGGAAGAATCGGCCTGCGCGTCGCCCGCAACCTCGAAGAGCGCAATTTCCACGTCCGCCTCATAGAGCGTGATCTGCGACGCTGTGAAAAGCTCTCGGCGAAGCTGAAAAAGACCATGGTTATCCATGCGGAAGGTACAGACATCCGGGTTTTGCTTGACGAAGGCGTCGCCGATGCCGATGTATTCATTGCCGCAACGGAAAACGATGAGACCAACATCCTTTGCTCGCTGCTCTGCAAGCGCCACGGCACCCATCGCACCCTGAGCCTGGTCAATCGACCGGAGTTTCTCGACCTGGCGCCCTCTCTGGGTGTTGATGCCTGCGTTTCGCCAAGACTTGCCGCTGCCGGGGCGATCCTGAAGTTCGTCCGCAGGGGTAATGTCATCTCCCTTGCCACGATCGAGGGGAGTAACTCCGAGGTCCTCGAAATCGAGGTCAAGGAAGGCAGTCCGATTGTCAACACCCCGCTCAAGGAACTGCACTTCCCGCGTGGTGCGATCATCGGTGCCATAGTCCATGGAAAAAGTTATGAAATCCCGGACGGCGAAAACTGTCTGAAGGTCGGTGACCGGGTGCTGGTCTTTGCCCTGCCCGAAGCGCTCGCCAAGGTGGAAAGGTTCTTCGAATAGATGAACATCACCCTGACTCTGCGCATACTCGGAGCGTTGCTGCTGTTTCTGGCCATAGCTCTGCTCTTTCCGGTGCCTTTCTCCTGGTTCTACGGCGACGGTGCAGCCGGTGCATTCATCCTCTCGGCAATCATCTCGGCGGGATGCGGCGGATTGCTCTATAGCCAATTCCGTTCGGAAACCGACCTGTCGGTGCGCGAAGGGTTTGCCGTTGTGACGTTCGGCTGGACCTTCTTTGCCCTGTTCGGGGCTTTGCCTTTTGTCTTTTCCGGGGCAATCCCGTCCTATCTCAACGCGTTCTTCGAGACGATGAGCGGTTTCACAACCACCGGCTCGACGATCCTGACCGACATTGAGGCGATGCCCCCCAGCCTGCTGCTGTGGCGATCCCTGACCCAGTGGCTCGGCGGCATGGGAATCATCGTCCTTTCGCTGGCGATCTTGCCAATGCTCGGCGTCGGCGGTATGCAGCTGTTCAAAGCCGAGGTGCCGGGCCCGACCGCCGACCGCTTGAAACCCCGTATTCAGGATACCGCCAAGCTCCTCTGGGGAGTTTACGTACTCTTGACCGGTGCTGAAGTCATCCTGTTGATGGCCGGCGGCATGGGGTTTTTCGATGGCCTCAACCACGCCTTTACGACTATGGCCACCGGTGGTTTTTCCACCCGCAATGCCTCCGTCGCCGCCTATGACAGCGCCTTTATCGACTGGGTCATCACCCTCTTCATGTTCCTCGCCGGGGTCAACTTCTCCCTGCACTACCTGGCTCTGCGTGGCAAACTCGGCGACTTCATTCGCAACGAGGAGTTCCTTTTCTATGCCAGCCTGACAGCACTCGGCACAATCCTGATTACTTTGCTCAACATGGGCGCGACTTATCCGGATTTTTTTGACAACCTGCGCTTCAGCGCTTTCCAGGTGGTTTCGATTATGACCACGACCGGTTTCGGCACCGCCGATTACGAACTCTGGCCGGTGCTCTGTCAGTACCTCCTGGTGTTTGCCATGTTCATCGGCGGCTGCGCCGGTTCAACCGGGGGTGGCATGAAGGTCGCGAGGATTCTGCTCCTGTTCAAGCATGCCCATGTCCAGATCTACCGCCTGATTCATCCCCGCGCCGTGCGCCTGGTGAAACTCGGCGACCGGCCGGTCGACAAAGACGTCATGCAGTCGATTCTCGGCTTCTTCGCGGTGTACCTGGGCGTCTTTGTTGCTGCATCCTTCATCATGGCCGGGCTTGGCATGGACCTGACCTCTGCGGCCGCCTCGGTGGTTGCCACCCTGGGCAACATCGGCCCGGGTCTCGGCTCGGTTGGACCGGTTGACAATTTCGCCCATGTCCCGGCTTTCGGCAAGCTCGTACTCGCTTTCTGCATGTTGCTGGGCCGACTGGAACTCTTTACCGTGCTGGTGCTGGTCTTCCCGAGTTTCTGGCGCAAATGATCTGCGTATGTCTGTCAAAACCAAAGCAGCCATCTTTAAAAAACTGCGCTACCGGCTGTTTATTTACCTGGTTGCCGCGTTGCTTCTGATCATGCCGCTACGCACCGCTCTCGAACATCATTTCCTCTACTTTCCGGCAATCCGCCACGAGGCGACCCCGGCCAGCATCGGCCTGGTTTATGAGGCGGTCGATTTTCGGGCCACCGACGGGACCCAGCTGACCGGCTGGCTGATCCCTGGCCAGAACGGCGCCCCGGTGGTGCTCTTCTGCATGGGCAACGCCGGCAACATCTCCCATCGCCTGGAGACATTGCAGCTGCTGCACGACCTGGGCGTCGCAACCTTCATCTTCGATTACCGGGGCTACGGCTCTAGCAAGGGCAAAGCAAGCGAGTCAGGGCTCTACCATGACGCCGCCGGAGCCATGGCCTTTTTGCACGAGCGCGGCTGGACAGCTGACCGGGTCATCATTTTCGGCCGTTCGCTCGGTGCCGCCGTCGGCATGGAAACCGCTCTGCAGACTTCGCCGGCAGGACTGATCATCGAGGCGGCGTTCACCTCGATCCCCGATATGGGCCGATACCACTACCCGCTACTCAACTCTCTGCTCGGCGGGATGATCGATGCGGAGTACGACAACCTGGACAAAATCGCCGACCTGAAAAGCCCTGTACTGCTGATCCACGGCAGAAACGACAGCATCTGTCCCCCAGCCATGGCCGAGCAGCTTTATGTCCGGGCAGCAGACCGGAAACAGATCCACTGGATTGAGGGTGCCGATCACAACAACGGGCTGATCGTCGGAGGAGCGGCGTATCGCGAGCGATTGCGGAAGGTCATTGAAGAATGGACCAGTGAAAAATAGATGCGGTATCTGGAAACTACTGTAGAAAAATGAAGTTTATGACCCCTGGAGTATAAATCCAAAAATGGAACGTACTGTGGAATCTTAGAAATCAGGGAATTTGACTCACATCGAAAACAGGCAAAATTGACAACCAAAATTCAATGACATAAGTTATAAATATGACAGAATTGGTTAAGAACTAAAACTTGTTGATAGAAAGGAATCTTAGATGCGTGACTTTTTTGTAGACCGTTTTGCGAACTTGAGCATTGCCGATGGAGTTGCCCGGATCGATTTTGTGCGGGTTGAGAATATTAATGCCGAGAAGAAGCAAGTTACCATGTCACCCTCTCTGCGCTTGGCGATTCCCTTTGAAGCGTTTATGCAAATGGCGGAACAGTTCGCCAATGTCCGGGAAGAAATCCTCAAGAAGAACTCAGGGCAGTCAGCTACGATGGTTGCACTAGATAGGACTGAGACCTCTGCTTCTCATTGACTTCGCAAGGATTGAAAAGGGAAATGGCCTATCTTCTCTGGATGGGTCATTTCCCATTAATCACGATCAATAAGATACTAAAATGGCCCTTCCGCTCTGGAGGGGCCATTCTCATTTTGCAGAGTTTCTAGTAGTAAATACCTCAAACACGCCACTTCTTATCATCAAAACAATGCGAGAGGACTTTTAGGAAATATCTCCTCTTTACTGCGGAACGCTATATCTCCCATAAATCCATTCTTAAATATCAGTATTTCTGGAATTACATGGGTTTTTACTTCATAAAAGCCGTATGAAACAGCTTTTAGGGCTCCTGATCGGGCCTCCAAGTCGTTTTTTTTGTGTAGGGGTTGTCTTTGCGGGAATCCTTTGATATACATACATTACTAAATTGGTAAATTATTAAATGCTAATAAACGCTACCTACAAAAAATAAAGGAAAAGCCATCATGTTCAGTTTTAAATCAGTCTGTTTTTCGATCGCCATGTTTGCCATGACGATGACCTGTTTTGCCGCCGGTGGCGGTGAGATCGTTAAAGCCGATCCAAGCAAACATTTCGATCCCAAGGGTAAACTCCCTTCCGAGTTCACTGTAGAGTTTCAGGATGGACAGCGCAATACTCTCCCCTTTGAGGACAAGCGTGACTTCGAGGAAGCCAAGAGAGGTTTTATAGCGGCGCCCGAGTACAAGCAGATCATGGCCGAGGCCGGCCACGTTGCCTGGGACATGGGCAGCTACGAGTTCCTTTTGACCGACAAGGAATACGACACCATCCATCCATCGCTGCAGCGCCAGGCCGTACTTAACATGGCTTATGGCCTGTACGAGGTCCTGCCTGACAAGATTTATCAGGTGCGCGGTTATGACCTTGCCAACATCACCTTTATCAAGGGCGACACAGGCTGGATCATCTTCGATCCTTTGACAGCCAAGGAAACCGCGGCGGCAGCGCTGAAGTTTATCAACGAACAGATCGGTGAGCGCCCCGTGGTTGCAGTCGTCTACTCCCATTCACACGCCGATCACTTCGGTGGTGTGCGCGGTGTGGTTGATGAGGCGGATGTGATCAGTGGCAAGGTCAAGATCATCGCCCCGATCGGTTTCATGGACCACGCAGTCTCAGAGAACGTCTACGCAGGGAATGCCATGACCCGGCGCATGTTCTACCAATACGGTGTTCTTCTTCCACGCAGCCCCTTCGGTCATGTCGACCAGTCGATCGGCAAGAACACCGCAGCCGGTAACCTCGGTCTGATCCCGCCGAACGTCATTGTCGAAGGCGACTTCGAGGATATGACAGTTGATGGCGTCGAGATGGTTTTCCAGAACACTCCCGGCACCGAGGCGCCGGCCGAGATGAACACGTATTTTCCCGAGATGAAAGCGTTCTGGGCGGCTGAGAACATTACCGGAACCGTGCACAACATCTACACTCTGCGCGGCGCTCTGGTGCGTGATGCTCTCGCGTGGTCAAAGGGTATCAATGTAGCGCTCTACCGTTTCGGTACCGATGCGGACGTAATGTTCGCTTCACACACCTGGCCGCGCTGGGGCAATGAGCGCATCCAGGAAGTCATGCGCGCCCAGCGTGACATCTATGCCAACCTCAACAACGAGGTGCTGCACCTGGCCAACAAGGGTGTCACCATCAACGAGATCCACAACCAATATTCTCCACCGAAGAGCTTGCAGAACCAGTGGGCGGCTCACAGTTACCATGGCTCCGAGCAGCACAACAGCCGTGCCGTGATCAATCGCTACCTCGGCTACTGGGACGCCAACCCGGCGACCCTGATCCCTCTTTCGCCAAAAGATTCCGCGCCGCTGTATGTCGAGATGATGGGCGGCTCGGCCAAGATCATCGCCAAAGGGCAAGAGCTCTACAGCCAGGGGAAATATCTCCTGGCTACGGAGATTCTCAACAAGCTGGTCTACGCAGAACCAGACAACCAGCCGGCCAAGGACCTGCTCGCCGATGCCTTCGAGCAGGTCGGCTACCAGATGGAGAGCCCGAGCGTGCGCAACAGCTTCCTGGCCGGAGCCTATGAGCTGCGCAACGGCATCCCAGCGGGGGCTTCACCTAAAACCAGCGGACCGGACATGATCAGTGCCATGACAACCGATCTGTGGCTCGACTTTTTGGGCATCCGCCTCGACAGCAAGAAGGCCGAAGGCATCAACTTCGTCATTAACCTGGTAACTCCCGACAATGGCGAGGAATTTGTCGTCGAATTGAGTAACGCTACCCTCACCAACATTAAGGGCGTTCAGGCCAAGAAACCAGATTTGACCATCACCATCAACCGCGCCGACCTTGAAAAGACTATGATGGGCGCGGTCAGCATGGATGAGCAGATCAAGACTGGCAAAGCCAAGCTTATTGGTGATCGCAAGCCGATTGATCAGCTGAAGTCGATGCTGATTGAGTTTAACATGGGCTTTGAGATACTGCCGGGTACGGGCGCAAAGGATCTGAATCCGAAAATTAATCCTTTTGAACAGAGAGCACCTGCAGTGGATATCCTTACTGACTAACGATCAATCTCTCTGACCGATGCTCCAAATTCTCAGACCGGCTCTTAACTATTAAGAGCCGGTCTGGGTTCCACTGGAGCGTGATTCTGACTATATTTTTATGAGTCACGACTTGTGAGAGGGAAAACAGTTTATTATTGATAGAGCAATTTAAGACGACAAAATGATGGCCATCTGGATCAATTCCGAGTGGCCATTTCTTGTTTATCAGTAAGAATTGATGAGTTTGGTACGTTTAGATTCTTCAAAACAATACGAGAGGATAACAGTAAATATCCTCTTGCGAGAATCAAGCTCACTACCTGGTTGAAATTTGTTCTTAAAACTCAAGGTCAGGAAGAATTTATCAAATATTTCAGATTGATCATTTAGGGACAATGTGGAGAGATCTATTGGCAACGTTGCAACAAACAATATCTCTGATAATTTTAAATCAAAACAATAAGAGGAGAAACTTATGGGAACCCATTGGATAGATGAAGGGTGTATTAATTGTGCTGCATGTGCAGAAGTTTGCCCGGTTGATGCCATTACGGAGCAGGGCGAAGTTCATGTAATAGACAAGGAAGTGTGCATAGACTGCGGGGCCTGTGATACTGTCTGCCCAGTAGACGTTATCAAATGGGAGACGACAGCTTGATCTTTAGTTTTCTGTGATACCTTCTTTGTGGCTGATCAACATGGTGGTGTTATGGATCTGACGGCTGGAGTAGGCGCATGTAAGTTGGAT
>Ga0210074_1000539_pt1 | contig 13144 bp, 9 predicted proteins | sample China_Galinas_Co_FD_184860 | JGI IMG/M metagenome (GOLD analysis project Ga0210074, IMG submission 184860) | Wetland microbial communities from San Francisco Bay, California, USA, that impact long-term carbon sequestration -... | ecosystem: Environmental > Aquatic > Marine > Wetlands ... | reverse complement strand
GAGCAGCTGCGACTGGTGGCTTGAACGGGTTACAACCAGGACAATACCATCACGGGCCCGTGCGGCTGTCAGCAGGGCTAATGCAGTACTGCTTCCATGCAGACCGGTCCAGGTTGAAGAACCGCTGTCAAAGCGCGCACCCTGGGGGCACTTATGCCCGGCTGTGTTCATTAAGCGGGTAGTGGTTCGTCGGATCGCTTGCCGTAGAACCTGAGGATCAGCCAGAGAACGACCAGTCCGAGCGCCATGCCCAGCCACCAGGGGGAACCGAGTGCGGTCATGAAGCTGCCAAACAGGATGGCGGCTCCACCGACGGTTATCGCGTAGGGCAGCTGCGTTCGGACATGTTCTATGTGGTCACAACCGGAAGCCAGCGAAGACAATATGGTGGTGTCGGATATGGGCGAACAGTGATCACCCCAGACCGCACCGGCCAGGATGGCGGAGATGGAGGAGTACAGGATGTGCATGTATTCCGGACCCGTGTGGCCCTGCGCGGACATCACGGCCCACGCCAGCGGCATGGCCAGCGGAAACAGGATGCCCATGGCCCCCCAGCTCGAACCGGTCGCGAAAGCGGTGATGGCTGCCAGTATGAACACGATCGTGGGCAGCATGAACGATGGTAATGTCCCACCCAGTACACCGGTCAGGAATTCCGCAGTTTTAAGCGTGTTGGTCACTTCCCCGAGGGACCAGGCGAGAATGAGGATGATCATTGCCATCAGCATGGAGCTGACACCATGGAACCAGGCGTTGACCACCTCCTCAAGGTCCAGGATCCTCTGACCCAGGGACAAAAGCGCGGCGGCCATCATTGCGCTCAGGGACGCCCACATCAGGGCCGTGTAGGAATTGGCATTGCCAATGATATCCTTTAGCGTTGGATCTGCAATTTCAGCGGAAGCATCAAGTCCCGTGACATACAGCCCGACCACCACACCAACGACCATGACCAACACCGGAATATATGCATTGAAGGCACGTTGGGGCTTGCCGTCGATTGGGCTGAGGCTTTCAGCTTCCTGGTTTTTGTCGAGAACGATATCGTGGTTGTCGGAACCCAGCCGGAAAGCCCGTCGCTCGGATTCAAGCATGGGTCCAAAATCCCGGCCGGTGGCGGCGACCATAAACACGAATACGATCGCCATGATCGGATAAAAACTATAGGGGAGTGTATTGAGAAACAACAGGTACGGTTCTGTATCCAGCCCCTCCATCTTGCTCAGGGAATCCCCGATCAGGCCAATTTCATAACCAATCCAGGTGGTCACAACCGCTATGCAGGCGACGGGAGCCGCTGTTGAGTCGACGATGTAAGCCAGTTTTGCGCGAGACACACGCATGGAATCCGTGACCGGTCGCATGGTATTTCCAACCACCAGGGTATTGGCATAGTCATCAAAAAAGATGGCCACGCCCAGTGCCGCTGTTGCCATGCAGGCATGGCGTGCCGAATCAGCCCATTCTACGATGTGGTTGACGATACCCTGCATGCCTCCGTTACGTGTAATGATGCCTACCATGCCGCCCACCATCATTGAGAACAGGACGATCGCAGTGTGGTCCGGGTTTGCAAGGGCATTGAGCACAAAAACCTGGAAGGTATCCAGCAAACCGGTCCATACGCCAAAGACGCCAAAATCATTGATGACCCAGGCACCCACCCAGATACCCAGGAAAAGGGCAGGGATGACGCGTTTTAAGATCAGTGCGATTGCAATGGTCAACAGTGGCGGAACAATCGCCAGCCAGCTTCCTGCTGCTTGCGGTTCGGTTTCTGCGGCGTTTGCAATGGTACTGAAAAATAAGAGATATAACACATAAACTATATTATTTATCTTATTGTTATATAGCATTAAACAGTCTCCAATACAGCAGATAAAGCCTTTTTGATACGTTGGCCAAAGGCGCCGAAATCAGTCTCAGGTAACGCATACAAACCAAGCCAGGCCTTTTCTGCTGCAAGCGCTTCCTCGCTGGCCGGCAGCCTGCTGGCGTCCCCGGACATCGATTGCGCCAGACGGTCAACCTGGTATTTCATACGCTGGTCACGGTCTTCATCGGGTGATGCAAGACCGGCGAGAAATTCCAGCGCAATACACAGCATCCGCGCTTGCGTCTGCATATTTTCGATTTCTTCATCCGTCACTTCGCTGTTGCCGCCGGCGAGGATTTCCGCATGGACCTGGTCCATGTGGCTTTCAAACGGATCATCGGAACTTTCCTCAGGCCAGGCCTTGGTGACCCTCGCCTCTGTCTTCTTGCTCAGCGTGCCCTTGGCGGTTCTGCGGCTGACCGTCAGTTCGTGCAGCAAAGCAGATTTCAACCACCAGCGTTCGCGATCCGTATTGACCTGTTGCTGTTCAGCCTGTGTGACCCGTTGCTGATACTCTTCGACCATGTTCTGGAATGACAGCATAAGCTTACGATCCGGATGCTCTATGTCGCTCCAGCTATCCTGCAAACCCTGAACCTTGCCATGCAGAGCGGCCAGATCATCAGTGTTTTTCAATATGTCCTTAAGTTCAGCACACAGGGTTTTTTGCGCTGCCAGGCGATCATCATCCGCAGCCCTGATGCTTTCTTGCTGGTTCTTGAGTTCTGCAAACAATGGGTCGATGTGCGCACGGAACTGGTTCCAGAGCTCCTGCTCCTTGCTCCTCCACAGGCTACCCGCCGCTTTCCAGGCGGTTTGCAGTGATTTTGCCTGGGAGATGGCCTCGCTGCGCTCAGCCATATGCACCAACTGGCTGGCGGCCCGGATCAGTTTCATTTTTTCAACTTCCACGACCTGGTATTGCTCTTGCAGAGCGTTGTTAGCTTTATCCAGCGTGGCTTTGAGTTTATTGGCAAGTTTCTGGCGCTGCCTGGCGGGCACTTCGTTGAGATCACGCAACTTTTTGCGTCCCCGTGTCAGGCCCTTGCCCAGCGCGATCCAGTCAACCGGTTCGGTTTGCGCCAATTGCTCCAGCTCAGCACAGAAGGTGGCCAATGACTGCGCATGACGTGACTGGATTTCACTGCGCTTGTCGAGGAAGGGCTTGGCGGTATCAAATGCGGTATGCCCGGCCGCACTGAACTTTCGCCACATCCAGGGTGCAGCCGAAAACCGTTTGTCACCCGGTATCTGCTCGCTTTGCTCCAGGTTTTTCCATTCCAGTTGCAGGCTCTTGATCCGGTCGAGCAGCGCATCCGGATGCAGATCAGCCATGGGCAAAGCCTCCATTTCAGCAATCAGGCGTGTACGGATCTTGTTATTCGACCAGTGCTGCCAATCACGCAGTTCACGCAGACGCGCCTGCATCGCCATCATTTTGCTGTTAAGTTTTTGCCATTCCTTATTTTTACCGTGTCCCTTGACGGATTGCTGCAGCCTCGCCCTCGTTTCCAGGGCCTTGTGCAACTCGCCCTGTTCCAGTTCGGTTTCCAGCTGTTGCAGCAGTTCCTGCGCCTGTTTGAGTTCGGTCTCGGATTGCTGGCGTTGGGTTTCCAGCAGGGTTTCAAGATCGCCAAGCACGGCACTGGCGGCCTGGTAACGTGCCAGGTCCTCCGGGTGCGGAGGGTTGCAGTGCTGCCAGATTTTCTCCAGTTGCTGCCTCATTTTAATGATACTGGCTGCACTTGGGTGTTCCTGGTTTTCAGCCTGATAAAGATCAATCGTATTGGCCATGCGGGACAGGGATTCATTGACCTGCGGGGATTCGACTGCGCCTTCAACAGGGTCCACTTCCTTTACCACGATGCGGTCTTCGGTCTTTTTTTCCACCGGTTGTGAACTGCCAGGCAGGGCTTTTGTAATGACGGTCAATGGTGAGGCAAGTCGCTCACAGACACGCTCGTAACGCCGGGTCATATCATCCTTGGCATGCGCAGCGATGCGCTGCCACGCGGCGTGCAATTGGTCTGTTTGAGCCGTATCTCGTGCTTCGGTGTCCAGTGCCTGTCTTTCCAGGGCAGTGCAGATCCTGGTTGCTTCAATTTGTACCGCCCCGGGTTCGGCTTTTTCAAGCATTTCTTCATGAAGCCGCTCCTGCAATTTTGCGTAGAGCAATTTGTCGGTCTTTCTCAATGTCTCCATGACCCGTTTCAGCGTCGTGTGTTGAGTGATCCGGCTGGCGGCAAAATCACGGTTCTCAGAATCACTGTCCTTGATGCAACAGTCACCCAGTACACCCTGTCGTTCAACTCTTGCGAGCGCTGCACGGCGTAACTGTGCTTCAGGGGCATGACCGGCAATGTGCTCGATCAGGTCCCGGTCCTTGGTGGTTTCAATAACCTGCATGCGAAATTCGAGGGGTGGCCGGGACTCGTGTGAAGAGGAGGCCAGTTGCCGGATGCGCTCTTCGAGCAACTGTTTAACCTCGGCATCTGACTCACCGCCGTGCAGTTTTAAAATATTTTCCAGCCGGTGTAATCTTTTGATCGCGGCACAACGCACCCGCTTGTCTTCGTCGTTGCCGGCGATCTCGAGCAGGCTGTTGATGAGTTCCGGGGTCTGATCCGTGCTGACGGATTCAAGACGTACGTCAACATTGCTGCTCTGCCATTTGGGTTTGAAAAATGTTTGTTTCCAGTTCATTGAGGTTAAGCCGCCAGTTTGGATGGATCGGGAAAGTGTTGTTCCAATAGCCGGAATTGCTCATTCGCGGTTTGTACACGCATTAGATCATACAATATATGCTTCGATTCGGGGCGACCCTTCAGGTACCAGCCGATGTGCTTACGCGCGACCTTTACACCATGGGTCTCGCCGTAAAACTCATGCAAACGTTGCAGGTGGTCGCGCATGACGTCATGGATTTCTGCTGACTGCGGGGCTGGTAAAATTTCTCCGGTGAGCAGGTAGTGGTTGAACTCCCGGAAGATCCAGGGATTACCCTGGGCACCGCGTCCCACCATCAATCCGGCCGCACCTGTGTAATCCAGTACCTGCCTGGCTTGCTCGGCAGTGGTCACGTCGCCATTGGCAAACACCGGCAGGGATATGCTATTGCAGATATCGCGGATCGTATCGTATTCCGCCCGGCCGTTGAAACGGTCAGCACGGGTGCGGCCATGTACGGCCAGCGCTGATATCCCGCATGATTCGGCAATCCTTGCGACGGTGAGACCATTGCGGTTGCCGGTATCCGGGCCAGTGCGTATTTTGAGTGTAACGGGCACCTCGACAGCGGCGACCACCTCGCTGAGTATCTTTTCAACCAGCGCGGTATCTGACAACAGCGCGGAACCACCGAATTTGCCACAGACCTTCTTGGCGGGACAACCCATATTGATATCTATTATCTGGGCGCCGAGACCGACGTTATAAACCGCGGCTTCAGCGAGTCTGCCAGGTTCACTACCGACGATTTGCACGGCCAGGGGTGCCGGTTCACCGTCAAAATTGCTACGCCAGGTCGATTTTCGGGTGTGCTTGAGTTGCGGGTTCGAACTGACCATCTCGGTCACGACATAACCGGCGCCCAGTTCACGGCATAACTGGCGAAATGGACGGTCGGTAACACCGGCCATCGGTGCCAGGGCAATGGGGTTGGCTAATTTATAGGGTCCAATTTGCATCGTTGTGAAAAACCGGTCGTGAATACACCATCAGGAGCTCAGGGCCTCGAAAATCTGGAACCCTGCCACCCAGGTGCCGATGGCGGAACCGAGATTCGAAAAAAAGAACACCAGCAAAATGCGCGTCGCGGGATTTTTGAACCAGCCCTTCAGTGTCGTGGCATCATCGCGCAATCGTTCGAGATCAGAGACTTTTGGTTTGCGCAACCAGGATTCCACCAGGCCGGTTACCATACCGGCCGCAACCGCCGGGTTCAGTGAGGTTAACGGTGCTGCGACCATGGCACTGAGTATCGTCAACGGATGACCGCGCGCGATCAAAGCACCGAGCGCCGCAAGGCCGCCATTGATAAGCACCCACAGTGTCACCAGTTGCCAGCCGAGCTCCGGGCTGCGTGAAAAGCCGACCCAGAAACCGGTGAGAACGAGCGCGGCAATCACCCAGGGAACAAATTTAATCCAGCGGTTGGGTGGTGGCAGTTGGGACAGTCCGTCGATTTCGGACTGTGGTTCCTGCTGGTCGTTGGCCAGGTATTTTGCAAGCCCTTCGAGGTGACCGGCGCCAATCACGACCAGGATGCGTTTGCCGGCATTATCCTTGTTCTCCTGGCGCAGACGCGCCGCCATGAAACGGTCACGTTCGCCGATTAGCGCCTCGTATAACTCAGGTGACTGCTCGGCAAATTCGGTAAAAGTTGATTCAAGGATGTCGCCTTCCTTGAGTTTTTCAATTTGTTCTTCATCGATTTCTTCGGAACTGACGGTACTCATGACCAGGCCGGTCGTCAGCATGATGCGTTTGTACCATGGTACGGCTCGATAGCTGCGTTTCAAGGTGGTTGCCAGGTCACGGTCGACGAGTTGAAGCGGGATTTCGTGCCTGGTCGCCGCATCGGCGGCAGCCTTGAGTTCGGCTCCGGGTTCGATGCCAAACTGCTCTGCGATTCGGCGTTGGTAAGCCCCCAGCGCCAGGTTAGCCATGACCAGTCCCGCCTTTTTCTCGCGAATAATGCGATACAGGTCCATGTCCTTCCACTGCTGCTGCTTTGTCAGGGCCTGGTGACGAGCCGGGCAGAGTTCCACGGCGATCGCATCGAATTGGCCGCTGCCTGCCATTTCAGTGACAGCAGTGACACTGGCGCGGGAAACATGGGCCGTGCCCAGCAGAACATAATGAACACCATCACGGGAAATTTCCCTTGTTGGCTGCTCACTACTCGTCGATTCGGGGCTCACCGACTCCGGTGCTATTAAAACGTCTGATTCAGGCATTGGGCTTTGTGAGCCTTCACAGAGGCCCCATTAAATTTTGAAGGGCGCAAGGATAACGCAGAAGCGCAACCCTTGCCTATTTTTCTATGACGGCACCCGGTTGCAAAACGGCAAACAACACCAGGTCATATTCAAAATAGACGCTGTAGTTGTCGTATTTCCAGCTTGAAATCGGTGGATCACCAACGGCTGGCAATTTCTCATTCGGTGTCCCGAATTTTGCCTCGACAGTGGCCTTGTCTTGCCCATTTTTTGGTAATTGCATGCTTTCTGCCTGGCGCACTTCATCAATTATCAACACATCTGCGTAGACAGCCTGACATGCCAGGGTCAGTATGAAAGCTAGAACAATCCTTGTCATCGTCTTCCTCCCACGTTTTTCAGAGTTCATGATAACTCAGAATAACATAAAACTGATATATCGCTTACAGCTTAAGTATCGACTTTAGCCACAGTGTTGGTTTTGTATGAATTTCTATCCGCCGCTTGCCAGACCCTGTTAATCATTTTGCTCCAGTAAACGCAAATAGGACTGGTAACGCCATTCCCGGATCAGGCCATCTTCAACTGCCTGCTTGATGGCGCATCCCGGCTCGGATGCGTGCAAACAATTGTTGAAGCGGCACTTGCCGAGCCATGGTTCGAATTCGATAAAACCCGCGCCGAGTTCGTCGTTTGTCAGTTTCCAGATGCCGTATTCCCACACACCCGGTGAATCGATCAGGTAACCACCATCGGTCAATTGATAGAGGATGGTTGAAGTGGTGGTATGGGTGCCTTTACCAGTTGCGCTTGACAAGACTCCGGTCTGAATCTGCAAATCCGGTATCAATTGATTGATCAACGAAGATTTACCCACACCGGACTGGCCGACAAGAATGCTGGTCTTGTCTTTGAGGACGGACCGCAAACCTGCTATTCCGGGTGCCTTTTTACATGAAGTGCGGATGACGCGATAACCCAGTGCTGCGTAGTCCTGCATATGTGCCAGCACCGTGGCCCCGGCGGCTGTTTCATCGCTGGCAACTTCCAGATCCGTCTTGTTGTATACAATCAGGGGTTCAATACCGAGGCTGTGCACGGCAAGCAGGTAACGTTCCATCAGGTCACGTGAGGGCAGGGGCCGCGTGGCCACAACGATCAAAACCTGGTCGAGATTGGCGGCAATGATGTGTTGACGCAAACGATCATCCGTTCTAACAAAGTAGTTTTTACGGGGTAAAACAGTTTCAACAACCAGCGAGGCTTCGTCTGCCGGTGCCACCAGAACCCGGTCGCCGCAATAGGGCCTGCCTACCCTGCGCCGGAACTTGCAGGTCTTGCGTTCGCCATCACCTAAAATGACAACACCCTGGCCGCCATAGGACACCAGCACCAGCGCTTCTGATCGGTTTTGGCTCGTCACTTATAGGCTTTGAGGTTCCGCATAATGCTATTGTACCTGCCAATGGTGAAATGAACATGGCGCGAAGCCGCGTTGGCCGGTATAGTGCGCAAAACACAGAAAAAGACCCTATGGCTGCTGAGAAAGAAACAAGACTGATTTGGATCGATCTGGAAATGACCGGGTTGGATACCATCAATGACACTATTCTGGAAATTGCGACTATCGTTACCGATGGTGATCTGAACATGTTGGCCGATGGCCCGGTTTGCGCCATCCGGCACGATACAGCAGTGCTGTTAGAGATGGACGACTGGAATCGCAAGCATCATACCGATTCCGGGCTTTGGCAACGGGTCGTGTTCAGCCAATATTCGATGGCGGCGGCGGAATCCGAGACCCTTGATTTCTTGAAAGAATGGGTTGAAAAGGGCGCGTCACCCATGTGTGGTAACAGTATCTGCCAGGATCGCCGGTTTTTGCATCGTTTGATGCCGGAACTGGAAAGCTGGTTCCATTACCGCAACCTGGATGTCAGCACACTCAAAGTACTTGCCAACCAGTGGTTACCCGTTGAATTGCAGAAATTCGATAAAGAAAACCGCCACGAAGCTTTAGCCGATATTCGGGAGTCCATCGAGGAGTTGCGATATTACCGGCAATTCATGGGCGAGTTTGGCGGTCAGGGTAGTCAATAAGCCCTGCGTTTTGTACTCCTCAAGCGGGGACCATGCACAAGAAGTACCCGCCTCAATCCTCAGATTAGGTGGGACAGTAATGTTCACACTGCTATCATGGCGTGGTCTTTTTCATTTCCAGGAAACCCTCCAATGACCCGAGTGAATATTCTTGATTGGATTCTTTTGTGTCCATTTCTACTGGTACCTGCCTTTGCATGTCAGGCGTCGCAGACACTGGACGAGAATGAAACAGCCATTGTTGCCTGGAGTGAGGCCCATACCGGGGAGGCGATCGAGTTGCTGGAGCGACTGGTCAATATCAATAGCGGTAGCCTGAACCAGCAGGGTGTGAAAGACGTCGGCGCCATTTTACGCACGCAACTGGACTCACTTGGATTCGAGACGCGTTGGGTCGACATGCCGGTGGACATGGAGCGCGGTGGTCACCTGTTTGGCGAACACAGGGGCGATCGTGGCAAGAAGCTGTTGCTGATTGGTCACCTCGATACCGTGTTTGAAGCGGATGATGCCTTTCAGACCTTCAGTCGTGAAGGCTCAAATGCCACCGGTCCCGGGGTCGAGGATATGAAATCCGGCGATGTCATCATCATTTACGCGCTCAAGGCCCTGCAACACGCGGGTGTTTTGGATGGTGCACAGATCATGGTTGCGTTTACCGGTGACGAGGAATCTTCGGGTAAGCCGCTCAGCGTTTCCAGAAAAGACCTGATAGAGGCCGGTCAGTGGGCCGATGTGGCGCTCGGCTTCGAACCGGGGATCGAACGTGATGGTAAGGAATGGGCGACCATTTCGCGACGCAGTTCGAGTAACTGGTGTCTTGAAGTGACCGGAAAACAGGCTCACTCCGCCGGTATTTTCAACGAGCAAACGGGCGCCGGGGCAATTTTTGAGGCGGCGAGAATACTTAACGGATTTTACGCTGAAGTCAGGGGTGAGCAATACCTGACTTTCAATGCCGGCACCATCCTCGGTGGTACCGAGGTGGACGCTGATTGTACGACACCCGAAGGCCGGACCTTTGGTAAAACCAATGTTGTCCCTAATCGCGTCGTGGTGCGCGGTGCCATGCGTACCATTTCACAGCAGCAACTGGACAGGGCGCGTGAAGCGATGCGCGCCGTGGTTGCCCGTAACCTGCCGGTGACCGATGCAAGCATTACGTTTGAGGATAGTTACCCCGCAATGGCGCCAACCGAGGGTAACCGGCAGCTACGGAACATGTTGTCACAGATTAACCAGGATCTCGGTCGTGACGAAATGCCGGTACTTGATGCCTCGGTGCGCGGTGCAGCCGACATCTCCTTCGTGGCGCCCTACACCGATGGTCTGGCGGGTATGGGGGCCTATGGTAAAGGCGGACATACACCGAACGAGTCACTGGATCTGGACTCCATCCCCATTGCAATTCAAAGGGCAGCGATCCTGATCTACCGGCTCAGCCGTTGAACAACCGCTAGCCCGCCATATTCCGGGATACTGGTGAAATATGCGCGCCAGTTGTGAATTCTATCAACGTTGTATACACCAAAACCAGGCAGGCTCCGAAATTCAAACCATTCTGATGAACCCGGGAGGACCCGGCAGATTGAAGAGCTCAATAGCCCGGGCTGTTGAGCGCACGGCCTGAACCGAAGCCATCAATATGTAAACAACGTTGCTGGAATTTACAGCTAGTCGGAATCGAGCGGGGGCGGCTAACCGGCAAGGCTACCGGTTGCGGACCAATTTGCTATTTAAGCAACGAGCCCAGCACACCACGTAAAAACTTGCGGCCCGCTGTGCCACCCACGGCTGATCCCAGGCTGCGTGCCATGCTCTTGAAGAAAGCCTCGCTCGTACTCTGGCGGTTGCTTCTACGTGCACCTGGTTTTTTGGCCGCCTTTTCCTTCTCAGCCTGTTTTTGTTTCTCGACTTCGGCCTGCTGCTTCTGTTTCAGGCTGGCGGCGATGCGTTCGTTCAACACCTCGTGTGCAGAGCGCGGGTCGAATGGCTTGGCATAACGCCGCATATTCGGATCGGCATCCCGCAGGATCTTGCGTTCCTCAGCGGTGGCGCTGCCCATGCGGGAGTGTGGTGGCCGCACCAATACCCTTTGCACCGGCGCCGGAACCCCCTTGTCTTGCAATGTCGATACCAGCGCCTCGCCGACACCCATCTCGGTGATAACCGTCGCCGTATCCAGGTCAGGGTTGACGCGGAAGGACTGGGCCGCAACTTTCACGACTTTCTGTTCCTTGGGCGTATAGGCCCGTAAAGCGTGTTGTATACGATTACCCAATTGACTCAGGACACTGTCGGGAATATCACCCGGGCTCTGGGTGATGAAGTAAATACCCACACCCTTGGAGCGGATCAGCCTGACGACCTGTTCGATCTTGTTTAACAGTGCCTTGGGCGCGTCCTTGAACAACAGGTGGGCTTCGTCAAAGAAGAACACCAGGATCGGCTGCTCCGGGTCGCCGAGTTCGGGCAGGTTCTCGAACAGTTCTGATAACAACCACAACAGAAAGGTCGAGTAGACACGCTGGCTGCGAATCAGGATGTCGGCGGCGAGGATGTTGATAACACCGCGGCCATCCCGGCTGGTTTGCATGAAGTCTTCGAGTTGCAGGGCCGGTTCGCCGAAAAACAGGTCACCACCTTCCCGCTCGAGCATCAGCAGGCGACGCAGGATGGCATTGACCGACGCATTGGATACGCTAAAACCTACACCCAGGTCCTTACCGTTTTCGCCGAGGTATTCCAGGGTAGTGCGCAGGTCAGCGAGATCCACCAGCAGCATGCCTTCGTTATCGGCGAATTCGAAGACCAGGGTGAGAATACTCTCCTGGGTTTCATTCAGATCCAGCAGACGCGATATGAGTTGCGGACCCATTTCCGAGATCGTCGAGCGCACCGGTGTACCCTGGGTACCGAACACATCCCAGAAAGCCACCGGGTAACCGCGCTGGCTATAGTTTTCGATACCGATCTTCTGCACACGTTCATCGATTTTTGGATGGGGTTTGCCGGCCTGGCTGATACCGGAGACATCGCCTTTTACATCGGCCAGGAAAACCGGTATCCCAAGGTCGGAAAAGCCCTCTGCCAGGCATTGCAGCGTGACCGTCTTGCCGGTACCCGTTGCCCCGGCCACCAGTCCGTGACGATTCGCGTAACGCGGGTTGAGAAAGATTTGTCCGGCTTTGCTGCCGCCAATAAGAATTCCATCGCTCATATTTGAATACCCCGGTTGATGTCTGAAAGCGACAAGTCAAGTGATGGGGCATAGCTTAGCAGTTCTTTCAATGGCATTATATTTACTCGCTGGGTTTTTTGAGGAAAGAAGATGCGCTGGAAGGGTAGCAGGAAGAGCAGCAACATCGAGGACAGGCGTGGCCAGGGTGCCGGGCTCGGCGGTGGCTCGGGTTCCGGGCTATTGAGCTTCATCCCGATGCTGGTGCGTACAAAAACCGGCCGTATCATGCTTTTGGTGGGTGTGGTGGTATTTTTCGGCAGCCGTATGATGGGTATCGACCTGCTGCCATTATTGCTGGGTGGCGGCGAGTCTGCGGTCAACAGCGAACCACGCGAATTGACTGCTGAGGAAAAGGAAATGGGTGACTTTGTCGCAGCCGTGCTGGCGGATACAGAGGATACCTGGCAGGCTGTTTTTCGGCAGCAGGGCGCCGTTTACAGGGAGCCGACACTGGTGTTGTTCACTGGCCGTGTCAACTCCGCATGCGGTATGGCCTCGGCCGCAGTCGGACCTTTTTACTGTCCGGGAGATCAGAAACTCTATCTTGACCTTTCATTTTTTGATGACTTGAAAAAACGCTATGGAGCCCCCGGCGATTTTGCCGAGGCCTACGTCATCGCCCACGAGGTCGGGCATCATGTACAAACCCTGATGGGTATCAGTGACAAGGTCCGCCGGGCGGGGGCAGGTAAAAGCAAGACCGAAGTCAATGCGCTGTCGGTCCGGCAGGAATTGCAGGCGGATTGTTTTGCCGGTCTGTGGGGTCATGCCGCCAATACCGAACGGCAGATACTGGACCCGGGTGACCTGGAAGAAGCACTGACCGCAGCAACCGCGATAGGCGATGACCGGTTACAAAGGGAGTCGGGGCGCGGTGTCGTACCCGACAGCTTCACACATGGTTCCTCGGCCCAGCGTGTCAGGTGGTTCAGGAGAGGGTTTGAATCGGGCGATATCGCCAGTTGTGATACCTTTTCTGAACCT
>Ga0210074_1000537_pt1 | contig 13151 bp, 16 predicted proteins | sample China_Galinas_Co_FD_184860 | JGI IMG/M metagenome (GOLD analysis project Ga0210074, IMG submission 184860) | Wetland microbial communities from San Francisco Bay, California, USA, that impact long-term carbon sequestration -... | ecosystem: Environmental > Aquatic > Marine > Wetlands ... | reverse complement strand
TAATAGACGGGCAAGTGCAAGACCGGTCTGCAAATTACGATGACGGATAACCAGTTCCGCGTACCTTCCCAGCGACAGAAAGAAAATAAACATGACCACCGAATCAAAATATACATGACCGTTACCCGTTAAAAAATTGAAACAGCTCATAATGAATGCGATGGAAATGGCCAGTGCTACCGGTACATCCATACCCACCCTGCGATGGGATAAACTTCGCCAGGCGCTGGTGTAAAAAATCCGGCCCGAGTAGAGAAGAACCGGTGTTGTAACGACAAGGCTGATCCATTGCAGGAAACGCTCCTGACCCTCCGATATACCCATGGCATCACCCGCATACAGTGCAGCAGCGTACATCATTACCTGCATCATACCGAGACCAGCTACACCCAGGCGTTTCAGGGCACTGCGGCGCTCCTCCTGTCTGCCCATGGCTTCTGCACCTGCCAAAGGCAAATGCGGGCGGTATCCAACTGCTGCCAGCATCGCGGCGATCCTGCTAAGCCGCAGCTTGTCCGGTTGCCAGTTGATGCGTATGAAACCGGTTGCCACATCCACCTGCACCTGATCGACACCCTGGCGTGCTTCCAACTGGCTCCTGATCAACCATGCACATGCTGCGCAGCGAATTCCTTCAACCTGCAGCAATAATTCGAAGCGGCCATTTTTAAGCGGGCTTCCCCAAAGCGAGTGGCGCTCATCGTAACGCTTCCAGGCATCTTCAATTCCGGTATCTTCCTCAACGGGCTTGATGGCATTGGCGGTTCGGAATTGATAATAACGTGATTGACCGGACTGCAGAATCAGGTTCGCTACCGCCTCGCAACCGCTACAACACACAGTTTGTAACTGCCCATCTGCCTCAACGGTGAGATCGCAAGAGGGTGGAACGGGTTCTCCGCAATGGAAACAGAACCGTGTGTTTTCAGTCATGACCTAGTGTAGTGTCCTGCACTAGTTCGATCTGGAATCGGAAACACCCGTGTCAGATTTTTGCTCTTTTTTTACAGGTAGCTGTGCTTTCAGTTCGCTGCTTAACTGCTGGTACTCGTCCTCATCTACAACCAGTTGGTCCGGATTGCTAATCGCCAACCACAAGCTGAAAAAACTGGCAATAACCGCCGAAGTCGGCAGTGCGATGATGAACCATGGCCAGAATTGCTTGTACCATGGCAAGTCCTGGCCTGGTAGCGGTCCCGTTTTTTGCGCTTTTTGGTGTTGGTTCATAAAATCTCGGAGTCTTCCTAATCAAATGGTAGCAGGAAACGCGCACTGACCGTCCGTTCAATAACAGGCTCATCCAGGGTTGAAAATCGCACGTCAACCTTCAGTGAGCCACGACCCGTGTCTTCGGGCGCCTGCATACGTACAATAAAGTTACCAACTTCCTCCGGTTCAAGTTCGGGTTCGGGCGAAACGAGCAGACGCATATTTTCATTATTCAAAACTTCAATTTTATAGCGATGGGGTTTGGAGTCCATATTGATCAGTTTGAGTGTATAGATATTTTCAATTATGTCGCCCGGTAACTCACGATAAAGGGCATTGCGGTCACGCAACAGTTCCGCGCGTAACAAGACCCGATGATTGACCGAGTAGATGACGCCGGCAATCAGGGCTATCAACAAAACGGCATAGACAATAATACGTGGCCGGAATACACGGGTTTCTTTACCACTCAGCCTGTGTTCAGTCGTGTATTTGATCAGGCCTCTCTTGTAGTCCATCTTGTCCATGACCTGATCACAGACATCGATACAGGCGGCGCATGCGATGCATTCGATTTGCAATCCTTCACGGATATCAATACCGGTAGGACAAACCTGCACGCAAAGCGTACAACCGATACAGTCTCCCAGGCCTTTCTCCGCCAGGTTATCTTTTTTGCTGCGACTACCCCGGGGTTCGCCTCGTGCTTCATCGTACGCAATGACCAGCGTGTCCTTGTCAAACATCGCACTCTGAAAACGGGCATAGGGACACATGTATTTGCACACCTGCTCACGCAGAATGCCCGCGTTACCGTAGGTGGCAAAACTGTAAAACAACATCCAGAAGGTTTCCCAGCCACCGAGTTGAAAGTGAATGACAGATTCACCGAGACCCCTGATTGGTGTAAAAAAGCCAACAAAGGTAAAGCCGGTCCATAAGGCAAACCCGATCCACAAAACCTGTTTGGATGTTTTACGTATGATTTTATTTGCATTCCAGGGGGACGCATCCAGTTTCATGCGCTTGCTGCGGTCACCCTCAACCCAGCGTTCCATCCACAAAAACACTTCGGTCCAGACCGTCTGTGGGCATGCATAGCCACACCATAGCCGCCCGGCAACCGCGGTTACAAAAAACAGGGACAGGCCGGCTATTATCAACATCAGGGTCAGGAAAATAAAATCCTGTGGCCAGAATGTGAGACCGAAGATATAGAACTTGCGGGCCGGCAGGTCGAACAGAACCGACTGGTGACCACCCCAGTTTATCCACGGGAGTATGTAATACAAACCTAACAAGACCAGCACAGCAAGCTTGCGCAGACTTGCAAATGAACCGTTTACATCACGCGGATAAACTTTTGGATCTTTGCGATACAGCGAGGTGCCTGTATCCTGCATTTGGCTCATTTCCAGACCTCGCCGTCAAGCTCCGGGTTGGATTGTGACGGGTCCTGCACCTGGGGTATGGGACGCTTTCCTTTACCTTTAAAGTGTCCTTGCGACGGGCCGGTACGGATCATGAACATGGTTAACGCGGACGCCAGCAAACATACGAGATATAAAAATGCGAAAGCGAGTCCATACGCAAGACGTAATCCGATATCGTACTTATCTGCCCAGCTACTGACCATGTCCAGCGGATCGACCAGGCCAAACAGAACAAAAGCACCGGCAGATGCCGAAAGAAAGGCAATCCAAAATACGACGGCCCAATCACGCTGCCGCCTGTTCCATCGCCGGTTTAGCGGGTGCTGTGTGGTCATGCTTTCTGCATCCCTGCTCGTTTATGAATTCGACAGACTTAATACATAGGCAGCAATGAGACGCCGCTGGTCTTCGCTCAATAGATCCTTATGGGCCGGCATGTTGCCATTACGACCTTCCATTAAAGTTTTCCTGATGGTCTCCGGCTCACCGCCGTATAACCATATTTCGTCATTGAGCCGGGGAGCACCCAGGGCCTGGTTACCACTGCCGTCCGCACCGTGACATGCAACACACAACATATCGAAGTTCTTCTTGCCGTTCGCAGCCATCACCGGGTCAGCTTTTTGACCCGACAGGCTTTGCACGTAAACAACCAGTTCGCTGATGGCCTTGTCATCCAGACCAGCGACCATGACTGGCATGGCTCCCGCGCGACCGTTTTCGAGCGTTTGCATGACGGTGTCAAAACTTCCGCCGTACAACCAGTCATTGTCGGTCAGGTTCGGGAATCCACGCGCGCCACCGCCATCAGAACCGTGACACATTGCACAATTATTGGCAAAAAGTCTTTGACCGGTGGCGTTGGCTTCGGCATCCGCGATCAGCGTTTCATTATCCATTTCGCGATAACGTGAAAAAATGGCCTCTTGTGCTTCCTTGGCGGTTACCATTTCAGCTTCATACTGGCTTTCCTGGCTCCAGCCAAGAACACCGCCAATATTTCCAAGCCCACCAAATAAAATAAGGTAAATAAACGCGAACACAATGGTTCCATAGAACAGCTGTAACCACCACCTCGGTAACGGATTGTTGAGTTCCACCAGATCCTCGTCCCAGACATGGCCGGTGCTACCGGTTCCATCCCCTTCTTCATCACGATTGGAAACACCCTTGGTCCACTGTAACAACCAGAAGCAAGCCAGCACGGTGCCGATGGTTATGATAATGACATACCAGTTCCAGAAACTAGTTAACATGACTCACTCCCTCTCCCGTTGGCCGGGTCTCATCTGTAGGGTCTACATCATTCGGAATTACGCCCTTGTCTTCTTCCAGGGGCAGCATACTGGCCTTAGAGAAAGTCGCTTTACGTTTCTTGCTCCAGGCCCAGGCCCAAAGACCTAAAAAAGAAAAAATCAGGATCAGAAGAATAGCGCCACGGATAATATTGATATCCATTTCAACGTCCACTCCTTGCATGGCCGAGTCCCTGCAAATATGCAATTACAGCATCCATCTCTGTTTTACCCGCAACCACCGAGGGTGCGGCAGCAATGTCCTCTTCAGAATACGGGTCGCCCAGTGTATTTAAAGCGCGCATTTTTTTCTGGACCAGTTCGCCATCGACCATCCGGTCCGCCAACCAGCCGTAGTTCGGCATATTGGATTCAGGCACCACGTCACGCGGGTTATTCAGGTGAATGTAATGCCACTCATCACTGTAGCGTCCACCCACCCTGGCCAGGTCTGGCCCGGTCCGCTTGGAACCCCACTGGAACGGACGGTCATAGACCGACTCACCGGCGATCGAGTAAGGACCATAGCGTTCGGTTTCACTGCGGAACGGACGAATCATCTGTGAATGGCAGTTGTAACAGCCTTCGTGCACAAATACATCGCGCCCTGCGAGTTCCAGCGCCGGGTAAGGCACGACACCCGCGGCCGGTTGTCTTACCTGGTCGAGGAAGATTAGTGGAACAATTTCAACCAGCCCGCCAAGACTGATCGCGATGATAATAAATATGGCCATCAGGCTGATATTTGTCTCGAGTTTTTTGTGTCCCGTGCTCATTAGTGGTCTCCCCAAATTACAGGCTCTGAGGCAGGAATCGGCTTCATTTCCTTACTGCTAAGTGTCTTCCAGGCGTTCCAGGCCATGAAGAACATACCGGTCAGGAATAATATTCCACCCAATAATCTGACCGCGTAATACGGCTTGGTTGCCGCCAGACTTTCGATAAAGCTGTAAGTCAGGGTGCCGTCATCATTGAATGCACGCCACATAAGGCCCTGCATCACACCGGCGATCCACATGGAAGTGATATACATCACCACACCAATCGTTGACGTCCAGAAATGGATATCGATGGCCTTGATGCTGTACATCTTTTTCTCACCGATCAGACGCGGTATCAGGCAATACAATGAACCGATGGTCATCATGGCAACCCAACCCAGGGCGCCGGAATGCACGTGGCCAATTGTCCAGTCGGTGTAATGGCTCAATGCATTGACGGTCTTGATCGACATCATCGGACCTTCAAACGTAGACATACCGTAGAAGCTCAACGCCACGATCATGAATTTCAGGACCGGGTCTGTACGTAACTTGTGCCATGCACCGGACAAGGTCATGATGCCGTTGATCATGCCGCCCCAACTGGGTGCGAGCAGAATCAGTGAAAACACCATGCCCAGAGACTGTATCCAGTTCGGCAATGCCGTGTAGTGAAGGTGATGCGGACCTGCCCACATGTAAATGGCAATCAGGGCCCAGAAATGCACAATCGACAAGCGGTATGAATAGACAGGCCCTTCCGCCTGCTTGGGTACAAAGTAGTACATCATTCCCAGGAAACCGGCCGTCAGGAAAAAGCCCACCGCATTGTGGCCGTACCACCACTGCACCATCGCATCGACTGCGCCCGAATAGATCGGGTAAGACTTGTCAATTGCGACCGGGAATGACAGGTTGTTGACGATATGCAGAACAGCAATGGTCAGGATAAAGGCACCGTAAAACCAGTTAGCCACGTAAATGTGGCTGACACGGCGTTTAACGATGGTTCCGAAAAACAGCACGGCATATGCGACCCAGACCAGGGTAATCAGGATATCGATCGGCCATTCGAGCTCGGCGTATTCCTTGCCCTGGGTCCAGCCCAGGGGAAGCGTCACAGCCGCTGCAACTATGACGGCCTGCCAACCCCAAAACACGAGACCGGCCAGCTTGTCCGATATCAGGCGCACATGGCAGGTCCTCTGTACAACGTACAGGGAAGTGCCGATCAGCCCGCAACCACCAAAGGCGAAAATGACTGCATTGGTATGAAGCGGACGCAAACGTCCATAAGTCAGCCAGGGTATATCGAGATTTAATATGGGCAGCCATAATTGCGCAGCAATAATGACACCGACCAGCATTCCCACTATGCCCCAGAGAATCGTCGCTATGACGAATTGTCTAACAACTTTATCGTTGTAAGTCATGATTGAACTCTTCCCTCACTATTTCAAAACAATAGTGCCAACCCAGGTTTGGGTTACCACCGCAGATGTTTCCTGAACTGACACCGGAAACCTCATTCCAACCCCGTCTTGACGGGTTAACCATTCAACACCTGTTGTCCTCGGGTGTTGTTGCACAAATCCTGCCGAAGCCACATGTTCAGACGCCGAAAATCATCCGCTACCTGTTGTTTTGCGGACTGGAAGATCAGCTTGCGGGTCGAGTCTTCATTACTAATCCGCAAAACGGTGAGCCACCGGCTACACCATTGCTGACCATTCAGAAAACCTTCAAAAATAACTTCCCGTTTGGATTCTAACCGTACACGTCCATCAGGAAAAATGATTGAGATCAATTCGCCGCTTTTTGTTTTATAAAAAACTGTTCTGTGACGTATCCACCCTGCCCCGAAAACCAGCGCAACAGGAACCGTCAGTAGCAACGGATGAGGGCTCAACAACGCCGCGATTACCACCATTGAATTGAGCAGCCGAACAGGAAGGGCAAAATCCATTCCGGTCGAGACTTTCAGTTTTACGGGTCTGTTATGCAGCATTGGTAAGCGTATTGATCAGGGCCCGCATGGCGGGATCTGCCGGTAAATTTCTGCCGGAAATCCAGTCAAACAACACGTCATCTTCCTGTCCAAGCAATTCTTCAAGTTCCTGCCAGTCACCCGCAAGCAAGGGCTCGGCCTGTTTTACAAAAAATGCTTCAAAGAGCACATCCAATTCCTTCATACCGCGCCGGCTTTGCCAGCGTAATTTTTTCACCCTGTCGTGATTGCCGGACACCGGGCGAAGCAATCTCAGGCCCCATTCCTTGCCAATAGCATTTTCTTGGTTTCTGCGATGGCTTTGGCCGGGTTCAGGCCCTTTGGACAGGTAGAAGTACAGTTCATGATGGTATGACAGCGATACAACCGGAACGGATCATCAAGTGCGTCGAGACGCTCACCGGTATCCTCGTCGCGGCTGTCAACCAGCCATCGGTAGGCCTGCAATAAAATCGCGGGCCCCAGGTAACGATCACCGTTCCACCAATAGCTTGGACAGGAAGTGGAGCAACATGCGCACAATATGCATTCGTAAAGCCCGTCCAGCTTTTCTCGATCTTCCTGCGACTGAAGTCTTTCCTGATCCGGCAAAGGTACACTTTGGGTGCGGATCCACGGTTTAATACTGGCATATTGCGCGTAAAAATGGGTCATATCCGGCACCAGGTCCTTGACCACCTGCAGGTGCGGCAACGGGTTTACTTTGACATCACCCTTGATCGATGTAATGGGCTTGGTACATGCCAGCGTATTGGTGCCGTCTATATTCATCGCACAGGAACCGCAAATACCTTCGCGGCAGGACCGGCGGAATGTCAAAGATGGATCAATTTCGTTTTTAATCTTGAGAATGGCATCCAGCACCATCGGCCCGCAATCGTCGAGATCGACCTCATAACTGTCGATACGGGGATTCTCACCCTTGTCAGGATCCCATCGATAAACATGAAATGTACGGACATTGCCTGCACCCTCGGATGCAGAATACTTCTGCCCTTTAAGCGGACGAGATTCAGGAGCCAATCTTAACTCGAGCATGTCATATTCCTTTTATCCTGCGATGTACCGTATTAGTAAACACGTGGTTTCGGGGGAACGACTTCTACATCATCTGTCAATGTGTACAGGTGCACCGGCCGGTACTCAATGGAAACATTGCCGGAGTCATCCATACTGACAAGCGTGTGTTTCATCCAGTCGTCATCATTCCTGTCAGGGTAGTCTTCACGGGCGTGTGCACCCCGGCTTTCCTTGCGGTTTTCAGCACCGAACATGGCTACCTTTGCGCAACCCAGCAGGTTGCGTAATTCCAGTGTTTCGACCAGGTCAGAATTCCAGATCATGGAATGATCACTGACCTTGATGTCTTCAAACTTCGTATATACATCTGAAATCAGCTTACAGCCTTCCTCCAGCACGTCACCCGTGCGGAATACCGCGGCATTGTTCTGCATAACATGCTGCATGTCATCCCTGATGCTGGCTGCACTGTTTTTACCATCAGCATGACGCAGGCGATCGAAATCTGCCACCAGCGCATCAACCACCTTCTTGTCCAGGTTATCGTGTCGTTGGTTGGGCTTGATTACTTCCGCACAACGATGGGCCACGGCACGTCCGAAGACGATCAGATCAAGCAGCGAGTTTGAACCCAGCCGGTTAGCGCCATGCACTGATACACAGGCTGCTTCACCAATCGCGAACAAGCCTTGCACCACGGAATCGGGGTTGCCATCTTTCAAACGCACCACTTCACCATGGTAATTAGTTGGAATGCCACCCATGTTGTAATGGCAGGTTGGTATAACTGGAATCGGCTCCCTGGTCACGTCCACACCGGCAAAAATTTCTGCGCTTTCTGCAATACCCGGTAGACGCTTATTAATGACATCAGCGCCTAGGTGCTGCAGGTTGAGATGGATATGATCCTTTTTCGGACCAACCCCCCGCCCTTCCCTGATTTCAATCGTCATCGAGCGACTGACAACATCACGTGAGGCAAGATCCTTGGCATTCGGGGCATAACGCTCCATGAAACGCTCACCCTCCGAATTGGTCAGGAAACCACCTTCACCGCGCACCCCTTCTGTGATCAGAACGCCGGCGCCGTACACACCGGTCGGATGGAACTGTATAAATTCCATATCCTGAAGTGGCAATCCAGCCCGCAAAACCATGCCGTTACCATCACCGGTACAGGTGTGTGCCGAGGTGCATGAAAAGTAGGTACGGCCATAACCACCGGTGGCCAGAATTACTGCGTGCGCGCGAAAAAGGTGCAGGCTACCCTCGGCAAGATCCCAGGCCAGCACACCGCGACAGACGCCATGTTCATCCATTAACAGGTCAAGTGCGAAATATTCAATAAAGAATGTCGCGTCGTGTTTAAGGGCCTGCTGATACAAGGTATGCAATATGGCGTGACCGGTGCGATCGGCTGCCGCGCAGGTCCTCTGTGCGGTACCTTCGCCAAAGTGCGTCGTCATGCCACCGAATGGCCGCTGATATATTTTCCCGTCTTCCGTACGTGAAAAAGGAACACCGTAATGTTCCAGTTCAATAACTGCGGGTACAGCCTCCCTGCACATGTACTCAATGGCATCCTGATCACCCAGCCAGTCCGAGCCCTTGATTGTGTCGTACATATGCCAACGCCAGTCATCCTCACCCATGTTTCCAAGCGCTGCCGACATGCCGCCCTGTGCGGCCACCGTATGGCTGCGGGTTGGGAATACCTTGGAAATACATGCGGTTTTAAGACCGGTGGCCGCGAGGCCCATGGTCGCGCGTAACCCCGCCCCGCCGGCGCCCACCACAATGACATCGTATTTATGTTCGGTAATCGAATAGTCCGTGATCATGGTTCAGGCTCCCAGTGCCAGTTTCAGGACTGCAATGGCACTGATTAGAAATGCGACAAGACAGGCAAAACGAACGAATATCAGCAGTACGAATTCCAGTGCGGCAATATGCACATAATCTTCGATTACAACCTGCAAACCCAACTGGGCGTGATAGAACACTGCCCCGGCCAGGAGTATGGTCATACCCGCATTTAATGGTGATGACATGGTGGCACTTGCCGTCGCGTAGTCTGCTCCGGCTAGCGCAACGCCCAACCACAATACCCAGGTCGTCAGCAGTAACAGAATCAGTGCTGAATAGCGCTGTGAACGCCAATGCTGAGCCCCGCCACCGGAACTGCCCTTGCCACGCGCCCGGGCCAGGGGATTTTGCATGTTCATAAGCCCGCCCCCAAAACGACAAGAGACAAGACAATAGAGCCAATGATGGCCAGCCAACCGGACAATCGAACCTGTGGCATCTCCATCATCCAGCCCGCATCCCAGATCAAATGACGTATCCCGCCAAACAGGTGAAAACTGAAACTGAATACACTGGCGGCAATGACGAGTTTGCCCAGACCGCTGCCCAGCCACGCGCTCAATGCCATGTATTCGGCCTCCCCGCTTGCCAATGCAATCAACCAGCAAAGCATGAGCGGCGCTGTCACGACCGACATGAACACACCGGTAAGACGGTTCAGAATAGACAGGGCTGAGGTGATCTGGAATTTGTAATAGGGTCCCAGCATGTACGGCGACATTGGGCGGTTAGATGGTCTCATGGTTCGGCGGCCTGTATCCCTTGAATGTTAATACTAAAAGTCGGTACAACGACCCGCTTTTTCCCAATCTCCATAACGGGTCGGCTCCGGCCCTTTGGGGCCGCCGATTTCAACCGGTTTAATGGAAGTCTTTTGAACAACCGCGGGTTTTTCAATTGTTTTTTTGGAGTCATCGGACACAGCAGTAGGCTTCGTGGGTGCAACGTTTTCCACTGACTCTTCTCCCCCGTTTTCCGATCGATTTCTCCAGCACTAAGTGTAACGTCTATGGCAGTGTCGTGCGAGTCCGGCTTTTTGTGATTTATTCGCTGCAAATGGCCACAATGAGTTAAAATGAGAGTGCGAATCATTTACCGTCTGCAATAGGATACCAGCCCCGATGATCAATCTTAGTTACCTGTCATGCATGCGCTTAAGCGGCGTCGATGCAGGCAGTTTTCTGCACAACCAAGTCAGCGCGGATGTACTGGCCCTGACCAGCAGCAATTCAACTTTTGCCTGTTATTGCGAACCCAAAGGCCGGGTTCTGGCCCTGATGCTGATTCAAAAGGTCAAGGAGGACTATTACGTCGTGATGTCGTCTTCACTGATCACCGCGGTTGCCGAACGCTTAAAAATTTACGTGATGCGGTCAAAGGTAACCATCGAAGTACTCGGGGAGCACTGGGTAGCGGGTATCATGGCAAATAACGCGTCGGAGCTGGCATTAACGTCAGCACCTTCAATCCGTCTACCCAGCGGTAGCCACTGGCTGGTGGTATCACCCCTTCAAAGCGCCACCGATGAAGATATAACCACACTGGAGAAGTGGAAGATGTCAGAACTGCGACTGGGTATCACCTGGCTGAGTCCGGAAACCAGCGGACAGTTTTTGCCTCAGATGCTGGGTTTTGAGGAACTGGGTGCGGTCAACTATCGCAAAGGTTGTTACCCCGGCCAGGAGATCGTCGCCCGAACACACTACCTTGGAAAAGTAAAACGTCACCCGCGCCTGCTAATCTGTAAATTGAAAAATAATCCACAAACCATGGATAAGATCAAACTGTTCAGCCATGAACAGACCGATGAAGCCATCATTGCAGACTGCGGTTCTGGCGATGGTGGGCGCTTTTGCATACTGGTGGTCACCCGTTTGGAGGCGGATGCGATTGTTGAGCGGATCGAATACATGGGTGAGATTACAAAGTTATATTAGGGCTTGTGCCCGGGTAGATTGGCCTCGTCAGGCCTGGGCAACGAGGTAACACACCCAGCCGGGATCGGCATCGCCGATTTCTGAAGGCGTGTAAATACCATTGCCTTCATTTTTTTCCTCATCGGTGCCTTCCCAGTAAACATCTACCTTTGAGAAGCCGGCTTCATACAGGATTTCGCGGATTTCCGGCAAGGTCCACAAACGCCAGTGATAACTGAAAGCTTTGTCCATCCGTGATCGATCAGGGAATTCAAAATGAATTTGACAGTCCATGCAGGAGTCAATTGGATTGAATGTTGCCTGGTCCCAGATATAGGTGAAATCGTTGCCATCCTCGTCCTTGCACTCGCGTGACTCGGTCAGGACCATGGGGGCCTCGTAACCGCCGTAGGCATCCAGGAACAAAATACCGTCAGAGACCAGGCCATCGAGTACATTTTCAAAGTATTCACGTAAGTCATCACGCTTTACAAACAGGTAGTAACTGAAATTCATTGCCAGGATGATGTCCGCCAGGCCGGGACGAGTTTGCAGCACATCCTCGTTTAGCAACTCGATACGTTCAAATTGTGCATCATCAAGTTGTGTGAGCCTGTTCGCACGGCTCCAGTCAAGCACTTCCCGATCCAGGTCCACGCCAACAGCATGATGATTTTCATCACGCATCACCCATTCGCAAGCTGTATTGGCAGTGCCGCAGAAATCCTCCCGCAGGAAAACAGCAGGCCGTTGCCGGAGCTCGGACCAGGTTTGTTCGACAAAATCGATTTCGGCTTCAACATCCTGCACCGACTGCTGATACAGCAGGTGGCGATCTGCGCAAGACGCCATGGACTGGCCCGCTTCAGGTGCCGAACTTTTGGTATTTTTCCGAAACATACTTGTCGATTAATGAGAGGAAATCACCGGTTAAATTATCACCCCGGAGCGTAGCGGCCTTGACCCCATCTATAAACACCGGCGCCACCGGTGATTCACCTGTGCCGGGCAGGCTGATACCGATATTGGCTTGCCGGCTTTCACCCGGACCATTGACGATGCAACCCATGACGGCAAGACTGAGGTTTTCGACACCCTCGTAACGCAGCTTCCACTCAGGCATCCGACTTCGAACGTGGTTGGTGACATCGAGGGCCAGGGACTGGAAAAAGGTACTGGTTGTGCGGCCACAACCAGGACAGGCGGTCACCATCGGTGCAAAGGCCCTAAGACCCATGCTTTGCAATAATTCCTGCGCAACGATCACTTCGTCATTGCGCGACTGGCCGGGTTCGGGTGTAAGTGAAATGCGGATCGTGTCACCGATACCCTGCTGTAGTAACACGGCCAACGCGGCAGTTGATGAAACAATACCCTTGCTGCCCATGCCCGCCTCGGTCAAACCGAGGTGAAGGGGGTAATCGCAACGCTTTGCCAACTCACTGTAAACCTGTATCAGGTCCTGGACACCACTGACCTTACAGGAAAGGATAATCCGGTCGTGCACCATACCCAGCTCTTCAGCCTGTTGGGCGCTCTCAAGCGCTGAGCGGATCAGCGCTTCACGCATGACCGCATCTGCGGCTTGCGGGGAACTGCTTTTGCCATTGATATCCATCAGTTTTGCCAGCAGACGCTGGTCC
>Ga0210074_1000536_pt1 | contig 13167 bp, 14 predicted proteins | sample China_Galinas_Co_FD_184860 | JGI IMG/M metagenome (GOLD analysis project Ga0210074, IMG submission 184860) | Wetland microbial communities from San Francisco Bay, California, USA, that impact long-term carbon sequestration -... | ecosystem: Environmental > Aquatic > Marine > Wetlands ... | reverse complement strand
TTCGTAAGTTTCCCGTGACGCCAGCATGCCGTGCTGGTGAATACCCGCCTCGTGTGCAAACGCGTTCTCACCAACGATCGCCTTGTTACGCGGGACAAAATTACCGGTCACCGCAGCCAGCAGGTGACTGGCGGATGTCAGGCGCCTGGTGTCAATCCCAATTTCAACGCCGTAGTGATCCGCGCGGGTGCGCAACGCCATGACGACTTCCTCCAGCGCACAATTGCCGGCCCGCTCGCCGATACCATTAAGCGCGCATTCAATCTGGCTCGCACCACCTTCCACTGCAGCGAGGGAATTGGCCACGGCCAGGCCGAGATCATTATGGCAATGCGTGCTGATGCTGACATTTTCGATACCGGGTACCGTGCGGCTCAACCAGCTGAACAGGTCGAGCATTTCCGTCGGAGTTGAGTAACCGACGGTATCTGGGATATTGACGGTTGTGGCACCGGCCTCGATGACCGCCTGTAAAACTTCGGCCAGGTATTCCCTTTCCGTGCGTATCGCATCTTCGGCTGAAAATTCAACATCTTTACAGGCCGCTACCGCCAGTTTCACGGCATTTACAGCATGTCGAATCACCTCTTCGCGACTCATATTGAGCTTGACGCTGCGATGGATCGGACTGGTCGCGATAAAGGTATGGATACGTGCATTGGCGGCAGGTTCCAGGGCCTGGATCGTGCGCTCAATATCGCGCGGGATGGTTCGGCACAAACCGGCGATCACCGGTCCGCGAATATCTTTTGCAATCGCCCGGACTGCTTCAAAATCACCCGGGGACGCCGCTGGAAAACCGGCTTCGATGATATCCACCTTCAGGTCCGCCAGCGCCTTCGCCACCCGCAGCTTCTGTCCCAGCGTCATACTGAAACCGGGACTCTGTTCACCATCCCTCAGCGTGGTATCAAAAATTTTAATTCTGCGGGTCATTTGTGTTCTCCTGGTAAAGCGCGTAAATCCGGCCTACGTGGGTTAATCACGCCAGCCGGCTTGAGTTCAACATGTAAAACATCGTGCAAACGTTCCAATTGGCGTTTGAGCAGGTCACCGGGGCGGGTGGAAGATACCTCCACTTGCATGACCCGGCCGCCATTCTCCACGTTTCCAACCGAAACCGTGCCAAGGCTGAAACCCCTGCGCTCAATTAAGCCCAGTGTCCTGATCACCGCTCCTGCGGAGCCGCTTAGCTGAATAGATAATATGTGATTCATTGCGGTTGTACCCCTACCTTTGAGGATTTGAGCGCATCATCTTGTGATTGGGCTTGCCCGGTGGAACCAGCGGCCATACGTTTTCCATCGAATCGATGGATACATGCAGCAAGGCAGCAGTGTCAGTGTTGAGAAGCCATTCGAGCGCATCGCCGACCTCTTCGGGTTCTATTATGCTGCGCGCCTGGATACCAAATGCCCTCGCGACCGCCGCAAAATCCGGGTTATCGGCGAGATGGACTTCACTATAATTGCCCTCGAAGAAAATCTCCTGCCACTGACGCACCAGGCCCAGTGCCGAGTTATCAAGCAACAGTATCTTGATATCGATCCCGTAGCGTTTGAGGGTGGCGAGTTCCTGGATATTCATCATGATGGAACCATCACCGGAGACACACACGACGGTTGCTTCGGGTTTGGCAAGCTTGGCACCGATGGCCGCGGGCAGCCCGTAACCCATCGTACCCAGCCCACCTGAGGAAATGTGCTCAAGCGGATCGTTAAAGCGGCAATGCTGTGCCACCCACATCTGGTGTTGACCGACATCGCAGGTAATGGTCATTCCCACGGGTCGCGCCCGTGAAAGATCCCGTAATAATTTCGGTGCGTAGATGCCTTTGACCGGTGCGTCGTAACGCCAGGCGAACTCCTTTGACCAGCCCGCACATTGGGCACGCCAGCCCGGATTGGCCAAACCCGCAGGCCGGATACCTTCCAATGCCGGTGCCAGTTCGCTGATGATCGCGACATCCGCCTTACGCAATTTTGAAATTTCGGCCGCATCGATATCGAGGTGGATGATACGGGCCGATGGTGCGAACTGTGCCAGGTGTCCGGTCGCCCGATCGTCAAAACGCGCACCAACCACCATCAACAGATCACAATTCTGGACGGCGTGGTTGGCGGCGCCGTTGCCATGCATACCAAGCATACCGACGTAGTTCGGATCATCCGGCGGTATCACACCCAATCCTTTCAGCGTGCAAGTCACCGGCAGACCCGTGCGGGTTATGAACTGGCGAAAAACCTCAACCGAATCCGAAATGGCAATCCCGCCACCTGCAATGACCAGCGGGCGCCGGGCCCGTGACAGCATCTCGGCGGCCGTTTGCATGGCTTCAGTATCCGGCGGGCATGCTGCGGGCCACGCCAGTGGCGGCGTGTACACGACATCACCCATACCTGCCGAAATATCTTTTGGCAAATCGATCAGAACAGGACCCGGGCGGCCGCTTTGAGCAAGCTGAAATGCCTCGTTGACAATGTGCGGGATATCGTTAACGCTCCTGACGATATAGCTGTGTTTCACAATCGGCAGCGTGATACCGAATATATCCACCTCCTGAAAGGCATCGGTTCCCTGCAAGGGCGATGGAACCTGGCCGGTGATGATGACCATGGGTACCGAATCCATAAACGCATTCGCAATACCGGTGACCAGGTTGGTAGCACCGGGGCCGGAAGTCGCGATACACACACCTGCCTTCCTGGTGACCCTGCCGAAAGCATCGGCAGCCAAGGCCGCACCCTGCTCATGACGGCACAGGTAGTGCTTCAAACCTGATCCGACCAGCGCGTCATATACCGGCATGATGGTGCCGCCCGGATAGCCGAAGATCGTCTTCACAGCGTTGCGCTCAAGCGCCTCGATCAGTATTTCTGAACCGCTGCGCAGTTTGGGAGCGATTTGCGTGGTTGGTTTCATTAGCTATTGTTCTCTGACTCTCAATTTAAATGACCCGTAAACATTTACTCGTAAAAATTAACTGCCAAAAAAAACCCCGCTTCCTTTCAGTTGCGGGGTTTTGCTGATCTTTTTCCTGGTTTTCTAGGCGATCTATGCTACCCCGCTGAGTGTGGGAATAAGTGCCAGGCCTAGAAGCAGAGCGCTATTTGAGTTCAATGGAATCTTCGCTGCGGACAAACCGCTTGCCTTGTTCGCAGGTGACTCAAGCTGTTGCAAATGCTTTAACATGCCAGCTTTATCCCATTCTCAAAAAGCGCTGTCAACCATTTTTTATATTTTTCAAGAATTAGTGGATTGAAAGGGGGCCTGCCCGGCATCAGGTTTGGCTTGGTAATCACCCCTATCGGGATGCCTGTAAAACCGCAATCAGGTACAATTAGCTGCTGACTTTAACTGCCTTGCGCCCTGGTTTTTTGGGCAGCAGGTACCGCTGGTCTGTCGCGGCGTGCGAAGCGCAACCCGTGGCTGGTTAAACTGAAATTAAACACGAAACCGGAGTTTCAACACATGAATAGCAAAATCGTCATCGTCGGTGCCAAGCGCACCCCTATCGGCTCTTTCCAGGGTCAATTTTCCACGGTTTCCTGTGACGAGCTCGGCGCGGCAGCGATACGCGGTGCCCTCGACCAGGCGGGCCTGGCACCCGACATGGTCGATGATGTGCTGATGGGTTGCGTGCTGCCGGCAGGTATCGGCCAGGCACCTGCCCGTATTGCTTCACGCAAGGCCGGCATACCGACTTCGGCGGGCGCCGTTACCATCAATAAGGCCTGTGGTTCCGCCATGAAAACCATCCAGATCGGCCATGACCAGATACTGGCAGGCTCCTCGGAAATCGTGGTGGCAGGCGGTATGGAAAATATGACGCTTACACCCTACCTGCTGCCCAAGGCCCGCAGCGGTTACCGTATGGGTCACGGCGAAGTCCTCGACCACATGTTTTATGACGGTCTGCAGAACCCCGATGACAAGTTAATGATGGGTGCATTCGGTGAACGCTGTGCAGAAAAATATGATTTCACCCGTGAGCAACAGGATGCTTTTGCAATCGCATCAGTTGAGCGCGCGGTAAAGGCGATGCAAGACCAGTTCAAAGATGAGATCGTCCCGGTAACGGTCAAATCCCGTAAGGGTGAAACCGTGATTTGGGAGGATGAGGAACCGCCAGCCTGCAACATCGATAAAATTCCTTCGTTGCGCGCGGCGTTCAAGAAGGATGGCACGGTAACGGCAGCTTCATCATCGAAGATATCCGACGGCGCTGCCGCCACGGTTTTGATGACGGCGGAAAAGGCTGCAGAGCTGGGTGTCACACCGCTGGCCACGATCATTGCACACGCGACGTTTTCACAGGATCCCGAGTGGTTTACAACGGCCCCCATCGGCGCCATTCAACGGGTTCTGAAAAAGGCCGGCTGGAGTGTTGATGAGGTTGACCTGTATGAGGTCAACGAGGCCTTTGCGACCGTCACGATGGCCGCCATGCACGAACTCAATATTGACCATGCGAAGATGAATGTTAACGGTGGTGCCTGTGCCCTCGGTCACCCCATCGGCGCGTCCGGCGCACGGGTCGTGGTGACGCTGATTAATGCATTGCGACAACGTGGTCTGAAAAAAGGTGTTGCGGCCCTGTGTATCGGTGGTGGTGAAGCGACGGCCCTGGCGATCGAACTGCCATAAGCCGAACCCGAAGCCAATCGTGAAACAAACCATCAGCAGCACCACCGACGAACGGGGCGTCCTGACCTTATGTATGAACCGTCCCGAGGTTCATAACGCCTTTGATGCCGACATGATCCGCGAACTGACTGCTGCACTTAAAGCGGCGGCGCAGGACGATAAGGTCAGGCTGGTTGTCATCACCGGTACGGGTTCGTGTTTTTCCGCAGGTGCCGATCTCAACTGGATGCGTGGCCTGGTGAATGCCAGCCAGGAAGTAAATGAACGTGACGCATTGCGGCTTGCTGAACTGATGCGCAGCCTCAATTACCTTTCAAAGCCGACCATAGCCAGGATCAATGGCGCGGCGTTTGGCGGCGGACTTGGACTGATTGCAGCCGCGGACATCACCGTGGCCGTTGATTGTGCCAGCTTCGGTCTGACCGAAGCCCGTCTAGGCCTGGTGCCCGCTGTTATCTCGCCTTATGTCATACGCCGCATCGGTGAGACTTACGCACGACGCTATTTTCTAAGTGCCGAGCGATTCGACAGCAAGCAGGCAGTTGCCATTGGCCTGGTGCAGCAATCGGTGCCAGTGGAACAACTGGACAGCGCTGTTGAAGACAACATCAGGCGCATCCTCAATAGCGGGCCACTGGCAGTCGCCAGGGCCAAACAACTGGTTTTCGAGATGGCCGGGCACAGCGTTGAAACCCAGAAAATCACAGATGAGTTGACTGCCAGGCTGATTGCAAGGCTGCGGGTTTCCGCTGAAGGGCAGGAAGGTCTGGCCGCTTTCCTCGAAAAGCGCAAACCCGGCTGGGCCGATGAATAGGCTGCCCGCGAATGACCGTATAACCACAGCAACATTCTGATTATCACAGGATGGTTTTGCACTGAATTTGTCACGAAGACACCAACGGGAGTTTTTCACCATGCAACTAAATGAAGTTAAAGCACTGATAACCGGCGGAGTTTCCGGTTTAGGACTGGCAGTAGCGCGCAAAGTGGTCGCCGCTGGCGGAATGGCGGTTTTGCTGGATATCAACGATGAGGCCGGAACCGCAGTCGAAGCCGAACTGGGTGGTGCGGTCAGCTATATTCGAACCGATGTCACCTCCGAACAGGGTGTTGCGGACGCCGTTGATCTCGCCCTGGAGCACATGGGTCTGATCAACGCTGCGGTCAATTGTGCCGGCATCATCGGCGCTGGCCGTGTGCTCGGCAGGGAAGCCCCGATGGCGCTGGATTTCTTTTCAAAGGTCATCCAGGTTAACCTCGTCGGCAGTTTCAATATTATCAAGGCTGCCGGTGCTGCGATGGAATCCAATCCGCCTGGTACGGACGGTGAACGCGGTGTGATCATCAGTACCGCATCGGTGGCCGCCTTCGATGGCCAGATTGGACAAGCCGCGTATTCGGCATCCAAGGGAGGCATTGTTGGTATGACCCTGCCGATTGCGAGGGAATATGCCCGCATTGGCGTACGTGTCAACACCATTGCACCTGGCATATTCTGGACACCGATGGTGGATGGCATGCCCGAACATATACAGGAATCACTGAGTGCGTCCATTCCCTTTCCGAGTCGATTGGGCAAACCGGAAGAATATGCTGAATTAGTCGCACATATCATGGAAAATGGATACATCAACGGCGAGACCATCCGTCTGGATGGTGCCGTCAGGCTAGCACCAAAATAAGGAAAAAAGCATGGAAACCTTTGCCGAAGTAAGAAAACATGTCATGGAAAATCACCGTCTGTTTATGGACGAACCGTTCCAGCTTGGATTCGAGTGCATTATAGAAGACAGTAAAAGAAAGCAGAGTGTTTTCCTTGCTGAACTGAAATCAGCCGATAACAGGCGCTATCTGCGTGTGGAAACAGTGATCTGCCCGCTCGAAGATTTTGATGCTGAAAAATGTCTGCGTATCAACCTGGTTCTGAGGGTCGGGTACCTGGCCGTCGGTGATCTGGATGGTACCGCCTATGTGAAAATGTGTGCGAACCTGGCTTACAGCTCACTGGACGCTGATGAACTTGAATACGTTATCAGTCACATAGCACCGATGGCGGACCGCATGGAACAGGCGCTCGAGGCACACGCGGATATTGCCTGAAGGAGCACAGATCAACACAAAAATGAAGATACAGGAGATATAAATGGATGCAATCAATGATTTCATAGCCAACACCGACTTTGTCGGAATATTGACCAGCGTTGCAATCAACCTGGTCATAGCACTGGCCATATTTGTCGTCGGCAAGTGGGTCGCTCAATGGTTGAGAAATGTGCTTAAAAAATTACTCAATAAACGCGCAGTGGACGCGGTGCTGGTAGACTTCCTGGGTACCATCGTTTACACCTTGATCCTCATCGCCGCTGTCATCGCGGCGGTCGATTCGCTGGGTGTGCCGGCGACATCCTTTATGGCCATTCTTGGTGCTGCCGGTCTGGCGATCGGCCTGGCATTAAAGGATTCATTATCCAATTTTGCCTCGGGTGTCATGCTGGTCCTGTTCCGGCCATTTACCAAGGGTGATTTTGTTGATGCGGGCGGCATTGTGGGCACAGTGGATAAAATAGACCTGGTCAGCACCATCCTGACTACCCCGGACAATAAGCAAATTATCGTGCCCAATGCGCTGATGTACACCAGTGCCATCACCAATTTTTCTGCGCACGATACACGGCGTGTCGACATGGTCATAGGTGTCGGCTACAGCGATGATCTGAAGGTCGCTGCCGGTGTACTACAAAAGGTCTGCAAGGATCATCCCAAGGTGCTGGATACCCCCGAAACAAAAATATTTATTAACAACCTGGGCGAAAGCAGTGTCGATTTTGTTGTCCGGCCCTGGGTCAAGAGCGAGGATTACTGGTCGGTGCTCGCCGAAGTTCTGGAAACCTCCAAGGTGGAACTCGAAGCCGCCGGTTGCAATATTCCATTTCCACAAAGGGATGTACACCTGCACCAGGTGTCCCCCTGATCACTATCGCTGATAACAGGAGAAAAGCATGTCAAATGAAGGCTATCACGAACCCATCGCAGAACTCAGCGATGAAACACGGGATATGCATCGCGCCATCACCTCGTTGATGGAGGAACTCGAGGCGGTTGACTGGTATAACCAGCGTGTTAATGCCTGTAAGGATGACGAATTGCGAGCTATCCTTGAACACAACCGGGATGAGGAGAAAGAGCACGCCGCCATGGTGTTGGAATGGATTCGCAGACACGATCCCAAAATGGATCATGAACTGAAGGATTACCTGTTCACTGACAAACCCATTGCGCATAAGTAGAGCAGTAACCCGACTGTTGACACTGCTACTGTTGCAAGCAGTAGCAGTGTCACAGGCGGCGACATTAACCGCATACGCCGAACTTCCCGCTGACACTTTCCGGCCCGGACCAAGTTCCGGGCAGTTCATTAAAGCTGCAAATGGCCGACATCCGCCGTTTGTGGGTAAACAACCCATACAGGGTTTTTCCGCCCTGATCAAAGCCGATAACGACTCCTATTTCGTGTTGAGCGACAACGGCTTTGGCAGCCGCGATAACTCCTCTGACTACCTGTTGAGCATCTACCGCATTGACCCCGATTTCAGAACGGCCAGCGGTGGCAGCGGCACTATCCGGGTCAACGGCGTCATCCAATTGAGCGACCCCGGATTTTACCTGCCCTACCCCATCACCCGAAACATGGCGGACACGGGTCCGCAGCAACGCCTACTGACGGGTGCTGACCTTGACCCTGAATCTTTCCGCAAGGTTGCGGATGGCAGCTTCTGGATCGGCGAGGAGTTCAACCCGTCACTACTGCACTTCAGTGCCAATGGTCTCTTGCTGGCTCCACCGTTCAGACTTACCGGGCTGAATTCGGTGGACAATCCGGGCGGCGAGAAGGCAAACCTGCCCCGTTCACGCGGATTTGAAGGCATGGCGATTTCGTCTGATGGTAAATTTCTGTACCCGATGCTTGAAGGCGCTCTGGATGATTCCGGACCCGGGCTCAATATTTACACTTTCGACATTAATGAACATATATTCGTGAATATCAATGCCGGAACACCAAGTTACCGTTACCTCCTGGATGAGAGCGCCACCGCGATTGGCGACTTCACGATGTTTTCAGATACGGCGGGACTGGTGATAGAAAGAGACTCAGGAGAAGGCAATAAAGCCTTATTTAAGAAAGTGTTCCGAATAGATTTTGATAAACTGGATAAGGATGGTTTTCTGCACAAAACGCTGGTAGCAGACCTGTTGAATATCAATGATCCGCATGATCTGAACCAGGATGGCAATATGCAGTTTTCGTTCGCATTCTGGACCATTGAAGGTCTTGTTGTGTTGAACTCAACGACCCTGGGCATTGTGAATGACAACAATTACCCCCTTGGACAGGCACGCGATAATAGCGGCGTGCAACCCGATAACAGCGAATTTATCCTGATCGAAGTAGACCCTTTATGGGAATAAACCACGGGCTATAATTAATAAATCACTATGCAATGGGACTGGATAATTACATCCATCCAGAACAACCCGTTTGAGGAGTCAGAAATATATGAAATCACGTGCTGCTGTCGCGATCAAAGCCGGCCAACCGCTCGAGATTACCGAGATTGATGTTCAGGGCCCTGAAAAAGGCGAGGTGCTTGTAAGGATGGTTGCCACCGGTGTTTGTCACACCGACGCGTTTACACTATCCGGTGAAGACCCCGAAGGACTCTTTCCATCGGTGCTCGGCCACGAGGGTGGTGGCGTAGTGGAAGAAATTGGTGCCGGGGTGACCAGCGTCAAACCGGGTGACCATGTCATCCCCCTGTATACACCCGAGTGTGGAAAATGCAGCTTTTGTCTGTCGGGAAAAACCAATCTTTGCCAGGCGATTCGGGTCACGCAGGGCCAGGGCCTGATGCCCGATGGCACATCGCGGTTTTCGCTCAATGGTAAAAAGCTTTACCACTATATGGGCACCTCGACATTTTCAGAGTACAGCGTGATGCCGGAAATTTCGGTAGCAAAGATCAACAAACAAGCACCACTGGACAAGGTTTGCCTGCTGGGTTGCGGTATTACAACCGGTATTGGTGCGGTGTTGAATACGGCTAAAGTCGAGGCGGGTTCAAGCGTCGCGGTCTTTGGTCTCGGTGGTATTGGTCTCAGCGTCGTCCAGGGCGCCGTCATGGCGGGTGCCTCCCGTATCCTGGCTATTGATCTGAATGAAGACAAGTTTGAGATGGCGCGGCTGTTGGGTGCCACCGATTTCGTCAACCCATCGAAGTACGACCGGCCCATACAGGAAGTTATCGTGGAATTGACCGATGGCGGGGTTGATTATTCGTTTGAGTGTATCGGCAACACCAAAGTCATGCGTGCAGCACTTGAATGCTGTCACAAGGGCTGGGGCGAATCTGTCATCATCGGCGTGGCCGGCGCCGGTCAGGAAATCAGCACAAGACCTTTCCAACTGGTTACCGGAAGGGTCTGGCGCGGTACGGCTTTTGGCGGTGTACGCGGGCGCACTGAATTACCGGGTTACGTGGATAACTACATGGCGGGCAAAATCAATATCGACGACATGGTTACCCACACCATGGGTCTCGAAGACATCAACAGGGCTTTTGACCTGATGCATGATGGTAAAAGCATACGTTCGGTCGTTATTTTCTAGGAGCACTTAATGACGGCATTCAAGGAAATTTCCCGTAGTCGTGTTCACGGTGGTGAACAGATACGTTTTCAACACCATTCTGCAGTGCTTTCGTGCGATATGATCTTTGGTGTGTTCCTGCCACCACAGTCGGAATCCGGACCCGTTCCGGTTTTGTACTGGCTATCGGGCCTTACCTGCAACGACGAGAATTTCGCCCAGAAGGCCGGTGCTCAACGCCTGGCGGCTGAACTGGGATTGGCCATCGTCTGTCCGGATACCAGCCCACGCGGCACCAACCTGCCGGGAGAGCACGATGACTGGGATTTTGGCTCAGGTGCCGGCTTCTATATCAATGCCACCCGCGCGCCCTGGTCCGATCACTACAACATGTATGACTATGTCAGCAAAGAATTACCCGCATTGGTAGAAGCAAAGCTCCCGGTGACCGATAAACGCAGCGTCAGCGGTCACTCCATGGGTGGGCATGGTGCCCTGATGTGCGCGTTGAAGGACCCCCATCGCTACCGGTCAGTTTCAGCGTTCGCACCGATCTGCCATCCCTCTGAATCCCAATGGGGTGTCAAGGCCTTTAGCCAGTATCTTGGCGAGGATCGTAACGCCTGGCGCGAATGGGATGCCACGCAACTGGTTTGTACCGTCGACAAGCAGCTACCCATCCTGATCGACCAGGGGGCCGATGATGATTTTCTTGGTGAAGAACTGAAGCCGGGAAGCCTCGAGCAAGCCTGTATCTGCACCCATCACCCGTTGCAGGTGCGTATGCAGGAGGGTTATGACCACAGTTATTATTTCATCGCCAGCTTTATTGACGATCACCTGCGTTACCATGCGAAGGCGCTGGGACTGTTGGACTGATCTATCGATTGCATCATGCGAACTTAGGTGCTGGCAACGGGGTGGGTAACTACTTCTGAGACACGCTGTTAATACGTCCCTGTACGCTCCGTCACCAACATCCCTGTTGGTGAAGGTATCAAAAGTAGTTACCCACCCCGTTGTTGGTGAAATTGTGAATAACGCTGGTATTTATAGACACTTCTTTAATCAGCACATATCGCAAAGTTTTTGTGGGTTAGTCGCTGTTCATCCAGACCCTGGTTTGCAGGCCGATTTTGGTTGAATAGCCAACCGAACGGCTGACAATTTTCCCGTCCCCATCGATCACGAAATAGGTTGGAAATCCACGGATTTGCCAGTCTTTGGAAGTCTGCGGGCCACCCAGCAAGACGGGAAGCCCCACGCCGGTTTCCTTGATAAACTCACGTACGTCATCGAGGTTTTCATATTCAAGTGCCACTACCCTGGCCCAGGCCAGTTGGCCGCTGGATACCAGTTCGTCGAGATTGTCGATGCTTTTGCGGCAGTAAAAACACCAGGGTGCGAAAAAGTACACGACACCCACCTGCCCGGGAACCATCACGGACTCGGCTTGCATTTCATCCAGCCATACGGGTTCCAGGGGTGGGGTATGTTCGTCATCCGGCAGGTTGCGGGTCTGCCACAGGCTGATCAGCACAAAGACTGATATTAGCAATACGACATCGACGGCGAGTGAACCCCAAAAATTACCACGTAACGCTTTCCATGCTGATTTGAACCGGTTGATCACAGGTCATCATCTCCCCAAACCAGACGATCCACGGCCCCCCGGTAGCCAAATTGATCGAGGTCTATTTTTCCTTTCAAGAAAACGACACCTTCTTCTTCAAGCTTATCTTTTTGTCTTGTCCAACCGCTGGAATCCTCCGGAAAGGAAATTTTGCCCTGCGAGTTGATCACCCGGTGCCACGGTAATTTCAAACCGCGTGGCGCCCGTCTGAGGGCCTGGCTTACACGTCGCGCGGCTGTCGGCAGACCTGCCAGGCGGGCTACCTCCCCGTAGGTCAACACGTGACCTGACGGTATCTCTGATACCACTTTCCAAACGTTCCTGTACCAGTCCACATCGGCAGTTTTTTCAATTTTATTGTCTGAATTCATACTGGATTCCCGATCAGAAACTACCCGGCTTTATTGGATCACAACAATTACATTGAGCCGCGCGACAAGGTAGCATGTCCATTATTGCACTTATACACAGAGACCCCAATGACACAAAAAGCTGACACAAAATTCAGACGCGAACCGAAACGTGGCAGTCATGATTTCAAACTGGCCTGCGAAATGCTGGATGCCGGTAAAGTTTGCCACGTTGGCTTCACACTGGATGAGCAACCTTACGTCCTGCCGATGGCTTACGCCCGCAGGGGTAAACAGTTATTGATTCACGGTTCGGTTGCCAGCCGTTTGATAAAAAGCCTGGCTTCCGGGCTGCGCTGTTGTGTAACCGTGACGCACTTCGACGGTCTTGTTTATGCAAGATCCACGTTCAACTCGTCAATGAATTACCGCTCGGTCATGGTTTTCGGTATTGCAACACCGATCACCGATCCGGATGAAAAGCGACCTTGCATCCAAACGCTCGTTGACCACCTGATGCCCGGCCGCAGGGCCGACTTGAGGCAATCAACCCTCAAGGAACTCAATGCCACCAGTTTGCTGTCGCTCCCGATTGAAACCTTCAGCACCAAGTGCCGCACGGGGCCGCCTTCGGACAGTCAATCCGATATGGATACGCCGGTTTGGGCCGGGGTCGTACCATTGAGCCTGACCAGGGGTGAACCCGTGGATGCCCCGGATATGCTTCCCGGGATCGTCCGTCCGGACTATCTGTAAGCGTTTATCTGCCGCACAAAAAAAGGGCCGGTTTTAAACCGGCCCTTGCACTACAGCGTTATCATTTACGGGAAAGATCACGCATCCGGGAAAAGTACCTCCAGAATGACCTGGGGATCTTCACCGGCGGTCTGCCG
>Ga0210074_1000535_pt1 | contig 13194 bp, 9 predicted proteins | sample China_Galinas_Co_FD_184860 | JGI IMG/M metagenome (GOLD analysis project Ga0210074, IMG submission 184860) | Wetland microbial communities from San Francisco Bay, California, USA, that impact long-term carbon sequestration -... | ecosystem: Environmental > Aquatic > Marine > Wetlands ... | reverse complement strand
CCAGTCAAAATTGAAGACGGCCGGCAACGATACAAGGCAACAGTCAAAGCCGCAGGCCAAGACCCGGACCCGCCAGTTACAGCCAAACACACAAGGCAAGTACACGCGGCAAGCGTCCAAGGTAGCGTCCAACACGCCCGCACGGCAACCGCAACAGGTGAAGAGCAGAAATAACACCGGATCAAAGGCAGTCCGGCGTGTCTCAGCACCGGCGCAAAGGCAAAAAAGTTCTCCGCCCGCGCCCAGGCCTGCGAGCTCAAGAGCCAGTGCCCCGCAAAGCTCGGCGCCGGCTCCAAGAGCGCAGCAACAGAGAACTCAAAAAGCCAGCCGCCAGAGCACAGGTGGAAAATCAGAAAGCCGTCGCAGCAACCGCAATAGCGGCGGTCGTTCCAAGGATAACTAGAACTTAAACAAAGGGCGCCGCACAGGGAGGGTGCGGCGCCCTTTGTTTATCAACATGTCGACTGCTACAGACCCCTCGAAGCGCGATCAACAGCAGTGATCAGAGCCCGCCCCTTGTCGCGGGTTTCCTGCCATTCCTTTTCAGCATCTGAATCAACAACGATACCTGCACCGGCCTGCACATGCAGCTTGCCGTCGTGTATGACAGCGGTTCGAATAGCGATGGCGAGATCCGTGTCATCGTGCCAACTGATATAACCAACCGCACCCGCATAAATATTGCGTTTGACCGGTTCGAACTCGTTGATGATTTCCATCGCCCGGAATTTCGGCGCACCTGACAGCGTACCCGCCGGAAAGGCGGCACGTATGGCATCCATCGCGCACAATCCATCAGCGAGATCAGCTTGTACTTCCGAAACGATATGCATGACATGGGAATAGCGTTCAATAATCATTTGATCGGTCATTTCAACGCTGCCGATCTTCGCCACGCGGCCCGCATCGTTACGCCCCAGGTCGATCAGCATCAGGTGTTCGGCGCGCTCTTTTGGATCCTTTAACAGCTCTTCTGCCAGCGCCTGGTCCTCCGCGGCTGACTTACCGCGTTTCCTGGTACCGGCAATCGGCCGCAGCGTAACCCGGCGATTCTGCACACGCACCAGCACTTCCGGCGAAGAGCCGACGATCTGGGTTTCACCAAGGTCGATAAAATACATGTAGGGTGAAGGATTCAGGGCCCGTAATGAACGATATACATCCAATGGCCGGGCCTTGAACGGCACACTCATACGCTGCGACAGAACCACCTGGAAGATGTCACCGGCGAGGATATATTCCCTGCTTTTCTCAACCGCGGCAATAAAGTCCCCACGGTCAAATCCGTAAGAATAATCCTCCTCCTGCACAGCCTCACCCGACACCCTGCGACCGTAAGCCGTACCGGCCGAGCGCAATTGCTGCTCAAGTTCGTCCAGTCGCTGCTGCGCCCGGGCAAAAGCGTCGGACTGGAGGGGATCAGCGTGAACAATCAGCCACAAGCGGCCTTCCAGGTTATCCAGAACCGCCACTTCTTCTGACAATAACAGTTCGATATCAGCGGTGCCCAGGTCATCCCGTTTGTCTTCACACATGAGCTTCGGCTCAATCAGTTGTACGGTTTCATAACCGAAGTAACCGACCAGTCCACCGCTGAACAGGGGCAATTCGTCCAAGTGTGGCACATTGAACTCTTTTTGCAGCTCTGCAATCCGCGCAAGTGGATCTGAAACTGTTTCTTCACTGACCGGGGAACCGTGGTCTGAGACCTGCAAGTGGTGTCCACGAACCGTGTATCGACGCCGGCATGGCAAACCGATAATTGAATACCGGCCCCAGGTTTCACCACCCTCGACCGACTCCAGGAGGTAGGAATCCGTGCCTTCCGCCAGTTTCAGGTAAACCGACAACGGGGTGTCCAGATCGGCCAACACGGACCGGTACACCGGAATCCGGTTGTAACCTTCAAGATGCAATTGCTCAAATTGTTCTATGTTCACAAAAGGGTATCCGTTTGAAATGGTCGGCTGGCAAGCAGATGATTCTAACCCGATCAGTTAAATTGGTGGGTGAATTATGAACAAAATTTGCCGGAACCTTCAGATAAGCTGTTCCATACACTCCACGAGTGTTCTCAGTGGCTGTTGGTCATCAAATATCCCGGCTTCGCTGGCGAGAAGTTTCTGACGCATCCTCGTTGCGAACTCAATATCCTGAGTCACGCGCAAGGCGCGATCTATATATTCCCGTGGGGTCGTGGCGATCAATTCCCCTGCTCCGCACATTCGCAACATAGCTGCAGACTGCCGGCTGCGCATCGTCAGGCCAGGCAGTGTGATCAGGGGCAAGCCCTGGCCTATTGCATCCAGGCTGGTATTACCGCCTGAGAACCCGGGTGTATCGAGCAACACGTCACCGCTTGCGAGCAACGAGCGAAATGTTGCCAACGGCGCACGTGGCAACCAGATCATATGCCTGGTGAAATCTATGCCCTGCTGGTCAAAGCGTTGCCTGATCCGCTCTCTGAGTTTTTCGGTTAAAGCTGGAACACTACCTTCGAACATCACAAATTTGGCCTGTGAATCCTGCTCTGCTATACCTGCCAGCAAGTCATCAAACTCCGGCTGCAGCTTTACGGGCGCATGCGGTGCCAGGTATAGCACCTGGTTTTCCGCCACCCCCAGTTCGCTTCGACTCATTGCCCTGGCCCTTTCCGGACGCCGATAGTTCGTGCCAAGACGTGGAAGCAGGACGAGTTTTTCACAATAGTGTGTGACGGCATCAGCAGGTTCCATTTCGAGGCAACTGAACCAGGTATCAATACTGTCTAAACCCGAACTGACGGGATGGCCCCAGGCGGCTGCCTGAACCGGTGCCAACCGCAACGCAGAAACCGCATGTACACGGGGACTGAGGCCGATTTCGGGGTACAGAATGATGGCTGGTGCAACGCTTTGTATCGCAGCCACTGCATTTTCCAACGGTCCGGAAAGGTGATGAAACCTTCCAGCACGTTTGGCAATCGAAGCGGCCTGCTTGTCGACGCCGCCTCCCAGGTGAAACACCTGGACATCCCAGCCAGCATCCGTTAATGCGCCAATCCAGCTTCCAAAATAGGCATTGATGGTGCCGGTGTTCCAACGTGCGGACACCAGCGCAATCCGGCGGGCATGTTTACGGCTCTGCATCCCTCCAGTGCTGATCTTGCCGTGCAGTATTGCCGCTGCCGCGTCGCCATACCAGCGCCCGAATGAACTCGCCAGCTTTGCATCATCCTCACCCTGGTAAGCGAGCAAATAATGGCTATGTGCCAAATCATCAAGACTCAACTTACTTTGACGCAGGCGCTCAACCGGCCACTCGCTTGCCAGTGTCGCAATACCCCGGGCGAATACGTTGCGGGCATTCTTTATCTCAACCCGGTCACGGGGAACCGCGGGAAGCCCCAGGAACTCGATCAATGAAGACCTCAGTTGGGTACCGGCATCTGTTGCCAATACCCTGGCACGGCGAGCATTGTCCCGCGCTGCAGTATTCTCACCCGCATCCAGCTGTGCCCGGGCAATACGCAGTATCAATTTGGCATCAGCATCATTGACTTGGGTAACACCGCTATACGCCCTGGCCGCTGCTTCCGGGTCGCCAAGCAAGCCCCATTCAGTGCCAATTGCGACGGCCAGCCGCGCACTCGGTGGTGACCCGCCGAACCCGGATAGTGCTTCCCGTGCCTGCGCCAGTGCGCCGCGTACGCGCTCACACACAGCCCATTGAATACGGGCTTCATGTTGCGACGGGTCCAGCGCTACACAGCTCTTGTAAGCCTGGGCAGCCTCCACAAGGTCATTCCGTTTCTGCGCACACACCGCCAGGTTGAACCAGGCCAGTGAATTATGCTCATCGACCGCCAGCGCCTCCCGATAGTGGTTTTCCGCTTCCAGCGCTGAGCGTCGATTCAGCGCCTCAGAGCCGAGATTGTTCAGAGCCACCGACAATGCCGAACGTATGCCCTGATTCGATGGCAACTCCTTGAGCAGAATCTTCAGATGCGTTTGTGCCTCCGCGTAATCACCACACTGCATCGAAGCATTGGCAATAATGCCACGTGCCTGTAAACCATATTCAGGATCATCCAGATATGGCAATGCCTTTGCACGGGCAGCTTGCCAGCGACCCTGCTGCAACTCGGCTTCGGCAATCCCCAGTGCGGAGGCTACGACGCTATTGACCAACAACCATCTCCATCTTGTGTAAATCTGCAGGCGGACACAAAGTATAGTCCAGATATTTTGGTGCTTTGGAAAGAAAATCGCGTATCGGATTCAGGCCGGTAGTCGAATCGTGAATTCGACTCCTTTGTCATTCGGCAGGTTGCACGCACTGACCCTACCGTCATGCGCCTCTGCAACCAGCCTTACTATGTGCAGGCCAAGACCGAGGTGCTGACCACTTCTCTTATTTTCCCGCAGTGATACCAGCGAATCGAACAGGCGGTCATGCAGAACATCCGGGAGACGGGTTCCGCCATTGGCCACACAAATCAAACAGGCTTTTTCTTCCCGTCGCAACGAAATATCGATTTCGCAATTCTCAGCGCTCAGGTCGATGGCATTATCAACCAGCTTATCCAATGCCTGCGCGATCAGATCCGGGGCACATCGAAGCTCGCAAGCTTCAGCGGGGAGATTGAGATTAATCGTACGCGTGGGATGAACGGAGCGATAGGCATCGACACTGTGCCGCAACATTTCGCCGAGGTTGATGGTCTCCCAGTCAGCGGTTTTGACAGAACCTTCCAGACGCTGTGCTTCGCTCATGGCGGACACAATAGCCGCCTGTCGATCCAGGCCTTCCTGTGCCCTCGACAGGTACTGCCGGGCAGTGGGGTCGAGGTCCGAGCTGGCAAGGTTGTCCAGTGATGAGCGGGTAATCGCTATCGGAGTCTTAAGTTCGTGGGACAGACGTCCGGCGAGTTTTTGCAGGTAGTGGGTGTATTCCGCGACCGCCCTGAGCAATTTTTCGGTATTACGCGCCAGTTCACCCAATTCATCAGCCGAGGTGGTCAGTGGCAGTTCCGAAACCCGGCCGCTGTCATCCATGGCGCGACTGACAGCACCACTGAGTTTTTGCACACGGTGTGACAGGCGTGACGCAAACAACCACAAGCCTGCCGCCAGAACGACAACCAACAAAAGGGCAATCAATGAAAAGCGGCCCAGGGCCCGGTTGGTCATCAATAACAGACCTTCTGATTTTTTTTCCATAACCACGCTGCCGATCGCATTTCCGCCCGCTCCTGCGTTTGCTATTTCAGCGTCAAAAACCGGCTCCGCCACCAGGTTGTAAACAGCGGCACTTTCTGCGTCCCGGCTCCACAGGGTACCGCTTCCCCCCTGCAATGCGGTTTTGATCACCCCGGTGTCGAACCGGACCGGCCAGGGAGGCGGGTCTTCGCGGAGCGACATATCCGAATCTGCAACCGCCTGGTAAAGTATCCGTTTTACCCAGGTCAATTCACTTTTGCCAGCACTGACGGCCGGACCGGAATCCGCCACCACCCAGCCATCGTTCTGCACGAGCCAGGCGCGGGTATTTTCCGGTACGGACCTGGCCAGCCAGCTTGAAACACCATCATTGCGGCTGACCAGTTCCAGCCACTGCCCCGGTTGCTGGCCATTCAGGGTGCCCGCATAGCGCTCATATGAAATCCCCTGCATGGTAAAGGCCGGGGCCACGGCACCGATGCTGATACGCTCAACATCAGCGGGTAGACTCAATTCGACGGTGTAGCCATCGGCGTTATCCATCCAGGCAGCATTCAGACGGGTACCATTACCGCCCTGACTGCTAATCGCCAAAGGTCCGGGAGCCTCGGTTGAAATCACATAACTGAACTGACCCCGGTTACTTTGTACATACAACATCAGCCCCGCTTTCTGACTGGCATCACTCGACCTGCTATTGAAAGTGGTAGCCCCGACATCACCGGGGTCAGTAACCTTGACTGCAAGGTAAAAATGCCGGGCGTAACGACCGGCCAGCAGGTCCAGCTTCAATAATCCACCGGGCGACTCAAACGAAAGGTTTTGATCGACCTCCGGCCAATCCGCTAAATAACCATCCGCAGCGGGTTCCATGGTCAATTGGCGCAATGGCAAGGCCTGGCCGCGGGCAAGTTTCAGTTCAGCCTGGTATTCCGGCGGGATTGTCTGCGCGAGCGTTTGTGCTGACTGAAGAAGCGCGTTTTCCTCGGCCTGGCGTAGAAAGTTTTCCAGTTCCTGCACCAGTTTCCAGCCGGACAACGGTAACAACAGGGTCAGCAAAGAAAGTGCCAGTAGCTGGTTTCTTAAGCGCATGGGGATTGCCGGTTTTCAGCCTGCTGAGCTATTCCAACGGTAACCCGCGCCGTACACCGTATCCAGCTTGTCAAAAGATTCATCGCATTCTTTAAATTTGCGCCGAATCCGTTTCACATGACTGGTTATGGTCTGGTCATCAACCAGGATATTGGCATCATCCATCAATTGCTGTCGTGACCTGACATTACCGGGGTGGCGGGCAAGCGAGTAGACAATCCATAGCTCGGTTACCGTCAATGGGACGGGCTTTCCATTCCATTGAACTTCCATGCGCTCAATGGACAGGTGCAGGGCATCCCGGTCCATCCAGGTACTTGTATTTTGCTGCCCGGACAGCATTTCAATACGCCGGAACAGGACGATAATCCTCGCCATCAGGTGCGGCAGGCTGATGTCTTTGGTGAGGTAGTCGTCAGCGCCCAGCCGGAGGCCTGAAATCACATCCGGATCAGAATCCCTGGCCGTCAGGAACATGATTGGCAGGACCCGTGACATGGAGCGTAGTTCCCTGCACAACTCGAAACCACCCTCGACATCATCGCCCAGGCCAACATCGATGATAACCAGGTCAGGCAGACGGCAACGAAATGCATCCAATGCACTTTTGCGGTCACCATAGCCACTCACCTGGTAACCCTGGCGGCGCAGGGCATCCTCAAAATTGCGACGGATGGCAATCTCGTCCTCGACAATCGCGATACGTCTTGGCATTTCAGTCCCCATTGTTGTTCAGGCACTAGTGTAGTGCTTCGGGGCCCGGGCTTGCATCCGTTACAGGGGTATTGCCATATTTTTGCCTCAATCCGGCCTGTTTCCTTCCCGTTTCAGCCACCGTAAATGCATTTTGGGGCGGTTTAATAAGCACTAAACCAGACAAGGGACCCAGAACATGTCCAAATCCACACAAGCCATAGCCGACCGCAACCCGCCCCGCTCCCATTCGATCCGTGATGAACTGGAAAAACGGGCCTGGATACAAAACCCCAGGCTGGCTCACCGCTTGAGTCACAGACTCGAGAGCGGGAAACGTCACAACTCAAGCTGTTTTGAAAGTGGCCGCCGTATCAGGAACTGGCAGGATCGTACAATGCTGGTACTGATCGCCGTGTTACTGGTGTTGTTTGTCATACGCACGGAAGTTGCAATTGCGGATGAACAGGAATGGGGCCTGCAAATGAAAAGCGCTTCAGGTGTATTCACCGAACTGGCAATCAATACCGACATTCAACTTGATATAACCGGTCTGGTCGCACGTGTCGAAATCACCCAGCAATTCACAAACCATGGTGCGCATTGGGCGGAAGGGGTATACCGTTTTCCGCTACCGACCGGTGCCGCCGTCGACCGTATGCAAATCAAGGTGGGCGATCGTCTGCTGGAGGGGGAAATACAGGAGAAGGAAAGCGCCCGGCAGACCTACCAAACAGCCCGGGATGCAGGCCAGACTGCCACGATCGTAGAACAGCAGCGCCGCAACCAGTTCGAAACACGCCTGGCCAATATCGGACCCGGGGAGGTCATAGAAATCACGATCGGCTATCTGCAAAACGTAAGCTACAGTGACTTCAGTTACCACCTGCGCTTACCCATGACCTTCACACCACGCTGGGAACCCGGTGGTTTATCAACCTCTGAACTGGCACTGGCAAGTGACACATCCCCTGCACCACAAGTTGTTGCGCGTGATTCAGGCACCGGTCACCGGCTTACGCTGCAAGCCAGGCTGGTCAGTGCGGCGAAATTTGCCGCAATTGAAAGCCGCTACCACGATGTGGATATCCGCCAGGTTGACAACGGCTATACGATTGAGTTGCTCAATGCCGATGAGTTAAGCGACCGCGATTTCGAGCTGAACTGGACACCTGCACTTCAATCCCGGCCCAGCGTTTCTCTGAACACTTACAACGACGGCGAATCAGTATATGCCCAGTTGATGCTGGCGCCGCCGTTGTCAGATTCGATAGACCCTCAGGCCCGGGAAGTGATCCTCGTTATTGATACGTCCGGGTCAATGGAGGGTGCTTCCCTGGTACAGGCAAAGGCGGCACTCAGCCACGCACTGAACTCCCTTGGCGCCGACGACTATTTCAACCTGCTGCAATTCAATTCAAACACGGAACAGCTTTTCGACCAGTCCGTGCCGGTCACACAAAGCAGTGTATACGTGGCACAGAATTTCATCACCGGTCTGCATGCCAATGGCGGCACCGACATGGCGCCTGCGCTCAAATCTGCCTTATCCTTGCCGGAAATACCACAGCTGATGCGCCAGGTGGTGTTTATCACCGACGGCGCCGTCGGGAACGAGACCGAACTTTTACAAAAGGTTGCCCAGGACCTCGGTAACAGCCGCATGTTCACAGTTGCCATCGGATCCGCACCGAATAGCTGGTTTATGCGCAAAGCCGCTGAAATTGGACGTGGCAGCTACGTCAATATCGGTAAACCCGAAGAGGTCGCGGAGCAGATGTCTGCACTCTGGGGCCGTATCCAGTTACCGGCCCTGACCGATATCTGTGTCGAATGGGGGGACGCTGCCGAGTATTACCCTGAAATCGTACCGGATCTTTATGCCGGCGAACCGTTATGGCTGCTCGCCCGCCTGCCCTCAGAACCCACCATGATAGGTCTCTGCGGTCAACTCAATGGGCTTGACTGGAATCTGAATATCAACGGTTGGGATGCCGCGAGCAGCGGTCCCGGCGAAGACAACCTGGCAAAACTGTGGGCCCGCAAAAAAATTGAGGCCCTTGAAGACGGCCTGATGTTTGGTGCCGATCCCGAGCTTACACGCCTGGAAATCACCGGCCTGGCGCTTGATTATGGTCTTCTGACCCGTTACACAAGCCTGGTCGCCGTCGATAAAACCCCTCGACGCGCGGTGGCTGAAGCGCTGGCGTCGACCGATATTCCTGGCCTGCTGCCAGCCGGTAGCTCTACGCAACTCGCCGGTTACCCGAAAACTGCAAGCGGCTGGCTCACACAACTGCTGCTCTCCCTGTTTGTGCTACTGCTGGCTACCTCCATGCTGCTATTCAGCGGCAACCGTTTGCCAATGACGAAGCCCTCTTAGCGATGATCCTCCTCCACGTGCTAAGACGTCACTGGTTGTTGGCGGCGGTGAGTTTAACCGCCGCCGTCTTTTCATTTGATGCGTTATGGATTCCTGTCAAGGCAGAACTCGCCCAGCACTTGCTTGAAAGGGCATGGCTACGCACGCTCGCGGGTGAGCCCGATGCAAAACCCTGGCCGTGGGCGGATACCCGCGCCGTTGCGATCCTGGAAGTACCCCGTCTTGGTCTGCATGAGATCGTGCTGGAAGGCAGTTCAGGACGCAATCTTGCGTTCGGACCAACCCTGGTAAATACAAGTGCAATTGAAAGATCTTCCGATCTTGTGCTGAGCGGTCACCGCGACACGCATTTCAGTTTTCTGAAAGAATTGAAAACCGGTGATGTGCTGCGTCTGCGCACCGTAACCGAAATACGCGACTACCGCATCAGCCGGCAGGAAGCCGTTGACAGCCGCGGGCAGCAACTGGCCATCGATGACCGCGTCGATCGTTTGACCCTGCTGACTTGCTACCCGTTTGAAGCGGCACTGCCCGGTGGCTCCATGAGGTGGGTCGTAACCGCACTACCTGAATCATAGGAGGGTCTTAAAATCAGCCAGTAAATTTACGCGGCGGTTGCTATGTTCTGGCGCATCCTGTCAATGGTCTCGGCATAGTCAAGGGTACCGAATATGGCCGAACCGGAAACAAAGGTATCAACACCGGCCTTTGCAAGGTCGCCGATATTATCTACCGTCACACCACCGTCAATTTCGAGCCGGGTATCAAGACCCTTCGCATCGATCATGGCCCTGGTACGGCTGATTTTTTCCATCACGTACGGGATGAAACTCTGACCTCCAAAACCGGGGTTAACCGACATCAGTAAAACCATGTCGAGCTGCTCAAGTGTCCAATCCAGAATAGCCAGTGGTGTGGTCGGATTAAATACCAGGCCAGCCTTGCAACCGCTTTCCTTGATCAGGTTGATGGTACGGTCCACGTGAATACTGGCTTCCGGGTGAAAAGTAATCATGCTGGCCCCGGCCCGCGCGAACTGAATAACCAGGTCATCTACCGGTTGCACCATCAGGTGAACATCAATGGGGGCTGTGATACCGAATTTACGCAGGGCATTGCAAACCAACGGACCAACGGTCAGGTTCGGTACGAAGTGATTGTCCATTACATCAAAATGAACCCAGTCCGCACCGGCATCGAGAACGGCCTGGGTATCTTCACCCAGACGCGCAAAATCTGCCGAAAGAATTGAGGGGGAAATAACACTGTTTTGCTTCATGACGGTTTCCTGCTTGGCTCAGTGAGTCTCTGAAAAACTGGCAGGTGAATTATATCGCGAAAAGTAAATCTTCGGGTTGGTCTTCGCGACTTAAGCCGTCACTTAATGCCCTTTGAAACCTTAATCCTGTCATAGGCGGCATTGACTTCACGCACGCGTCTTTTAGCCATATCCATTATCTCTTCAGGAAGACCCTGTGACATCAATTTATCGGGATGATATTGAGAGACCAGCTTGCGATACGCTTTTTTCACTTCCTGCGCACTGGCGTCTTCCTGCAGACCTAATTCGGCATAGGATTGCGACAGCGGATGGAGCTTTCTATTGGCAGGTCGATAATTACTGTAACTGGGTTCCGGTTCACGTTCGTGCGCACGCACCATGGCAACATACACCTTGACGGGAATTTTCAGCACTGTGCGAACCCGCTCCAGGATGGCGTCCTCACCCACACTTAACGTGCCATCGGTTACTGCGGCTTCGAGCAGCAACTCCAGAAACATAACGCGCAACTCATAGTGATGCGAGGCGTGCCTGGCAAACTCCTGCAAAGTACCATGGAGGTCAAATTCAGGGTCCTTACCCTGTTGGAAATAACGAATCGCGACCTGCCGTTCCTGGTCGGTCAGTGTCAATCGTCGCATTAGGTTCTCTGCTGCTTCAATTTCAACTTTTGTAACGCGCCCATCGACCTTGCTGATCTGCCCAAGTGTGCAAAACAACGCGCGGAAGAATGTATCGCGGATGCGGTTACTGCCGCTTAACCCCGCCAAAAACCGGTCAAGCATATGACCGAGGAAAACACCAAGAATTGCACCGACAATACCACCGCGCATCAAGCCAATGATGCCGCCAATCAACTTCCCCCACCAATGGCCGGGTATCTTGAAACCGGTATTATTCGTCAATGCTGCATTTCCATTTTCGATGTACAGACGGGCAAGTATATAATTGCAATACCGCTCGGCACAGTAAAAAAAGGAATCAAGGTGACCACTACCCCCTCAACCGGCTATACCACCGACATGCTCGATTGCCTGACTTTGATTCACCAGGGCAAGGTGCGTGACAGTTTTGCCCTCGATGAAGACCACATGCTGATCGTCGCTTCAGACCGTCTTTCTGCCTTTGACGTGGTCCTGCCCGACCCGGTTCCTGGCAAAGGCACGCTGCTGACGCAAGTATCCAACTTCTGGTTTGAAAAAACACGGCAGATCATCGACAACCACCTGACCGGCATCCCGATCGGAGATGTCATCGCCGATCCACGGCTGGTCAGCCTGCTGGAAGATCGTGCTGTTATCGTTCGGCGGCTCAAGCCCCTGCCGGTGGAAGCCATCGTACGCGGATATTTGATCGGCTCAGGCTGGAATGACTACCGCAAATCCGGCTCCGTTTGCGGTATCGCCTTACCTGCGGGCTTGAGACAGGCTGACAAGTTGCCGGAAGTGTTGTTCACACCTTCAACCAAAGCTGCCGCCGGCAACCACGACATAAATGTTGAATACGCCACCATCGTCAATTTAATCGGTGAAGACCTGGCGCAGCAGGTCAGGGACGCAAGCATAAAAATATATGAGTTCGCCGCCCGCTACGCACTGGAGCGCGGCATTATCATCGCCGATACCAAGTTCGAATTTGGGCTGGATGGTGATGGCAAGTTGTACTTGATGGATGAGGTTTTGACACCGGATTCTTCCCGGTTCTGGCCGAGAGACAGCTGGCAGCCCGGCACCAGTCCACCGAGTTTTGACAAGCAGTTCGTACGTGACTACCTGGAAACACTGGACTGGAACAAGCAGGCCCCGGGTCCGAAGCTGCCACCCGACATCATCAAGGCAACCATGCAGAAATACGCGGAAGCCTGCCACATCCTGACCGGCGGCGCCTGAGTTACAAGTTTTCCCGTGCGCCTTTGAAATAAAAGGCAGAATTTGCAGGTCTCATCTACAATAAGATGTAATTGATTCTCATTCATACATCCTATTGAAGGCGATCAATATGAAATCATTGAACCAATACAAAGCCGATAGCCGCCGCCGTTTTCGGCGACTATTTTTAACAACAGCATTCTTTTTATCGCCTGTGTGTGCGGTTGCGGCGACGCATACAGTGAATGTCCTGGATCCCAGTTCATTCAGTCCAAGCAGCCTGACCATTGAGGTTGGCGACACCGTCCAATGGATCAATGCCGCTGGTGGCATGACACATAACGTGATAGCTGACGATAATAGCTTCAGATCAAACACAAGCTCTGGTTTTACATTTTCAATGACCTTTAATTCTGTCGCAGAAATTCTTTACCATTGCGGAATTCACAGCAGTTCCGCCGCCCTGGGAGGTACCAACATGAACGGCAGCATTACCGTTGTTGCCGGCGCAGGTTCTGCCGATGTCAGTGTCGAGTCGATCAATGCTATCGATGGTGCTCATAAAGCAGGTGAAGATTTAAGGTTGTTAGCCTCATTGAAAAACCTCGGCACGCTTGATTCAGGTGCGTTCAATGTCAATTTCTACGCCTCGACGGACAACAATGTCACCAGCGG
>Ga0210074_1000534_pt1 | contig 13195 bp, 11 predicted proteins | sample China_Galinas_Co_FD_184860 | JGI IMG/M metagenome (GOLD analysis project Ga0210074, IMG submission 184860) | Wetland microbial communities from San Francisco Bay, California, USA, that impact long-term carbon sequestration -... | ecosystem: Environmental > Aquatic > Marine > Wetlands ... | reverse complement strand
GCCTCCTCGTTTTTGTCCTGATGAGCAATGACGAGGAGGCTGCCACCGAGGCATGGAAAATCCTGCGTGCGGAAAGCGTGCCGAATATCTATATCCTCGCAGGCGGCATCAACGCCTGGCTGAAAACATACGGGGGCAACAGCGTCGATGAAATGGAGCGGGTTGCCAACCGCCAGGAGGACCAGTTGGCCTACAGGTTCAAGTCTGCGACCGGTGAAAGACATCCCGCGGCGGAACCCGAAGCGGACCAGCTGGACCTCGAGTTCGAGCCGAAGATCATTCTTGAAATGAAACGCGCGCCAACCAGCGGCGGTTGCGGCTGAGGCGGCCGTATTAACTGAATATTCTATGGAACCGCGCCGGCCCCCCTTCCGGGGCCGGTCAGCAAATGGTCGAATCCTTGAACTTGTTGTCATCGGTCCAGACGTCGATGACGAGCGTGTTGGGTGGTTTTACAACCTGCCAGATAGTTTCGGATTTGGCAGGGCAGATAGTGTTCAGGACCGCCTTTCTTCTTTCCAGGTCGGACATCATGGGTCCCGGGATAAGGAAACCTATCCTTATTTCAGTCCCCACTTCTTTGGCGCCCCTGAACAGCCATCCGCCCGCGGTTGCATTAAGTGTGGCGACAGGATGTTCAATGTAGTAGTTGTTGACCCATACCAGCGTTTCGTAGCCGATGGGTTCAGGTTGGCCGCAGGCGGTGAGTGACAACGCAGCGACTGCCGCGCACAAAAAACCTTCCCTGGATTTTCTGTAAAGATCCATCTTTTACCCCTTTAACTTCCCTTGGATGTTATTGTCACCGTCGACGCTGAAAAACTGAACTGTCAGTAATTACAGAGTTTTATCCCTGAGCTGTTCCAGGTGGGCGGGTGAATCGAGGTCGTAAGCGGCATTTTCGAGCGCGACGGGCGTGACCAGCCCGGGATGTGACGCCAAAAGGCCGCGGGCGCCACGCTCGCCCGTGAGCGTGCGCAAATTGTCAAACCAGCTTGAAGGGAAGATGATGGGCGGCGTGTAGTGGCCCCCGGCTTGCGCGGCCACGATGCGCTCAGGCGAAGACCGCCATCTTGAAACCAGGGTTTGCAAATCACCGGGCTGGATGCGCCACTGGTCGCATAGCAGGATCAAAACCCCGCTCGAGCCCGGGCCGATTTCAGCCGCGCCCTTTGCGATCGAGCTACCGAGGCCGTCCTGCCATCGTTCATTGTGGACCCAGCGCACCGGGGCGTTTTGCGCCGCATGCCTGACATCGTCCGCGCAGGCCCCCGTGATCACGATGATTTCCCCAGGCGCGCAGGAAGCTGCGGTATCGATGGTATGCTGGATCAGGGTTTGCGCACCGTAACGCAACAGTTGCTTCGCTTGCCCCAGGCGCCTGCTGGCGCCGGCGGCCGGTATCAGGACACTGAACCGCAGCGGTTTCACATGCCGGCCCGGGTCAGCATGCTGCCGTCCCGGTGGTTCAGGAATGCGTGGATTTCAGCGACGATGGCCAGCGCGATTGACTCGGGCATTTCCGCGCCGATGTCCAGGCCGGCCGGCCCGAAGACGTGGACATCCGGCTGGCCAATTTCCTTGAGCAGGCGGTCACGGCGCGCCCTGGGACCCAGCAACCCGATATACGGAACCCTCGCGTTGACGACCTGCCCGAGATACAGGCGGTCATGGCCGAGGTGGTGTGTCATCAGGACCGCGGCATCGGTTTGCGCCAGTGTTACGCGCTCGCTGAGCTCCGCGACCTGCAACACCAAGACGTCGCACTGATCCGGGAAACGCTCCGCGCGGGCAAAACCGGCCCGGTGGTCGACGATGGTGCAGTTCCAGCCCATTTCCACCGCCAGGCGGGCGAGTGGGACGGCATCGTGACCGGCGCCGCAGATCAGGATGGCGGGCGGCGGCATGACCGGGACCAGCAGAAGTTCGACATTGCCCGGGCCGGTGTCGATGGTTTCCTGCCAGTATCGTCTCGACATGTCGTGACCGCCGGACCAGGCGGCGCCCTCGTGGTTGCGAATGCCGTCGATCAACCAGCGGTTGCCCGCGCTGTAGGCCGCGCCGCAATGGAGGGCAAACTCACCTTCGGCATGCCCCGGGTCGCTGCTCGACGTGACCAGGCTCAAAACGCCGCTGTGTCTTGCCTGCCACGCGCGGTCGAGGGTTTCGAGAAAACCGAATCCCGTATCGCGTTCCAGCCGTTGCAGCAACAGGTGGATGACGCCGTCGCAACCGAGACCGAGACCCCAGGCAAACTCTTCGCCATGGCTCATGTCATAACAAACGCGCCGGCATTTGCCATCGACAAAAACCTGCCTTGCATGCGCTGCGAGATCGGCTTCAAGACAACCGCCCGAAATAAGCCCCCGGTAGCTGCCGTCGGCAGCGATCAGCATCATGGCGCCGGGCTTGCGGTAGGTCGAACCTTCCGTGGCCACGACGGTGCCCAGGACCAGCGCCTCATCGCCGCTGTGCCCACGGTAGAATTCCAGTAATGCCGCCAGTCCAAGATGCATGTCGATAGCCCGTGTGCGGAGGTGGCCTATGCCCACCAGTCCGAAACCGGTATTTTCACATACCGGCCATGCGACTGACAGCCTTCACGCCACCGATGGCCGCAAAAGCCCGTCGCCTGGACATACCGGGATTTGCAGCGCCCGGGATTTTAAAACGGAAAATCTTCCGCCATGGACTATACTGTGGTTTAACCTTGGAGGAAGTTATGAGAAGTACAGTTTCATTATTCGGTCTGATTGCCTTTTTTATGTTTGCTGGCAACACGTTTGCCAACAACGTGACGGTTTCGGGTGCTTTCGATGGCACCGAACCCACGATGAGTGCCGCTCCGGACAGTTGCCCTGGTGTGGATGTCAATCGTTTCCGCGTGGCCGGGACGATTACCGTCTCGTCATCGGGAAGTTACCGGTTCGCCGATGCGGGAAACTATTTCTCATCTTATTATCCACAAGGAGATATTGCAGATTCGGTCATCATGATTTATTCAGGTAGTTTCGACAGCAACAATCCGGCAAATAACAGGGTCGCTTCGGTGGATGAATACGATGACGTCCCGCTCAATACCGGGACTTCGTACACCCTGGTTGTGCAACACTGGTGCGAAGAAATCAATGGCCCTTATGCCTTTGTCATCGAGGGGCAGGGAACCGTGTCAGGCGATGGTTTTACCTCTCCTGCCCAGACCATTGGCGATTTCAACGCTGGCAGTCCCACCGCCTACTTCGCCGACCTTGACGCCGTTGTCCGCTACAGGGCCGATCCGAAGGTTGTCGATCAATCAGGTAATTACTACTTTGTGGATATCGGTGAAGAAACAGGTGGTTCTTACATGGTGCTGCGTATTTACGAGAACTCTTTCGACCCGCAGAATACGGAAACCAACCTTGTCTACAATTCCAATTTGGATTCCGAGTGGGGTTTTATCGGTTCATTTTTATTGCAGGCCGGCGTCAACTACGTGTTCGTGCTGGCGGAATACACGCCGAATTCCCCGCACGTCCAATACGTCTTGTATCCGCCCGGTCCATTCAATTTCAATCCCGGGCTGAATGGCTCCTGGACAACCCCCGGGGTCAAGGCCCAGGGTATTCTCGTGGATGTCGTTGCCAGCCAGGGCGTATTGTTCTTCGCCCAATTTACCTTCCAGGACGATGTGGTGGCCGCTGCAACCAAGGGTGGCGGCTCGACGGTGCAGTCATCCGGCGGTGGCGGTTCCAAGGTGCAGGCCGTTATCGGCGCGGATGACCAGATCTGGCTGACCGCCTTTGGGCTGATCCCGGATACCGGCAACACGATGACGATCAGCTATGAAAACTCCACCGGCGGGCGTTTCAATTCAGAGACACCGGAGGCGACGACAGATTCAAATTACGGCACCGGTTACGTCGAGGGTATCTCCTGCGACCACCTGGTCGTCAACTGGAACCTGCCGGGTGGTGTCGTGGATACCAGGGATTACTACAAAGCAGCGCAGGACACCGTGCCGTACTGCCAGAGCTTTGCCAAGGCAGCGCCGGTCTCGCCGAATTGGTAACACATCCCTTCTCCATGATTTGTCAAACACCCTGCCGCGGCAGGGTGTTTTTTTGCAAACTGCAATACGAGGCGCAAATGATCAAACATACTGCCAGGCCAGGAATCCCGGTGGAAAGCGACACCTTGCATTTTTCAACGGTTCCGCGAAATGCCGGCTGATTTATGTTTTGGCATTTGCCGTGTTAACAACTATGCTTATTGGTAATTATGGACACAAAGAAGCCAGGCCTTGTCATTTTTCAATGAATTAAAACGTCGCAATGTGGTGCGGGTCAGCATCGCGTATCTCGTTGTTTCGTGGTTGCTGATCCAGGCCGCAGGTGTGCTCGAGCCTGCATTGCTGCTGCCCGACTGGACGGACCGGGTGGTCACCGTCCTGCTCTTGATCGGCTTTCCCATCGTCATCCTCTTTGCCTGGGCATTTGAACTGACACCCGAAGGTGTAAAGCTGACCAGGGATGTCGAGCCTGGAAATTCAATCACCCCGGTAACCGGCAAAAAGCTCGAATACCTGACGATTGCCGCATTGTCCCTGGTGGTGGTTTTCTTCCTGGTCAAGGAGTTCATGCCGCCGGGTGGCCAGGGCGGGGAACAGGCGGGTGCAGTGGAAACGCCCGTAGCGGACGACGCAGTCAATGCTGAAAAACCCGATATTCCCTCCATCGCCGTGCTGCCATTCGAGGATTACAGCGAAAATGCCGACCAGGGTTATTTCTCGAATGGAATTGCCGAGGAACTGCTGAACCTGCTGGCCAAAACCAACGGATTGCGCGTGGCGGCACGCACTTCTTCCTTTGCCTTTGCCAATCGTGAAGCCGATATCCGGGAAATCGGTAACAAGCTGAATGTTGGCATGGTGCTGGAAGGTTCGGTCAGGAAATCCGGTGACAAGATCCGGATCACCGCCCAGCTGATTAAAGCCGATGATGGTTATCATCTCTGGTCGAACACTTATGACCGGGATTTCGCGGACATTTTCAAAATACAGGATGAGATTTCCGCGGCCATCATGTCTTCGCTGAAGGTCCACCTGCTGGGCGCACCGGCGCAACCGGCCGTGGCCGAGCGCGCGCATAACATGGATGCCTACAGCGCCTACCTGATCGGCAAGGAACGGCTGGCGTTGCTGGGCAAGGAAAACATCGAAGACGCGATCAGGAAATTCGACGAATCCATCGCCCTGGAGCCGGACTACGCACCAGCATATGCCGCTTTGGCGCGCGCCTGGCTGATGCTGGAGAAAGAACCCCAGGGTCCGCAAAAAGAAGCGGTCGACGCCGTGGTCATTCCTGCGATCGAGCGCGCCATCGAACTGTCGGACGATCTGCCGGAAGCCATCGCGGTCCGGGGCCTGCACCACCTGTATCGCTTCCGTTACGACGAAGCGCGGCTGGATTTCGACCGCGCCATCGAACTGAATCCCAACTATGCGCTGGCCTACCTGTGGCGTTCCGAGACCTTTTACGAACAGGAAAAATTCCTCGATATGCTGGCGGACAAGGAAAAGGCCTACGCGCTCGACCCGATGTCACTCGAGATCAGCGACCAGCTGGCCTACGACTACGGCGCATTCTGGCGCCCGCGCGACGCCGACCGGATTATTTTGCGGATGTTCGAACTGCACCCGCACCACGAACGGGCGTACCGGGCGCTGGCGCGCAACTTGAGCTCCCACGGCCGCTCTGCCGAATCCGCCCTGGCCCTGGAAGAGGCGCTGAGATACCACCCCGATAACGAGCTGTTCAAGATTTACCACGCCATGGAGCTGAAAAGCATCGGGTTGTTTGACCAGGCTGCAGCCGACAATGTGGACTACGTCAATTTCTGGATTGAGCTGCGCCAGGGCAGGTTCGAAAAAGCCCGCGAGCTGGCTGCACGCGTGCAGGCCGACACCGACTTACCCAGCTGGGCAAGATTCGGCCCGATGCGCATGCTGAGCTGGGAATTACGCACCGAACAGGGCCTGGCGCCTTTCCGGTCCGCGGTCGCATCACAACTCGACTATTATGCGGAAGAGGAAATTCCACTGACAAACGAGTGCCGCCTGTACCTGTTATTCGATATGCAAAAAGCGGGCATCGAGGAAGGCGCCGGCGAGATGATGGACAAGTGCCGCAAGTCCACCGAGGAAAGACTGAAAGCACAATACCTGTGCCCCTGTTCATATTTCGACCTGGTCGTGTTCGCCACCATTGACGGACGCACGGACGAAGCCATCGAGCGCACCAGGGAATGGCTGAATAACGGCGATTCCGACAGCATGCTGGACATGGATCCGGTCATAAAGGAATGGTCGGACCGGCCCGAATACGAGGAGTTTCTCACACGCAACGCCGAGCAGGTCGAACGTCAGCAGGCATTGTACCTGGCCGGTGTGAAAGCACGCGACAAGGCTGCGGTACCGGCAAACAAAACCACGGGCGAATAACAACTCCCGCTACTGACAATTGCCCTGGACCCGGGCAGGAACCGTTCCCGCCCCGGTCCCGGGCCGCAATCCTGTTCCTGAAAGCGGGTCTGGCCCGGCCGTGTTCAGCACCCGCCACTCGCAGGCGCCGATGACGATCAAACCACCGAACAGGCCGGCCACGTGTGACCAGGCGTATGGCGGCCAGCTGATATGCGTCAGGACCGATGTGCCCAGCATGATTTCGATGACCGCTTTTGCGATGCTCCCGCAGGCCAGGACGATGATCAGCCACGAGCGGGTTTGCTTCCATTCACACCAGAGTGCGACCAGCAACAAGGTATTGAGCACCCCCGACAGACCGCAGTAGTAATCCAGTCGGGAAAAAGGCGTTAGCAGCAAGCCGTTGACACAAGCAATACCAACAACCAGCGCCGCCAGCAGCGTAGCTCGCGAGCGCTGCTCGATGACCATGCCGAGGACGGCCAGTCCCAGGCAGTTCCACAGCAGGTGGCTGGCGTCGGCATGCATGAAGTGGCCGCTGACCAGGCGCCACAACTGACCCCGGTAAATGTCCGCGGCGCTGAAATAGAGCAGGGTCCTGTCACTCACCAGCCAGTGCAGACCGATGAGCGTCACCGTCAGGCCGATGGTCAGAAATGGAAGCCGGGTTCTCGTCATGTTCATGTGCCCTGGTGGAGGGCAGCCCGGAGGCTGCCCCGTAGGGTTTATTGCAATGTTTTTCGCTTTCTGAAGTGCGATACCAGCAGCGGTAACAACAGGAGCAGCATCCATGGACCCAGTGCGCCGCCGCCATTGCCATGGTTTGCCCGGGGCTTCGAATACATGGGCTGTTGCGTGTCCACCCTGTTGTCCCTCACACCCTGCAGGCTGCGTTCCTGCCGCGCGAGCTGTTCCTTTTCAACACGTGAGCGGTTGTTGCGCCCGATACCGAGTTCCTGGAAGCGTTGCGTGGTGAGGACGATCATCGATGTGTAGTCGGTCACCAGGCCATTCTCTACGGCAACATCGACAATGGCCTGTTCGATGTCGGCATCCTTGCCGAAATAGTCCATGCGATTTTGCAGGTCCTCGATTTTCGCGAATGCCCACAGGCGTTCGATCTCGGGATGCAGTGTCGCGGTAGCGGGAAATTCAAACACCGTCTTGTAGGTTTTGTCCTGACCCGATACCTTGCCGTCGATACTGACACTGGCTTCGCCGCTGCCCCAGTAGTGGCCAAACAGGATCAATTGCTGGCCGCGATAGAGACTGCCGATGCGCTCCGGCGCCAGGTCGCTGACCTTGACGCCGGAGATCTTCACGCTGACGTCGTGGAAAGCCTCGTGTGTCAGCCTGGATGCCGCTTCAAGAAGCTTACCGGCGATGTCGTCGCTGTTTGAAACATTCATCGCAAAGCCGTTGGAAACCTTAGCCATGCTCTCGAGCAGGGGCCTGTTCGAGCTGTTTCCCATCACGAAGGTGAACAGCCTGGCGTCCTGTCGTTCGAGCATTTCCAGGAAGTCCTTTCTTTCGGTATAGCCGACATTGGCGACGCCGTCGGTAACCAGGACCAGCGCGCTGCTGCGGTCGGTGTCCAGTGACTGGATGCCGAGATCGAGACCGGCATACAGGTTGGTGCCGCTGTTCGGGCGTTTGCTTTCCAGCACCCGCATGTAGTGCTGTACATTTTCCGGCACGGCATATTCAAAACCCGGGGTTATTTCCGCGGCCTGGTTGTTGAACAGGATGATGCGAAAGCGGTCGTTGGGGTTCAATCTGGCGAGACCCTTGTTTACGCCCTCGATCAGACTCTGGAACTTGGCTTCCATCGAACCGGAGAAATCCAGTACGAATACCCAGTCCCTGCCTTCCGTGATCGGCGCCAGATCGTCGCCAGGTGTAACGGTCAGCATGAACGTGCCCCGCTCGCCGGCGTCCGGGCGGTAGCTGATCATTTCGACCGCACCGGGCAGACCCTGCGCCTGGCGCCAGTAGACCACGATATCCTTGTCAAGACGGTGAGCGGTTGTCTGTGTGGAGATTGCCGTAGCGTCTTCCGCGGCGGGTTGCACCCCGTTCGCCAGTGAAACATCCCACTCGTTGTCCGACAGTTTCCGGATGCTGGCCTGCGGGTGTTGCGGCAGTCTGAAGTCATCGACCGGCCAGGATGAGCGGAATGAAAGGTTGAAGCTGAAAGATTCCTCAACTGCGTCGTTATAGGTCCAGAAAGACAGCTTCTGTTCATCGACGCCGCCTTCCTCCAGCGGGTACACGTAGCGTCCGATGGACGAGTCGGTGTGCACCGGCTGGATATAGGTCAATTCGATACGCACGTCCTGCCCGGCGCGCACCGGGTAAACGCTGATTTCAAATGTCCGGTAGCCGTCCTGCTCGGTCAGGGCGGCGTCATTGCCAGCCTGTTTTTCCTGCTGATATATTTCGCGGGCGCGTTGCTTTTCAAGCACCTCGCCGGTCACCGGCTGGCCGTCGATCCAGTAGGTGAATTCACCCACTGCCGCCTTTTCCGGAACCGGGAACGAATAGATCGCCTCGAGGTCGGTCCCATGCGGGTTGGCGAATACCTGTTCGACGCCGGTGATCGCGTAGCCGTCTTCGATGACGACGTTGACGTGGTGCTCCTTGAGATCAAGTTGCGGGAGGTTGGAAGCGGCCGGGGTCATCAACCCGGCGGCGAAGTCGGGTGTGCTCCATAAAACACTGATACACAGTACCGTTAAACCCAAGAAACTGGAATTGAATTTGTTCATGACATGCTCCGTAAGCCTGGTTGAAGACTGGCGCCCCTGCCGGGGACGCCGAACTTACGGATACAATATCGACCATATATTAAAATACGCAACTATTATATAAATAGTCGTCAAATGGTACCATTAAGGTATTATTATATGATACTTTAAATGTCGGGCTTGTCAGGCTCGGTCCGTATGAATGGCTTGAACAGACCGTACTGCCAGCCGCGCATTGCCAAAACCAGCGTCGTTCCATTGCGGTTTTCCAGGTCGAGTGCGGCATCGTCGTTGTTCAGCAGATCAAATTCCCTGGCCAGCCGTTTCAGTTTGCGCTGCAGTTCCGCATTGCTTTGGGACGAAAACATGCCGTTGAGCACGATCAGGCATTCGTCATCACGACTGAAGCGCGTATTGAAAAACTCCTGGCTGATCTTCCTCTGAAAAAACAGCTGTATCGGACCGTTTTCACGCCAGCTGAAATTGGGCGCCACCAGTAACCTGATACGGTTCCCGGGCAGCAGTTCGATGACCTTCAGGCGGTCGAGCTTGGCAAGGTGCCGCACACATTCGGTTTCGCTGATAAGGTAATACGAGAGGATATCCTCCATGGTCCAGCGGTTGAGCACACAGACCGCGACCAGGGTGAGTGTGACATCGGCCGTGATTTCCTTTTCCTGTTCGATGCTGAGCTGTTGCAGGCGTTGCTGCTGTTCGTTCATCAACTGAACCAGGTCCGTTATCTCCATATCGAGCAACCGGCAGACCCTGTCGAGACGGCCAAGAGAAAAGCTTTGTTGTGAAAAAAGGCGCTTGACGCTGGCTTCGGTCAGGTCAAGGGAGACCGCCACGTCGGCGTAGGTCTTGCCCTGTGCTTTCAGGGCGGTCTTCAGTGTTTTGATGAGTTCCCGGGTCTGGGCCATGATCTACCTCATGAGTATTATATTTATCGACTATTTGCCGATTCTATAACACAAATGATTTGCCTGGTGGCCCGAAACGCTACTCGTCCACGCGCCAGCCCAGTAACTCGTGGTTGGTTGCCGACAGTACCGACTTGGGAACGTCCGCCAGTGTTATGGACGATTCACAGGCGACTTTTCCATCCGGCAGGATGATTTCACCCTGCGCCTTGCCGAGCCTGCCGCTCAATCGCACGATCCGGCCCCTGATTTTAAGCGGGGTTTCCACCGGCACCGGGTGACGGTAAAGCACCTGCAACCTGACCGACACCATGAAATGATGGTGGTCGCCGATCATCGCGACGCGGCCGATCACCTCGTCCAGCATCGATGCCAGGATGCCGCCATGGACGATGCCGGGATAGCTCTGGTAGCGTGCGGCAACGGTGTAATCGCTGCAGACTTCGTTCTCGCCATTATCGTAAAACTGCATGTAGAGACCGGCCGGATTGTGCCGGCCACAGACAAAACACATATCCGAGTTGGGTTGCTTGTGTGTATGCAAGGTTCTTCCTTACCAGCCGCCGCCACCACCGCCGCCGCCACCGCCGCCGGAGGACCCGCCGCCGCCCGAGCCCGAAGACGATCCGGGTGGTGAAGACGCGGATGAGATCGCGGTGGAAAAGCTGCTGTTGAAATCCCTGCCCAGGTGGCCAAGGGTGTTCAGGCCACGGCTCCGGCCCGCATACCAGTTCGGTTGATAACCACCCCTTTTTGCCATTTCCTCGGGCAATTCCCGGGCGAAACGGTCGCACCAGCTGTTCTCGACACCCAGCGCAAAGGCGTACGGCAGAAACGTCTCGAATACTTCGGGTGTCAATTGCGGTGAGCGCATGCGCTCGAGGCGGTCCTGCTCGGCCGTGTCCAGGTACATTCTGAAACCCTCGATCTGATCCATGATCTGGCGCCCCGCCGGGGTCGGCGCACGCAACAGGTAAAGGAATGCCCCGTGTAACGCGAGCGACAGGACTACGTAGGGGACCCAGATGGCGGGACCGCCCGGCATGGCGGCCGCGATGAGCGCCGCGACGATGGTCAACAGCACGCCCGGCAGCACATAGATGGTATTGAGAATGAACAATCGCCCCAGGTATTCGCTTTTCAGCGCCTGCCGCAATCCGTCACGCGCCTTGATGAAGCTGCGGTGGTTCTTTTGGTCCAGTTCGATTTCCATGCCGTTTACAAACAGGTTGTTGAGCAGCGCGCGTTCACCCTTGCTCGCCTTGCCGGAAGCCGGTGAGGTCTTCTGGCGAAGTTTGAAATCATCATCGTCCTCCTCGATCTCGAGGTATCCCTTGACGCCGAGACTGACGACGGCCGCCGCGAACGCCTGCCGGTTGAAAGACATGTTCAGCACGTAGCTGCAAGCCGCGGGCGTCATGCCCATCGGTGGTCTGAAAAGCGGGATGATGACGCCTTTCTCAGGATCCCGACCGGCGCGGCGCCAGGCCCACAGGTACCATCCAAACGCCGCCAGCCAACCGATCAACATCACCAGCGCCGCACGATTGTCCTGCAGGAACCAGGCGATGCGTTGCATGGTGGTGGGTTGCCTGACGATGCCTTTTGGCCAGCTGACAGCAACGGTCAGGCCTTCGCCCGGTTGCAGGCCTCGCGTGGTTTCAAAAGTAATGGTGTGTCCATTGACGATTTCCGCCCGGGCATCCTGGCCCCGGGCGCCTTGCGGGCCGGTATAGAAGCTGGTCTGCAAATCAGCGCCGTTGACATCCGCCGGCAACTCGATGCGCGCACCGGCGGAGTCGATCGGGAACATCCAGCCGTTGCCGGTCACATTCCAGTACAACTCGTCGTGGTTTGCAAAGAACCCCAGTTGACGGCTCGTCCGGTAACGCAATTCGTATTCATGGATGCCGCTGCCGACCATCCGGCTGGCGCTGCCGATATAAATGCGCACGCCATTGGAACGGTTTTCGGTGTGATAGGGTTCCGACGCGCCATCGCGTTTGACCTCGAGGATATCCAGCCTGACCCGGTAGCGGTTGCCGAGACGGTCGGTGTAACGGGTGGGGAAGTCCCGGTATATGCCCCTGCGGATATCCTGGCCCGCCGAGCGCACGCGGATGGTTTCGGTCACCAGCAGTTCGCCGCTGGCATGCACGAGGATATCGGCCTGGTAGTCCAGGATTCTTTCGTCGCCCAGCACCGGCCCCGCGCCAACCAGGCCGAGGCCGAAAAGCAGCACGCATAGTCGTTGCAGCAGTTGGCGTCCGCGCGGGTTAAAGAGTGACATCGGGTGCGCTGCGCTGGCTGACCAGTTCGATTTCAAAAAAACCGGCGGTTCTGAATTTGAACAGCCCGGCGATGATATTGGATGGAAAGCTTTCGACCAGGTTGTTGTTGTCCCTGACCGCCCCGTTGTAATAACGGCGGGCGTATTGCAACTGGTCCTCGATATCGACGAGGCTTGAGTGCAACTGCTGGAAGCCCTCGCTGGCCTTCAAGTCCGGATAGCGCTCGGCGAGCGCGAACAAACGCCCAAGCGACCTGGAAAGCGCGGTTTCGTGCCTGGCGCGGGCCTCCACACCGGTTTCCCGTGTCGAGCGGATTCGCGTGATCTCCTCGAATACCGTGGACTCGTGCGCGGCATAGCCCTTGACCGTTTGCACCAGGTTGGGAACCAGTTCGGAGCGCTTTTGCAGTTGCACATCGATACCCGCCCAGGCCTCGCTGACCCGGTTGCGGTTGCGGACCAGACGGTTGAACAGCCAGACGGCCGCGCCTGCAAGCAAAATGACGAGTGCGATAAGAATCCCTGCCGTCATGAGTTCCTGAAATTCTCCCCCCTGCTGCGTGTTGCCGGTATCTGTTCGGGGTGCAAGGCCCCGGGTTCATGCATGCTGACAGTATAGGAAATCAGGCCGGGTTTGTAAGCCTGGTTCTGGCAGGAAAAGACACGCTTTGATTGTAATCCGGTCGTGAACGCTTTAATTTCTGCCTCAGGAACGCCCGTTTTCATCAGCACCCTGGCAGATAGGCTTTGAACAACCCGGATACCGATAGCA
>Ga0210074_1000533_pt1 | contig 13237 bp, 12 predicted proteins | sample China_Galinas_Co_FD_184860 | JGI IMG/M metagenome (GOLD analysis project Ga0210074, IMG submission 184860) | Wetland microbial communities from San Francisco Bay, California, USA, that impact long-term carbon sequestration -... | ecosystem: Environmental > Aquatic > Marine > Wetlands ... | reverse complement strand
TGGCAGAACGATTGGCTGCCAAGCCCGCTTTACTGGAGAAATCTTACAAGGCGTTGGACGCGGGACTGCAGGCCGTTTCCTCCTGATGGCATCTGGAGGGGGGAAAACCCGGTGGTTCCCATTATCAATTGCAGCCGTCAGTTTCTAGTGCTGGCGTGCTGAAGCGGTGGAGGAGAGCCAAACATGAAAAGAAAACCCGATGCGCGGTTTACGTTGTGCCTGGTCGTTTCTCTGATGGCCCTGCTGTTGATACCGGTCGGAGCGACCGCCGGTTCGATTTCTCTCAGCTACGCCAATTTCCCGCCGGCCCCCACGTTCCCCTGTGTGCAGATGGAACGCTGGAAGACCGAGGTGGAAAAGCGTACGAATGGGGCGGTGTCGATTAAAACCTATCCGGGGGGCACGTTGCTGGGGGCCAAGGAAATGATGGACGGCGTGATTGCCGGCCAGGCGGATATCGGCAATCTGTGCATGGCCTATCAACCGGGGCGCTTCATCGTGACCAATGCCACCAGCCTGCCGCTGGGGATCCCGAACGCCCGCACCGGAAGCCTGGCGCTTTGGGAACTCTATAAAAAGTACCAACCCAAGGCTTTCAGCCAGGTCAAGGTTCTGACCATGTTTACCACGGCCCCGGCCAACATCATGTCCAAAACGGCGGTCCGCAGCCTTGATGACATTCAGGGGATGGATTTGAGAGCTTCCGGCGGCGCTGCGCAGATCCTGAAAGCCTGGGGCGCCAACCAGGTCGGGATGCCCATGTCGGCCACCCCCGAAGCACTTCAAAAAGGCGTTGTGCAGGGGCTTTTCTCTTCCCTGGAAGTGATGAAAGACCTGAAATTTGCGGAAAGCTGCAAGTATGTCACCATGACGGATACCGTCATCTACCCGTTTGCGGTGGTCATGAATATGGATCGCTGGAAAGCGCTGCCGCCGGATGTCCAGAAAGTGATCGAAGACATGGGTACGGAACAGGCCGAATGGACCGGCAACTACATGGATCAGCACGTGAAAGAGGCCATGGAATGGTCGGTCAAGGAACAGAATGTAGAGGTCATCGCCCTGGATGCCGCCACCAAAAAGGCCTGGGACCAGAAACTGCAGTTTATCACCGATAAATGGGTGACCGATGCCAAGGCCAAGGGTTTTCCGGCCGAAGACATCGTGACCGACATGCAGAAACTGACCAAACAGTATCAATAACTATATTTCAACGCCGGGCCGCAATCGCCAGTGGAGATTGCGGCCCTTTTGGTGTGAGAGGTAACGCATGACCGGGTTGGAGCGCCTGACACATCTTTTAAACCGGTTGCTGGTCTTTGTCGGCGGTGTTTTCCTGGTCGGCATGATCGTGCTGACCTGTGCCAATATCGCCAGTCGGGCGGTGTGGGAACCGATCCGGGGCACGTTCGAACTGATGGGCTATTTCGGTGCCGTGGTCACGGCCTTGGCCCTGGCCTACACTCAATTGAATCGCGGCCATATCGCGGTGAATGTTCTGATTACCCGTTTTTCGAAGAAAACGCAGCGGCGCTTGAACATATTTAACAACATCGTCTGTACGCTTTTCTTTGCCATGATTGCCTGGCAGATCGCGCTGAAAGCGCATGGATTCATGCTGACGGGGGAAGTTTCGGAAACCTTGCGGGTGATTTTTTACCCCTTCACCTACATGGTCGCTGTCGGCTGTGCGGTTCTGGCGCTCGTGTTTCTGCTCGATCTGGTAAAAGCGGCCCGGACCCGCAAGGAAGGGGCCAGATGAGTGCTGCCATGGTGGGCCTTTTAGGCATCGTGATTCTGCTGGCGGTGCTGTTTCTCCTGGGCATGCCGGTGGGCATCGCCATGGCCATGGTCGGGTTTGTCGGGTTCTGTTACCTCGTGTCCTTTAAAGCGGGCCTCTACATGTTGAGCTCGGTCTTCTGGGACACCTTTTCCAAGTACGGCCTGACGGTTATTCCGCTTTTTATTTTCATGGGACAGGTGGCCTTCCATTCGGGGGTCAATGCCAAACTCTATAATGCCGCCTATAAGTGGGTCGGCCATATCCGGGGTGGCATTGCCATGGCCACCGTGCTGGCCTGTTCCGCGTTTTCCGCCATTTGCGGCTCCAATGCCGCCACGGCGGCGACCATGACCACGGTGGCCTTGCCGCAGATGCGTAAATTCAATTACCATCCCAAGCTGAGTACCGGGGCCATTGCCTGTGGTTCGACGCTGGGTGTGGTGATTCCCCCCAGCGTGGTATTGATTGTCATCGGGTTGTCGACCGAGCAGTCCATCGCCCGATTGTTTTACGGCGGCGTCGGGGCCGGCATATTGTTGACCCTGGCCCTGATGGGGACCGTGATGCTGATCTGCCGTCGTCATCCGGACTGGGGTCCGGTGGGACCCCCCACCTCCTGGCGGGAACGCTGGGTCTCGCTTTCCGGTGCGCTGGAGATGGTGGTGCTTTTCCTGCTGGTGATGCTGGGCTTGTTCTTCGGTGTGTTTACCCCGACGGAGGCCGGTGCGGCCGGCAGTTTTCTGGCCCTTCTGATTGCCGGGGTTCAGCGCCGCCTGTCCTGGAAGGGGTTCCTGGCGTCCGTGACGGATACCCTGAAAATCTCCTGCATGGTCATCGTGATCGTGACCGGCGCCATGGTTTTCGGCCGTTTTCTGGCGGTAACCCGCATTCCCTTCGACATTGCCGCCTGGGTGGTGGGGCTGCCGATACCCAATGTCTGTGTGGTGGGAATTATATTCCTGATCTATATCATCGGCGGCGCGGTGATGGATGCCCTGGCCCTGCTCCTGATTACGATACCGATCTTTTTCCCGGTGGCCGCCGAGTTGGGCTACGACCCGATCTGGTTTGGGGTAACGATTACGGTCGTGACGACGCTCGGGGCCGTGACGCCGCCCGTGGGGGCCACGACCTATGTTGTGGGAGGCATGGCCGGTGACATTCCGCTGGAGGATGTCTTCCGCGGGGTGGCCTATTTTCTGCCGGCCTATATTGTGTGTATCCTGGTGCTGATGTTGGTTCCGGAGATTGTCACGTTTTTACCGAATCTCCTGCGCTGATGGCGTGATGTCTATCAGGGCGGGGGATCGATCGAAAAAGCGGGATGGCGTTGAAGTGCGCTGATAGAGATTTTTAAAATCATCGAACGAGGGTTGCCGGCGTCTCGCCGAGCGAAATGACGGGGTGCCCCTGACCGATTAGAGCCCGAAACGTATTCTTTGACCTGTGCGAGCAATTGGTAGCCTCTCACAATACGGTTCGGGCTCTTTTTTTGTCAGAGATGCAACGGACGGGAGATAAAAACCAGCGTAAGGAATGTGCCCTTTCGAGGGCCAGCACACGCATGAAAATTTTGTGTTTTGGTGCTGAAAATTGTTTGCGTGTTCTAAAAATTTTGGCTAAAAACGGTTTTCACTATATTGATTGACAATTTTTTCTATCTCTCCATTCCGATGCATTGCAATGATTATCCTATCGATTAGATTTATTACTTTTTCATGTTTTCCTTTTGTAAAACCAATGTGTCCATCCATAACGATTAAAGGCGTGGGGAGTATTCTTAATTCAGACATTAAATTGTTTTTTGTGGCGACATGGATACCTGCAAGCTTGTCACACAGATAGGTATCGATCCGTCCATGCATGAGCTTATAAAAATTCGATTCGTGCGAGTCTGCCGCCTCTCTGATAAATAGTTGGCTTTCGTCAAAAACGGTCCCGTATGAATACCCGCGAATGATCCCAATTTTTAATCCTTTCAAATCATAAAGCTTGTCAAATTGCATGGCAGAGCTTTTCTGAACAAAAAAGGTCAAGGGATTTCGAATAATGGGTTCTGTGTAATCAAAAGAGTCTAATCTGTTTTCCGTTTTGTAAAAATTGAATAGCCCGTCAATTTCACCTCTTTTGGTGCTAATATAGGCGCGCGTAAATGGTAAATATTTTAACACTAATGAAATTTCGGCTCTTTCAAAAAGCGTTTGGACAATTGTAACCAGCATGCCACGTGGTTTGTCATCATCATCTTTAAATTCATATGGAGGAAAGTCCACATAACCTAAAACAATGTATTGAGCGTTGACGCTGTTTGCCCAAAAGAGAAAGATTGAAACAAAGGCAAATAGTGTTTTTTTAGTCATCATGGCGCGTGTATTACCTAAAAAAAATTAAGTCAAAACCCGTTTAGAAATCTCCTTCAAGGAGGCTACCCCAAGTCTCCCGCTCTGCGGGAGGAGCCGTACTAATGTACCTCATGCGGCTTAACCCTGTGTCCACGTGTTCGGGTAAAATCATTTTATCTCGGTTATAGAAAAGTGATGACTGGCAATATGGAAGCCACTTCTAAGGTAAAATTTGTGAGTAAGAAACCTTAGAACGGAAGAATCCAGGTGAATTTGACCGTAGCCGTTTTCTTTTGCGTAAGATTTAAACCATTCCATCAGAAGCTTACCCGCACCGGTTGAGCGATGTTTTTCGTGCGTTACCAGATCGTCTATGTAAATGTGCTTACCCCAGGCTAATTTATAGCCTGTCACAAAGCCTGCGACACACACTACCTTGCCGTCGGTAACAACGTATGCCAGTTTATACCCCGTTCTCTGCTGCATCTTTATGCGCGTCATCAACCCCTTCAAATCAAATTGAGGCCTGAGTTGCAAAAGAACGGCTGCCACGGCTTTCAATTCATCGTCGGATTGTAATAACCTGACGTTCAGTTTCGCTCCTGTTGTGCTTGCCTTATCGGTGACCGGTTTCGGCTTTTTATCGGAGCCTGACAACGCCGATGCTTCAGGGCTGGTCGGGCTATCAACACGGTTGTTTTGCGCCAGGGGTTTTAAAGTCGATTTTGCTTCCTCATCATTGCTCTTGGCAACATGTTTCACAAATTCCTGCATACTTATGGTCTTGATTTGAGGTTTATTCTGGATGACCTGAGTTTGCTCGTCAGATGGGGATCCGGTTTTAATCGTCGAAAACGGATTTTTTGCAATAGGAGGTTGGGCTGTCGTGTTGGCGACTTTTAGCGTAAGCATATGGGGATGATCAGTGCCGACACCCAAAGAACCGCCTTCGATAAAAGAAGCGTCCGTAACCTTTAGATAGACATCCCTTTGGTTAGTTTTTTGTACGATGATATCATCAATACCAACGTTGGGCTTATCAGTATAAGGGATAAGAACTTGTCCTTTTGACATATTCCTTTTCCCTTTGTGCTCAATCCCATCGATGGTAATTATCTCCGGGTATGTCAATTTATCAAAGCCCATGTGAACTCCTATATGCGCGTTCCGCTAATGTCGTGAGTCTAGAGCACAACCATTAGCCGCAAATCGCGAGGTATTTTTCATAATAGCCTATCTTCTAATCACAAAAGGTAAAGCCACAAGAATGATACCGGCAATAACAAGGAAAAAGACATTCGAAATAAAATAGGGAAACACCATTAGCCCCATTCCGCAAATGAATGGAATGAAGGCTCTTTGCTTTTTCCCATAAACAAAAAAACCAAGTCCGATGGATCCAAAAATTACACCCCAAATTAATGTTGACGTATCCATCTATATATTTCTTCACAGATAGGTTGAGATGAGACGCACAGTTTTCTGCGATTCTCGAGTATTTGGTTCTGTGTATCTACCTAAAATGCGGTTTGCATTATTTCTTTGAGGTACGCGTTCAGTTTAATGAAGCAACCAGTGCCAACAGATATTCCGACAATAGCACCAATAACAAATATGGAACTACCAAGAAATGGAGTATTTGCAGCGATCGGTAAAAATGTAAAAGACCAGAAGATTATAAAAATCATTTTCGCTGCGATTGTCGACAACACAACAGATATTGAAATGCGAGCTATTGTTTTTGCTTTAGTACTCTTTTCGATTTTCGCATTCATTATTGAATATAAAGTCGCTTACTGTCCATATTGCGAATTGATCAGCGGTCTGCCTTTTTAGGCCCGGTGAAGTTAGAGGCTATTTTGCGTTTGTTTGCTTTCCTTATGCGTTTTCCGAAAGGGCAAACCGTAATGCAGATACCGCAGATGGGTGTACCGATTCCAGTTAAAGTCGCGAAATCTTTTGTGAGTTTCTCCACACAACGCGAAAAATGCAGGGCCTTCTCCCTATCCTCGTAGTGGCCCAAGGTGTTTACCCCCTTGATGGCGTGTGCCGGACACGAATCATGGCATAGCAAACAACTTCCGCACCTGTTCTTCAAAGGGGTATCAGCTATGAGCGGCGCATTTGTGAGAACTGTGACGAGACGTACTCTCGATCCGAATTGGGGTGTTATAATGAGAAGATTCTTCCCTTGCCACCCCAAGCCAGCCATCCGTGCTACCGCTTTGTGGCTAATGGCGGCATACCAGTTCTTTCGATCAAGAACCTGAGATGCCGGGATAGGAAGGCTGTTAAAACCGTCTTTCTGGATAGCCACTGCCGTTCGAAATGCAAGGTCATCCAAAATGCGATTAGCAGTTTGATATGTTGCAGCATAAATTGGCGTAGGTTTGTCTAAAATTGTTTCAAAGACAGAAACGGGAAGTTGAATGGCAATTGAAACAGCTCGCGTAAAGCCATGCAGCAGATCAGGTGGATTAAGCTTGAGTTCACTGAGGGGTTCGGAATCAGCAATCCCTACCAAGTCTGCTCCCCAGTCAAGTATTCTCGCTTTGATCCGTTTTGTATATTCAAACGGTGACATCAGTTGTCCTTTTTGCGAGCTTCCTGCCTGTATATAGATTAAAAATTTAGGCCGAACGAAGGAGCCGGGAAATGACCATATAAAGTCCTCAGAATAGCCACAACACATCAAAATAATACGGAATTATTAATGTGGCACGGCTTTCCCGGTCCCTCTTAAGTGACAGGATAGGCGACTAAAGCTTTCGATCTCTGTTTATTTCGCAAGCCTATTGTATAGCCAAGCAATTACGACACCAGCAAGGTAGCCATCAACGAAACCCCAGACCGCTCCAATGGTTGCACCAAGAACGGAAGGGCCGTACCCGATGTAAAGTGAGGAGATTGCGTCAACGAGTGCGATTCCCCAGCCAAACATGGCGGTGATGCCGCAGAAAAGGATATAGGCAGCCCAAAGAACGCCAATTGCGATACCGAGTGCATTGGGAGAGAATTTTTTCATAGATTTCCTCCGTGCGCTGGGAATTTAACGATTTCTGGATTCATAAGCATCATTGATGTTCAAGTCGCTTAACCTATAGTAGATGTCCTAAATTTTTCGGGAAGGCGTTACTTGTTGACGCCTAACCGGCCCTGTTCAAGAATCTTTAACACGGCAAAATACATACCGGAAACAAACACTTGAAATCAGAAATGGTCGTTCTGGATAAGTTGTTTAGGCGTCACCAAATGACACCTGATCAGACGTTTCAATTTTTATACAAAGACTGAAATCCGAAAACTTTTTCCCGGATCTCATCCGCTGGTGCGGTATGTCAAGGCATGCCGGGTGGAGAGGATTGATATCAATATAACTATCAGGAAAATATCATTAATACAAGGGGATGCGCGCGGGTACAGGGCTGTTGGCAACGTCACGTTGGGTCAAGACTGTCTGCCGGACTTAGAACCCTGCGGTCCGCGCTTCCAGATTACCACTATTACGATGTTTTCAGGCACCTGAAAAACGTGGCGGGAGGGAGGCCATCGATCGGGCATTGTGCCGTCCGGCAGGCGTCTTCAGCCCCCGATGGACGACATGCGGGCATCGACTTTTTGACCGCCGGCAATCAGGCCGTGGGCCATGGGCTTCAGGCGGGCACCCTCCAGAAAGATGGCCGCCAGTTCCGCATCGGAGGCGCCGGCCCGCAACGGAGTGATCAGGTCGAATTCCTGGTTCGAGAGCAGGCAGGGACGCAGCTTGCCGCCGGCCGTCAGGCGGAGGCGATTGCAGCTGTCACAGAAATGGTGGCTCAGAGGGCTGATGAACCCCACTTCACCGGGCGCCTTCGGATAGCGAAAGCGCTCGGCAGGCCCGTCATTGCGGCTGCGTGGCACTGGCTCCAGATCGTCTTGCACTTCGAGCCGCTGCCGGACCTCGTCGTTGGAGATATAGGGGTCGCCGGGCAGATTCGGGTTGCCCATGGGCATGTATTCGATGAAGCGCACGTGATACGGGAGAGTGCGGGTGAGAGACGCAATATCGTGAAACTCGTCATCATTGACGCCCCGCATGGCTACCACATTGAGTTTGATCGGATGAAACCCCATGGCATGGGCTTTTTCGACGGCTGTCCATACCTGATCAAAACGATCGCTTCCGGTAAGCTCGGCAAAGCGCTCCCGCCGGAGGGTGTCGAGGCTGATGTTGAGTCGTTTGATGCCGGCGGCCTGCAACGGCTCCAGGTAGTCCTGCAGAAAAACACCGTTGGTGGTCAGGGCGATATCGGCGAGTCCTTCCAAATGGGTGAGCTGCTCCAGAAATGGCAGAAGATCTTTACGGATCAGGGGCTCCCCGCCGGTAATGCGGATTTTGGTAATGCCCAGGGTCACCCCGATGCGGATGATGCGCAGGATTTCCTCATAACGCAGGATCTCCAGGTGCGACATGCGGGGGATGGTTTCACGCGGGACACAGTAAACGCAGCGCAGATTGCAGCGGTCCGTGACCGAAACGCGCAGATAGTTGAGTCGTCGTTGAAAGCCATCCTGTAAGCCGGTGTCGTGCAATGGTTCTCCTGTACCGTCAGGTTTCGGGCGCATTGTGAACGTATCAGCATCCGTATTTGCTGACCTGGTTCGTCGGGCCGGATCATATCGCATACTTACCCAATTGGACGATCGAATCTCATATTAAGCGGACTTTGACCTCAGCGCAAGCGGCTTAAGCGGGGATTTTCGGGGATAGCCCGAATTTAGCTTGGTACTCGGGGATACTCACAATGGGGGGCCGTTCGATACCGGCCATTTTGATGACATCCGGTGTGATATCGTTTTTGACCAGCTGGTACTGTATCATCTGGTCGAAAATATCCTTCTTCAGTTCAATCAGGCCCAGATTTTCCAGCCGCTTCAGGAAGGTCTTGAGCACCACAAAGGACATCCGTCCCAGCGCCTTGGTATCTTGGTTGCGGTGAATCCGACGTTCGAGATCCACCTGGGCGATGACATCCAGTCCCCATTTCTCACAGATATCCAGAATCATGCTGGTTTCAACGCCATAGCCGATGGGGAAGGGAATGTTTTCAAAAATTTCCCGATAACCGGCATATTCCCCGGACAAGGGTTGCAGGATCTGGGTCAGCTCGGGAAAGAAGAGTGAAAACAGCGGGCGAATCACCAGTTCGGTGACCCGCCCGCCGCCAGTGGGCCGGATCTTGCTTTTCCCGATGGCGATCGGACGATCATAGAAGGCCTTGGCAAACTTGATGTGGTCGTGCAGCAGCAGCGGGCCTAACAGGCCATAACAAAAGCGGTGGTGGATATTTTTGATGTCGGCATCCAGATAGACGATAATGTCGCCGCTGGTGATGAAAAGCGCTTTCCAGAGATTCTCTCCCTTGCCCTTGTAGGAGCCGTGCTCCGGCAGAAGTTTATCGGACCGATAGACTTGGGCGTCGAAGGATTCGGCGATTTTGACGGTGTCGTCCGTGGACCCGGAATCGATGACGACGATTTCATCCAGGAGGGGATAACGCGTCATCAGTTCGGATTTCATGATGATAATTTCTTTGGCGATCGTTTTCGCTTCGTTGAGGGTCGGCAGACAAAGGGAGATCTTCAGGTTTTTTTTCTGTTTTTCTTCCACCAGGCGGCCCAGATCCCCGAAGCGGCTGTAGTGAAAGGTGTTGGAGACCAGCCAGTTTTTATTCATCGCACACCCCGCTGTCGATGGCCTGAAGGACACCGATGACCTGGGCAATGCCCTTGAACATCGGTTCGATCTCCATTTGTGACGTGGGTTGATGATAGTTTTCACCGTATGTCAGGCCCAGTGTCACGGCCGGGATTTTTTTGGACAGCAGAATGGACAGTTCCGATTCACTGGGCTCGCCAATCGTGTCAATGCCCAGGGTCTGCATGACCTGGCCGGCGGCTTTCACCAGGGGATGAGTGTAGCGCAGCCGGGAGGCATCCACGGTGCTGATGGTTTCAAGTTTCATTCGCACACCGAACTCATGGCTGATTCCGGTCACCATGTCCTTGATATCCTCGAAAATGGTTTTGACCATCTTGACGGAGTCGCTCTGGATCTCCAGCCCCAGGGTCGCATCGAGGGCGATCATACCGTGTTTGAGACCGCCCTCTATTTTTCCGATGATAATCCGGCTGCGGGGTTTCTGGGGCAGGCGGATAGCCATGATCTGGTTGATCAGTTCATGCAGAACAAGGATCGCGTTGGGTTTGAAACGATATACAACCCCTTTGTCCGCAACGATGTGGCAGGTGATATCGCACCGGATCATCCCCTCGGAATAATAGCTGAGGCGTCCCAGTTCGATCCCTTCGACACAGATGGCGCCCCGGATGGGCGTGGGCCAGGTTTTTACCAGATGGCGCATCCCGCGCTGGTTGCCCCTTCCCAGGGATTGAATGACACCCGCCAGGATGATGTCGGAGCTAAACGCCAGGGCGAGCCGTTTCAAAATGGCGGGTAGGGAAGCCAGAACCCCTACCCCGGCCGCATTGTCCAATATGCCGGGGCCGCGGATCGTGGTTTCGGAAATGGTATAATTATGGTCGATATCCTTGGAGAAAGTAGTATCGAGATGCGCGACAATCATAATCGGAGGAAGTTCGCTCTGTTTCCCGCGAATGATACCGATCGGGTTCTGGTAACCGTCGGTGGTACATTCGTCCACATCATTTTCCAACAACCGATCCATAAATTTGATAGCCCGCTGTTTTTCGTGAAAGGTAGGCGCCGGGATCTGGCCTAAAAATACGATGTTGGCAATAATCGTCTCGCGCATGTTGCGAATCGCGTCGACATAACCGGCGAGGTTCTTGAGATATGGTGGCATGCTGCCTCCCGTCGGGGATTGATTCCAATGATCAATGGCGGCGTATGAAAGATGAAAAACCACAGGGGCCCGGGAAGCCGCGGGCCGCGATCCGGCCGATAGGGCTTGCTGGCAATCGGTCGTAACCGCTTGTGTTGAGAAATTTCCGAACGTTGATACCGACCTTTAGTGAATCCGAGGGCCACGCGTGTCGGTCATTGGGCAGTCGGGCGTGCTGGTTCAGGGGGCGAACGGCCGGTACCGCGTGGAAAATGAGGTGTTGCAGTGAATATTTAGAAGAGAATACACTCGTTGGAGCCCGCAGGTCAACAATTTATAGGATACACCGCGAACAACCGCCGCCATTTGGGACGAAGGCCTGTCGAGCGGGTCTTGATGGATGGAGCGGCGCACGCGGACCCGTTTCCCGGCGGCAAGGCTGGGGGGCGATCAATCCTCGGTATCGGAAAAGACTGTTTGGATGGCCTCACAAAGTCCAGCAATGGTGAATTCTTCGGCGGTAACATCCACTTTAAACCCTAAGGCTTCAGCGGTTTCGGTGGTAATGGGGCCGATACTGGCCGTGCGCACTTTGCCCATCAGTTGGTCCCGTCGATCGGCCGGCAGCATCTGGTGAAAATTTTTAACCGTCGATGAGCTGGTAAAGGTCACCATGTCGACCCGGTCGTTTTCCATATCGTCCACCAATCCAGCGGCGCCATCCGCGACAGGCCGGGTGTGGTAGACCGTGATTTCATCGACCTCGGCGCCCATCCGGCGCAGTTCCTCGGGCAGGATTGGCCGGGCTTCGGCGGCGCGCGGAATCAGCATGCGCTGGCCGGCCACATTTTCCCCGGCAAAGGCCTCGATAACCGATTCCGCCCGGTAACTGGCCGGCACGATATCACTCCGCAATCCCTGCTGGCGCAGCCGCTCGGCGGTGGCCGGACCGATGACGGCCGTGCGCACGTGGTGCAAGGCACGTACGTCCTGGCCTAACGCAAAAAGCCGTTCGAAAAAATATTTGACGCCGTTCACACTGGTAAAGATCAGCCAGCCATAGGTGGTCAGGTTTTGGATGGCCTTATCCAGCGGTGCCAGGTCGTCGGAAGGAACCACCTCGATGGTGGGGTATTCGAGACAGTGGGCCCCCAGTTCGGTCAGGCGTTCCACCAGATCGCTGGCCTGGGCCCGGGCGCGGGTGACCACGATCCTGCGACCAAAGAGCGGACGCGTCTCAAACCATTGCAGACGGTCGCGAAGATGGACGACCTTGCCCACGACGATAAGCGCAGGGGCCTTCAGGCCGGCTTGCCGGGCGATATCAACAATACTGGCCAGGGTTCCCGTAGCGGTTTCCTGGCGGGTGGTCGTACCCCAGCGAATCAGGGCCACCGGCGTTTCAGAGTCCATGCCGTTGCGTTGCAGCTGTTCGGCAATCAGCGGCAGGTTTTTAATACCCATGAAAAAGACCAGCGTTCCGATGCCGGTGGCCAGCGCTTTCCAATCAATGCTCGAGGATGCCTTGGTCGGGTCTTCATGACCGGTCACAAACGCCAGGGTGGAAGTGTAATCCCGATGGGTGAGGGGAATGCCGGCGTAGGCCGCGCCCGCAATGGCGGATGTCACGCCGGGCACGACTTCAAACGGGATGCCGGCCGCCACCAGTTCTTCGGCTTCTTCTCCGCCCCGACCGAAAATGTAGGGGTCGCCCCCTTTCAGGCGGGCCACCGTCAATCCCTGGCGGGATTTCTCGATAATAAGCCGGTTGATGCCGCCCTGGGGCAGGGTGTGGTCGCCCCCCTTTTTACCCACGTAGATCATCTCTGTTTCCGATGATGCGTGTGCCAACAGGGCCGGGGCGGCCAGATAGTCGTAAATGACCACGTCCGCGGTGCGGATGCAGGCCTGGCCTTTGACCGTAATCAGTCCCGGGTCGCCGGGGCCGGCGCCGATGAGATAGACTTTGCCTGGTTTCATGTATCGAGTTCCGTTTGCAAGCTGTCGAGGATCGCGCGCGCGCCCTGTTCCAGCAGTTTTCCGGCCACGTCCAGACCGATCATTTCCGCATTTGCGGCCGGGCCTTCCAGCGTTTCGCTGACAAAAGTTTGGCCCAGCAGATCGGCCACCAGCCCGGTCATGCGGAGACGTCCGTCGCGGAGGGTGGCGTGACCGGCGATGGGAACCTGACAGCCGCCTTCCAGACGGGCTAGAAAGGCCCTTTCCGCCATGACGGCCCACCGGGTGGCGGCATGGTTCAGGGGGGT
>Ga0210074_1000531_pt1 | contig 13314 bp, 7 predicted proteins | sample China_Galinas_Co_FD_184860 | JGI IMG/M metagenome (GOLD analysis project Ga0210074, IMG submission 184860) | Wetland microbial communities from San Francisco Bay, California, USA, that impact long-term carbon sequestration -... | ecosystem: Environmental > Aquatic > Marine > Wetlands ... | reverse complement strand
GAGGTTCCCGGTGAAAAACTTTTGGGCTGAATCGCGCTGGGTCATATGATGCGCGTTTTTTCTGACCCGCGTGTCGAAACCCATGCCGTACAAAACGTACTGATAGCTGGCGGCCGAGAATATCTCATCCTGGTAAGGGAAATCGTTATGCCAGGGCGGCCGGTGCCGCCATAACGCCAGGTGTTCGGCGAGGCTTTCGGGTATGGTCTCCGGTTTCCGGTTATCGGCCCAGAACGCCGAATCGCACCGCTGGCTGAGCAGGTAATGGAGCTTGAGGAAATCAATGACCCGGTCCCAGCGGTAACGGAACAGCTTGTTGTATCGTTTTGACACGATCGACATGCTGGCGCGATCGACCGGGCACTCCTCGGCGATGAACTGGGCAGCGAGTTCGACCATGACCAGTGCGCTGGCTTCCAGTGGCTCCAGGAACCCGGCCGACATGCCGATGGCGACACAGTTCCTGTGCCAGAACTGTTCGCGGTGACCGGGTTCAAAACCGATCTTGCGGGGTTCGAGCGTATCAATATCGGGCCCGCCCGTGGCAAGAACATATTTCCGCAAGGCTTGAGACGCCAATTCATCATCGGTATGCGCACTGGAATAGGTATAGCCGACCCCGCGTCTCGACTCGAGTCCAATGTCCCATATCCAGCCCGCCGGCCTGGCCGTGGAGACCGTTTGTGAGGCGATCGGGGTTTCCGGGTCGGCATACGGCACCTGGACGGCAAGCGCGCGATCATTGAAAAGCGATTTCGCCCGGCTGATAAAGGGAATGCCATAGTGCTCGCCGAGCAGCAGGGAACGCATACCGGTGCAATCGACGAAGAGGTCTGCGTCGATGTCCGTGCCGCTGGCGGTGCTCAGCGAGCGGATATCACCATCGGGGTCGCCATTGATTTTGGTCACGTGATCACGGATATGGCGGACACCGAGACGCGCCGTGCAATGTTCGTGCAACAGTTCGGCGAATTTGCCGGCGTCTAAGTGATAGCCGTAGTTGGCCACGAAAGCATAGTCGGGCGTCGCCAATTGCTTTGGCGCCAGGTAGCGGTCGCAGAGCTGCCCCTGGACGCTCACGGCGTCGACGAAACTGACCCGCTTCTTGTGCTCCAGCCAATAGGACGCCAGGTTCAGCTCAGCGTAGCCTGCCGGCGCACTGAATGGGTGGTAGTAATATTCGTCGTCATTTCCCGACGACCAGGCCACGAACTTCGTGCCCTGTTTGAACGAGGCCGAGCAGCGGGTGAGAAACGCCTTTTCCGGGATGCCGATCCTCTTCAGGGTCATGCGCATGGTCGGCCAGGTGCCCTCGCCGACGCCGATGGTTTTTACATCGGGTGACTCGACCAGCGTTATATCGACGGGCGCATCGGCATCCCCGGCCAATTGGCTGGCCAACAGGCCGGCCGTGAGCCAACCGGCGCTGCCGCCGCCCACGATGACGATTTTACTGACCGGGGAACTCATCCTGCGTCTTTTGCTCTCAAAAAAAAGCCGCTGCAATCACAGCGGCTTCATCATAATTGCTACGTTTTAGCATTAAAAGCGATAGCTGGCGCCAATACTGTAACGGGCGCCCCACTGGTTGCCGCGCAGGAACATTTCCGGGTAACGGGCATAGGTTCTCTGCACCTCGTTGCCGAGGTTGTAGCCTTCCACGAATACCGTCCAGCTGTCATTCACGTACCAGGTGAAGTTGGCATCGATCTGCGAGTACGCTTCGGTGAACACCGGTGAACCCTGGTTGACGCCACCGTTGTAGAATTCATCGCGCCAGTTATACAGGACCCGCGCGGCGATCCTGTCATTCTCGTAGAATACCTGCAGGTTGGCGCTGTCGCTCAGACCGCCCAGGGCGAAAAACTCGCCGGCGACTTCACGATCCACGTCGACGTCACCACCCACCAGGGTGGCGTTGGCTATGACGCCAAACCCGGAATCGCCAAACAGGTGCTGTATTTGAAACTCCCAGCCATGCAGTTTGCCTTGCTGGGCGTTGGTGGTCGTCTTGACATCGAAAGTGGCCAGCGGGTCACCGGGCAGGTCCGACAGGAAGGTATTCGGCGGGTTGCCCAGAATCTCGTTCATACGATCGAACAGGTTCGTATCGGTCACGACTATCCCTTCGGCCACCAGCTGTGCGGCCGCTTCCTGGGCGGTCGGGCCGATGTACGCGTCGGTCAGGTCGTCAACGCTGCGCTGGATCGTCGTGTCGACGAGGAAGTTGTCCACGAGCTTATAAAAATACGCGACCGACATGTAACTGCCTGGTGCGTAGTACCATTCAAGCGAAAGATCGAAGTTGTCCGAAACATAGGGTTTCAACTCGGGATTACCCACGTTGACTATGCGGTTGCCGACCTTGGGGTTGCCGACAAATTCCCGGGTTGAATTCATGGAGCCAATCGGTGGCCGGGCGATGGTGCGGCTGTATGCAAACCGGCCGATCAGGTCATCTTTGAACGACATGTCGAAATTCAGGCTGGGCAGGAAATATTCCGTCGACCCGCCGCCGTCTGAAAAGGTCTTCTCGTCTGCAAACTCGTAAACCCACTCGTTGCCGCCGATCCAGACCAGGGCGGTGGCGGGGGTTTCCAGGCCACTGGATTTGACCTTGGCCTTCTCGTACCTGACACCGGCCCTCGCGGTGACGGGCATACCGTGAAAATCGTCCACGAAAAGGGCCTGCAGGTACGCGGCGGTTATCGTCTCGTTCAGTTTCGACTCACCGGTTATGGGTCCGGGCCAAAAACGCCCGCGGCCATCACCCTGAAAGTCGGGACCCCAACTCGGCCAGTAGACGGCGGAAGCCAGGTACGGGTCATCACCGCCAACGGTTTCGTAGCCGTCGACAACGGTGTCGAACGGAGCCGTCCAGTACCAGTCGACGGGGAAGTCGCCGCCGTTGCTGAAATCGTTCAACAGGCCTGAGAACTCCTCACGGGTAAAGGTGCTGTCATCCCACCAGCCCGCCGATGTCAGCCAGAAACCGGCCGGCAGCTGTCCTGAGTAGGCATTCTTGGTGTTAAAATCCTGCTTGACCCTGGAGAGGCCGAACTGGATGTTCTGCAGTGTGCCACCGTCTCCCTCCCAGATGCCGTCCAGCTGAATCTGGTTCAAGTCGTTCTCGACGGTGTCATCGAAGGCCTGGCCGAACAATGAACCAATGTCACTGGCATAGAGTTCACTCTGCGGCGGTCCGCCGTTGGGACCCTGAAAGCCCATGTTGAACCGCGGTATACCCTTGGAAAAATAATTCGCGGTCTTGGTCGTGATGTTGGCGGCGGCGCAGTCCGGCGGATACACGGGATCGGAAGCGCACCATGCGCCATCGAATGAGTTGCCAATGATCACGTTGGCGCTGCTGCCCGGCAAGCTGCCCAGGCCCGCACCTTTCAGTGTCGAGGAAGAGTCGTGGTAGTCGAGGCTCAGGGTCAGGGAGTCAGTCGCCTGCCAGTCCAGGTTGATGCCGAGAAGATCGTTTCTCTTCTTGGTGTGGTCGCGGCTGATCCCGGTCGCGTAGTCTCCCTCGGCTTCGGTGACCTGGGTGAAGACACCACGCTCGTTGATGTTTCCGGAAACCGTCGCACCGCCGCCATTGAACCAGATTCCAAAACCATTGGCGTTCTTGGTGAACTCGGTCTCCGCGTAGAAGTAGTCCAGCGTTGCCGTCAACGTATCGGTCGGGGCCCACTGCAGCGTAACCTGTGCGTTGGTGCGCGTACGTTCATTTTCAGCCCAGCCGTAACCGGCATCCTGCGGGTACCAGGTCCGGCCGTCATTGCGCTGGCTGTTGTTGGTGATGACGGCCTGGTCGCCCACGGCCCGGTTTTCGAACCACTGTTCCGTATGGGCTTCTTCCTCACGGTTTTCGCGTTTGGAGTAGGATCCCGATAACAGGATACCAAACGTGTCGTCGGCAAAGGTCTGGCTATACAGGCCTGATACTTCCGGCGTGAACTTGCTCAGATCGTTGGCGTCCTTGGTCGAGGTTTCATGGTGCGCCTTGGCGGTGAGAACACCCTGTAATCCCGGGGTGTTGAGCGGGCGAATGGTCCGCAGGTTGACCGTGGCGCCGATACCGCCCGTCGGCAGGTTGGCGCGCGATGTCTTGTATACCTCGACCGCACTGACGCCCTCTGTCGCAATGTCCAGGAAATCGAAGGACCGGCTGCCGGCGGTCGGCATCTGGCGCCCGTTCAACAGGGTCAGGTTGAATTCCGGACCGAGGCCACGAACGGTAATTTCTGAACCTTCACCATTGAAGCGGTCGATCGACACGCCCGGGATACGCTGCAATGCTTCAGCAAGGTTCGTATCCGGAAAATCGCCGATGTCTTCTGCCGTAATCGCGTCGACGACCCCGACGGCATCCCGCTTGCGGTCCATCGAATCGATCAGGCTTTTGCGGACGCCTGTCACGATGACTTCCTCAACGACAACTTCGTTATCATCAGATCCGTCACTTAACTGGTCCTGGGCCATGGCCGCTGACATGGCGATAGTGCTCAGCGCAAGCGCAATACCCGTGGTTAATGGTTTCCTGGTAAATGTATAGTTTTTCACGATTTTATGTATCCTCGGCCTCTGTGCTGTGCAGTTTCGATTATCGGTATGTAAGCGCTTACATTTATACCTGGAATAACGTAAATGTAAGCGCTTACTTTTAAAGTACCTCAAATGCTACGGGCACGTCAACCCGTTAATTGATTAAAAATTATCATGATAGCGTTCAGAACAGCCCTTCTGGGCCGGGTTAAAGGAAGCGCTTACAAACAAATAACCCGAACGGTTTCAATGAATCGGGTATTACCCGGGGTTGAACCCAGGGCATAAACAAACCGTGCAAATCACCCGTTCCGCTCATCGCCGGTCTGTTGCCGGGCGCAGTAGCGTCGTGCAGGCTGACGGGCTTGTTACTGGTTGTGCCAGGACCGCGCAGCCGGGCGCCTGGATTATCCGGTCTTCCGATCCGCTGCAATCCCTAACCTATTGTCTGAAAAGGTTGGCGGGCAGCTTGACGACGATTTTCCGGACGCGGTTCGCCCGTGCAAACACCGACTGGCTCCAGGTCTCACCCAGGTCGTTGCCGGGAATTTCCTCCGCATCGGCTGCGTCGTGATACACGAGTATGCTGCTCTGCCCGGCGAGTGAGTAAATGACCGGTACGCCACACAGGCAGAAGGCCAATGAACCCGCCTCGAGCTGTTCCGAGCGCACCTCGCCGCCTGCCGAATACCGCCAGGTCCGGGGTTCTGACAAGAACTCATCCTGCTTGAGCAATACCGGTGAAAAGGAAATTCGCCCGCACTTCACAGTTAAGCCCAGCTCGCTAAAACGGCTGATGATGTCTTCCTTGACCTGTCCCGTCATGCCCGGTTGCTGCACGCCCGTGAACCCCGGCGTATGCGAATACGGGTCGACGGGAAATGCGCCGTAAAGGGCGGGCGGCTTGTGTACGCCCAGACCTTCCCTGATCTCGTCAAAGTGTTTGAACAATCTCTCCAGCAGCGCCCGGTTGGCGCCGGCCGCACTGGCGGAGGTACTGACTTCAGCCGTCGCGAGCAGCAGTTTCGAGACCATGTGCCAGTAAATACACCCCAGTCCTTCGTACTTGAACATGGTGCCTGAGCGTCCCGTGAACTGGTGATGGTTGAACACGGATTCGTAAACATCGCACAGGGCGGCCTTTTCGCTGTCGGTGACGGCCGGGTCCAAATCAAGGCCGGCACGCAGCTCCCGCTTGTTTCTGAAATTGGCGTTGAAGTGGACGTCGCCATTCACGTCCCTTTCGACAAAGTCCCTGCGGCCTGCATCCAGTTCACGCTGAATCCATGGCGTGCTTTCAACGACCGCGGGTGGAATCAGGTTTCGTTCCTTGAAAGTAGGCAGCCTTTTATCGGGATAGAGAAGGTAGCTGTTCTGATCGGCGCGATACATTTTGCTCGCGCGGAGGGCATCGAGCAGCCCAAGGCTGGCCTGCGCGTCGAGGTATCCGGAACTGAGAACCGCCACCTGGCCCTCCAGCATCTCGAACAGATGTTCGACGGCATAACCATCGGTATTGAAATGAATCAGGTTATAGGAATGGAACAACCCGTCTTCCCTGCGGTTCTGCTCAATACTGTGATCGATATACGCCATCGCCAGCTCGATAAAATCAACGGTCCGCGACCTGCTCAGCATTGACCTGTCGCCAGAGAACCCGGAATAGACGGCCGCGCGGTATTCCTCGCCGGCGCTGCCCAGCTGATCCATGATGCGCTTGCGTTCGCTGTCCTCGATCACGTTCCCGACGATGCCGATGCGATTTTTCAATACCGCGTCGATTGCATTGAAAAATGAAAACGCTTCAGTGGAAACCGGATAGCTTTCCGTTGCACTGCCTTGCAGCAATTCGCCCAGCGAAAGCAAGAAACGCCGCAGGTAGCAGACGGTGACCATCGACAGTCCATAACCCACGAGCGCATTGTTCGCGTCGTTCCAGTCGGGCCGTTGGGTGTTCATCCAGATACCGCCACCCGGCACAAAATTGCTGAGCTTGGACAGGGTCGTTACGAGCAGCTTTTCCAGCAGGTTGACCTTGTAGATGGAGCCATCAGCGAGCGTGAGAAGTTTGCCGTCAGCACCGATTTCACGCACTCGCCGGCCGATCAGGTCGGCCCGCTCCCGGTCATAGATGACACTGTTTTTCGGATCGCTCAGAAGTGACTGGTAATCCCTGAGCCGGTAGGGTACGTCCGCGTAAACAAAGATTTCCCGCTCCAGGTAAGCATGGAGTTTTCCCGGGTGATAGCGGTTGGAAAACTCGATGAATTTCACCAGGTAATTGACCTGGTGGTCACCCCAGTAGCCGATGTTCGACCAGGGCTCGTCCGGATTCAGCACCTCCCAGTCGAAGCCCTCTTTTGTAATCCGGTACGGGTTGAAGCCATCCGCCGTCGAGGCATTGACAAACTTGCTGATGAAGCTCTCGACGAACGCCGGGTAAGAAATCGCCAACGCCTCCCAGTTTTGAAAAATATCGCGCCAGTTGCCCTGGTAACAGAGCTTGTCCGATCCATCCGGGTTTCTGACATCGATCGAAAACTGGTTCCACGGCCGGCTGGGGTCGCCATGACGGCGACTGAATGTCAGCGGCAGATATTCGAGAGCGATGCGTTCCATGTCGGCCTCGCCACTATCCTCGGCGGCAGCCAGCACATCGGCCAGGCTGTGCCTGTCGCCCTGGGACGCCAAAGCGGCTTCAAACTTTTTCCGCAAGCGCTTATTCCAATTGCCGGCAAAGCTGAGAAAATCATCGGCCGGAAAACGATACGCGTCGTAAAAGGTCCCGCCGCGCATGATATTGAAAAGCGTATTGGAAAAGTGCCGGCTGTTCGACAGCGTATCGGAAGACATCTGGCAGCCGTCCGCACCACCCACCAATTGCAGCAGGCGTTGGGAGCCAACTTCAAAGTCTTTTGCAAAAATGCGCGGTGAGACGCCCCGGTCGATGGTCTTGAAAAGCGCCGAAACTTCACAGGGACCCTGGTTGATTTCGGCCAGCACGTACCAGCTCTTTTCCCCGGCCGGGGAAAGCGAAATATCCGACTGGACATAAAAGGCGCCGCGTTTACCCATGCTGGCCGTTTCACTCGTAATTGGAAAACCGGCGCTAAAAGCATTCACCTGGTCTTCGGACAGCAACAATTTTGGCTCGTCCAGGCCAACGCTCCAGACCACGGTCGCTTTCAGTGCCTCGCTGGGTTCGGCCCGATCCGACAATGTCGAGCTCATGGTGTAGACCGCTGCGGTCCGGTCATGAAAGGCCTCGGCCTGTTTATAGGCGTCAACCAGCGTGCTCATATCGTTCTGCAGCATGCGGTTTACGCCGTAGGGAAGCAGGTTTCGCAGGCCGTCGAGAACCCGGATCTGCAAGTCGACATGGCCGATATTGAGCAGGGCCGAGTGCTTTACAAAGCCAAATTGCTCACTGCTTGCCCAGCTATAGGTATAGGCTAAATCGAGATCGTGGTTGATTTCTTCAAAGATCAGTTTGTTTCCGGCCCGGTTTTTATAAAGATTCCGTTCGACGTCGTAAACACCGGCATCCTGTGCAAATGGCTTCCACAGGCAAGTCCTGTTGTTGCTGTCGACCAGCAACACCGTCTGCGGTCCGGTGGTTGCATGCGCATCGTGGATTTTGTCGTCGGTGTAGTAGGGGAAAAGTGCGTTGTCGGGGTTGCCGCGACCACACGTCAGGCCACCGGTGCTGGACAAGAACAGCCAGTGATCGGAATCACTGACCACCGAGACGAAAAAAGGCGGCATCACGTGGTAGTTTTTTATTTTGTAAAAAAACTCGCCTTCTCGCCGAACCAGTTCACCACTGCCACCTGTGGTGGCCGGTTTAAGCAAAGAATCACCCCAATAAATACCAGTCATTTTTTACACCCGGAATAGCTTGTTGATACACCCGGAACGATTCCGGGTTTTGAAAAATGCTTGTTGTCAATAAATCCGTCACCATCGCGGTATTGGAACACTTCATCGGCGGGCTCCCCTATCGGCTGATAACGAGTTCGGCCTGCAGTTCTTCCAGGCTTCTGCCCTTGGTTTCCGGAAGTATTCTCACGATCAATACCAGCCCGATGATGGCAAACGATCCATATATCAGGAAGGTCACGGCAGGACCGAAGTTATCCAGTTCCCATGGAAACACCAGTTGCACGATAAAGCTGATGCTGGAATTGATCAGACCGACAAAGGATATGGCGATACCCCTGATCCGGTTGGGGAACAGCTCCGAAAACAGCACCCACATGACCGGCCCGAGCGAGACGCCAAAACCAGCGACGAAGCTGAGGATGCCTACCAGGACCAGCGTTGAGTTCATTTCGATCAGTTCGCCGCCGGGCCCATATTGCGCCGTGGCAAAACTGTAGGCGAGCAACAGCATGCTGCTTGCGATAATGACCAGGCCGGATATCAGGAGCGGTCTTCGCCCCAAACGATCGATCAGCAGAATTGCGACGATGGTAACCAGCAGGTTCACGATTCCGACCATGACCGCCTGCATGAATGCGGCATCCGTTCCGATGCCGGATTGCTCAAAAATCATGGGCGCATAGAAGAACACGGAATTGATGCCGGTGATTTGCTGCAGGATGGCGACGACAACTCCGATCGTCAAAACCAGCCGCATGGCCGGCACGAACAATTCCCTTACCGAGCCCTTGTTCAGGCTGGCTTCGGCCTGCAGCGATTTCCGCACGGCACCGAGATCCTTTTCCGCCTGTATGCGTCCGCCAACCCGCTGGAGGATCGCAAGCGCTTGCTCACTTTTTCCCCGCATCACCAGCCAGCGCGGACTTTCAGGCACTGAAAACAGGCCGAGAAAATAGACAATGGCCGGGAGCGCCTCGACCCCCAGCATCCAGCGCCAGTTCCACTCGCCGAGGTGCAGCGACCGTGCCCAGGCGAACTCGGACTGGCCGAGGTACAGGATCAGGAAATTACTGAAATACGCAACCGATATGCCGATAACGATGTTCAACTGGTTTAATGAAACCATACGGCCACGCAGGGCGGCCGGCGCGATTTCGGCAATATACATCGGTGCGATGATCAACGCCGCGCCGACACCGAACCCGCCCAGCATCCTGGCGGTCACCAGCGTTGCGTAGTCCGGCGCGATGGCCGAAGCCACGGCTGAAACGGTAAACAGGATTGCCGCGCCCTTCAGCACCGGCCGCCGGCCGAAGCGGTCGCTGAGCGGTCCGGCCAGCATCATGGCGATGGTGGATGTCAGCGTCAGTGAAGCGACCGCCCAGCCGAGCTGGAGGTTATTCAGGCCAAACTCGGGTCCAATGAAGCTCACCACGCCGGATATGACAGATGCGTCGAAGCCCATCAAAAACCCGCCGAGTGCAACGATGAGTGCAACCCTGGCCGTGTAGCGGACGCTCGCGGTCACCTGGCTGGCCTGCTCGTAATGGATTCACGCAGGATCAGGTTTGGCTCGAATCTGTTCTGTATTTCGAGGTCGGATTCGCCATAAACATATTTCAGGACACAGCGTGCGGCCATCTGCCCCATCTCATCAATGCGACAATCGATCGACGAGAGCTTGGGATGGAGAAAATGACTGAATGAGACGTTGTCAAAGCCGATGACGGACAGATCCCCGGGTATCTTCAACCCCTGCTCCCTTGCCGTATACATGACCCCGGCCGCCATTTCATCGTTGGCGCAAACGACTCCCGTAAAAGCGATGTCCAGTTGCGCCAAGTGCTTCAGGGCCTGCCGGCCGCTTTCCTCTTCGAAGTCGCCTTCATAGGTCAGGCGCTGGTTGTATTCGAGTCCAAATTCCGCCAGGGCTCTCTTGTGACCGGCCAGGCGTTTAAATGAGTCCATCTTCCAGCTTGGACCGGAGACATAGGCCAGGTCTCTATGGCCGAGTTCAAGCAGCGCCCTGGTTGCAATATACCCGCCGTGGTCGTTGTCCAGGCTTATACAGTGGCTGGCCATTTCCGGAATGAAACGGTTCAGCAGGATGATTGGCACTGAACCCTGGTTGAGCTTGATCAGATAGTCATCTGAAACCGAATAGACGTGCAGAATCAGCGCATCGCAACTGCTGCTCAGGAGAAACTCGATACTGTCCCGCTCCTTGGTTTCATCACTGTGTCCGGCCGTGATAATGACGCGCTTGCCGGCATTTCTCAGTGCTTTCTCGACGTTGCCCAGCATGATGCCGAAGAAAGGCCCGTATAACTCGGGGATGAGCACCCCCACGCTATTGGATCGTTTTGACGCCAGCGATTGCGCTATTGAACTGGGCCTGTAGTCAAGCTTTGCGATCGCAGCCAGGACTTTTTCACGGGTCTTGGGCGTTACGTTGCCACTGTTGTTCATGACCCGGGAAACGGTTGCGAGAGAAACGCCCGCGAGCTTTGAAACTTCGTAAATTGTGGTCATGCCAAAGATCGCCAATTTAAAATGTAAGCGTTTACATACTATTACTTAATGACTGTAATTACCAACCTGTCGTGTAATATTTTGCATCCAGGCAGTCCACCCTGTTTGTGTCCATTCACATGGCGAGGCAGCAACCCCGGTAAAAACACGGGCAAAAAAAACCCGCTGCGTGAGCGGGTTTTTCAGTTTCCATGCCGGTATCAATTACTTGATCTTGGCTTCCTTGTACATCACGTGTTTGCGTACGACGGGGTCGTACTTCTTCATCTCCATTTTTCCCGGAGTGTTCTTTTTGTTCTTGTCCGTGGTGTAGAAATGACCAGTACCTTCGCTCGATACCAGCCGGATCTTGTCTCTTGCTGATTTTGCCATGATCCAGACTCCTTAGAATTTTTCGCCGCGGGAACGCATATCGGCCAAAACAGCATCGATGCCCTTCTTGTCGATGATGCGCAAGCCCTTGCTGGAGAGACGTAAACGAACCCAACGGTTCTCGCTCTCCACCCAGAAGCGGTGGTGGTGAATGTTGGGCAAAAAGCGACGCCTGGTCTTCACATTCGAATGTGACACGTTATTTCCGGTCGAAGGACCTTTACCGGTTACCTGACAAACTCTGGACATTGGATTATTCCGTTTCTGTACTATCAAAAATGAGCCGCACTTTATACCGCAATACGGCGGTATATGCAACGAAAATTCTTTCGCCGGCGCCAATATTTACGTATTTTATCACTGCCGGGGCCACGCGCTACAACATACCCCTCGACGCCATCGACACCGGCGGGCCGTCTCCGACCACGAAATGGTCGAGCAGACGGATTTCCAGCAACATTAACGCGTCTTTCAGACGGCGGGTGATGGCCTGGTCGGCGAGGCTCGGCTCGCTCACGCCGGACGGGTGGTTGTGCGCGACGATGACCGCCGCGGCGCTGAGCCTGAGGGCCCTCTCCGCGACCACCCTCGGGTAGACGCAGGCGCCGTCGATGGAGCCCTGGAACAGGTCCTCCGAAGCGATCACGCGGTGGCGTGTATCCAGGAACAGGCAGGTGAAGATCTCCCTGTTGCGGTCCCTCAACACCGTTTGCAGGTATTCCATGGTGACGGCGGGGCTGGTCAGGGGAACGCCCCTTTTCAGCGCCTGCCGGAGTTGCCGGCGCACGAGTTCGTGGCACAGGCGAATCAGCAGGGCGGCCTGGTCGTCGAAGCCCTGGCGTTCGGCCGATGCCCTGCGGCTGGCGATTTGCAGACCCCGCAGACCGCCAAAATCGCGCAGCAGCATTTCCGCCTGCCGGGTTCTTTTCGCCGCTGCTTGTTGCGGGTAGAGCAGGCTTCCCAGCAGTTCGGCATCGGTCAGCGCGCCGGGCTGGAAGCCGGCCCGCAACCGGCCCGCGCAGGCGGATTTTGATTGGCCTCGTTTCATGTTCCCCTTCTGGATATGGCTTACCCTGCATGCTGAGGCATCGAGTGCCTCGGGAACAGCCCAGCATGCAAACAGTCGTTGTAGGGTAAAAGCGCAAATTCCCGGGTGTTGCAGACTACACGTCGAAGGCTTGGTATGATGGCGACAGAAAAATCAGAATTTGATTGAAAAGGGATGTCAATTGGAAAAACAGCGCCTCAAAACCGTGCAGTTGAAAATTATCGATCAAAGACTGGGCCGCGAGATCCCGCTGCCGGAACACGCCACCAATGGCTCCGCCGGAATGGACCTTCGTGCGTGCGTTGAAAGCAATACCGTCATTCAACCGGGGGAAACAATCCTCATACCGACAGGGTTTGCGATGCACATATCCGATCCCGGCATGGCGGCGGTCATACTTCCACGCTCCGGTCTCGGGCACAAGCACGGGCTGGTGCTCGGCAACCTGGTGGGTTTGATCGACAGCGATTACCAGGGCCAGGTTTACGTGTCCTGCTGGAACCGTTCGGACAAGCCATTCGAGATCGAGCCCGGATTGCGTATCGCGCAACTCGTGTTCGTGCCCGTGGTGATGGCTGAATTCGAAGTCGTCGATTCATTTGAAACCAGCAAACGCGGTGCAGGTGGTTTCGGACATACAGGCCACTTATGAAGATCCCAACACAGAAACCGGGCGGCAAAGCTGATTTGCAAAGCCTCAAGGAAGCCTTCTCCAACCTCATTGAACGGCTGAACCCGCTGGCATTGATCGTGATCGGCGCCGTCCTGCTGCTGTTGGTGACGGTTCTTTTCTTCACCGGCGGCGCCAGCCAACAGGGCAACAATGCGAAGCTGAAACAGGCGCAACAGGTCATCAGTAGTGTCAGCGACGATGTGCAGAATTTCAACCGGGTGCTGGAGGACCAGCAGGTCCAGGAACTGGCAACCAT
>Ga0210074_1000529_pt1 | contig 13351 bp, 7 predicted proteins | sample China_Galinas_Co_FD_184860 | JGI IMG/M metagenome (GOLD analysis project Ga0210074, IMG submission 184860) | Wetland microbial communities from San Francisco Bay, California, USA, that impact long-term carbon sequestration -... | ecosystem: Environmental > Aquatic > Marine > Wetlands ... | reverse complement strand
AGCCCGTTGTTCATATTGGATTCGGGATTGTTTACCAGCATTGAATCGGTGGCCTGCAGCAGGTCCATTTCCCGGTGATCCAGATAACTACCGTGCACAAAGATCGTCTTCTTACCGGGGATGCCAAAATCCATGAAACGATCCATGATTTGCCGGCCACAGGACTTCATGGTCAGCTTCGCATCAACGCGGTCTTCGGCGGCGTGAACATGGAATCCGCTATCCAGCGCATGTCCGATGTCGGCGCATCTTTGCAGCGTTCTGTCTCCAACCGTCATCGAGGCATGCATACCGAACAGGGCGGACATTTGCCCATCGCCGTTTTCACGGCACTTGCTGATCCAGCGCTCGTTTTCCTCGATCCCTTCCCCTTCCTGGTTGCGGTCCGACACTTCATAACAGAGGCAACCACTCAGGCCCACCTCCCTGAATGCCCGCTCAAGCTGGTCAAGACTGCCATCGACGCAGGCAGGTGAGGCATGGTGATCGACAACCGTGGTGCAGCCGGCACGCGCAGCATCCATCAGCGCCAGCAGTGCAGAATAATAGACATCTTCGGTATCCAGCGCCGCGTCGAGCTTCCACCATAGCTTCGCTAAAATCTCCTCAAAGTTCCGCGCAGGCGGGCCGGGTGGTGTGAAGCCCCGCGCAAACGTGGAGTAAAGGTGATGGTGGGCGTTGATAAAACCCGGCATGACAATCCGGCCCCGGGCATCAATACTGCGATCAGCGCTACGCGTTACGGCAGATGACTCACCCACTTCAACGATGTGGTTATTCTCGATGTAAACACTGCCATTCTCGATAAAGCGGTTGGCCTCATCAAACGTCACCAAATGACCGTTGGTGATCAGCAGCGAACTCATCTGAATGTCCTCCCGTTTCATGTACGGATTTGTGAGCATTAGAGTCTGAATGGAATCCCCGTCTCAGACGTTGATCTACATCAGTTTGCGGGTTATTCCCAGCGAGGTTCGCCAGCGACTGGTGAAATTTGCGGGCTAATATCCCGGCTGAGTAATTTTCCCGGTGGTGGCAAGTTTCGCGGGCAACATGGCCGGCAGGTGTGGTAAAGAGCGGCTTAAACCGTTGAGCAGCACGTACATGGTGGCTGCAGGTTCAAGTGACAGCACAGCACCGGCCCGGGCCGAGGCAGCGGGCTTTATATGCACGGCTTCGAACGTTTCCATATCCAGTTCAGCACTGAACAGGGGACCGCTGTAGTCCAGGCAGTCATTGAGTTCAATACGGTGCGTTTCACCCTGCCAGCGTGCCTCCATCGCCCATGAATCCACGTCCCGGAAAACCATGAAAGCATTTTCCCGTTGCGCTTCAAACTCAACCCGGTCGAGATACAGCCGTGGTTTATCGCGGTACGGCTCGCCCGCCGTGGGGCAAAAGGTGGTGCAATTACCGCACTCGTTGCAGAAATCGGTTAATACGGCGATCTGAAATGCCTGGTCCACGGACCAGGTCTTTCCCGCTGTGATGATGACGCCATTCTCACCGAGTTGCAGACGGGGCAGATTCACCTTAAACGGCATGGTTTGCCATGTCTGTAACGCCAGGTTGGGACAGACACCGACACAAAGGCTGCAATACTGGTGACAATCCAGGCAGCGGCCCGCTTCGCTTCGCGCCTGCTGTTCACTGTAACCAAGCACGACTTCGTTGGTATTATGACGGTCTTCGGGCGACGTGTGCGGCACCGGAACCTGCCATTGCCGGCGACTGCGTCGGGCCAACAGCGAGGACGTGTCGAAAGCCTCGACCGCCCGTTCATGGCGGGGTGAACGGCCCAGTATCGAAGCTGCGATCGCCTTGCCATCGGCAGCGGCCTCGACGATTGATGAGGGTCCGTTATTGACCACGTCGCCACCTGCGTAGACACCACGCACCGAGGTCTCGAATGTCTCAAGATCGGTCTGGATGTAACCCCACTGGTTGACGACGATCGGTTCATCATCGAAAAAATCCAGGATGGCGTGCTGGCTGATGGCCAGAATCAGGGTATCAAGTGGTATTTCAAATTCAGAATCCGCTACTTCAAAGGGTATTTTTCGACCGGAAGCATCCCGCTGGCCCCTGTATTCCATACGCCGGCACAACAAACCATGCAATTTGCCCTCTTTGACCAGCAACTGCTGTGGCTTCGCCAACTCCAGCACTTCTATGCCTTCCTCTGCCAGCAACGCCACCTCTTCACGGTCTGCCGGCATCTGGTCGATGGTGCGGCGGTAGATCACGCTGACACGGCTGTCGGACAATCGCCAGGCAGTGCGTGCGCAATCCATCGCGGTATCACCGGCACCGATGATGCCGACACGCCTGCCGATGTGTACCGGGCGCCCTTCCCTGGCCCGCCTCAGAAAGAACAGGGCATCCATGACACCATCGCTGTCTTCACCATTCAGGCCCAGTTTCTTGCCCAACTGCGCACCCACCATGATCACGACACGTTCAAAACCGTCGCGGCGTAGTTGTGAGAGATGGATATCCCGACCCGCCCTGACCTCGTAATGGATCTTCACACCGAGCTGAAGCAGACGCTCCAGATCACGATTGAACGTCGCCTGCGGTAGTCTGAATTCGGGTATGGCTCCGGCAACCATCCCGCCGGCATAGGCATGCATCTCAAAAATTTCCACTGTACATCCGGCGCGTGCCAGTTCAGAAGCCGCTGCCATCCCGCCCGGACCGGCACCGATGATTGCCACTTTCAAACCCCGGGATTTCTCAACTATGGCCTGCTCAGGTTTCGCCTCGTGCTGCATGATGAAACGCTTGATCTCGCGAATGGCCAGTGGTTCATCGAGGTGGGTCCGGATGCAGGTGGTCTCACACAGGTGGTCGCACACGCGTCCCAGGGTCGAGGCGATCGGGTTGTCGGCCAGGGTCAGACGCAGGGCTTCTGCAAAGTCACCATCCCTTACAGCACGCATATACTGGGGTACCTTCTGATTGACCGCGCAGCGATCAACACAGGGCGCTTCAATACAGTCAAACAGACCCAGTTCACGTCCGGTTTTGCTGCGTGAGGTTAAAAATGCCGCTTTCTGCAACCTCCGCTGCTGGCGTGTCTGCTGCGCGTAAAGGTTTAAATTGATACGTGCATTGGCGTGGATGTCATGCGGTGTGGCAGCCATCGAGGCGGCGCCTGTGGAAGCATTTGCAAACGCAAATTCCCGGATATCTGCCGCACCGGCAGCCATGAAGGCCTCTCTTACCCGTTCAATATATTGAAGCAGGCGCAGGTAACCACCGGTTTTTAGCAGATCGGAACAGACCGTGATGGTCTGCATCCCGGCAGCCAGCAGGTCTGCTGCATTGAAACAATCGGCGCCGGCTGAAAAAGACATCGGCAAATCACCATCGAAATCATCAGACAATTGCCTGGCGAGGTTCACGGTGATCGCATGCAGCGCACGTCCCGACAGGTAACTCATCTTTTCTGCCGCGTTAAACACCATCCGCGTGTTTTCCACCTCCAGCGTGTTACTGAGCTTCACACCAAAGTGCAGGCCGCATTTTCGCGCCACGGCTTGCAACGCACGCAACATCGGTACCGCGGCCGGGTATTTCAGGTCATGTTCAAAGGCGGCGTCCGGAACCGTAACATCGTTGTAGCCAAGGTCATCATGCAAAAGTGCGCGCACCCGCTCCGGGCCCAGCAGGGTCGGGTTACATTTAACATAGGTATGCAAACCCTGCTCCTCCATCAGGTACGCACAAATCCTCTCGATTTCATCGGGCGGGCAACCATGCATCGTGGAGAGGGTCACGTTATCGGATATGCGATCAGGTATCTGCATCTGCCGGACCGCCGGATAAAAACGTGCCACCTGGTCCACCAGGGCCTGTTTGTACTCTGAACAATCGCGCATCTGTTGCAAAAACCATTGCACGTTTGGTTTCCTGATACCGGCGAGGTCATATCCGACACTGATATTGAAGACGATACCGGGCGATTCGCCGGTGAAGCCGAGCTTGTGGTGCAAGGCGTGGATCAGCACCCAGGCACGCAGGTACTCATCAAATGACTGGTAGATTTTCAGCTCCTGCGACCACTCGACGTTGTAACCCTCGTCTTCCATGTCGATACATGGTTTGGAAACATCAAGTTCATCCAGTGTCTGTACCGTCTTCAATTCGATATAACGGGCACCGCACAACCACGCCACGACGATATTCTGTGCCATTTGCGAGTGCGGACCTGCAGCGGGACCAAACGGGGTTTCAAGCGGATGGCCAAAGGCGCTGGTGCGGAAGGGGTCGTTTTTACGCGGCACAAAAAAAAGTTGCCGTGGTATGCCGAAGATGGAGCCGCGGGTATCCAGTTCCGTGAATACCCATTCGATTAATTTTAGCGATGAGATGGGGAAAAATAAGTCAGACATAAGAATCCTAGATTAGAAGTCTTATTATCCGAAGTAAATGATCTGGGTCGTCACAGCGGCCAGTCGACCTTTTGGGAGCTGGCTGTAAATTCCAGCAACGTTGTTTGCATTAAAACCAGGCAGAGCCCGGAAATCAAATCATTCTGACGAACCCGGGAGGACCCGGCAGACGCTTGTTGCCTGTGCTCTCCGGCCAGCGGTCCCGGATTGGCATGGGCAGTGAATACCACCCGGGCTATTGAGCGCACGGCCTGAAAAGAAGCCCCCAAAAGGTAAACAACGTTGCTGGGATTTACTACCAATCAGAGGTGATCAATCCAGCATCTCTGCGCAGGCCAGGACTGTGCCGAGCAGGATGGGCATCCAAAGTTGTAATAAGGACAGACTCACTGAACTCTCCCGTTATGGTGTTTCTTTATTTTTAGACACAGCATTTCAGTTCGCTGTTTATCCGGAGCATAATCACTGGCAGGTACCATGATGTGCTCATTTGCGGGTTTGCACCGCGTGGGAACGGGCGTGTTGCGTTCACTTACTATTTGTATCCAGGGGTTATGCATTGCAAAAATATCCGTACCAAGGGACTCTGACCGCTTTTCCCATCAAGGACGACACGTATATGCAACGCGCTGTTCCGGAAACAGTCCAATGAACCAGGACACATCGAGGCCAATACTGGCAGGTTATCTTTGTGCAATTACGGCAACGCTATTCTGGTCCGGCAATTTCATTATCGCGCGTGAACTCAATGACAGCATTGCGCCGGTGAGTCTTGCCTTTGGGCGCTGGCTGGTTGCCGTAGTGGTGCTGTTCCCACTTGCGATCAGATCGCTGATCGCCCAATGGACCTGTGTAAAAGAAAACCTGGCTTACCTGTCCGTCACGGCCTTTACGGGCGTCACGCTTTTCAATACCTTTCTATACATTGGAGGACAGACTACCGGCGCATTGAATCTGGCGCTGATCTCAATTACTTCGCCCATTTTTATCGTCATATTTACACGTATTTTGTTCGGTGAATTACTGACGATTTACAGGGTAGCGGGGATTTTGCTGGTTGCGGCCGGCGTCATTGCGCTCATTACACGCGGTCAGCTTTCAAGACTTTTGAATCTGACTTTTTCTATCGGTGATGTGTGGATGCTGGCGGGAGCGATGGTTTTTGCGCTTTATAGCATCCTGGTCATCAAGAAACCAGGACAGCTGGGGCTGTGGGCATTCCAGTTGAGCACATTCATATTGGGACTCATCTTCCTGCTGCCGTTTCTGGCCTGGGAATACGCGGTGCTGGGACCATCAGTTTTCGATGCCAAAGCCATTTATTCAATACTTTACCTGGGTGTATTCGCATCGCTGTTCTCGTTCGTATTATGGAACAAATCCATCCTGTTGATCGGTGTATCGAAAACCGGCATGGTCTATTACACCTTGCCGATTTTTAGCGGGCTGATGGCCTGGTATTTTCTGGATGAAAAAATAGGCTTACTGCATTTGGCCAGTGGTTTGTTGATCGTTTCGGGAATACTGCTGGCGAATCAACAAAGGAAGTGAATCGGGAGTACATCGCCTGAAAGCGGCTCCTATTCCGGTTAATAGGGTGAGGGATTGTCCGAAACCACGGCCCAGGCAGACCTTGGAAATCGAATCATTCTGACGAACCCGGGAGGACCCGGCAGACTGAAAAGCTCAACAGCACGGCCTGTTTCGAAGCCATTAAATGTAGACAACGTTTCTGGAATTTACTGCCAGTCAGAGGTTCTCCAGCTCGAAACCCCTGATTTTCGCATTGTATGACAGCACTTTAATGTACTCGGCAACCGCGATACGCATGGCTTTTGTATGCAGGTAATCGCGGATATTGGCGTGCGCCCGGGTGAATTCAACGGGTTCACCTGTCTTACTGTCCTTGAAGCTTTGCGGATGGTTGTCGTAGAAACGCTGGCAGGTCTCCTCGTCGGCCTCGGGCACGACCACGTCCCGTCGCAGGAGTTGATCAATAAGTTCCTCTTCCTTCCCGCCCGGGGTGATCAGATCAGCATCCCCGCACAGACCGGTTTCGGCAGCCTGTTGCAGAAGCAGTTGCCTGATCACCAGTGCCTGTGCCGCCTGGTGCCAGGCGCCCTCCTGGCTATCGCTAGGGTGGTACTGCATTTCCTGCCCTATTTCCGCGTCCTTTATCTCGACCTTGTTAACGAATATCGGCACCTCCCAGGTCCTCCTAGCCACGCTTCCTGACGATCTGGTAACCACTGCGGGCCAGGTACTGAATCGGTGCACTCCACACGTGCACCAGCCGGGTAAATGGAAAGACCAGGAAAATGGTCAGACCCAATACCAGGTGTATTTTGAAAATGAATGCTTCACCGCTGACAAACGAGGCGGCATCACCCTGGAAAGTCACCAGGTGTTGTGCCCAGCTTGCCAGCGCCAGCATCGAGGAGCCATCCAGGTGCTGGGCCGAAAAAGGTATGGTCAGCAAACCCAAAACAAGCTGAACAAAAAGGATCAGCAGAATCGGCAGGTCGGTGGCCTGGGAGGTTGCACGGATTCGCGCATCGAGCATACGACGGCGGATCAGTAATATCATACCGACAAGACAGGTCAAGCCGAATATTCCGCCAGCCGTCATCGCCAACACCTGCTTTGTGCCTGCCGATATCATGAAGTGATAGGCCCAGTGCGGGGTGAGCAGACCCATCAGGTGTCCAAAGAACAACATGATGATGCCGATATGAAACAGGTTACTACCCAGTCGCATATCCTTTTTGCTCAATAATTGGCTGGAACTGGCCTTCCAGGTGTATTGATCACGGTCGTAGCGCAGCAAACTGCCAAGAAAAAACACGGTGATCGCGATATACGGGTAGATTCCAAAGAAAAATTGATTAATGTAGTTCGCCATGTTGACGCCTCCTACCGTGTGATACTTATCTGCAAACCGTCAGACGGGGCCTTACACCCCCCGCACCCGGCTTGATCCGGCTGACCGGCAAACGCCGCCGCTTCTTCCCACTCCTTGTCCAGCGCTTCCAGGCTGGTGTCTTCAGGCTCCTGGGCCAGGACCTCCTGGATTTTCTCCTGGCTTGGCTTAACCCTGGACAAGGTCACCAGCGCATCAAACAAAGCGGCATAAGAGGAATCCCGTTTGTGCAGACGGGTCGCAATCGTGGCCATGATATCGATCGGTTCCCCCAGCAAAGCCACCGCTTCATCCTGAGGGCATAAAGAGAGGAACTCGAGAAACATCGGAATGTAGTCGGGTAACTCCGCCTGGTCGATGAAGAAGCCTTTTTCCTCGTAGGCGTCAGAAAGATTGACCATTGCCTGACCGCGATCCCGCGACTCGCCATGGATGTGCTCGAACAAATGCAGCGAATGCGATCGACCACGATCGAAAGTCGAAACATAGTCCTCCTGCAGGCTATAGAGATCAGTGACTTTCAATTCTTCGATGAACGCCAGTACCGCCCGCAGTTGCTTCTTCGGCAGAAAGCCCTCCTCGACCAAAGTTGGCTTGAACTCATCCAGATGCGCCAACCATTCCGGTTTCGGATAGGACATCAACAAACCTAAAACTTTGAAGGTCTTCATTTGCCATGCCCCTTGCCGCTCATCGTGTTTTTGTGTGTCATGTTACCGAACAGGCTTACCTTGCTGGTGCCATCGGAACAACCGTTACCAAAACTGAAGCCGCAGGAAGAACGGTGGTTAAACGCCAACTCGTTATCAAACGGCGTTTTTCCAGCGTATTCACGGTGATTGGTCGGAATGACATACCGATCCTCATAGTTGGCTATGGCCATGATCTGGTACATATCATCCAGGGTCTGTTCATCCAGTCCCACGCGATCGAGGATTTCGGTCGCGTTAACACCATCAACCGTGCGGGCGCGCATATAGGCACGCATCGCTATCATACGTTCAAGCCCTTCAACCACCGGTTTTTCCTTACCTGCTGTCAACAGGTTGGCCAGGTATTTGACCGGAATACGCAACCTGGTAACATCGGGGATGACCCCATCGCCGGGAATTTTTCCCTGGGCCGCCGCATTCTGTATCGGTGACAGCGGCGGGATATACCAGACCATCGGCAATGTTCGGTATTCCGGGTGCAATGGAAATGCCACCTTCCAATCCATGGCCATCTTGTAAACCGGGGATTTCTGCGCCGCAGCGATCCAGCTATCCGGCACACCGTCCAGACTGGCCTGCCTGATGACCTCCGGGTCATGGGGATCAAGGAAGATATCCAGTTGCGCCTGGTATAAATCTTCCTTGTCGCTGGCACTCGCCGCTTCCGAGATACGATCGGCGTCATAAAGCAGGACACCGAGGTAGCGGATACGACCGACACAGGTTTCCGAACAAACGGTTGGATCACCTGCCTCAATGCGTGGATAGCAGAACGTGCATTTCTCGGACTTACCCGATTGCCAGTTGAAGTAGATCTTCTTGTAGGGACAACCACTGACGCACATACGCCAGCCACGGCACTTGTCCTGGTCGATCAGTACGATTCCATCCTCTTCACGTTTGTAGATCGCACCGCTCGGACAAGAAGCCACGCAGGTTGGATTGAGACAATGCTCACACAAGCGCGGCAGGTACATCATGAAGGTGTTTTCAAACTGACCGTAAATCTCCTTCTCGATATTCTCAAAATTGGCATCCTTGCTGCGTTTGCTGAATTCGCCACCGAGAATTTCTTCCCAGTTCGGTCCCCACAGGGGCTTCTCCATGCGCTCACCGGTGATGGCGGACTGCATACGCGCGGTCGGTGTCGTTCTCGATGCAGGTGCCTTTTGCAGGTGTTCGTAGTCATAGGTGAAGGGTTCATAGTAATCGTCGATTTCCGGTAGATCCGGGTTGGCAAAGATCTTTGCCAACAGGCGAAATTTTCCACCCATCTTTGGTTTGATTTCGCTTTTACCGCTCAATGTCCAGCCACCGTTCCAGCGCACCTGGTTCTCCCATTCACGCGGATAACCGACGCCGGGCTTGGTTTCAACATTATTGAACCAGGCATATTCAACACCCTGGCGTGAGGTCCAGACGTTTTTACAAGTCACCGAACAGGTGTGACAACCAATGCACTTGTCCAGGTTAAGGACCATGCCGATCTGTGCCCTGATTTTCATGCTACGGCCTCCTCGCCAGACCCGGCGGGGGTTACATGCCACTCGATCTTTTCAAGTTTACGTACCACCACGAACTCATCGCGGTTGGAACCCACCGTTCCATAGTAATTAAACCCGTAGGCCAACTGCGCGTAACCACCGATCATGTGGGTTGGTTTTATCACCGCACGGGTCACGGAGTTATGGATACCGCCGCGGTGTCCGGTGATCTGGCTGATGGGTGTGTTGATGATCTTCTCCTGTGCGTGATACATCATGACCATGCCTTCCGGCACGCGTTGAGAGACCACGGCACGCGCTGCAATAGCGCCATTGGTGTTGTACAACTCGATCCAGTCGTTGTCTTCGCAATCGATCTTGGCCGCGTCTACTTCGGACATCCATACACAGGGCCCGCCACGACTGAGGGTCAGCAACAACAGGTTTTCTGAATAGGTGCTGTGGATACCCCACTTCTGGTGCGGCGTTATCCAGTTCAGCACCACCTGCTTGTCGCCCTTGCCTACCGAGTCGATCACCGGTGCGATCGTCTTGGTGTTGATCGGCGGTTTGTAGACACACAGACTTTCGCCAAAGTCACGCATCCATGCATGATCCTGGTAGAACTGCTGGCGACCGGTCAGGGTTCGCCATGGGATCAGCTCGTGCACATTGGTGTAGCAGGCGTTGTAACTGACGTGTTCATCCTCCAGACCGCTCCAGGTGGGTGACGAAATAATTTTTCGTGGTTGCGCCTGGATATCGCGGAAGCGGATTTTCTCGTCCTGCTTGGGCCGCGCCAGGTGGGTGTGGTCACGACCGGTGATCTTGCCCAGCGCCTGCCAGGCTTTAACCGCAACCTGGCCATTGGTCTCCGGAGCCAGTGAAAGCACGACTTCGCATGCATCAATGTCGGTATCAATATTGGGTAAACCTTTGGAGACACCCTCTTCGGTGACCAGTCGATTGAGACCACCCAAAAGCTTGACCTCATCCTCCGTGTTCCAGGCAATTCCCTTGCCGCCATTTCCCACCTTCGACATCAGTGGTCCCAGCGAGGTGAACTTTTTGTAGGTGTCCGGATAGTGACGCACGACCTCGATATAATTCGGCATGGTCTTGCCCGGAACCGGATCACATTCACCCTTCTTCCAGTCCTTCACATCCAGCGGCTGACCCATTTCAGCCGGTGTATCGTGCAGAATGGGCAAGGCGACGATATCGGTTTCCGTACCCAGGTGACCGACACACAGCCTCGAATAGACCTTTGCCAGTTCCTTGTATATATCCCAGTCACTGCGGCTTTCCCAGGCGGGATCAACGGCGCGCGACAGGGGGTGGATGAACGGGTGCATATCCGAGGTATTGAGATCGTTCTTCTCGTACCAGGTTGATGACGGCAGAACGATATCCGAATACACACAGGTGGTGGACATCCTGAAGTCCAGTGTCACCACCAGGTCCAGCTTGCCCTCGGTATCGTGGTCAACCCATTCAACCTCAGTGGGTTTCTTACCGCTGGTCTCACCCAGGTCCTTGCCCAGCACGCCATTCTTGGTGCCAAGCAGGTGTTTCAGCATGTATTCATGGCCCTTGCCGCTGGAGCCCAGCAGGTTGGAACGCCAGATGAAAAGGTTACGCGGGAAATTGCTCGGATTATCAGGCGCCTCGCAGGACATCCGCAGGCTGCCGTCTTGCAGGCGTCCCGTCACGTATTCGAGACTGCTGACACCCGCTTCCCTGGCCTTTTTGGAAAGCTCAAGCGGATTCTCTTCCAACTGCGGTGCTGATGGTAACCAGCCCATGCGCTCGGCACGGACATTACAGTCGATCAGGCTCTGGTTTTCCCATACCGAGCGATCCGCCAGCGGTGAAAGAATTTCATCCAGTTCCAGTTTCTCATAACGCCACTGGTTGGAATGGGCGTAGAAAAACGAGGTACTGTTCATATGACGCGGCGGACGGTGCCAGTCGAGACCAAAGGCCAGCGGCAACCAGCCGGTTTGTGGTCGAAGTTTTTCCTGGCCCACGTAATGCGCCCAGCCACCCCCGCTCTGCCCCACGCAACCGCACATGATCAGCATATTAATAATGCCGCGGTAGGTCATATCCATGTTATACCAGTGGTTGATCGCCGCACCCAGGATAACCATCGAACGGCCCCTGGTTTTATCGGCTGTTTCGGCAAACTCACGTGCGACCTGGATGATCTGTTCCCGTTTGACCCCGGTAATTTTCTCCTGCCAGGCCGGTGTATACGGAATATCGTCATCGTAACTCTTGGCGACCTGGTCATCATCCAGACCCCGATCGAGGCCATAGTTCGCCAGCATCAGGTCATAAATAGTCACGGCTTTCACCGATCCTGCGGCAGTTTGCAGGGTTTTCACCGGTACTTTACGGGTCAATATGCTGTCGTGGTCACTGTGTGCAAAAATTGCCTGGTCGTGCTGCTTGTTGCCGAAATACGGAAAAGCAACCGTCAGCACTTCGTCACTCTGATCGAGGAAACTGAGCGTGGGAGTGATATCGCTATCATCCTGTTGATTCTTTTCCTCCAGGTTCCATTTGCCCTGGTCACCCCAACGCGCACCGATGGTGCCATTGGGTACAACGACTTTTTGACTGACCCCATCAAATACCACCGGTTTCCAGTCCGGGTTGTTTTCATGGTTTAACTGCGCCGCAAAATCAGAGGCGCGCAGTGTGCGGCCCGGCACCCAGCGGCCATCCTTGTTATCCAGCATGACCAGGAACGGCATGTCGGAATATTTACGTACGTACTCGCTGAAATAGTCACTGTGGCCATCCACGTAGAACTCTTTCAGAATGACATGTCCCATCGCCATGGCAACCGCGGCATCGGTGCCCTGGCGTGCCGGAATCCATGTATCAGAAAGCTTGGCAACTTCACTGTAGTCCGGTGTAACCGCTACGGTCTTTGTACCCTTGTAACGGACCTCGGTGAAAAAGTGTGCATCCGGTGTACGTGTCTGTGGCACATTCGAACCCCAGGCAATGATGTAGCTCGAGTTGTACCAGTCGGCACTTTCCGGCACGTCGGTCTGTTCACCCCAAACCTGTGGTGAACTGGGGGGCAAATCGCAGTACCAGTCATAAAAACTCATGCAGGTGCCACCAATGAGCGACAGGTAGCGTGAACCGCCGGCATAGGAGATCATCGACATGGCCGGAATCGGTGAGAACCCGATCACCCGGTCCGGCCCGTAGGTCTTGGCCGTGTAGATATTCGCAGCCGCGATGATTTCATTCATCTCGTCCCAGTCACCGCGGACCATACCACCGAGACCACGCGCGGCCTTGTAGGCCTTTGTCACCGATTCATCCTCAACCAGGTGCTGCCAGGCCACCACCGGATCGCCATACTGTTCTTTGCAACTGCGCCAGGATTTCAACAACTGGCTGCGTATCATCGGGTATTTCAGACGGGCCGAACTGTACAGATACCACGAATAGCTCGCGCCTCTTGAGCACCCACGGGGTTCATGATTGGGAAGATCGGGCCGTGTACGTGGATAGTCGGTTTGCTGTGTCTCCCAGGTGACCAGGCCACCCTTGACGTAAATTTTCCAGCTACACGAACCGGTGCAGTTCACACCGTGGGTAGAACGCACGATCTTGTCGTGCGACCAGCGTCCGCGGTAGGCACGTTCCCATTCGCGGGGTTCGCTGGTGGTAATACCATGCCCATCGGAAAATTTTTCCGGTTTTTTCCTGGTGAAATAGGTCAGGTTGTCTAGAAAGTGACTCATAGCTTACTCCGGGAATCAGGGGTTGTGGAATTCCGCGCCCTTGCGCAGATAGAACCACCAGTTA
>Ga0210074_1000528_pt1 | contig 13352 bp, 12 predicted proteins | sample China_Galinas_Co_FD_184860 | JGI IMG/M metagenome (GOLD analysis project Ga0210074, IMG submission 184860) | Wetland microbial communities from San Francisco Bay, California, USA, that impact long-term carbon sequestration -... | ecosystem: Environmental > Aquatic > Marine > Wetlands ... | reverse complement strand
CTGCAACTGGGTGGCAGCGAGCCCGCTGACCTGGCGAAATGCGCGCGGATCGCTGAACGGCGTGGTTACAGCGAGATCAACCTGAATGTCGGCTGCCCGTCGGACCGTGTGCAGCGCGGCCGTTTCGGCGCCTGCCTGATGCTCGAACCCGAACTGGTCGCCGGCAGCATGGCGGCCATGCTGGATGCGGTCGGCATCCCCGTGACCGTCAAGACACGGCTCGGCGTGGACGACCATGACAGTTACGAATTCGTCTCGGACTTCGTCGGCAGGATCGCCGAAACCGGAACCGGGGTATTCATCATGCACGCCCGCAAGGCGCTGCTGTCCGGCCTGAGCCCGAAACAGAACCGCGATGTGCCGCCGCTGCACTACGACTGGGTCTACCGGCTGAAGCGTGAATTTCCCGAACTGACGATCGTCATCAACGGCGGCATCGATTCATGTGAGGCGGTCAGGGAACACCTGGAACACGTCGATGGTGTCATGCTGGGCCGGGCTGCGTATCATACGCCCTGGTTGCTGGCGGAGTGCCAGCAACAATTGCATGGTGGCCAAGCCATGAAAACACGCGAGGATGTCGTCGAAGCCATGAATGAGTATCTCGAAAACCAGCTGCAACAGGGCGTGCCGGCGAAACATGTCAGCCGGCACATGCTGGGTCTGTTCCATGGCCTGCCCGGCGCCAGGGCCTGGCGGCGCTACCTGAGCGAAAACGCCCACCTGGACGACGGCAACGCCGGCTTGCTCAGGCAGGCCCTCGCCGCCATGCAGCAGGCTGCCGCCGCGGCGCATCCTGCCGAAGCCATGCCCCGGTGATCGTCGACAACCCTGCGGATTTTCTGCAACAGTTGGCATCCGGCGACTTTACCGCAGCCGGCCCGGCATGCGCCAGGGCCGTTATGCTGGTCGAACCGGCGGAGTTCACCGTCAATACCGAATCCGCCATCGACAACCATTACATGGACCTCGATCACAAGGCGGACGCGGAACGGGCGCTCGGGCAGGCGCGGGATCTCGCCGGCCTGATCGCCGCGCAGGGCATCGAGGTAGTAACCTTTGCGGGCCGGCGTGAAACGCCGGACGGCGTTTTTCCCAACAACGTGTTCGCGACCACGCCGGACCAGCGCTTCATTGTCGGGCGCATGTTGCGGCCAAGCCGGCAGCTGGAGGCGGAAAGACCGGATATTCGTGCCTGGTTCGGTTCGCGGGGATACCGGGAGATCGATCTCAGCCTGGATGACCTGGTGGCCGAACTGACCGGCACCCTGATCATCGATTCGGCGCGCCGGATCGGATTTTGCGGCATGACCCAGCGTGTCAACCGGGCCGGGCTCGAGGCCATGCACGAGGCATTTGGACTGAAACTGACGTTCAGTTTCGACTTGCGTCCGGAGGAGTACCATACCAACGTCATCATGATGGTGCTCGCCAGTCGCGCATTGGTGATTTATCCGGGCGGGTTCGCCGACCCGGACGTGCCGGCGGCGATCGCCAGCGTTTATCCGGGCCGCACGCTGGTGTTGAATGCGGAAGAACAGCTTGCATTCGCCGCCAATTGCATCGCCCTGACGGAAAACGACCTGTTCATGAGCAAGACCGCGTTTGACGCATTGCGTGATTCAAGCCGCCTGATGCTGGAAGACTGGGGCTTCAGGATACATGCCACGGCCCTGGATGAGATCGAAAAGGCCGGTGGCAGCCTGCGCTGCATGGTGGCCGAAATATTTTGATGAAAGCGGGTGAAAGCGTAATTTGTTCAGGAGGAATTCACCTGCTTGCGTTAGAATGATTCATCAGATTGATGGCCACCGGGGATCAGCCGGACTGCAATGAAAGGAAAAAAGTTACATATCGTTTGCTCGCTGTTGCTGCTGACGCTGCTGCCGCTGTCGGTATCCGCCATCACCCTGGAAGAGGCGGCGCAGAAGGCGGCCAGGCAGAACGACGCCAAGGTGTTGTCGGCGCGAACCGTGGAGCAGGGCGACCGCCGGGTCCACGAGATCAAGCTGCTGACCAAGGACGGCGTGGTCAAGACCGTGCGGGTGCCTGACAAAAGCAAGGGCAAGAAGCGTTAGCGGGGGCGTTCATGCGCATACTGGTGGTTGAAGACGACAGCGGACTGCAAACCTCGCTCGCACAGATACTGCGTGACGCGGGTTATGCCGTCGATGTCAGCGGCGATGGCGTCGAAGGACTTTACTACGGCCAGGAATACCCGCTCGACCTGGCGATCATCGACCTCGGCTTGCCGGGCATGCCGGGCCTGGAACTGATCCGCAAACTGCGCGAAGAAGAACGCCAGTTTCCGATCCTGATCCTGACCGCCCGCGGCGACTGGCAGGACAAGGTCGAAGGTCTCGAGGCGGGCGCCGACGATTACCTGACCAAGCCGTTTCACCCCGAGGAACTCAAGGCGCGCGTCGCCGCGCTGATCAGGCGCTCGGCCGGCCACGCGCAGCCGACGATCGAGCTCGGGCCTTTGCGGATCGACCTGGCCAGCCAGCGGGTCTTCAACGGCGAGCGCGAAATCGACCTGACCACCTACGAGTACAAGGTCTTCGAATACCTGTTGATGCATCCCGGCGAAGTGGTGACCAAGACGGTTCTGTCGGAGCACATTTACGAGGAAGACGCTGACCGCGACAGCAACGTGATCGAGGTTTTCGTCGGCCGTCTGCGCAAGAAGATCGATCCCGAGGGCCTGCTGAATCCCATCGAAACGCTGAGGGGCAGGGGCTACCGCCTGAACAAGCCGCCCCGTTCCAGCTGAGCGCGGGCGTACCGCCATTCACCCCGTGAGCAAAGAGGCCAGGGCAAAGAGACCTTTTTCGCTGCGCTCGCGCCTGGTCGTCATGGCCGTGATCCTGCTGACCATTTCGCTGGGTCTGGTCGGTTTCGCCCTGGATTCGGCGTTTCAAAGGAGCAGCGAAGCCGCACTGAAGGCGCGCATGGAATCGTTCGTCTACCTGGTGCTGGCGGCAACCGAGGTGGGTGACGACGGCTCGCTCGTGATCGATGAAGATACTGGCGATCCCCGTTTGAGCCAGCCGGGTTCGGGATTTTACGCCAGTGTCAGCGGCGCCGGGGAACACTGGCAGTCCGGTTCTGCGCTGGGGGTGGACCTGCCGGCCCCGGTCCAGGTCGGGACGGGTGAAAACGAGTTTTTGCCTGCCTCCGAAGCGACCGGCTTTTTTTACACCCTGCGCTATGGCGTAAGCTGGGAACTGCCGCAAAACAGGATGCTGCCGGTGACCGTGACGATCCAGGTCGACCCGCGGGAACTGAAGCCCGAGTTATCGGCCTTCCGCACCGGCCTGTGGCAAAGCCTGGGCCTGACCGGGCTGATACTGGTTCTGGCGCAGGTGCTATTGCTGGCGCTCGGTTTACGGCCGCTCAAGCGCATCACCGAGGATATTTCCGGTATCGAGAGCGGGCAACTGGAGCGCCTGGAAGGTGATTACCCGGTGGAACTGGAACCGCTCAAGCGCAACCTCAATCACCTGCTGGAGACCGAACAGACCAACCAGAGCCGCTACCGCAACGCGCTCGATTCACTCGCGCACAGTCTCAAGACCCCGCTGTCGGTGATCCGGTCGAGCCTGCCCGCGGACCATTCCGTCAAAACGCTCGCGATCGAACACGCGGTTGCGGACATGCAGCACCTGATCGCCACCCGCCTGCAACGGGCCGCTGCATCGGCGCGCAGTTCAAATGCGCCGGCGCTGGATGTGAAAACCCAGGTCGAGCGTTTGGTCCAGTCGTTGAAACGCGTCTATTCTCACCAATTGATAAGCATCGATGTCATGATCGATCCGAAGCTGGCGTTCTATGGCGAACAGCGTGATTTTCTGGAGTTGGCCGGCAATCTGCTCGACAATGCCTGTAAATACGGCGGCGGGCGGGTGCGCCTGACTGCCCGCACCCTGGATGCTGAAGATCCCCGGGCCGGTATACTGCTGCAGGTGGATGACAATGGCCCCGGCATCGCCGAAGACCAGCGTGAACCATTGCTGCAAAGGGGTGTAAGGGGTGACGAGCGGGTCGAGGGCCATGGTCTCGGTCTGGCCATCGTCACGGAAATCGTCAGCGCTTATCATGGCGAAATATCCATCGGCCAGGGGGACCTCGGCGGCGCGTGTGTGGAGATTACGCTGAAAACGCGTTAGGGCCTGGAAGCAGGCCGCGGACAAGGAGATTTGATGTTACAACTGCTGGAAATCATGCAACGTCTGCGCGACCCGGACAGCGGCTGTCCGTGGGATGTGAAGCAGAATTTTTCGACCATCGCCCCGTACACCATCGAGGAGGCTTACGAGGTCGCGGACGCCATCGCCAGGCACGACATGGCCGATCTGAAGGACGAATTGGGCGACCTGCTGTTCCAGGTGGTCTTTCACGCACAGATGGCCAGCGAGCAGGGCAGTTTTAACTTTGACGATGTCCACCAGGCGGTCTGCGACAAGATGCTGCGCCGCCATCCCCACGTGTTTGCCGATGTCGAGGTCAGGGATGCCGCGCATCAGAAACAGGTCTGGGAGGAATACAAGACCGAGGAAAGAAAGCAAAAGGGCGAACACGGGCTGATGGACGGCATCCCCGTTGGCATGGCCGAGTTGCAGCGTGCGGTCAAATTGCAAAAGCGCGCCCGCAAGACCGGTTTCGACTGGCCCTCGGCGGAACCGGTGCTGGAAAAAATCGCAGAGGAAGTGTCTGAACTGCGTGCGGCCATGTCTGCCGGAGACCATGACGCCATGGAGGACGAGCTTGGCGACCTCCTTTTCTCCGCCGTCAACCTGGCGCGGCAGCTGGACATCGACCCCGCCAGCGCGTTGCGCCGCAGCAACGCCAAGTTCGAACAGCGCTTCAGGGTGATGGAAGAAGCCGCCGGCGGTCATGCCGGTCTCGAGTCCATGAACCTCGAGGAGATGGAAACGCTCTGGCAGAAAGCCAAGCGATCACCGGCCGTTGCGGCGGGTGAACGGAGACCCGGAAAGACAGGGGAAAAGCATGAATGATTGGCTGCTTCAACTGGATCTCAACAGCGTCGTGCTGGGTCTGGCGGCGGGCCTGATCATCGCCCTGGTCGCAGCGCTGGTCGCGGCGGCGATCGCCCGGCGCAAAGGTGCTGAGGCGGAGCGCGCGCGCCTGCAACCCGTCAATGATTCACTTGCGGCGGAACTGAAGACGCGCGGCGAGGAACTGGCCGAGGCCCGGCGTTCGCTGGCGGTCGCCGAAACGCGTCTCGAAGAACAGCAACAACACCACCTTGCGCAAAAAGCCTCGCTGGAGGACGCGGAAAAACGCCTGACCGAAGCGTTTGAACGGCTCGCCGGAAAGGTATTCGATCAGCGCTCCAGCCAGTTTACCGAACTGAGTGAAAAACAATTGGCCGGCTTGTTGAAACCACTGGCGAAAGACCTCGAAACGTTTCGCTCGACCGTGGACAAGAACAGCCGCGAGGATATCCGCCAGCACGCGGCGCTGCAGGAGAAACTCAGGCAGATGGAGAGCCTGAACGAGCGGCTTCACAAGGAAGCGCAAAACCTGACCAAGGCGCTGACCTCTGACGTCAAGGCGCAGGGCAACTGGGGTGAGCAGCAACTGGAACGCCTGATGGAACTGGCCGGGCTCGTCAAGGGCGAGCATTATTACACGCAATTTTCGACGACCGGCAACAGCGGCGAACGACTGCAACCCGATTTTGTCCTGAAGCTGCCCGAAAACCGCAGCATCATTCTCGATTCCAAGGTTTCGTTGACCGCCTGGACCCGATACCAGGCGGAGGAGGACGAGAAACGGCGCGAGCTGCTGTTAACCGAACACGTGGGTTCCATCAAGGCGCACATCTCCGGCCTGGGCAAGAAGAACTACCCGGATGTCGAAGAGCTCAACGCACTGGATTTCGTGCTCATGTTCGTGCCGATCGAGGCCGCATTGATCGTCGCCCTGCAACGCGATCCAACCCTGCCGGAGTATGCATTGTCGAACCGCGTGGCGTTGTTGTCGCCGGCCAATTTCCTGGCCACGGTGCGCACCGTCGCGTCCGTCTGGCAGGTACATAAACAGAACACCAATGCCCAGGATATCGCCCGCCGCGCCGGTCTGTTGTACGACAAATTCGTCGGCTTCACCGAGAACCTGAAAAACGTCGGCATGCGTCTGGAGCAGGCGCGCAAATCCTTTGACGACGCCTACGGCCAGCTGACCACCGGTGCCGGCAACCTGGTCGGACAGACCGAGAAACTCAGCAAACTCGGGGCGCGCCACGCCAGGCAACTGGAAGCGGGCCTGGTGGAAAAAGCCATTGCTGATAGCGTGGATGATGACAGTTATCCACGATTGGTCAATGAAGAAGATAAGCAACCAGAGGATGCCTGACCCGTCACCCGTTTCGCAGCAGCCGGATCCTCCATGTCATCGTTTTCTTCCGACAGGCCCGTTTTCCCGGGCGCATCTGACAAGACCGCGATCGTTAACTCAGGCGCGCCAGGTCAAGCGCTTGACTGGCATCGTGCGGTGCGGGCCGCACCGCCGGCTGCAATACCGGGTATTGTATGTCGGCAGGCGAGATTTAAATGAAGAATGTATGGCGCGGTCGCCGTTAACAGCAGTATCATACGCAATTCTGAAAATGACTGTCCAGGCAGGGGGAGATCCAGGTGAAATTTTGTAAACCGATCAATATCTTGGTGCTCGCTTTCCTGCTGGGAAGCGCCAGCGCGGCAATCGCCGAAGAACAGTCAAATACCGATGAACCGGTAAAAACCGATGACCAGGCGACGACCGTGAAGCCAGCTGCAAAATCGGGCACGGTGGTCGCCACTCACGTTGCCAGTAACGCCGATGAACTGGCCAAAAAACTTTCCAATCCGATCTCATCGCTGATCAGCGTTCCAATCCAATACAATTACGCGCGCACGTTCGGTGACGATGGTTACCGCAACCTGGTGAATATTCAACCGGTCATCCCGATGTCCATATCCAAAAAATGGAACCTGATTTCCCGAATCATCATGCCGGTCGTCCAGCAGAAGAATGTTCAGCCGAACAGAAACCAGTTCGGCCTTGGTGACACCACGCCGAGTTTCTTTTTCTCGCCGAAGGCACCGACCTCGTCGGGGCTGATCTGGGGTATTGGACCGGCGGCGCTTGTCCCCACGGGTACAGATGGTATCGGCGCCAATACCTGGGCGCTCGGTCCGAGTATTGTCATGTTAAAACAGCAGGGTCCCTGGACCTACGGTGTGTTGGTAAACCAGCTTTGGAACATAGGTGGAGAGGCCGATATCAGTTCGATGTTCCTGCAACCGTTCCTGGCGAAAGGGCTCGGCAAAGGCAGGACCCTGTCTTTGAACAGCGAAAGTACGTATAACTGGAAGACGCATGACTGGACCGTTCCGGTCAATCTGGCATACAGCAAGGTTACCAAGTGGGGAAAACAGCTGATCAGCAACCAGGTCGGCGGTGGGTTGTATGCCACGAGCCCGAGCGGCGGCCCGGAATGGCAGCTGCGCTACACGCTCACGCTGCTGTTCCCGAAATAGGTAGTGGCTGTAAAAAATACGTATACTACTGCCGGGTCATTGGCGCACCCGGGCATTCAGTACAGGGGATCGACGAGATAACGGCAGGCATTGACTCGTCGCTTGTCCGCCACCTCATAACCACAGACAGGAGAATGAAATGAGCTGTAAGAAAATAGCGGGTTTTGCATCACTGGCGGCAATCGCCGGGATTTTTCTTGCCGTGTCGGTGAGCGGGCCGGTATTCGCCAAGGACAAGCTCCCGGAGGTTGATTCAGACGGCCTGCATCTGGTGAAAGACAGGAAGGTCTACGCGGCCTATATAAAGCCCGGCGCGGATTTAAGCGACTACGACAAGGTCATGCTGGTGGATTGTTATGTAAGCTTCGTCAAGAACTGGCAACGTGATTACAACCTTGACCAGTTCGGACTCGATGGCCGTGTCACGGACAAGGACGCCGAGACGATAAAGCAACGTCTGGCCGATGAGTTCAAGAAGCAACTCACCAAGCGGCTGACCGAGAAAGGTTTTCCGGTCGTCGACACGGCAGGCCCGGGTGTCCTGTTGCTGCGGCCGGCGCTGATCAATGTCGACGTGGCGGCGCCAGATGTCAACACGGTGGGCAGGCAAGCCGTGATCGTCCGTTCCGCAGGCGGGATGACGCTTTACGTGGAGATGTACGATTCGGCGACCAATACGTTGATCGGGCGGGTCATTGATCCCCAGGCAGATGACGGTTTGGCGCAAGTCGCTAACCGGGTGACCAACAAGGCGGCAGCCGACCGCATCATCGGACACTGGGCGGACTTGCTGGCCAAGCACCTGGGTGACGCCACGCACAAGAAAAGCCACGACTGACCAGGTGCCCGGGGTATCGGGTTTTACGCGGCCTGGCGATAGCATGGCTCTGACCATGCTGGCTTTTACCCCGATGATGGCGGCAGCATAATTGAACGCGAAAGTCAGTCAGCTATGGGCTTGAAGGTGCTTGCCATGGGTGTGCATATCGTCCCCGAGCGCTTGCGCGCCAACTTTCACACGGCCGGACGATAATCCCCTTGGTGCTGGAAATAACAGACATTCTGGTCTATGCATTAATCGTACTGGTGCCATTATTGGTGTGGCTCGCAGTACTGATGCGGGCCGTGTTGCGACCCCATCGTGAACCAGCGTCACGGATTGCGTGGGTTGCGGTAATCGCCACGCTGCCGGTCGTGGGGATCCTGATCTACCTGCTGCTGGGTGAAACCAGCATAGGCCGCAGGCGGGTGGCCAGGACACGCGAGGTACTGGCCAGTCTGCCGCCCGCAACGCCATCATCCTTCGACAATGACCCGAGGCACCATCCATCCATTCCGGACCGGTGCATGCCTTTATTCCGGCAGGGCGAGTCGATCAATGGCTTTCGGCCGGTGGGAGGAAACTCGGCGGAACTGATGGCGGATTCCAACAGCGGAATCGATGCGATGGTGGCCGACATGGACGCGGCGAAGGACCACATCCACCTGATTTTTTATATCTGGCTGGAAGACAACAATGGTCTGAAAGTGGTCGAGGCGTTGAAACGCGCGGCGGCACGTGGCGTCGCCTGCCGCGCCATGGCCGACGGGCTGGGATCACGCGCCATGATCCGTTCCGGGCACTGGCGTGACATGCTCGAGGCGGGCGTAAAGGTTGCAGTCGCGCTACCCATCGGGAATCCACTTTTGCGTCCTTTCCACGGCCGGATCGATTTGCGCAATCACCGCAAGATCGTGGTCATCGATGACTGGATCACCTATTGCGGCAGCCAGAACTGCGCCGACCCGGAGTTCCGGGTCAAGGCAAAGTTTGCGCCGTGGGTGGATGCCCTGATCCGTTTTGAGGGCCCGATTGCACGCCAGAACCAGCACATTTTTATCGGTGACTGGATGACGTACTTCAAGGAGGATATCCGTTCGCTGCTGGAAGCGCCGATTGCAGCAGGTGGCGAGGGTTTCCCGGCCCAGGTCATTGCCACGGGTCCAACGGTGCGTAATTCGGCAATGCCCGAGACCTTTGAAACCCTGATGCACTCCGCCAGAAAAAAGCTCGTTGTTACAACACCTTATTATGTTCCAGACGAGTCAATGCAGGGGGCGCTGTGCGCCGCCGCGCATCGTGGCGTTGATACGACCATCGTTTTTCCGGCCCGCAACGACTCCTGGCAGGTCGCGGCCGCGAGTCGCAGTTACTATCCTGAGCTGGTCAAAGCCGGGGTCAAAATTCACGAATACGTGGGCGGCCTGTTGCACACCAAGTCGATGACCGTTGATGACGACATCACGCTGATCGGGTCGGCCAACATGGACCGGCGCAGCTTTGACCTGAACTACGAGAACAACATCCTGTTCTGCGATGAGGAACTGACCGCAGCCGTGCGCGCAAGGCAACAGCAGTACCTGGCCTCGTCAAACCCGGTCATGCTCGATGACATTCAGGGCTGGAGTATTCTGCGCCGATTCTGGAATAACCTGCTGGGTATGCTGGGTCCCGTGCTCTGAGTAAAGGGCCCGCACGGCGTTTACGCGCGTATGGGCAATTCGGCCGCGAAGACGCGGCCTGCGCAACTTGTTACGCGGCCCCGGCCATACTGTTAAAATTGGGTTCTGAATTTTATCGGTTTGGTTAGCAGGCCGCATTCGGGGAGTTTTGTTTCTTATGTGCCGTTTTATCGCATACCTGGGCAAACCCATCATGGCGGACGAGTTGATTTTGCAGCCCGTCAATTCGCTGATACACCAGAGTTACAGCGCCGGTGAAATGACCGAAATACTCAATGGCGACGGTTTTGGTGTTGGCTGGTATGTCCATCCAATCAGTTCGCTGCCAGGACTTTTCCGTGCAATCACCCCGGCCTGGAGCAATACCAACCTGTTGTACAACGCGCCGCTGATCCGCACCAATTGCCTGTTTGCCCATATCAGGTCGGCGTCGGAAGGCGGCATTTCCGAGGTCAATACGCACCCGTTCAGGTATGAGCGTTTCCTGATGATGCACAACGGCGGCATCCCGGAATTTCATCGTGTCCGGCGCAAGATACTGGCCCTGCTGGACGACGAGGTCTTCAACTGGATCAAGGGCCAGACGGATTCTGAACACGTATTCGCACTGTTGATGCAGCACGTCAAGGAAATGACCGTGACGGGGGTCCGCTTGACCGAAGACCAGATCAAGCAGTGTTTCCAGAAGACATTCGACGTCATCCAGCAACTCAAGACAGAGGCCGGAATCGCCGACGTGGTATCCACGTTCAACCTGATGGTGACCAGCGGACACAGGGTGTTCGGCACGCGTTACAGCTCACATCCGGAGATCGAAACACGGACGCTGTATTACTCGACCGGTGGCGGATTTCAATGCAAGGAAGGTATCTGCAAAATGCTCGACGCCGATTCCGGCGTGCAGGCCGTGCTGATCGCCTCGGAGAGGCTGAACGACTGCCCGGAAGAATGGATACCCGTTCCGGAAAATCATTTCATTGCCGTCGACAGGAACCTGAACCTGCTGCTGAGCCCGATGCATTGCTGAACAAAGCGCTTGCCCGGCAAGTGACGCAAGCCACGGAAAGCTATCCGCAGCCAAACGCTCCTATCGCTGGCAAACGACGATAAAATGACCTTCGGAACTGGCGTTTGAATTGGCCTGGTAGAGTGTTCCCGATCCCGTTGCCCCCTTCGGGTTTTTTTTGAAATTCTCCAGGCGCCCGGTGCTGAAGGTGACGCCGTTATCAACGATGGTCAATATGAATTTTTCACCGTTTTGCATGCCGGATATGATCACGCCATCACCATTGGAATCGGCGGAATCGGTCCGGTCGGACAGAAACCTGAAATAGTCCTGATCCAGGTCGGAACAATTGATATTCACCAGGTAGGCGTGGTCACCGAGCACGCCATCGAAATAACCCCCGGAAGGGGACGCGCTGGCGCCTGCTTGAGCCTGGTTCTCTTCGGCGGGAACATCCGCGAACCACATCAGTCCGAGTGCAAATACCATTATCATCGCTAACTTCATCATCGTGGTCACTTTTGGGTTCATGTTGTTGCATGCATTATGCCGTTGCAATGACCAGGCCGCCTGCTCCACCCGGTTATAAAAAGTATAGGTTACGCTCCCGCGGACGTCACCCGCCCGGCAGTTGGAGTATCCGGGCTAGCGGGTTTGACCCAGGGTGACGCGTTCATGGCCCTGCAGGTCACGCAGGGTCTCAATCTGGATAAAGCCGGCGTCTTCCATGACTTTACGCGTATCGGCGGCCTGCTGCCAGCCGTGTTCGAACAGCAACCAGCCGCCCCCGTCAAGGATCGATCCGATACACCGGCTGATGCTGCGAATGGCGCTCATGCCATCGCTTCCCGGGGTCAGCGCGGCGCGCGGTTCGAAGCGCAGATCCCCCTGTTCGAGGTGGGGGTCATCCGCGTCGATATACGGCGGGTTGCTGACGATGACCTGGAATTTCCCCGTGAGCGGTTCGTGCCATGATCCGCAATGCAGGTGGATGTGACCCAGCCCAAGGCGGCCGGCATTTTCGCCTGCGATGTCGATACTCGCGGGGCTGATGTCGGTGGCGTGGATCTCGCACCTCGGCCGCTCCGAGGCGATGGCCAGGGCGATGGCGCCGCTGCCGGTGCCGAGGTCGGCGATCCGCCAGCCGGCTTGCGCCGGGATTTTCGCAAGCGCCGCTTCCACCAGGCACTCCGTGTCCGGCCGCGGGATGAGCACCGCCGGGGTGACCCTCAACGGCAATGACCAGAATTCGGCCGTTTCGGTCAGGTAGGCGACGGGCTGCCCGGCGGCGCGTTGCCTGACGAGTTTCTTGAAAGCTTCCGAACGGTTGTAAGGCAATTCAAGTTCGGGATTTGCGTAGAGGAAGGAACGCTTGGATTCAAGCACGTGGGCCATCAGAATCTCAGCGTCGAATCGTGCCGATGGGCTGCCGGCGAGCTTCTCGCGGGCCAATGCCAGCAGGTGTTTGATTCTCTGCGCCACTACGCGTTCGGCTCGCCGGGCACCGGTCTAAATTTCCTCGGAGCGTTGACCGGCGCCCGTTCCCGCATCGCCGACCGCTTCGGAACGGCGCAGTTTTTCCGGCAGCACGTGCGACCAGGCTTCCTTCCACCATTGTTTGAAATCATCGAGTATCAGGTACAGGGTCGGGATCAGGAACAGGGTAATGACCGTGGCGAACAGGATGCCGAAAGCCAGCGAGGCCGCCATCGGAATGACCAGCTGGGCCTGCAGGCTTTTCTCGAAGATCGCGATCGGCACCAGGCCCAGAAAGGTGGTCAGTGACGTCAGCAGGATGGCGCGAAAGCGTGTCTTCGCGGCGTCTTTCACCGCCTGCGCCAGCGACACGCCGGTTTCACGTTCGCGGTTGACGAAATCGACGAGGATCAGGCTGTCGTTCACGACCACACCCGACAGCGCGATGATGCCGAAATAGCTCGTCATGCTCACCGGGATGCCGAGGATCAGGTGGCCGAGCAGCGCGCCGATGGTGCCGAACGGGATGACCGACATGATGATCAGCGGTTGTGCATAGGATTTCAGCGGTATCGCCATCAGCGCGTAGATCAGGAACACCGCGAACAGTCCCCCGCGCACCAGGTCGTGCTGGATTTCGACCTGCTGCTGGCTGGCGCCGGAGAGCTTGGAGCGGACACCCGGGAAATGCGCCAGCACCTGTGGCAGTTCCGTGTTCATGATGTCATCCTGTATCTTCTTGGGTTCGTATCTCTCCTTGTCGACCTCGGCCGACACGCGGATGGCGCGTTCGCGGTCGAAGCGTCGGATGAACGTCGGGG
>Ga0210074_1000527_pt1 | contig 13353 bp, 10 predicted proteins | sample China_Galinas_Co_FD_184860 | JGI IMG/M metagenome (GOLD analysis project Ga0210074, IMG submission 184860) | Wetland microbial communities from San Francisco Bay, California, USA, that impact long-term carbon sequestration -... | ecosystem: Environmental > Aquatic > Marine > Wetlands ... | reverse complement strand
CGCCTCGTGCGTTGGTGTCTCAGCGCGCTTCTCGGTCATGCGCTTAAAGCGATACACTTTGTATGCGCTTATGATAAAGCCGAGCGGTGCGCTGACCGCCAGAATATACAATGCGTAAACGATGACAAGAAAAGTCAGTTCGGGCCATTTTGCGGTTTCGTTATGCGGTATGGACATGATGTCGTCCTCCCTGGTTGCATTGGTGTGTGCTTCCATATCTGCCGATCGCCATTCCTCTATCGTGCGGAAGGTGAGCCTCCTCACCCACGTCATCGCGACCGTGGGTGAGGAATACAACCTCACCCGCTACGCGGCCGCTTTCCGCTTGGGCGTATGATGCGATCCCGCCAGACTGTGATCGTAGTCATAACCTTCATCCGGTTTTGGCTCATGACCCAATGCCGAATCCAGCTCGTAGGGTAGGGTTCCGCATTGATTGCGTCCGCCTTCCACGCTGCAGGTTCTTGCGCCAAAGAGCTGATATACCGGATCCCATCCCATGAGGGTGGTCATTAGCGGGTAGACAGCCAACAAGATGGCTATAGCCGATATCACATCATGCCCGGTCAGTAAGGCGTTCAACACGCCAAATGTCATTAGGGCGCCACCGCCAAAGAACCTCACCATGCGATCGACCAGACCGATGTTTTCCGTGGGAGCTATTTTTCCTCTGATCCTGCTCATGTCAGTCACCTCCTGTTACATGGTCACTTCCCAGATAATTTATTTGTTTGGATCAGTAGACTCCTGGCTCAAACCAGTTTCAGTAACTTTGTTACACAAATAAATATGGAAGTCTGGATGTATACAAATGTATACACCCTGCGAGCGGATAGCGCTGATATCTGTAAGAGGGCGGGGGTCGGGCCGGGTTGATATTAGGTTTCTTGGGTCAGGTCGCGCAGACGCTGCCAATCAACGATTTCGATGTGGCCGCGCCGCAAGCTTACACAATTCTGACGTTCAAATCCTTTGAGGAGACGGCTTATGACCTCACGGGCCGTACCCAGCTCTTCGGCGAGGGCCTGATGGGTGACTACTATGGGATGGGCGGAGTCGGCCAATTGCAGCAGCCGCCGTGCGAGTCGAGAGTCCATGCGCCCAAAGGAAACGTCTTCCAGCAGGCCGATCAAATCGTTCATGCCTTTGTCTATGGAAGAAAAAACGAAGTTTCGAAAATCGGGGATCTCAGCCAGTGCTTGTTGAAAGTCAGCCTTGGGAATCAAGATGGCATGGACTTCCGTCTCGGCAACGGCTTCCGCAGGGTAATTTTTTCCGCCTAACAAGCAGGTGGTGGTCAATTCGCAGGCGCGGCCCGCAACCAGATGATAAAGCGTAATAACCTGTCCTTTTTCGGACAGTTTCTGGACTCGCACCGAGCCCGACAAGATTAATAAATAATTTTCGCAGGCCTGTCCATGCTGATACAAGGACATGCCGGGCTGTACGGTGATCAGCCTCATGGCATCGACAAGTTTGCTTCCTCCCAGATGATAAAATTCGAGCAATCCAGGATATTTTTCAAACAAATCGCGTCCTTTCATCGGTGTTATCCGTTCTAACCACGATTGCCTTGAGGTTACGCTTTTTGAGCACGATAACATCCACTTCACTCAAGCGTATCATAATAATAGCGAATAGATTCCGAAATCATAGGGATTCGCAGCTGGGATCTCGTGCAAGAGGAAATACATGCGTTTGTGGTCAATACATCCGGCTTATTTAGATGCGAAGGGCTTGGTGGCCTTATGGCGGGAGGGGCTTCTGGCGCAAAGCGTTTTGCTGGGTAACACCAAAGGCTATAAGCATCATCCCCAGTTGATTCGTTTCAGAGCCACGGTCAATCCCGTCGGCGCGATTGCCAGTTATCTAAGAATTGTGGTCGATGAGGCGGACAACAGAGCGTATCGCTTCGACAGAAGCAGGATTGTGAATAAAAGATACGGTGGGCGGATCTCCGTCGCTGCGGGACAAATTACGTATGAATTCTCTCATCTGCTAGGCAAACTGAAAACAAGAGCCCCTGAATTGTATGCTCAATTAATCAAGGTTAAAAGGATAGAGGTCCATCCCTTGTTTAGTGAGGTCGGCGGCGGCATGGAAGATTGGGAAATCTCCTGATTGCTCAAGCATGCTATGCTCGCCTAGCTCGTCGAATAGGCGAGCATCCTGCCTTGGCTCAATAGCAATCCGCATAGGCCTCTGCGGAAGGAGCCTCCCTTTGGTTCGCGGGTTATTGCTTATATGAAGAATGTATTATTCCCATCCGGGGGATGAGAGTCTTCAGATACATTGCGCAACAGATCCTCGAACTGGGCGAGGGGGAGAGGTTTACCGAACAGATATCCTTGGAAGGCATGGCAGTCGTGCCGTTCAAGGAACGCGTGTTGGGTTTCGGTCTCGACGCCCTCCGCGATCACGCTTAGGCCCAACGCCTCCGTCATGGCGATAATGGTCTGAACAATCGCATCGTCGTTAGGGTCGAATGTAATGTCGCGGACGAAAGATTGATCGATCTTGATCTGGTCGAGGGGTAATCTTTTAAGATATTGCAGGGAAGAATAACCGGTTCCGAAATCGTCCATCGAGAAACTGACGCCGAGTCTTTTAAGTTCCCGCATCTTGCTGATGGTGTCTTCGACGTTTTCCAAAACCGTGCTTTCGGTAAGCTCCAATTTGAGATGGGAAGCCTGTGCGCCGCTTTCCAACAATATACGCTTTACCTGGGCGACGAAGTCGTTTTGTCGAAACTGCTTGGCGCTGACATTTACCGCCAGAGTCAGGTCGCGGGTCAGCGCATTATGCTGCCATGCCTTGAGCTGCCTGCAGGCGGTATGTAAAACCCACAGTCCTATCGGGATGATGAGACCTGTTTCTTCGGTGATGATGATGAATTCGGCGGGAGATACCAATCCTCGTTTGGGATGCTCCCAGCGCAATAATACTTCCGCGCCCAGCGGCCGGCGCTGCTTGTCTACTTGAATTTGGTAGTGCAGGCAGAATTGTTGTTTGGCGAGGGCTTGACGCAATTCGTCTTCAAGATCGGCGCGTGCTTCAATGGCGGTCTGCATGGCCGGGTCGTAGAAGCGCATGACATTACGTCCGGAGGTCTTGGCCTGATACATGGCGATATCCGCGTGCTTTAGCAGGTCTTCGACGCTTTCCTGGTGGCCGCGGAACAAGTTAACGCCGAAGCTGGCGGTGGAGATGTAGTCGTAATTGTTGAGGTCATAGGGTTTGCTCAGCTCGTCACGGATCTTTTCCACGATCATTTCCGTCTGAGCGGCCGCTTCCTGGGCCTGGGTGCTCAACTCCTCCAGCACTACTACAAACTCGTCGCCGCCCAAGCGGGCGACGCTGTCAATCTCGCGCACACATGTCAGAAGACGGCGTGCCGCTTCGATCAGCAGGCGATCACCCATTACATGCCCCTGTGTATCATTGATCGTCTTGAAGTGATCCAGGTCCAGGAATATCAATGCGCCATGCCAGCCGTGACGAGCACTGGCTGCAATAGTCCGTTGCAAACGCTCCAGCAGCAGACGGCGATTCGGTAGTTGCGTCAGATGATCGTAGAAGGCCAGCTGATGGATTTCCTGTTCAGTTTTTTTGATGGCGCTAATATCGCGTGCGACGGATACGTAGTTACTGACCTGCTGGTGGTCGTCGTAGACCGCGGTGATGGTCACCGCCGTTGGGTAGTCCTCGCCGTTTTTGCGGCATGCCCAAATCTCACCCGACCATTTCCCTGAATTAAGCAATGCCGACTGTATGGTTTGAAAGAAATCTGCATCGTGTCGCTCTGATTTGATTATGCGAGGATTCTTTCCGATCAGTTCGTCCGCATCGTAGCCGCTCATGTCCTGGAAGGCCTGATTAGCGCGTAATATGTTTGCGTCACGATCGGTGATCAGGATGGCATCCTGACTGTCAAAAGTAGTGGCGGCGATGCGAAGTTCCTCTTCCATCTGCTTGCGTTTGCTGATATCCCGGGCGTAGCCGCAGTTATATTCCTCATCTTCAAAGCGCATGTAATTGATGGAGACCTCTACAGGATAAATCCTGCCGTCCTTGGTGCGGTGTCGCGATTCGAAAGTAAAGGATCCATGTTTTTTGAGGGCGTCCCAGTGATCCGGCCAGGCCTCAGTCGGGAAATCCGGATCGAAGTCGGGAACACGCATGCGCAGCATCTCCTCATGTGTATAACCAAGGGAGCTGCAGGCGGCGATGTTTGCGTAGAGTACCTTAGCCTCAGAGTTGATCCAGGTGACTTTATCGCCCATGTGGTCGATGGAGAATTTCATCATCTGCAACGCGCGTTGATCGCGCTTGCGTTGGGAGATATCGCTGATCACGCCGATGGTGCGCCCAGTGCGGCGCTCGAGTCCCTCACCCTCGAACATCGTTTGTGAGCGGGCATTCAGCCAACGGATCTCATCACTCCGCCCTATGATGCGAAACTCGATGTCAATAGAGCCGTCGCCTTCGGGGCTGTGGGCATGGTTGATGGCTTCCGCAACTCTATCGCGATCCTCCGTATGTACTCTTTCCATAAATCTCTCTATGGTCACCATCTCGTCCGGGCCAATGCCAAACATGTCGCGTAGTTCCGCGGACCAGTAGAGTGTGTCGGAGATATGATCGTGGTCATATATGCCGATGTGGGCCGATTGGACCGCCAGCTGTAAACGTTGTTCGCTGAGATTGAGCGCCTCCTCCGCCTGTTTGCGTGCGGTAATGTCTTGGCCGATGGATACCAGGGACGTAATATTGCCCCGCGTATCGCGCATGGCTTGGCCGTGCCATTCGATCTCGCGTTCTTCACCGCTGGCGGTAATGATAGGGTTGACGTGATTGCGGATCGGTAAGTCATGTATGGCGGAGCGAAACAATGCCCGGATGCGTTCTTGGTCACGGGGCGGTAAAAAGGTAGAGAACCAATTATTTCCCTTGATTTCGTCGAGTCGGTAGCCGGTAAGGTGTTCAAAGTATGGATTGACGTATTGAATATTACCCTGGGCATCGAGCAATAAGATGATGATCGGAGCGCCGTCGGCCATGAGTCTGAAGATGGCGGGATCGAGCATGGGAGATGGTGTCTGCTTGCTCTCTTCGTTATCGTGTGGCGGGAGAGTAGAACGCCTGGTTGTGGACATCGATTGCTCCGTTTATTGTTCTTTATCTCGTTTTCCGCCGGCTCATGATGGTTTTGTGGATTGCTGCGATCTTCATGGCAGCATTCGACAAACTTGTCATGTCCATTCCAATCGCTACGGGGAACTGCCCATCATCCTTATGGTAAAGAGCACAGGCCTGCCGATGAACGGGCCTGAGACGATCTACTGTGTTGTGTGCGTTTTGTTTATACATTCATTCTAAGCGGCGCGAGGGTTCTGGTTCCCAATCTGGATTGTTCTAAAGGAGCGTTGTCGCTAGTCCCTTGATGCGCCGACAATTGCTTATCCCAGCTTATCGGCAGTAAGGGGGTGATTGCTTACTTTTGCTTTAGAATTGATCTAATCAAGTGATTCGGCAGGGCGGAAGGCGTCAGGGTGTGGCCGGCGGGCTGGCGCGCGAATACGGCGCTTATATTTATGCGCAGGAACGATAGCAATAATATCAGCCAGTTATGACGACGGCAGAAAATCGATCGGCCAAGTGAAGACCGTGGTTTCTACATCCTTGGCGCCGAAATTGAGGAGGCGGATACGCGCCGACAATTTTTTGATCAGGTCGGGGTCGTCCAATTCGGCGGAGACCACCTTACACTTGGTGACTTCGCCGGATGGCGCGATGGTAATCTCCAGCACCACCTTACCTTGCAGGGCGGGATTGGCGCGCAGGGCGCGGTGATAAAGGGTATAAAGGGCGCCCTTGCTGCGGTCGAGAGTCAGCTGGATCTGCTCGACGCTGCGTCCCCGCGTCTTGCCGTTGGGTGCGGCGCCTGATTTATTCTCGGCATCCAGGGTTCGGCTTTCGACGGCGGTGGTTTGTCTGCCGGCCAATTGGGTTTGTTCCACATCGCGGCTGAGTTTTGACGTGCTGATGCCGCCGCTGCCTTTGGTGCCTTCGGCAGCAATGATGGAGCGGTGCGTCACGGCACTGGTGGCTTGCTTGTCCGCCTTGATGAGCGGCTTATTCTGCACCAGGTTGCCGAGGTCGTTCTGTTGCAAGTCGGCAAGCTCGCTGCGCAGGGCGAGCAAGCCGCTGTGCGCGGCCTTGTTGCGCGCGGCCTGCACATCGGGTTTTGCCGGTTCCTTCTTGGCTTCCGGTTTGGGCGGCTTGGGCTCCTCGGGTTTCTTCTCGGGTTCGGGTTTGGGCTCGGGTTTTTTTTCCTCCACCTTCGGTGGCGGAGGGGGGGGCGGCGGTTTGGGTTTTTCCTGGATCACCAGCTTGGCCAGGCGCGGCGGCACCGTCTCCGCTTCATAGCGATCGGCCGGCGGTACTTTTATAAATACGACCAGGGCGGCTAAAAGCACATAGGCCACCAACATCGTGGTGGTAATGGCGCGAAAGCGCCGTTCTTCGGTAGGCGAAGCACTCCAAGGCAATTCGGGAGAATGGTAAAACGCAGTGGTCAAGGCTCTATCCTTTCGCCGCTTTATGAATCACCGCCAACGAGATATTGGTGTAACCGGCCTTGGTACAGGTCACCATGATTTTTTTCATCAATTCATAGGGGATTTGCTTGTCGCCCATAATGGTAATGTCGCGGCCATTTTCCTGAATCGCTTTGCGGCTGCGCTTGGCTTGATGGCTGAGTTCGTCGAGCAGGCCGGGGATGAGGTCGCCGTCCGCGGCCAGGGCTTCTGGCACCGATGCCACCTTGCGCCCCTGCGCGATAATGTCTTCGTTGTTCACAGCGATGACCAGGGATTCCTTGGGCGCCTTCTGAGCAATGGATTCGGGCAGCCTTACCGCCTTGGTGCTGGGAAGGTTCTGCACATTGCCAGAATTCACCAGCAGGAACAGCACCAGCACGGTAAGCATGTCGATCATGGACACGATGTTGATGACGGCATGACCCTTATTGCGGCGATGATGACGCTCCATGCGCTTTGCTTTGCGTGACATCTTCATGGTGCCAACCTCACCGAGGTGGCACCCGGCGCGTCGCCTATGGACAGATCGGGAAAGAGTTCCGCATAAGAAATCTTGTCGGGAGTCACGATCACGAAGTTGCGGGTCGCATCCATGGTCTTGATCAGGACGTCGTAAGGAATTTCCGCCTCGGAGAGGATCGTGGCGTCGGTTTTGTCCGGGAAGCGTGCCTTGATTTGCTTGAGCAGATGGTTGAGCGCCTTGAAATCATAGTCGCCGTCCCTGTTGGCGATACGGCTGATCAAGCCGGCGTTGCGGTCGCCGACCTCCAGGTCGTTTTTACGAATGATGACCTCTAAGGCCAAGGCCTCGCTGGGATTAGGCGCGTTCTCGATCGAAGAGGGAATCTTCAGGCTGAGGGCGCTAAACTGAAAATAAGTGACCGAGCTGAGAAAAAACGCGACCAGCACCACCATCAGATTGATAAACGCGGTGACATCCAGGTCGGCGATGGGGGAGGCCCGGCGACGGGAACGGCCTATCATGCGGTGCTTCCATCCTTAGGGGCTTGTTCCTGGAGCATGTTGAGAAATTTCACCGAGACCATTTCCAGGCTGTCCACCAGCTCGGTGGTTTTGCTCTGCAAAAAAGAATAGATCAACATCAGAGGAATCGCGGCGCCGAGACCGAAGGCGGTACAGTTCATGGCCACCGAGATACTGGCGGACAACAGCTCCGCCTTTTGCGCCGGGTCGGCATTGGCCACGGCGGCGAAGGCCTCGATCAGGCCGGTTACGGTACCGAGCAGCCCCAGCAAGGTGGAGATGTTGGCAAAGGTCGCCAGATAGTGGGTGCGTTTCTCGAGGCGAGGCACAATTTCCATCAGACCTTCTTCCATTGCGGTTTCAATGGCATCGCGCTGGCGTGATGATTTGAGGCGCGACAGTCCGTAGGCGAGGATTTTGCCTACCGCCGCGCTGGAGTCGGCCGCCGTGGTCATCGCTTCGCCGAACTTGCCCTTCTCGATGAGCGGCAACATCTGTTTCCAGGTCTTGATATTCGAACTTCTGGTGCTGCTCAAATACAGGAAGCGCTCAATGGATATGGCGAGTCCCAGGGCCAGCACCAGAAGAATGGGATACATGAAAAACCCACCCTCCTGCATAAAAGCCACAATGGAATTAACGATGTGCATTTGACCCTCCTTGTTCGGTCTGTAATTGGTGTAGCTGGCGGATTGCGCGGTAAATTATGTCTATTGAATTAGATGCCTGCCGGAAAGATACAAAGATTAACGACTTGTCCTAAAAAAATCTTGATCAAAGTCCCAATTTCTGGCGCTAAGGTGGACTGCCATCACGCTTGTTTTGGCGAAGTTGCTTTAAATATTCAAGCTGTCTCTGATAAACGTCATGATCCAAGGGTGTCGCGCGGCGGTTTGCGGCGGGTGACAGCTTCCACTCGGGGATTGCGCTTGGGGCGTCACGCCACGGTACCACAAAGGTGACCTTGGGTAATTCGCCGGTTCCCAGGATGGTGGTTTTATCCAATTTCAAACGTTCGTCGGCGCCGGCGGAATGGCAGCATATCGCCATGCCCAGTAGCGGAATCAAATAGATGCGTTTCATGGTTTGGGGTCCTCGCCTCCCGTGCTCTTCATGCGTTGCCGCAGGTCCGCCAGCCAGCCCACCAGCCGCTTATCGGGATCACCGCTGAGGCGTTGATACTGCTGATAATGATCGAGCGCCTTGGGTAGATTGTCGAGGTAGATATCGTAGAGAATCGCCAAATTTAGATGGGCGTAACCATAATCCGGGTTGGCGGCCAGCGCCTGTTCATAGGCCGCCTCGGCTTCGCTGAACTTGCCCTGCGAGCGGTAGATCATTCCCAGATAATTGGCGGCGACATAATCCTTGGCGTCGAGTTGCAATGCCTGTTTGAAGGCGGCTTCGGCCGCTTCCAGCTTGCCTTGGCGATGGTAGAGAATACCGAGATTGGTGTGCGGACTGGCGAGTTTCGGCTCGAGCTCGGCTATATTGGAAAACAGCGCGCTTGCTTCCTGATCTTGCCCCGCCTTCATGAAGGCGATGGCCTGCTCGAACTGCGTCTTTACTATCTTGCCGAAGTCTTCCGGGGCCGGCGCCTGTTGCGCCGCCGGTGGTGGAGGTTCGGATGTTACGGGCGGCGGTACGGGCATGGGGGCGCTGCAGCCCGCTACGAGTACGGCAAGCAAGGTGCAGTTGACGGCGCACCGGGGATCAATAAATCGCATCGACATATGCGTCTCCCTTTTCCGTCTTGGCATAACGACCCGGCAATAATTTACTCAAAGCGGCAAAGCTTTGTTTTACCCAATCGTCATAAATATGTTCAACGCTACGGTGGGCGTTGGCCTCATGCAAGGCGATGGCCTTCTCTTCGAAGGGATAGGCCTGTTCCTCCAGGAGTACATTGTATTGCTCCAACTCCAGGGCGCTGAGGCCTTTGGGTCGTTCGGAGTTGATGAGCGCCTTGCCGAGATTGCTGTAGATCTGTGCGGTGCGATAAGTGGCTGCGGTGGTGACATCGGCGATGCCGTAATCGCTGGCGATGCGATAGGCGGCGAGCGCCTCTTCCATGACCCGCTTCTTATGCTTGAGGCTCTTCTTTAAGGGGTGCGTGAGTTTGATGCCGATATATTTTTGATAGTGCGCATCGGCCAGAATCAGAGCTGCGTGTCCCGCCAAGAAGCGGGTGCGTTCGCTGCGCTCGGCGCCGCTCTGCTTATCCGTATCTATGATCTGCTGGAGCCAGTAGTGCTGTTGCTTGGTGTCCTTTGCTTGCGCATAAAGATCGGCGAGGTGCTGCTGGGCCTCGATGGCGTCGGCAACCGGTTTGGGGAAGCGCTGAATATATTCCCGATACAAACGCTGTGCCTCCTGGCGCTGGCCGGCGCGCAGATAAAGTCCCGCGGCTTGCCATATGGCATCGCGCTGCAGGGCTTCCCCCTCACCCTGCTTCTTGGCGACGGTCTCCAGTTCGCCGGCGGCCTTGCGCCATTCGCCGGTCTTTTGATAGGCCACCGCCAATTTGGGGGCGATATCCTTTTGCAGAGAGTTACCGGGATAGTCGGCGCGGAACGCCTCCAATAACGTAATCGCCTTTTGCCAATCCTCCAGCTTGATTAAGGCCGCGGCGGCATCGTATTGCGCGGTGGCGACGATGCTCGTTTTCGGCAGCAGGTCTTTAATGCGCAGGAAGTTCTGTACCGCAGTCTTTAGGTCGCCGGCGCTACGCGCCGCTTCGCCCTGTTTATAGATCGCGGCAGCCAGGTTTTCTTCGATATCCGGGCGCTTGTTATCAGTCTCGGGCGTGAGCGCCAATACCTGTTGATAGCTGTGTTCGGCGTCGCTGAAAAGCTGTCGATCGAATTGACCGTGGGCCAGGATGGTCCAGGCATCGCGGCGCAGCGCGGCAGCGGCCGGCGGCTTGATGTCGAGTAGACGCTGCGCGGCCTGCTCCGCCTTGGCTTGCTCGTGCAGGGCGAACCATTGCTGGGCGCTTTTGATCAGGGCCGCCGGGGTGCGGGGATCGGCAGGGTAGGCAGTGGTAAAGCGCTGCAATGCCAGCAATGCTTGTTGATCGGCGGCTTGTCGTTCGGCCCCGCTGAGTCCGGCGGCGAGCTTTTCGTGGGCCAGGACATTGGCATAAGCGGCCTCCGCGCCGTTACGGTCATCTTTATATTCGTAAGCCACCTTTGCATATTCCTGAGAGGCTTCAGCGTAGCGGTGATCCTCATAGAGAAGCTCCGCGAACAGGAAATGCATTTGCGACGCGAGCGGATCCGCAGGGAAGGATTGCAGGAAGAGGCGATACCAGTTTTCCGCTTGCTGGTAATCCGCGGCATTCTTGGTGTGTTGCGCCTTGGCGTGGGCGTATTTGGTCATCTCCTCCAAATAATCGTGAACCTTGGCCAGCGTGGCGGCGCGAGCGGCGTTGGGATTTTTTTGCCAATAATCGGCGGAGGGTTGATAACGCTCGATAAAGTCGGCTTTGGCTTTTTGCTCCAGATCGATGAAGCCGCCTTTTGCATAGGCGTTCAGCGCCAGCGAGTCGAATATGGGCGCCTGTGGATCGTTGGGATGCAGCGCAACGAAGCTGCGATAGACATTCACCGCATCGGCGATACGCTGCTGCTCAAGATACAGTTGCGCCAGGGTTTCGTAGAGGCGGTATTCGTAAGGCCGTGCGCCATGGCGGGCGAAGTAATCCTTGAGGGTATCTACGCCCTTGACCTGGGCCGCGCTGAGGATGGCTCCCCGTAGGATATCTTTGACCATTTCCTCTTCGCTGCTCGCCGGTGGAGGTGCGGTGGCATCCTTGGCGGCCGCAAGCTTCGACCACTTGCGCTCCAGCAAGGGGATAAAGGTGTCAACGGCAATTTGATATTGTCCTTGTTTGAAACGCGACCAGCCGAGCTTGTACAGCGAATTGTCATAAAGCGGTGAAGCCGGGCCCCGGGTGACAACGGCGTTGTATGCCTCTGCGGCTTGGCCTGGCAGGCCCACGGAAAACAGTAATTCGCCGCGACGGAACTGCGTCTCGTCGAAGTAGATGGTATGAGGATAATTTTTGACGAGGCGATCCAGGGTATCCAGCATGGTGGTGCTGTCGCCGCGATGATCGTAGGCCTTGGCCAGGTTGTACAGGACGCGGTCATTGTCGGGATAATTCGGGTAACGCTTGAGCAGTTGTTCGAGCAGGCTCGTGGCTTCCGCGTATAAGATATCGCTGCGATCATTTTTTCCCGTCGGCGCGCTGTCCAGGTTGTCCGCCTGCTGCATCTTCAAGTAGGCCTCGCGAAACATCACATCGCGGCGGGAGGGCGATTCACCGCCATGGTCCAGGAAGAACTGGTAGGCGGCAATGGTGGCCGAATAGTCTTTGTCTGCGGAGGGAGAAGCGCTCGCCAGCTGGTCAGTGGTCAGGGCATAGCCCAGGCGTGCCTCCACCAAATAGCCGTTGAGGTTGTCTTCGCCGTGCTGCATACCCTGTGCGAGCAGCTTCTCCAGATATTTACCTTGTTGTGCCGCCAAGGTTTCGGTTGAGTTCAGTAATGCGCTCTGTCTGGCGCGCAGCGCTTTGTAGTTATTCTCTTGAGCCGTGAACGAGCTGATGACTTGTTCCGGAGTGCTGCTCAACCGCGCGTAATTGCCGGCATACTTATCCAGGATACTTTCCAGATCCCCCAATTGCTGCTTCACTTCCTGGAGTCGTGTCGGATATTGTTCGGTCAAATCCCAGATCATCATGCCGCGCAGTAATTTATATTTTGCGTGGAGGGCGTCGTTGTCCACGATGTAGTCCTTGAGCCTTCCCAGCAGTGTTTCGGCGTTGCTCAAATATTTTAGCAACTGCATTTGTTTGACGGTTGCGAATGCCATTACGTTATGGTGTACCTCGGCTTTCACCAGGTCGGACTGGATTGTTTTGAGTTTGGCCAATAAGGCATTGGGATCCAGTCGATTGCCGCTATCTTGCTGCGCTTGTCGCCGACCCCCATTCATCGTCCGCTGGTTGGCCAGGAGGTCGAGCGAGGCATCCATGTCGGATCCCGCGGTTGCCAGGATATCCCGGGTCATAAGCAGGTCGCGGTAGTTCTTTAATCCTTCCACGAAGCGATGGCTGCTGACTATGGGCAGCAGATAGGAAGTGACCGGTGAGGCGGGCAGGGTTTGCGGCTGCCATCCGCTGTCGTACTCCTTGTTGCCGGGATTCTCCGCGAGGAGGGCCTTGAGGTAGCTGCCGTCGGTCAGCGATGCACGCGCGGCCTGGATGCGCGCCAGTTCTTGCTCATAGCCGCCCACGGCCTGCTGATAGTAATTCATGGCCTGAGCGTAGTCATGAAGCTGATAATAGGCATAGGCCGTCACCAGCTTGCCCTCCTGCACCGCTGGGTCGCTGATGTCGCGCTTGCTCAGCGGCAGCCAGCTTGTCAGCGCATTGCGGCCGTTTCCCCGGAGGAAATCGATCCAGCCCTTGTCGAGCAGTGCATAATTCGCATAAGGAGTATCGTCCTTGATGTCTTGCAGGGGGGTGGCAGCCAGGTCTGTTTGTCTGTGCTTCAGCCATACCTGCTCAAGATTGATAGCGGCGATGTCTTTGAGAAAGGCGCTGAAGGACATTTGGAGCTGCTGCTGCGTAACCGCGCTATCCTTGGAGAGTTTGCCTTGCTTCTTGATTGCCGACCAAACTTTCGATTTGTACAGATAGTTGGAAGGGCTGCGGGTCGTGTTGTTGATCTCGTCAAGTGCCGCCAACCCTGCTTGGGTC
>Ga0210074_1000525_pt1 | contig 13367 bp, 11 predicted proteins | sample China_Galinas_Co_FD_184860 | JGI IMG/M metagenome (GOLD analysis project Ga0210074, IMG submission 184860) | Wetland microbial communities from San Francisco Bay, California, USA, that impact long-term carbon sequestration -... | ecosystem: Environmental > Aquatic > Marine > Wetlands ... | reverse complement strand
CCGTCTGCCGGGGGCGGGTCGGGAGGCCCGGGCCGGAGGGACAGCGAGCGGGCTGGATGGCTGGGAGTCGATCGCTCGACTTCGGTTCGGCCTCGCGCGTGAACCGGCGTGGGCAGGCGAACGGGGCGGAGGGCGCGGGCCTCAAGCCCTCCGGCCCGGGCCTCCCGACCCGCTCCACGCGGTCATCGCTCGTCGGCTCGATCTCGAGCCGTTCCACCTTCGGTTCGCGGGTCACCTCTTCGCGGTGTGGAGATCCTCTCTGTCTCTACCTCGATCCCCCTCGGGGTATCGCCATGGCGGTAGCTTCCGAACGGGGGCGACTTCACCGGCAAGCCAACACCAACGACCCGTCGCCCAGGAGAGTCGGTGTGACGTGGGTCGATGAGCGCAGGTTTCGAGGTGTACGCGGATCGGGTGGCTGCGAACTGGGCCCATGGGGGCCGTCCTAAACGTAAACGGGGATCACCTTCGGAGTTGCCCGTCTCCGACCGGAGGCGGCCCAGTTGACGGATGCAGATGGAGAGTGAGGCCATGAACGCAATGTCTCTGCATGATCGGCGTAGCAAGACCAAGCAAATGCACTACAGGGATTATCCCTTTCGGGGGGAGCCGAGGTTTCGTCCATCCTCGTGGATCAGTCGCCACGCTCTCCATGGATTGTGGGAGAGCATGCCGACCATCGTGGCCCTCGTCGGCGCGACCATCCTTGCGCTCTTGATTGGTGGCATGCCTCCGGTGAGGGGCTCCGAGGCCTCGCCGGTGAAGTGAGAGGTGCTTCCATCGGAACCGGTGGTAGACAAGCTCCACCTCGCTCTGGGATGGCAGTCTCCAAGGGCGACCACGAACTGAGGAGAGTCAACTGATGACTGATGAAGGGAGCAAGTCGACGACCTTCTCGCTGCTGGCGAAGGTGGGAGAGCTGATGAGCCTGCCGGCAGCCTACCTGTTCTTCGCGGGATTCTTGTACGCCTACTACTACTTCAGTGAGCTGGGTTTGCCGACTCGGCTTGTCGAGATCCCTTTGCCGTTCTACCCCGTGTACGCCTTCTCTGTATTCATGGAGAACTGGGTACTGGTTGTCGCTTGGATCCTTGCCGTCGGCCTGTTGGCTCTGTTGGCAACCAAGAGGGCGCCTTGGGCTACAGCTGGCCTTCTGTTCCTCTTCCTCGTCGCTTTTCCAGGTTCCTGGTGGATGGCGCGCGAACGAGGTCATCGCCAGGCGGTTCTACTGAGGAATGGTCTGGAAGGAAGAAGGGTCACGTTCTCATTCAAGCAACACGCGCACGGCGAGCCAGCAGGCTCGAAGCGAGAGGCGAAATCCGCAAGCGACGCGCCGAAGAGAGTGACGGAGCAACTCATGGAAGCGAATGCGGAGGGCAAGTTGGTCTTGGTTGCTGAGACGACACGAGCCTTCTACGTCTTGTGGCAGATCTATCCTGACCGGGAAGTAAAGGAGTTGCCGCGCGCCAGGCTCTTCATGGTCCCTCGGGACGCTGTGAGTGGCGCGGAGGTCAAGTTGGACTCAGTCATCAATGTCAGGAACCGGAGGAAGGATGACTCCTGAGAAAGAGCGCAGCAAGAGAAGAGGTCTCGCCGGCGTCGCTGCTGTATTTCTGCTGGTTTGCGGCGGGTGGGTCGTGATCCCTCGGTGCACAGCCGAGGAGACGCTCGAGCTGGCGAGTGGCGGCGAGTACCTGGGGAATGATCAGGGCCAGGGCAATTTCAAGACATGCGGCGGATCGGTCATCTCCTATGACAAAGAATCGGGTGACAAGATCAGCTCGACGGACGAGACCTGTCCCGCTGGCGATGACTTGCCCAATGTGACCATCCAGCCGGAAAGGGACGAGCCTCCACCGCGGTGAGCGTCGCGAGTGGCGGCGCAATCGGCAGCCTGGACGACCGGAAGCACGGCGAGCGCTGCGGGTGCGGAGCGAGCCGGGAGGTCCGGGCCGGAGGGCTTGAGGCCCGCGCCTCCTGCACCGTTCGCGTGCCTGTGACGCCTCACGCGCGAGGCCGAACCGAAGACGAGCGATTGTCTCCCAGCCATCCAGGTCGCTCGCTGTCCCGGAGGCCCGGACCTCCCGGCTCGCTCCCGGCGAACCCCCCGGAAACACCCGATTCGCCCGCCCCGCCGTGCCCTCGATCCACCCGATGGCATGGTCACTGCATATTCAAGGGGCAAATGATCAACCTTCGTCCCATCCACTTGAACAATGGCAGAAAGGCAGTCATGAACTGGGACCAGATCGAAGGCAATTGGAAGCAGATGAAAGGGCAATTTCGCCAGCGCTGGGGCAAGCTGACCGGCGGCGACCTCGAACAGGCGCAGGGTGCGCGCGAGCGCCTCATCGGCCTGCTCCAGGAACGCTACGGCATGGTCAAGGAGAAGGCCCAGCAAGAGCTCGACTCCTTCGTCCAATCCCTCGAAGGAAGCGACGACGACCGGTCACTCACCGCCGCGGCCCCCGTGCCACCCCACCAGGCGGAGCCCACCCCGACCGGCCATGAGGTTCGCCAGCCCTGAGCCGCGGGGCGACGGACCGAATAGACCGAGCCGGCCCGGGCCCCCGGGCCGGCGCCCTACGGCGCAGCCGGCCTTCCGCACGCCGGTCCGCCGCCGAACTCACTCACAGCGGAAAGGAGTGTCCCCATGGCAGTCGGAAAGGTCATCGAAATCACCGCCGTCTCGCCGGAGAGCTTCGAAGCGGCGATCGCCGACGGCATCCACCGGGCATCGAAGACGGTGGAGAACATCAAGAGCGCCTGGGTCAAGGAGCAGTACGTGGAGATCGTCGAGGGCAAGATCGTGGGCTTCCGCGTGACCCTCAAGGTCACCTTCCTGCTCGACAAGGACTGACCCGGCGCCCCCGTGCCACGACCGGTCCGGGGGAGACGGCGCAGAAGGGAACGGCCGGCGGAGACGCCGGCCGTTTTTCGTTTGGTGTTGGCTTGCCGGGGCTGGCGTCCTACAGCCGGTCCAGGGCGGCCGCCCCGACCCCGACCAGGTCGCGCACCTCGGCCATGGTCTGCGACGCGATCGCGCCGGCCCGGGCGGCGCCGTCCTTCAGAATCTCGCGAATCTCGTCGTCCTGGAGCGCGGCGCGGCGCTCGCGGATCGGGCCGAGGGTCTCTTCCAGGTGGTCCCGGAGGCCCTTCTTGAGGTCGCCGTACATCGGCTCGCCCGAGCGGTAGCGCTCCAGGTACTCCTCGACCACCTCCTCGGGCGCGGTCAGGCGGAGCAGCCCGAACAGGTTCTCGACCCCGGGGCTCATGTCGCCCTCCTCCGGGCCGCCGCCGACGTCGGTCACCGCGGAGCGCAGCTTCTTCCACGCCGCCTTGGGGTCCTCGGTGATGCCCAGGTAGTGGGCGGGCCCGAGGCTCTTCGACATCTTCTTGGTCGGGTCGGCGAGCGACATGATGCGGCTGCCGGGGGTGAGGAAGGGCTCGACCTCGGGGAAGTAGTCGGAGCCGACCAGGTTGTTGAACCGGCGGCCGACCCGCCGGGTCAGCTCCAGGTGCTGGACCTGGTCCTCGCCGACCGGCACCCGCGACGCCCGGTAGAGGAGGATGTCCGCAGCCTGGAGGACCGGGTAGGTGAAGAGCGCACCGCTGATGTAGTCCGACTGCTCCGACTTCTCCTTGAACTGGGTCATGCGCGTCAGGTCGCCGTAGGAGACGACGCAGTTGAACACCCAGGCGAGCTCGGTGTGCTCCGGCACGTGGGACTGGACGAACAGGATCGAGCGCTCCGGGTCGATGCCGCAGGCGATGAGATCCCCCGCCAGGTCGAGGGAGCGCCGCGGCAGCTCCACCGGCTCGATCGCCTGGGTGATGGCGTGGTAGTCCACGATGCAGTAGATGCAGTCGTGATCGTCCTGGAGCCGGACCCAGTTCTGAATCGCGCCGAAGTAGTTGCCGATGTGGATCTGGGCGGACGGCTGGATGCCGGAGAAGACGCGGTGGCTCATGCGCGGTCTACCTTGTCATGGTGGGGTTCTTGTTCAGTCGTACAGAGAATCTTGGCGCTCGCTCGGAGCGGAAGAGTATCGTACCGCCGTCGAGCTAACCCCGCACCAGGAGCAGGACGGCGAAGACGATCACCGCGACGGTCACCACCGCGCGCACCCAGCGGTGGCCCTTGAGCACCGTCAGGTGCACCCCGAGCTGGCCGCCCAGGAGGGTGCCGGCACCCAGGACCAGCCCCGGCACCCACGCGACCTTGCCCTGCCAGGCGAAGATCCCCAGAGACAGGGTCGTGAACAGCAGGATGATCAGGACCTTGAGCGCGTTGCCGCGCACCAGGTCGAGGCCGGCCAGCCCCAGGACGGCGAGGATGAAGAAGCCGACCCCGGCCTGGACGAACCCGCCGTAGATCCCGACCGCGAAGCAGCCGAGACCGACCGCCGCGGCGCGCCGCCCGGTCGGCCGCGCCGGCGCGTCGCCGGTGTCCTCGGTACCGCGGTGGTCGCCGGCGAGGAGCGTCCACAGGGTGACGGCGACCATGACGAAGGCGAGCACCCGGCGGAAGGTGGCGTCGGAGATCGCCAGGGCGAGCCAGGTGCCACCCAGGGCGCCGACGGCGGCGGGGCCGGCGGTGAGCGCTGTCCAGCGCCAGTCCAGCTTGCCGTGGCGGTGGAAACCCCAGACCGCGCCCACGTTCTGGATCAGAATGCCGACCCGGTTGGTGGCGTTGGCGACCGTCGCGGGCAGGCCGGTGAAGATCAGCACCGGCAGGGTCAGGAAGGAGCCGCCGCCAGCGATCACGTTGAGCACACCGGCGACCAGGCCGGTGGCGAAGAGGGCGAGCGCTGCGGTCCAGGAGAACATGGCGTGATGAAGGCTCGGCGGCCCGGTTTCGGCCCAAGCGCTGCTAGACTATCCCGGCCGTGAGCCCGCCCGGTCCGTCCCCTGGATCTCTCCGCCGGTCGCCTTGCCGTCCGGAGCCTCGGCGTGTACATCGACCCGGTCCCTCCCGCCGGCGCGCTCTCCCGCCATCGTTCCTTTTCCCTGCCGCGGCGCCGGCGCTCCTGGCGCTCGCCCTCCTGGGGCTCCTGGCGGCGGGCCTGACGGGCTGCCGCCCCGAGCGTCCTCCCAACGTCCTCCTGGTGGTGCTGGACACGACCCGCGCCGACGCGGTCTCGGCGGACGGTGGGGAGGGAGCGGAGACGCCGACGCTCGATCGGTTGGCCGAGGAGGGCGTCCTCTACACTCAGGCCCGGAGCACCTCCGCCTGGACGGTGCCGTCCCACGGCTCGCTCTTTACCGGGCTCTATCCGTCGCGTCACGGCGCCCACCACGAACACCTGAAGCTCGATCCGCAGATGACCACCGTCGCCGAGGTCCTGGCGCCGGAGTACGCGACCGCCGGGTTCAGCGAGAACCCGCACGTCAGCCGCGGCTACGGTTTCGCCCAGGGCTTCGAGCACTTCGAGGAGACCTGGCGCGGCCGCCCCGCGGCGACGGCGGTCCCGCCCACCGCCGACCGGGTGATGGCCTGGCTCCGGGCACGGGACCGGGAGCGGCCGTTCCTGGTGTTCATCAACTTCATGACGCCCCACCTGCCGTACGCGCCGGACCGGCGGTTCGAGCGGCGCTTCGTACCGGCCGGCGCGGACCCGAAGCTGGTGGAGGGGCTGCGCCGGTTCAACGAATGGGACGCCCGGCTGGTGATGACCGGCCGGCGCACGCTCTCGCCGGAGCAGGTGAGCCTGCTGCGCGACCTCTACCGGGCCGACGTGGCGTTCGCCGACTTCCGCCTGGCGCGGGTGGTGGTCGAGCTGGCGCGCGAGCGGGCTCTCGATCACACTCTGGTGGCCGTGGTGGGCGACCACGGCGAGAACATCACCGACCACGGGCTGATGGAGCACCAGTTCTGCCTCTACGACAGCCTGCTCCGGGTGCCCATGATCCTCCGCCTGCCCGGGACCTTCGAGGGCGGCCGCAAGCTGGACGCCCCTGTCCAGTTGGTCGACCTGGCGCCGACGATCCTCCAGGTGGCCGGCGTCCCCAAGGAGCGCTGGCCCGTCTTCCAGGGGGTGAGCCTGGTCGACCACCCGCCGCCCGCGGATCGGCCGGAGGTGGCCGAGTACATGCGTCCCTCGGGGCAGCGCTGGCGCTTCGAGCGGGTCGCCCCGGGGTTCGATTTCAGCCGCTTCGACCGGCGGCTGCGCGCCCTGGTGATCGGCCGGTGGAAGGTGATCGTGCCGGAGGGGGGCACGCCGGAGCTCTACGACGTCGTGGCCGACCCGGGCGAGCTCCACGACGTGGCGGCCGAGCATCCGGACGTGGTGGATCGGATGGCCACCTGGCTGGAGCGCTGGTCCCAGGGGGACCGGCACGTCACCGGCGAGGGCGCCCCGCGGGTCGATCCCGAGACGAAGAAGGCCCTCGAAGCGCTGGGCTACGTGGGCTGAAAGCCCCGCGCGATGGTAGGGTAGCCGGCGCACCCCCGCGACAAGACAATCCAGCTCAGGAGGACGCCATGGCCCGCCGCATCCCGCACGCGCCGACCGTGCTCGCCGCTCTCGTCTCGTGCCTCGCCCTGTTGCCCTGCGCCTTGTCTGCGCAGTCTCTCAGTCAAGCGCCCGGCCAGCCGCCGGCGGCCGAGGCCGCGACGGCCCAGCCGTCCCCGGCGGGTACCGTTCCCCGGCCGGAGGACGTGGTCGGCTTTCCCCTGGGCACCGACGGCAAGCTGGCCTCCTGGAGCGCCCTGGTCGGCTACTACGACGCGCTGGCGGCCGCCTCCGACCGGGTCCAGGTCCGCCGGCTCGGGGAGAGCACCCTCGGCAACCCGTTCCTGCTGGTGCTGATCTCGTCGCCGGAGAACCTGGCGCGCGCCGACCGCCTGGCCGAGATCAGCCGGACGCTCGCCGATCCCCGCGGGCTCTCGGACGAGGACGTGGACGCGCTGGTGGCGGAGGGGCGCGCCGTGGTGGCGGTGAGCGCCGGGCTCCACTCGACGGAGGTGGCGGCCACCCAGATGGCGCCGGTCCTGGCCTACGACCTCGCCACCGGCGACGACCCGGAGACGGCGCGGATTCTGGACCAGACGGTCTTCCTGCTCTTCCCCTGCTTCAACCCGGACGGCACCGAGATGGTGGTCGACTGGGTGGACGAGACCCGCGGCACTCCGTACGAGGGCTCCTGGTTCCCGGACCTTTACCACCACTACGCCGGGCACGACAACAACCGGGACGCCTACATGCTGAACCTGGTCGAGTCCCGGATGTTCGCCCAGATGGTCTACAAGGAGTGGCTGCCCCAGCTCTACCTGGACGTCCACCAGATGGGCTCCTACAGCGCCCGGATCTACGTGCCGCCCTACGACGATCCGATCAACCCGAACGTCGACCCGTTGATCTGGACCGAGCACGAGCTGGTGGGCGCGGCGATGGAGATCGCCCTCGAGCGCGCGGGGGTGCACGGCGTGGTCGCCGGCGCGCCGTACACCGGCTGGTGGTTCCCGTCCTTCCACATGGTCACCAACCACCACAACATCGCCGGCATGCTGACCGAGACGGCGAGCGCCAAGCTCGCCTGGCCGCTCTACGTCCACCGCCAGCAGCTCCGGCCCCAGGGGCGCAAGCAGAAGGTCTACGCCCCGATGCAGCTCTTCCCCCACCCCTGGCCGGGCGGTTGGTGGACCCTTGCCGACATGATGCGCCAGCAGCGGATCTCGACCCGGGCGATGCTCGACGCGGCGGCCAAGAACCGGGAGCTCCTGCTGCGCGACATGGTGTTCAAGGCCCGCCGGACGATCGAGCGCGGCAGGACCGAGCCGCCGGTCGCCTTCGTCATCCCGGCGGACCAGCACGATCCCCTGACGGTGGAGAAGCTGATCGGCAGGCTGATGGCCAACGGCATCGAGGTCTCGCGGGCGCCGGAGGACTTCATCCACGAGGAGGGCGGCCGGGCGCGGGCCTTCCACGCCGGCGACTACGTGGTCTCGACGGCCCAGCCCAACGGCGTCCTGGTGCGCTCGCTGCTGGGCCGCGCGCTCTACCCGGACGACGCCACCACCCACCGGGACGACGGCACGCCGTTGCCGCCCTACGACCTGTCCAACTTCGTCCTCGCCGAGCACATGGGCGTGGAGGCGGTGCCGCTCGCCGAGCCGGTGGGGGCGCTCCTCGAAGATCTCGCGGAGCCGCCGCGGACGGCCGGCACGATCACCGGCACCGGCGAGGCGGGGTGGCTGGTCTCCCACGCGCTCAACGACTCGTTCCGGGTGACCAACGCCGTCCTCGCCGCCGGCGGGGAGGTGTACTGGCTCCGCGGCATCACCCAGGCCGACGGCCGGAGCTGGCCCGCGGGGACCCTGTGGATCCCGTCCGGGCCTCTGGCAACGGCCGCGCCGGCGGAGCCTGCCGAGCCGGCGCAGCCGATGGCGGAGGAGGCGCCGGTCGAGGTGGCCGGATCGCCGGCCGGATCGCCGGCCGACCAGAGCGCCGAGCCGGTCACCCCGCCTCCGCAGCCGACCCCGGCGGAGCGGATCGCCGCCCTGGCGCGCACCACCGGCGTGCCGTTCCACGCCGTCGCCCGGCCGCCCGAGGGCCCGGCCTGGCGCCTGGCTCCGCTCCGCTTGGGGCTGTACCGGCGCTACCTGGGGGGCAACAGTGACGAGGGGTGGTCGCGGCTCCTGTTCGACCGCTGGGGCATGCCCTACCAGCGGGTCGAGGCCGACGGCATCCGCGGCGGCGCCCTGGCCGACCTGGACGTCTTCCTGATCCCGGCCGACGACCTCGAAGCGCTCGAGGGCAAGGGCAACGTGGCCGAGCCGCCGGAGGGGGAGCCGGACGAGTACCCGGAGGTCTTCCTGCCGCCGGACAAGACCGAGGGGCTGGACGAGGACGCGATCAAGGCGCTCGAGGAGTGGGTCCGCGGCGGCGGCACCCTGGTGCTCCTCGACGAGGCGTCCGCGCTGGCCTGGGAGAAGCTCGGCGTGCCGGTCGAAGACGCCGTCGCCGACCTGCCCCAGACCGAGTACCTGTGCCCCGGCTCGACGCTCCGCGCCCACTTCGACACCGGCCACCCGCTGGCCTACGGCATGCCCGAAGAGGCGCTGATCCTCAACTGGTCGAGCCCGGTCTTCCAGATCACTCCGAGCGCCTTCAACGACCGCATCGCGGCGCCGGTCACCTATCCGGAGGACGGGCCGTTACTGGGAAGTGGCTGGCTGGTCGGCGGCGACCGCCTCCACGGCAAGGCCGCCGCCCTGGACGTCGCCTACGGCCAGGGCCGGATCGTGATGATCGGCTTCCGCAGCCAGCTTCGCGCCCAGACCCACGGCACCTTCAAGGTCTTCTTCAATGCCCTCTACTACGGCACCGCCGAGAAGGCGGAGCTGGGTGGGCGGGAAGCGGGAGCCGGGACCGACCGGCCCTGAGGAACGCTCCGGCGTCACGCCACCGCCGCGGCACACCGGCACCGCGGCGGTGCGTCACGGTCAGGCGCCGGCCGGGTCTTCCTCGGACGGCTCGTCATAGTCCGCGTAGGTCTCGTCCGGCTCGTCGGCGGAAGCGATCTCCTCGGCGGCAGGTTCCACCTCGGTAGCACGCGCCGCCGGTTCGGGATCCTTGACCAGCGCCAGCGAGGCCGGCGCCGCCTTGGGCTTGGCGCCCCGGAGCGACTGGATCCCCTGCCGGATGCGGCCGGCCAGCTCCCGCTCGTCGCGCAGGGACTGGACGGCCAGGTCGGCGCGCTTGATCTCCTGGTCGACCTGGTCGAGCTTCTCGGCCACGTGGTCGATGATCGCCTTCTGCTCCTGGAAGTTCTCGAGGTTGACCGTCAGGTCGTCCAGGATGTTCGACAGGGCGTCGATCTTGAGCTCGGCCTCGCCGACCTCGGACAGCCGGCCCTGGAGGCGGCCCAGGCGGCGCTCGAGCTCGTCCGACCGGCTCGCCAGCTCGTCCATCTGGCTCCTGGCCTCGGCGATCGTCGTGCGGGACGCCATCACCTCCGCGGCGCTCCGGCGGCTCTCGTCGCAGGTGTCGTAGATGCCGTCGACCTCGCGCTTGATCCGGTCGACCAGCGTGTGGCGGGAGTTGACCGCGTCGATCTTCCGGTCGAGGGCCTCCAGGCCGTCCTCCAGGCGCTGGATCTCCGACTCGTAGCGGGCGATCAGGGTCTCGCGGCCGCGCAGGGCATCCCACCGGGTCTCGAGCTCGGCCTGGAGCTCCTCCATCCGGCGAAGCTCGCCGGAGAGCTGCTCGGAGCGCTCGCCGAGCTCGCTCTGGCGCTCTTCCATCTGGCGGCCGTCGGCCTCCCAGGCGTCGCGGAGCTTGCGGGTGTCGTCGCTCTGCTGGATGACGCCCTCGATCAACCCTTGCTGGCGTTCGATCCGGCCCGCGAGGCTTCCTGCCTTCTCGGACAGCGTGGCCACGCGGTTCTCGCTGCTGGTCAGCGTCCGCTCCAGCCCTTCGGTCCGCTCGAGCATCGCCTGGGAGACGTCGAGGCGGCCCTCGAGGGCGTCCATGCGGCCTTCCATCTCCTGGAGCTGGCGGGAGCTCTGGAGCGAGGACGCCAACCGCTTGAGGTCGGCGAGCTCCATCTTGAGGCTCTCCTGGGAGAGCCGCATCGACTCCAGCTCTCCCTGGCGGTTGAGCTGGGCCTCGGAGCGCGCGTCGATCGTCTGGCTGAGCTCGTCCAGGCGGTTGAGGCGCTCCTCGACGCCCTCGACGAATTCGAGCCGGGGGCGGAGCTCCGCGGCGTGGCTCTCGAGGTCGTTGGCGAGCTGCTGAATGTCGAGCACCCGGCGGTGGATCTTCTCGACCTCGTCGAGGCGCCGGCTGACCTCCTGGATCCGGCCTTCGGCCTCGGCGCGCTGGCTCTGGAACTCCTCCAGCAGGCCGACCGCGCCGCGGACCTCTTCGCGCCCCTCACGGAGCGTTTCGAGCTGTCCCCGGGTCTCTTCATAGAGAGCGGAGAGCTCGCCCAGGCGGGAGTCGACCTCTTCGACGGCGCTCTTCTGCCCGGCGATCACCTCCGAGCGGCGCTCGACCCGCTGCGACACGGTGTCGAGGATCTCCAGACGATCGGCCAGGGAGGCGAGGGTGCGCGACTTGTCCTCGAGGGTCTCGACCAGGCCCTCGACGCCGGCGAGGCGCTCCCGGAGGGCGTCCGCGTTCTTCTGGCTGCGGAGCACGTCCTGGTCGCGCTCGCCCAGGGCGTTGAGCTGCTCCTGGTGCCTGCCGAGGGTGGCGCCCAGGTCCCGCACGCGCTCGTTCGCCAGGTCGATCTGCTCGGTCAGCATCTCCGAGCGGGCGATGCGCTCCTCGAGATGGGAGACGAAGCTCTCGGTCCGCTCGCGGATCTCGCGGCTGTCCTTCTCCAGGTTCTCCCGCTGCCGGGCGGTCGCCTCCAGGCGCTCGACCAGGTCCTGGTGCAGCCGGGAGAGGCTCTCCGCCTTGTCCTGGGAGGCCTGGATCAGCCGGGAGTCCTCGGTGACCTTCTGCACCCGCTGCTCGATGCGGTAGACCAGCTCGTTGACCTGGCGCGACTGGGCGTCGGCGCGCTCGAGCGCCTGCTGGGTGGCGTTCAGGACCTGGACCTTCCGCGCCACGTGCTCGGAGAGCGCGTTGAGCTTGTGGAGCTGCTCCTCGCTCTTCCTTGCCAGGCTCTTGGCGGCGGTGAGCCCGGAGAGCATGTCCTCGATCCCCTCGGCCATGCTCTTGGCCTCGTCCAGCTCAGCGCGGATCGAGGTGCCGCTCTCGCGGAGCTGGCCGAGCTCGGTGCGCAGCTCGTCGGCGGTCCGGAGCAGGCGCTTGTAGTCGTCGACGATCGAGCCGGCCCGGCTCTCGAAGTGCTCGAGCTGCTCGTTCAGCCCGCCGACCTTGGCGTCGACCCCGGCAAGCTCTCGGGCGCGCTCGCGGTAGTCGGCGATCTGGCGCTCGGCCTCTTTGCCGGCGACCAGCAGCTGCTGCATGATCTGGGACGCCTTCTGGGCGTTCTCCGTCCGCGCGTCGACAGCGTCCATGCGGCCCTCGGCGTCCCGTGCGAGGCCCTCCACCTGGTGGGTCCGCGCCTCGAGGGCGGAGAGCAGCGTCGCCAGGTCCTGGGCGGCGGTCAACCGGTTCTGCAGCGCCTCGTGTTGCTTCGAGAAGAAGGTCAGGCGCTCCTCGAACGCCTCGAGGGCCGAGCGCGTCTCGCCGAGGGCGGCGGTCTTCGAGTCCACCGCGTCGAGCAACCCGGCGAGCTTCGTTCTCTCCTCGGTCGCGAGATCGACGAGCTCTTCTAAGTCCTCGGGCGGAGGGGTGCCCCCCGGCCGTTGCAGAATCCGGTCGAACAACGCAGCCATGCTGACCTCCCTGGAAGCGGACGTACTGCTATCGATGTGTGGCGATATCGCGACGTGACAGTCCCTGCAAGCAAACCGCGGGCCGTGCCGCGCGCCGCCGTGGCACCTGGGACGAGCGCGACCGGACCGCCCGAGGTTGCCACTTTCTGTCGGTCCTCCGGGCGCACGGGTGACACGCTTTGCCGGCGTCCTAAGTTTTCCGCTTCGCAGAACTGCAAAAATTTACTATAATCGTATTTCGCCAAAGTCTATAGGTCTCCCCTGGCGCCACCTTTAGAACGGAGGAGGAGAAGATGAGATCGAAATGGATGATCCTCGCTCTCGTGGCGGTCGCGACAGTGGCCGTCGTGATCGCCCCCACCCTGGTCAAGGCATCGGCGAGTGACGCGACCGTCGACCAGTCGCCGGCCGCCGAGCCGGCACCGGCCGGACTCTCCCAGGAGCCCGTTCCGGCTCACGCCGCTCCGCCGCTCGAGTGGAGCTGCTACGTGATGCGTCCCTGTGCCTACCCGCCGCCGTCGTCGATCTCCTGCTCGGGCACGTTCGACTGTCTCGAAGGTTCGGACGGCTACGGCTGGGTCGAGTGTGACTTCGTGCGCACTTACTGCAGTGGACCGAGCTGCTCGGGAGGCGGGACCCCGTGTCTCAAGGACACCGACTGCTCCTGCACCTGTGGTGGCTACTGTTCGATCGGCCGCTGCGTCTGCATAGACGAGGAGCCGCTGTCCTAGCAGGCCGCAGGACGGAGCCACACGACCACTCGAAATGAGTCACCGCGCCCGGTCGGCCCGCAGAGGGTCGGCCGGGCGCGGCGCGTCTGTGGCGGGTGGTCGCCGGAGCGAAAGGCCTCAGCGCCCGCCGATCATCTTCTGGATGTCGACGCTCATCGCCGTGAGCGACGGCACGTTCAGGTAGATCATGTGGCCGCTGGGGTAGTTGCGCAGCGTGATCCGGTCCTTGGGGATGCCGCTGTGGTCGAAGGAGTACTCGGTGCCGAAGAAGGTCGTGGCCAGGTCGTACTCGCCGCTCGCCACGAAGATGCGGAAGTCCCGGTTGGTGGCGGCCGCGA
>Ga0210074_1000524_pt1 | contig 13368 bp, 9 predicted proteins | sample China_Galinas_Co_FD_184860 | JGI IMG/M metagenome (GOLD analysis project Ga0210074, IMG submission 184860) | Wetland microbial communities from San Francisco Bay, California, USA, that impact long-term carbon sequestration -... | ecosystem: Environmental > Aquatic > Marine > Wetlands ... | reverse complement strand
TTCATTGTAAATGCTCAGACTTGTAGCTTCATATTACCTGTTATTTGTATAAAGAGAACACTGACAACCACCGGACTCTCACCACTATCTCCGACTCAATAGCCGCGGGCGTCTTAAAGAAAATTCAGGACACCCAAAACAATTCTTTATCGGTTCGTACCAACTTGAGCCAGATTCATACATACATTGAGGGTCAACAAACAAAAATCTGAGGTCGGGCAAATTTGTGAGCGCACACAGGAGCCCCAATATCGGTGTAGGCCGCAGGGACTTCCACCCCCTGGTCAGAACAAAAATGTACAGCCGTAATTTACGCTCCTGGCCGGAAGCGGTCCAACATGATGGTTGATTACGAGCTTCCGCTTCCTGGCAGTAAGCAACCATTCATTTCGCGCGAGTTTCCATAATGTGAACTGCAACTAACGGCCAGGAGCGGACGTTCAGCGGAAACCGTCGGCGATTAGCCCGCGCTACACGCTCCGGCTTCGGGTGGCCAGCGACTCCATGCCTATTCCAGGGTCAGGACGACCTTGCCGTCGGCATCGACGCGAACCGCGTCAAAGACCTTCCCCGGCGAGCCGTTGACCACCCGCCTGGTAGCTGCCGCTGGCCAGCGCCACGGCCTCGCTGCGGCCTTTCGCCGTCAGGACTGCAGCCAGCAGCGGTCGCCCGGAATGGCGCTCCAGTTGAGCATCGCACTTCGTTGCGGCGCCTGTTTGACAGGCGTAGGATTGATTCCAGGGGCGAAGAACAGCTTTTGACAAGGAGGTATCGGACAAGCATGCAGACGGGTTGGTTGTCTTATTCTCACCCTGGCAAGCACCTCGTTTCCTTCCTTGCGCTCTTAGTTGAGAGGCATCGTGCCCTTTAAAGTTGTCGGTACGGTAGAGGCAATGGTATCGAACACGGATAATCAAACGGCAATTCAAACAGCGACCGCTCGCCAGTGGATCGGTTTGGTTGTGGTGTATCTCTTCATACCGCTGGTTCTATTGGCATGCGGAGGGGATTTCGGCTGGTGGCAGGCGTGGGTCTATTCCCTGCTGATCGTTGCCGCTGGCATAGGAGGGCGTATTTGGGCCGAACGGCGGCACCCGGGGTTATTGGCCGAACGCCAAAATATTGAGAAGATCAAAAGTGCGAAAACCTGGGACAAAGCGCTCGCTCCGCTGATGGCGCTGAGTGTGAGTTTTCCACCGGTCATTGTGGCAGGACTGGATCACCGCTATGGCTGGTCACCGGTGTTTCCGCTTTGGCTCATCGTGTTCGGCTTCATCTTGATCTCGCTCGGATACGTTTTCGCTGCGTGGGCATTGGCAGAAAACCGCTTTTTCTCCACCACGGTACGTATTCAGACGGACAGAGGACATGTGGTGTGTGACAGTGGTCCGTACAGGGTTGTGCGGCACCCGGGCTATGCCGGTACTGTGCTGTCACTGCCGGGCGCCGTGCTGGCCCTGGACTCGGTGTGGACACTCGTTCCGGTAGCGGTGGCGTTGATCATCACGGTGATCAGGACCGTACTTGAAGACCGTACGCTAATGGAAGAGTTACCGGGCTATCGAGACTATGCACGACGCGTACGCTACCGGTTGATTCCGGGGGTTTACTAAGTCGCATCACCTACACTGCTGGCCGCTTGCTGACTTTCACAAGGCGGAAGATTGTCCTTGTTGACCGACTGCCTTGTGCACACCAGCGGAACATAAGCCCATGCAAACGGACTCTGCCGACAGGTATTGCTCCGGTCTGGTTGCGCATCGGGGTTGCGAGAGAAATCCCGGTTCAAAAGTCCGCTCCCGATTGAGAACCGATCGTGTTTTTGTGCCAGGTCGGACGCCAGATGTTGCGTTATCCCAGCACGGAATTGACCTGCATCAACTAGATGGGAAAGTCCAGCTGAAACGACTAGGTGGGGAAAGTCCTCATGAGTTAGCATGTTTAGTCGGTGCGGGAAGTGCCATGCCTCGATCACTTCGAGTTGACGCGATCCCGCGTTTCTAGCAGCAAACTTACACACTACAGGCCGCCGAAACATGGTCCAGCACCCTGAAGGGCTCAAGCGGGACGTCGCTGAAATCAAGTTTCTGATCCACGATCTCCGCGTGGAAAGATTTATTAACGAAGTGATCCACTTCCACGCCACGGTCAATACCGACCTCGAAATCCACAATATCCAGCAGGCGCAGGCACACCACGACGAGGACCTGCAGGAACTCAAAAGCAAGGCCGTAACGCAGCGCAAGGCCCTGGATAAATACAACGAAGCGGTCAAGAGCTTCGCTGACGACGAGGAGATACTGGCGCTCGGCCGCGAGTACGTCCAGAGTGTCTACGACACCTGCGAATTCATCCAGGACCCTCGCTGGGAGCGAACAGAATCTTTTCTGGAGCTTCTGCCCGAGACATCACGTTCGGTGCGCTCGTACCGGCACTGCCTGAATTGCGTCCGTTGGATCAGCGGCGTGTACTTCCGCATTCACTATTTCATGGAAGAAAAGGATCACGACCTCTACGAGAAATTCGACATTGCCGAGGAGTTGCGCGATTTCGTGCGCAACGTCGTCTACAGCTACGTCATAGAAAAAACCCACGCCCGTGTCGAAATTCGCCTGAACCAACTCGATTCGGCCGTGCTCGGTGGCAACCGCCATCGTTTCCGGCGCATGGTTTTTAACCTGGTGATGAACGCAGTCGACGCGATGAGTCATAAAAAAGTCGGCGTGCTGACCATCAGTTGCCAGGTCGATGGCGACTACGTCATGCTGCGCGTGCGCGACATTGGCAGCGGGATGTCCAACGAGAAAATCGAACAACTGTTGACCGACAGGGAGAGTCTCGACGGCGAATTGCATTCCCTTGGATTTGTTTTCGTGCGCCAGACCGTTGCGGAATTCAACGGCTCTTTATCCATCGACAGCGTGATCAACAAGGGTACGACGATATCGATCTACCTGCCGCGCCTGGTCGGCGAAACAATCGAAGCAAACGAGCCGGTGCAGTACCAGAAAGTCGACCTCAGCGAAAAGATCAACAAGGTGCGGTTGGAGGAAAGGGCTGCATACCTGAAGAAGACCGCCAAGAGAGGCAACGGGCATGACACCTGTGGAGAGACAATTTACGGTGACTACCTGACATCGGACGCGGAGTTCCCCGGCGCAATCTTCTCCATCGCGGTCACCCGGGACAACGAGATCGACCTGTTCACCCATCGGCCGTACGAGCGCCATTGGAACATCACGCACGAAGACCTGTCGCCAATGCTCTTCGAGGCCACGGTACGCGGCCGGCTCGAAGAGGAAGAAGACAAGACACCGACACTGATCTTCAAATGCCCGCAGAGCGTACAGGAGTATTTCGAGTTCAGAGAGGTGCCCGAAGAGCAGAGAACACCGCAAAACTACATCGAGATGGTCCACGATGAACTGATCCGCATCAGTCGCGTGATTATCGATACGGGGATGCCCGAGGACATCAGCGTGCGCGTCACGGATTTGAACAAATTCTTTGCCTATTACCAGGAGTTATCAGAACTGGAGTCTTTCCCGTTGAAGATACTGGCAAGACTCAAACAGCATTCGGAAAAGGGCCCGGAAGTGTAACGGCGATTCCACTCGCGAAAGCGAGGCAAGTACGACCGGGCTTGGAATTTCAAGCAATACAGACAGAAAGGAGATGAACATGTCTACATTAAAAACAACGTTGGAACGCAAAATTGAGGAACATCGTCCACGGACGATGAAACTGCTCAAGGAGTCATCGGACGTCAAGATCGGCGAAGTGACGATCGGCCAGGCCATTGGCGGGGCACGCGGCGTCAGGTGCCTGGTAACCGATATATCCTACCTCGACCCCATGGAAGGTATCCGTTTTCGCGGCATGACCATTCCGGAAGTGTTCGCGGCGCTGCCAAAGGCTGAGGGCAACGATTTCCCGTCTGTCGAAAGCTTCTGGTACTTCATGCTGACCGGTGAAATTCCGACCATGGAACAGGCCGAAGAAGTCATCGAGGATTTCAAGGGCCGTGCGAAAGTGCCCGGGTACGTATTCGACGTGCTGAAATCGATGCCGAAAGATTCGCACCCGATGGCCATGTTCTCTGCGGCAATCGTTGCCATGCAACGCGAGTCGGTATTTGCAAAAGAATACCGTGAAGGCCTCGACAAGATGCACCTGTGGCAACCGACCTATGAAGACGCCTGCAACCTGTTGGCCAAGCTACCGACCATCGGCGCGTTCATTTATCGCTGGCTGTTCAAGGACGAGGATATCATCGAGCCGGATTACAGCCTCGATTTCGGCGGCAACTTCGCCCACATGATGGGCGTCGACGCACCTTATGACGACGTCGCGCGTATGTACTTCATCCTGCACTCCGACCACGAATCGGGCAACGTATCGGCGCATACCGTTCACCTGGTCGCCTCGGCATTGTCCGATGTTTACTACGCGCTCTCGGCCGGCATCAATGGGCTGGCCGGCCCCCTGCATGGCCTGGCCAACGAGAACGTGCTGCGCTGGACACAGGATTTCATGGAGAAACTCGGTGGCAAGGAACCGACCCCCGAAGTCATCCGCGGAGCGCTGTGGGATACGCTGAACGCCGGCCAGGTCGTACCCGGCTACGGGCATGCAGTACTGCGTAAAACAGATCCACGCTACATGTCGCAACGTGAGTTCTGTCTCAAGAACCTGCCGGATTACCCGCTCTTCAAGGTGATCAACGCGATCTACCAGGTGGCGCCGGATGTGTTGATGGAGCACGGCAAAGCCAAGAACCCGTGGCCCAACGTCGACGCGCAGTCAGGCGTGATCCAGTGGTACTACGGTGTGACCGAGTACTCGTTCTACACGGTATTGTTCGGCATCGGGCGCGCGATTGGCACGCTGGCCAACGTCACCTGGGACCGGGCGCTGGGCTACCCGCTCGAACGGCCGAAATCTCTGACCACGGCAATGCTCGAGGAGATTGCCGCTAAGTAGTGAAGTGAAATGAGGGGCGGGACAACTTGTCCCGCCCCCTCCCCGACCACCGGGGCAGATTGGCGCCGCAGCGACCTGCAGGTCTGCCATCTGGCGTGGTTTTCATTACCTGACGAATGCAAGAATCCGGACACCCGCAACCTGAAAGCGGTGGGTGTCCGGCCTTTTTCATTTTAATTTTTTCCATTAACTTTTGCGCTGGCAAAACCGGGACCTTGCGGAAATCGGTGTCAAGGGTGCGCAAGCCTCCAAAAACCGTGGCACGCTATAAACCGGGCTTCGTCTCGATTTTCCAGGCAAAAGACCCGATGCGAACAGATCCGGTCGATCCTTGAATTCGCGCTACGTGATACGTCTTCACCCGGGTTGCCGTGCTCAGACAGTGAGTGCGAACGCGCAAAGGTCTGCATCGCGGATCTGAAGGTCGCGAAAATCATTGCCGCCATTGCCGATTTGAATGACAACGGACCAGCTATTGCCGTGCTTGTCACTCTCCCGGGCATTGGCAATCCGGCCTGTACTTATGCCATACGGCTTGCCGGGGATGGAAATCTTCGTACTTTCCAGCACGCGGCCCGGTCGATTGGCTGCCGGCACACGTGTCAGCCCTCCATTACCTGACTATTTCCGTGTCTATCGAGGCGACCAGTTCCTGCGACATCTTTTTCATCAGCCTCATCTGATCGTTCATGGTGCCGAATTCCAGGATGGTCATCGAAAAGCCATTCTTCAGCTTCTGACTGTTTAAATAGTCCTCGAAAAAGGCCGCGTTGAGGATGACCTGCTGGCCCGATTTTCCGCCGCTGGCCACATATTCAAAATTACTCACCAATTGCTGCAAATCCATGAGCTCATAGAGCGGTTCATAGATCAGTTTCTCGGTATCGAACCTGAAGTGATCTTCCTCGCTTTTCATCTTCTTGTAGAGTGACTCGATATCCAGCAGTTTGCTCTTGATGGACTCGCTCGATATCAATCCCAGGTTGCCCGAATTGACGAGTTCCTGGAAAGTGTTGTTGCTCTGGTAGAACTTCTGCCAGCTATAGATGCTGACGCCATCCGCATTGAAGGCATCGTAGTCGGTAATGGGTTCTCCCTCGAAATGTCCGATGATCCTCCGGGCGGCTTCGATGCAACCGGTGCGCGTCTCCAGATACCTGTCCATTTCCTGGATATTGATCTGCAGGTCGGTCTTGATGTTCTCGAGGTAATGGACTTCTTTCAGCCTTTCCTTGCGCGCGTCGTTGGCGTCATTGATCTGCAGCGCGATCAGGATACCAATGACCACGAGTACGATTTCGCCGGTCGCATAGAGAAGGTATTTGCTGACGCTGCCTTGCATAAGAAAATCTCGTCTCAAACTTCTGAAGAACCTGATCATTGTCTTTTATACCAGAGTCGCTAATGCTTGTCCCCGCTCATGTCTTCATAAGGGTTGGCGACATTGAGGTCGACGGTTTTACCAAAACCCGGGATGCGTATCTCAGCCGAGCTGATCGAAAGGTCGTCAGTCCGGACCACCGCGTCGCCCAACTGGTAAATGGGCGGGAACTCGCCGCCATCCGCCCGCCCGTCGTAATCGGCGGCAACGGCGGCCACCGTTTCGTTACGCTTGCGCCAGTCAAGCATGTGCTTCTCTCCCCAGCGCCGGGTCAGCATTTTTTCGGTAACACGCGGCGAAATGAAAAAGCCGGTCGCATTGTTGCCGCCAAACCCCTTGGAATTGATGAATGCGCCATCCTGTTCATGCGGCTCGATGTACATGTGTTTCAACGGCAACTGCAGGTTTGAAGCGTGCACGTCATCGGCGATGTGGTCGACGGTGGTGATGCCTGGCATCCAGCCATGCTCCCAGGTGCCCATGGCCGCGGCCAGCTGATCACCGCCCGCCGGCCCGAGGGAGTGGCCGATGTAGGCCTTGACCGCGCATACCGGCCAGCGCTCGACACCGAACGCCTTGGCCATTTCATTGATGACGTGGGACTCGGTCACGCGGTTTTGTGGCGTGCCGGTGCCATGCGCATACATCTGGGTACGCTCGCGCAGGCCTTTTTCACCCAGCATCGCGCGCGCCATCGCCATGGACTTGCCAACGGTCAGGTAATTGCCGATACCGGGGCCGGGTATGGATTTCTTGTAACCATCGGCATTGACGTAAACACCACCCACCGCGCCGAGGATCCGTGCGCCCAGTTCGAGCGCGAGTTCGTCGTCCATGATCACGGTGTAAACGGCGGCTTCCGACACGGTGAACCCGCTGTTGCTCGAAAATGGCCGGCAGGCGCGCCGGTAATCCGGTACATCGCTGTTGTCGAGCGCCATCAACTGCTCGTCCTCGGCGAGCGCGCCCATGGTGCGGTAACCTTCGATCACCTCCGGCACCACCGGCGCCTCGGAACTGCCGACGACGATCAGGCGCTTGCGGCCGCTCTTGATCTCCTCGATACCGTGGCGGATGTTGTACAGCCAGGTGGCGCAGGCGCCTATCATGCCGCCGGTGCCGCCGGCCGAACCGAGCACGTACGCATTGATAAAATCTCCGGGCATCTCGCAAAGACCCAGTGGCACGTTCTTCGACGAGGGCCGTTTGCCGCACATCGGGTTCTGGAACATGCCGCCGTAGCCCTCGTTGTCCAACTGGCCCATGGCGCTGGCGGAATAAACGCCGACCTGGTCGGGCGGCACCACCTGTTTCAGCCGCTCGATGGGAATACCCGTGGACCGCAACGCATCCGAGGCGCCGTAAACGGCCAACTGCAAGCCCCGGGGGTGGTTGCGCGACTGGTAGAGCTCGCCGGGGTTGAAGCCCTTGGGCAGCATGCCCGCGCTGCTGACCCTGGAGACGCGGTAATCCGGGAACAGCGCGTCCGTCTCATCGATCGACACACGCACGGTGTTGTCGTCGATTGAATCGAGGTGCCAGCCCGGCGGAATGGAACCGGGCAGATGCCGCTTGCTGAGCACAAAAACCAGCGGCTTGCCGTCGACGGCGGACTTGAGCCTGGCAGCGCTTTGTATAAAGACCCTGGCAGGGTCGAATACGTCGATACGGCGGATCAGCGTATTTTCCCGCATATAGGCACGGGAAGCCGGATCCCCGGGGCGCTCCACGCCCATCAGGCCGGCGAGACAGCGAAAAGTGCTGTCCTGCTCGGCAGCGCTCATCGCATCGATCACCATGCGCTTGTAACCGTGATGAAATGATAAACGTCCGGCGGCATTGATACCTCCGAAACCTGTGATTACCGGTAATCTCATTGCATTCTGTCCTTTCCTGGAATGGCAACCGCCCGGTTCGACACCGCGCGGCAATGACGCGAGCTTGCAAGGCGGACATTCTACTCAGCCACAGGGACAGAAGCCAATGCTTGGCCGGGCCAGGACCGGTGCCGGCCAAGCGCAACGCATGGCGTCTGGCGGGGGGTGCGTGTTTACCGCCAATGAATACCACGAATTTCAGGCAGATAGCGATTGCATTTAATTTGCTCTATACTTGCCGCAATAAGTGTAGGGAGGCACACAAGAATGAAAACCATTTTCCGTATAGTCGCAGTAGCAGTTCTGGCCTTTTCAGCCATCACATCAAACGCGGGACTGGTCACCTCGGCCGGCGATATTCCCAACTCCACCGTCATTGATTTCAGTACGCAACCGACTGTTTCAAACGCGCCCGGCCCGATCCAGATCGGCGATGCCGTGGGCATGGACGTCACGGTAGACGGAAACCCCAATACCGGTTTTTACACGAACTTCGACGGCTGGGGCCTTTGCGACAATGGAAGCTGGGGCAGCCCCCAAACGTACATTTCTGCCAATGATGCCAGACCAGGCACGATCAGGGTTGCCTTTAACGACGGTCCGGTATCCGCTGTTGGCGGATTCATGAACCACGCCCCCTGCGATTCTGCGACGCTGACGATCAGCGCCTACGACGCGGGCATGAACCTGTTGGAAACCTACGATATCACGGCCGACGCTGTGACACCGGGCGGGTACAATGCCGGCGTATTCCGCGGCATTTCGCGCAACGCGGCCGACATTGCATACTTTGAAATATTTGGCGGCGTACCCGTGCTGGACGACGTCACGTTCAATGCGAATCCCGTGCTGCTGGGTGTAAACTCCGGCGTTGGCGGACAGTTCCTGGCCAGCATCGACGTCGATACCGCGGCCCTGACCAACCTCGGCAACACCGGCCTGACGATCGATGGCATCGCCATGGGTAGCGGTGTGCTGTACGCCGCTGACAACGGCAACAGCCGCCTGGTGACGCTCGATCCGACAAGCGGCGCACTGGATACGGTCATTGGCGGTTATGTCAATGTGACCACCCTGGAAGCGATGGCTTTCCGGCAGTCGGACAGCGCGCTGTTCGGCATTGACCTGGACGGATTCAGCCTGGTTCGCCTCGACACCACGACCGGCGAAGCCACGGTCGTTGGACCGCTCGGAATTGAGGAGTACCTGGCCGGCCTGAGTTTTGCCACGAATGGCACGCTATACGGCATCGCCCATACAAGCGGAAGCCTCTTTACGATCAACCCGGACACGGGTGCCGCAACCCTGGTCGCAACGGGCCCCGGAACCGGACCACTGGGATTGGCGGTACACCCCGTGAGCGACGTGTTGTATACCGCAACGTGGACATTGGGCAACGACATGCTACTGGAAACAGTCGACCCCGTCACCGCGGTGCGCACCACCGTTGGCACCATGGTCGGCGGCCAGCAGATCGAGGGCCTGACGTTCTGGTTTGGGGCAGCCCCCAACGTACCACTTGCCGATCTGACGGTCAGCAAGACCGACGGCCCCGACCCGGTCACCGCGGGAACGGAACTGACCTACACCATCCACGTGGACAATATCGGCGCTGCGCCGGCTGACAACGTGGTCGTTACCGATACCCTGCCTGCAGGCGTGACATTGGTGTCGACCAGCGGTTGCGCAGAGGATCCGGCAGCGTTGCCTGATTGCAGCCTGGGGACGATCGCCTCTGGCGGTTCAGCCGAGTACACCGTGACCGTCATGGTGGATGCATCGACGACCGGCCTGATCACCAACAACGTTTCCGTGGCCACCAGCAGCACTGAGTCGGATACGACCAACAACACTGCCACGCAGGACACCACTGTGGTTGCGGAAGCTGACCTTTCGATCACCAAGATGGACAGTTCCGACCCGATCGTCTCCGGCGGCAGCCAGTTGCTCATCTATACCATCGAGGTCAGCAACGCCGGTCCGTCCGATGCGACCAACGTACTGGTGACCGATACGCTGCCCGCGGTCGCGGTCTTCGAATCGACAGCGGGTTGTCTCAACGACCCGGTCGGCGTGCCGGTGTGCCAGCTTGGCACCGTCGCGGCTGGCGCTTCGGCCAGCTACACCGTCACCGTCTCGCTGCAGCGGTCGGGTGGAACGATTTCCAATTCCGTTAGCGTTACCAGCGATGCCACGGATCCGACCGGTGACAACGACTCAGTGTCTGAAACGACCGACGTCATTCCGATTCCGATCCCGACGCTCAACAACCTGGGTATGCTGCTGCTCATTTTGCTCCTGACCGGCTTTGCCTGGGTCGGCATCAGGCGCACCTGAACCAGAACGTCTCGATGCAAGGAATAAAGGCCCCACCCAGGGGCCTTTATTTTTCCGGGGCAAAAAACCGTTGACAACCGTGTTTGCCATGGGCGCAATCCCGCGACGTGGCGGCGTGAACGACCGGTACGCAGCAACGGCGTCAACGGCATGGGCGAGACAGATCGATCACGAACGCGTATCCTTGAACACGACATTCGAGAGGTACACGTTAATGCAAAGAGCCATTATTACCGCTTTGCTGATATTGGCCGCGATGAGCGCCCACAGCGATTTTTCCTGCGAGGACGGCGGCGCCGAACCCGTCTGTCTCGACAAGGGTGACAAGGTCTGTCCGGCGACCGCCAGGTGCGTCGACGGCGATGCCGTATGTTTCGACCAGTTCCCCTGTGACGCGGGCGAGGGGTTTGTGTGCGAATCGCAATACGACGCGATGATGCGCGATTACCGGGAAGCGGCGGAAGAACACGAGGCGTTGGCAAAGCAAAACGTCGATTTGCGCGAACAGCGGCTGGAGCGGAAAAACTGCGTGCTCAATGCCAGTACGTTGGCGGGCGCCCGCCAGTGTGTCCGCTAGACACTGACAGTCGGAACAATGCCGGCTTCGTATCGGCTTGTTAAAGCATTGTCTTCACCTAGCTGAAAATGAATTTCGTCAGGAATATGCCCAGCATCAGGAACGCGATCGCCAGTTTTGCCGCGGTGCCCAGGACGAGCCCGATCCACACGCCGTAACCCGAACGGCTCGCCTGCCGCGCACCGCTCCCGGCAGCCAACTCGGCCGCCACCGCGCCAATGAATGGACCGAGCAGGATACCCGCGAGGCCGAAGAACATGCCGATGATAGCCCCCACCGTGGCGCCCCAGAATGCCCGTGGACTGGCGCCCTGGCGTTTGGCGCCAAAAGCGGCGGACATGATGTCTATGATGACCGCAATTGCGGTGAGCACCGCCAGTATGCCGATCGTGCCCCAGCCGACCGGATCAAAGCCGGTGCTCCAGGCCGCCAGCACCAGGCCGGCGAGGATCAGCGGCACACCGGGCAGGGCCGGCACGACCGTGCCGACCAGTCCGCCGATGACGACCAGGGCGGCCAGTACCCACCAGAGAATTGTCCAGTCCATGCGCTTGCCTTGATTGGGGATACCCGATTATATCAGCGGACCGGCCAGGTGTTGCCATACAACCACGCCGGTATTTTGTCAGTGCTTTTTGTTATTCTAGACGGATGCGGCAGGTGACCAACACGATCAGCACAGACACCAACGGGCCGGGTCTTTACGAGATCACCCGGCAGGTCAGCGAGTGGTGCCTTCAACAATCCATGCAGGACGGCCTGCTGACGCTGTTCATCCGCCATACGTCGGCATCCCTGACGATCCAGGAAAATGCCGATCCCGACGTGTGTCTCGACCTGCAGGACTTTTTCAGCCGTATCGCACCACACGACGGCCCCTACCGGCACAGCGCCGAGGGCCCCGACGACATGCCGGCGCATATCAAATCGGCGCTGACGCAGGTCAGCCTGGCAATTCCGCTGCAAAACGGGCGGCTCGCCCTCGGCACCTGGCAGGGGATTTACGTGTTCGAGCACCGCCACCACCGGCAGCGGCGCCAGGTGGCGATGCACCTGCTGGGCGACTAACGCGTTCCCGGCCCGAGAAAGGGCCAGACCCCTTCTCGCAAAACCTGCGGACGAAATAATCGCTGGCGCCGGCGCCAGGCCGAGCCTGCCTTTACTTTCCGGTGACCTCCAAGCGTTCCAGGAACTCGTCCAGCACGCCGGCGAGATCCGGGTCACCGATTTCCTGTAAATCGTAATAGACACGGGTGCTGGGCTTGTCGATATTGACCACGCGCTTGAGGTCGATCGGCGTGCCGATGACAACGCTATCACATTCCGTGTTGTTGATGGTGGCCTCGAGATCCCTGACCTGTTGCTCGCCGTAACCCATCGCCGGCAACAGTGAACCGATCCCGGGATAGGTCTCGAAGGTTTCCGCCAGCTTGCCGACGATATACGGCCTCGGATCGACGCATTCCAGCGCGCCGTACTTGTCGGCCGCGACCGTGCCTGCTCCGATGGTCATCTGGCCGTGGGTCAGGGTCGGTCCATCCTCGACAACGAGGACTCGCTTGCCCTTGATCAGGCTGGGGTCATCGACCCTGATCGGGGACGCGGCATCGATAACAATGGCCTTTGGATTGACCTTGCGGATATTGTCCCTGACCTGCCGTATGCCTTCAGGGCCGGCGGTGCCGATCTTGTTGATGATCACCACGTCCGCGAGCCTCAGGGTGACCTCGCCCGGGTAGTAGTTCAACTCGTGGCCGGCCCGGTGCGGATCGACCAGCGTGATATTGAGGTCGGGTTTGTAAAACGGAAAGTCGTTGTTGCCGCCGTCCCAGACGACGATATCGCAACCGTCGGGATCGTTCTCGGCAGCCCGCAGGATGGCCTCGTAATCGACCCCGGCATAGATCACGTTGCCGCGCACGACATGCGGTTCGTACTCCTCCATCTCCTCGATCGTGCATTCGTGCTTGGCCAGGTCGGCGATGGTGGCGAAACGCTGCACCTTCTGCTTGACCAGGTTGCCGTAAGGCATCGGGTGACGCACGGCGACCACCCGCAGACCCTTGCCCATCAGGTACTGGATGATTTTCCGGGAAGTCTGGCTTTTGCCGCAACCGGTGCGGACGGCGCCGACGGCGATGACCGGCTTATTCGACCTGATCATCGTCGCATCGGGCCCGAGCAACACGAAGTTGGCGCCGGCGGCATTGACC
>Ga0210074_1000521_pt1 | contig 13428 bp, 14 predicted proteins | sample China_Galinas_Co_FD_184860 | JGI IMG/M metagenome (GOLD analysis project Ga0210074, IMG submission 184860) | Wetland microbial communities from San Francisco Bay, California, USA, that impact long-term carbon sequestration -... | ecosystem: Environmental > Aquatic > Marine > Wetlands ... | reverse complement strand
GGCAGTTGCAACGATCTATTTATCAAAACCATGGAGATTGAAATGAACCACAAGCTAGTCGTATTAACCGTAACGGCATTGTTTGCCACCTCGATTTTCGGCGTGGCGTCGGCCAACTCTCTACCGCGTACGGAAATTCGTGACCCGGTTCGGGGTGTTTCGTTCGACAGTATCGAAATCAGCGAAAAGAAGGTGAACTCTCTGGAAGTGATTGAGGGATCCTTCGGAGATACTGATTCGCTGGTAGTCGGTGTGAGTGCACTACGATTTGATGGAAGTGAAACAGTCGAAGAATATATTTTCTGGTTGCGACACGAGGGTCGTCTCTGGCATCAGTTCGATATGGATCAGCCGGCACTGTTCGAGGTTGATGGCCAGAAACTGACCCTGGAACAGCTGAGGGCTTCCCAGGTTTGGGTGGGTGCTTCCAGCCGGATGTTTGAGAAAGTTGAGTTCCGGCTCGATGAAGCTGCCTTCGATCAGTTGGTGCTGGGCAATGAGATCAGTATTGAACTGCGTACTGATAGCGGCATCGTCGAAAAAACACTCACTAACTCAGAGATAGAAAAGATTCGCGAGTTTCGCGCTTCTCTCTAAAGCGAAATGGCGACCAACAGGCGTGGCTGAATAAATGGCCACACATGCTGCAGTAAAAGGGGTCGGCTTGAACCGACCCCTTCACTGTTTCAAAGGCGGCATCCCGGCAGCGCTTCATCCGCTCGCCAGGAAGTTAGAAAGCAAGGTCACAAATCTCCAAAATGGTCGTCATCAGGCAGTTCGCTACTTAAAGTCAAGTCGAACTAAAACGATTTATTGTTCGAAAAATGCGATGTAATATCGGGGTATGAGACATCTTAACTACAGCCATCTGCTTTATTTCAATACCGTTGCCCGGGAAGGCAGTATCGCGAGGGCATCGGAAACTCTGCACCTCACACCACAAACAATTAGCAGTCAAATCAAACTGCTGGAGGGGTCAGTCGGCGCACCACTATTTGATCGAATCGGTCGTGGATTGGTCCTGACCGAAACGGGGCAGGCAGTAAACCAATACGCGGAAGAAATATTTTCACTCGGCACCGAACTCGCCCAGTGGGTGAATCGGCGATCGTCCGGCCTGGCCGGTTCACTCAACGTAGGCACCGTTAATTCCATTCCCAAGCTGGTCGCCTATAGCGTCCTGCAGGTAGGGCTGGAGGCCGATCCCCCTGTAAAAATGGTTTGCCGTGAAGATAGCCTCCCCAGCCTGCTGGCGGATCTGGCAGTGCATCGGCTGGATATTGTGCTGTCGGATCGCCAGATTCCGCCGGGCTTTAATGTCAGAGCCTTCAATCACCTGCTTGGCGAAAGCCCCATCTCTTTTTACGGCACTGAACTGCTGGCATCACAGTACCAGGAAGATTTTCCCGCTTCGCTCAATGGCGCGCCGGTATTGCTGCCCATGCATGGCAGCGCTCTGCGCAGCAGCCTGGACGGCTGGTTTGACCAGATCGGGGTTGCACCCAATGTGATCGCAGAGTTTGACGACAGCGCCCTGCTCAAGGCATTTGGCGAGAGCGGGGCCGGACTCTTCCCGGCGCCGCAGGTCATTGGTCAACAGCTCAGGCACACTTACCATGTGCGCCGCATTGGAGATGCCGGGCCGGTAAAGGAAACCTACTATGCAATTTCTCCCGAGAGGGTGCTCAAACAAAGCACCGTGCGCCGGATTACCGATTCCGCCAGGGAACGATTATCGCGACTGAACTGAGCATCGCCTGCCAGTCCGGGTCGTCAAACTGAGGGGACTTATATTCGGTCATCTCGAACAAAAACGTAGAAAAGATCGACTGGAACGAATGATTGCCGTACCTGAGAATGGTCCTCACACTGACCTCGGGAGATTTGTATGAGCAATATGTTGTCGACTGTAATAAACGCGCAAGGATTTACCGTCACCCCGTCGATCCGGGCGCATCTTTCTCACCGTTTTGCACTGGCACTGGAACGTTACAATCACCGCATCATGCATCTGGAGGTGTTCATGAAGGATCTGAACGGCACCGGCAAAGGAGGAGAAGACCAGTCGGTGCTGGTAAGCGTCAGTCTGCGCGGCCAGCCCAAAATCGTCACGGAATCGGTTACCGATGACTTGTACCGGTCCATCAGCATGGCAGCCCGGCGGACCCGGCGCGCAGTGAGTCGGGCTTTGAATCGTAATGACCGGATAAACCGCCGGTCAATCGGTCAGATTTGCCTGCCCCGCCCACGAGAGCAGACACCGGATGAAGGTGGCGCATTTGTAGAAGGTTCGTAGAAAGAACATGGAAATGAACACGACGCTGAACACGGACAGCCATCACTCTGCCCGTGAAATATAAGCCATGTTAATTTAGCGGAGCTCGTTATTTCGCCAATTCGTAAAGGTATTCGACATACGACAGCACGGCGCCGTCCCAGCCCTGCACTTCGGGATTGTAGGATTCGATTACGAAGTACTCGTCAGGCGCGTGCGCGCCGCTGCCGTGGCCGAGGCCATAATGGCCCGAGGCGAGGTTCAACGGACTGCCCGTGAAGATATAGCCTGGGTAGGAGCCGGCCAGGCGCGGCCACAGCACGGGATCGATTTCCGCCTGTTTCAGCGCCGAGATCTGCGCCTGGATCAACGGGGCGCTGAGCGGTGTGCTGGTCGGGTCGTAACCACCGCTGAAAATCACTTCGATGTCGCCAAACCCGTGGTTAACGAGGTGTTTGCGCAAAGCAGAAAGCGCCGCTTCTGCAGTCATATCGGGCACCAGTCTCAAATCCAGTTTCGCTTCCGCGCGATGCGGCAGAACGGTTTTTCCGCCAGGCCCGGTGTAGCCACCGACCAGTCCTTCGATGTTGACCGTTGGTTGTGACACCAGGCGCTCCATAGCTTCGACGAAGGACAGGTCATCAATCCACTGTTTGGTGCTCAGCTGTTCCTTCATCTTCGCCTCATTGCGTCGGCTAGCCGCCTCGGCGATCATGGCCTTTTGCTCTGCGCTGAGGGGCAAAGGTTGCGGATAGTCGTCGATGGTGATGGTGTTGCCGTCTGCCGAGACCAGCGTATTGAGTGCATGCACCAGGTGCCAGGTCGGGCTGTCGATCATGGCCTTCAACGAAGAATGCACGTCTTTGCCCGGTCCAAGCCCCCACTTCTCGCCGCTGGCGATCAACTGCACTTCGATTACCCCTTTTGCACCCAGGTTGACCGTCACCAGGCCTTCACGATCCTGCGAAGCGAATGGCATGAACACACCGATCGTGCCGGCCAATGCAGACTGGACATCGGGCCGGTTGACTATTTGCCCGATATGTGGCGATCCGATTTCCTCTTCGCCTTCAGCGATCAACACCAGGTTGACCGGCATGACCCTGCCGGCCGCGCGGATTGCGTGCAATGCAGCGAGGAAGGCGGTTTCGGGACCTTTCTGGTTGACCGCACCGCGGCCCATCACGACCTTACCAAGTCCCGGCTTGTCGACGATCGCTGCCTCCAGCGGCGGCGAAGACCATTCCCGCGGATCGAATTGTTTCACGTCATACATAAAATACACACCGACGGTCTTTTCCGCCCCGGCGTCAAGTGTCGCGAATACACCGGGTTTACCATCGGTTGGGATGATTTCCGCCTGCTGGAATCCCGCTTCCTTCAGAAGCCGGACCATGTATTCCGGGCCCTCCGGGTAGCCAAGATCCATCGCGGCGATCGACGGCAGCCGGATCCAGTCCTGCAGACGCTGCACGCTTTCATCGTGCTGCGCGATGATCTCGGCCTTGATATCGGAAAAGTTGCTATCCGCTGCTTTGGCGGCAGGATATGTCAGCATTGCCATTGCGCTGAACAGGGAGATAAAAAGCCATGCTTGTCGTTTCATCGGGTTCTCTTAATGTGATGCAGGAATCCAGATTGTACCTGCTGCAACGACCGCCGTGCCATTGCAGAGATACAACAGTAGCCCTTAAAGGCATTTGTCACAGTTTACTGACCAGACCTTAATCCTGGCTTAAGAATTCATTGCTATAGTGTTTTGCAAGTGAATGAAAGGCGGATCAAACGGGTGAGCATCTGTGAAAGGCGGTGAGACACAAATGGATGCTCAATATTTTGAGACCGTAATCATCGGCACAGGGTTTTCGGGCTTGCTGGCGGCTATCCGTCTGCAGAAAAAGCATTGTAATGACTTTGTCCTGTTGGAAAGAAGTGCCGAGTTAGGTGGAACCTGGCAGGTCAACTCGTATCCCGGTGCCGAGGTCGATATTCCAACCAGCCTGTATTCCATCTCCTTTATTGCCTACCCTTTCAGGAAAACCTTTTCCCCGCAAAGCGAATTGCTTGAATACACGAACCATATCATCGAGAAATTCAGCTTAAGAAAACAGGCAAAAACGCAGCAGACGGTCACCAGGCTGACCTATGACGAACGCGCCAGCTTGTGGCATGTCGAGACCGAATCGGGCGAGCGCTATACTGCCCGCTTTGTTATCGACACCAGTGGTGTGCTGGCGAACCCGCATATCCCTAGTATTAAAGGTGCGGAAACCTTCAATGGCCCGAAATTCCACGCCGGGCACTGGGATCACTCTGTCCCTTATGAAGGAAAACGTATCGCGGTGATCGGTTCGGGTTGCTCAGGGGCCCAGATAGTCCCTGCCATTGCCGGCAAGGTTTCCAGGTTAACCCTGTTCATGGGCAAGGCGCAGTGGATTCTTCCACGTTCAGACTCGCATTACAGTGCTGTAGGGCGTTTGGTCCGAACGCTGCCCGGCATCAGGCACCTCATCCGGTTGTTTGTCTTTATTTTTTATGACATCAGGTTTATTGCGTTTCGCCGCTATCCGGGGACCGCGATGATCAGTCGGCTCATGAAAAGTTATTACCGGAGAAGGCTTAACAGGCATCTCGAAAAATACATTAAAGACGACAGGTTACGTCAGCATATGATGCCCGATTACGAATTGGGCTGCCGGCGAGTCATCCCGACAAATACCTACCTTCCCGCGCTGTCCCGTGAAAATGTCGATGTCAATATCAGCGGGATTGAATGCATCACGCCCAGGGGCATTAAAACAAAGGATGGCGAGGAGATAGCCCTGGACATCATCGTCTACGCCACGGGATATTTTGCCTATTCGAATATGAAAAAGGCGCTGACGTTCCAGGTCTATGGCCTGGGTGGGCGTAACCTCAACAGCGAATGGGAAAAAGAGGCCGTCTCATATAAGGGCATTACCGTTTCAGGTTACCCCAACTATTTTAAAGTGAACGGCCCGAACACAGGCACCGGTCACAGTTCGCAAATGTCCTATATGGAGGTGGCGACCGATTATATCGTTCAAGCCATTTGCGCTGTGAAACGGGATAAAAGCGTCAGAGCCATCGATGCCAAACTCGATCTTCAGGATAAGTACGTCTCCAAAATGAGAGAAAAGATGCAAAAGACGGTCTGGCAAAATGCCACTTGCACCGCCTTCTACAGAAAGAACATGCGCGAAGAAGTCACCAGTCTGTCACCGGAGCCGGTCACCGGGTTTATCTTTTCACGCAAGTGGTTTCACTTGAGTGATTACCATCTATTAAATTGAAGCTGTATCTGTCGGGGGCAGCGACCAAACCTTATCCTCCGGTATACTCTGGCAGTTGACTCTGAGTGTACGGAGAATTGCCAGAGGAATCAGTGGCTAAAAATGTACAATCGATTTAAGAATTTTGCCGATTATCTACACCCATTCTCGTTTTTATCGTGCCTGGTATCTGCTCTATTGATACTGTTGGTAGTTCGATTTTAAATGGTGAGATGACTAGCCAGACCACAAAGGAAGGCCGCCGCAAAGAAAGTCGCCTGTTGCGAGCTGCACAATACTCGGACCTGGACACAACAGATCCGGATGTTGAGCCACCGCCTGGTTCAGTTTTGGCGGATCACGCTGCGCTGTCGCACAACAATACTCACTCTCGTTTCCCCCGATTTTATGTTGATCAAGTTGTAATTTGTCGCAACTGTGGGACTGAAGAAATCTGGCCGGCAAATCGTCAAAAATGGTGGTACGAAGTAGCAAAGGGTAATATCAACACAACCGCTATTTTGTGTCGCAAGTGCCGGGGAAAGGATGAAACATAACGAATTGTTCAAGTTCGCTCCGCCAGCAAGTTGGCTCTGCCGGAGGCAGCTTCGCTGCACCGCAAAACTCAGACGTTAGGCCTCGAATGTTAACCTCTTCGCAATCCACGCCCGTGTCAAAGATCATTCGCGCAGCGCTGATGTATTTCGCAATCGTGCTCGGCACCGGCTTCGTACTTGGTGTGTTCCGCGTTCCGATACTTGTGCCGCGCATCGGTGAGCGCTGGGCTGAACTTTTGGAAATGCCCATCATGGCCGCAGTGATCTTCCTCGCAGCGGGTTACGTGTTGCGTCATTTCCCCGAGATATGCTCGCCTGGCAGATCGTTGGCTGCAGGCTTTCTGGCGCTTGCGCTTACAGTCGCCGCCGAGTTGGGACTGGCAGTAGTCCTTCAGGACCAAACGCTGGTCGAGTTCATCAGCGGCCGGGACAAAGTATCCGGGACCGTATACATTGGCATGTTGCTCGTATTCGCAGTAATGCCAAGGCTTCGCCTGTTGAGTCATGCACCACCAACTCATAAACAAGGCGAGGCTTGATTAATCCTTCAAGCGGACGCCCCACGGCGCCGCTTAATTCAGACCCTATGTTGCAACACGAGAGAGAAATATATGACTGAGAGTTATTTGGAAGTCACGCAAGAAGCGGGTGCTGCGCTGTTTGCCCGAAATATTGCCGGGGAGGTTGTCATGTTGAATTTATTGCGCTTCCGCGATGTAGCTGATTATTCGGCAAATCCTGAGCTTGAACCCCGGGATCCAATTTCAGGTGAAGAGGCTTATCAAAGATATTTAGAGCATACCTTGCCATTGCTTAGAGAAAGTGGTGGTGATCTGGCATTTCTTGGAAAAGGAGGTAAATATCTGATAGGACCTCAAGAGGAACAATGGGATCTGGTGATGCTTGTTCGGCAAAAATCATTGGCTGACTTTATGGCATTTGCATCAAACGAGGAATATCTGGCTGGTTTGGGGCACAGAACTGCAGCATTAAAAGATTCGCGCTTATTGCCTCTTGTTGAATCAGAATGATCAACATAGCAAATCGCGGCGCCGTTGTGCCTGGTAGTAATATGCACATTTCCGCGTTATTCGCCGCGTTTTCCCAATATTAAGTCGGCATCCAGGGTCAATCCAAATAGAATATTGGGGTTATATGTTCAGAGAAGAATCAATGAGAACCTTAATCCTGACCCTGATGGTCATGGTCATTATCTTAATTCCAGTTGCACAAGCCACGACACCTTCCGATTACATTAAGGAGCATGCGGTCAATATCCCGGATAGTCTGCCGCCCCAGCTATTTTCCGCCATAGACGGTAAGCGCCTGGTCCTTGTTGGCGAAGTCCACGGAACAAATGAGCTCCCGGATCTCGCGCTCCAGGTAATCACAAAACTTGCTGAGAAGAAATCCTTATTGGTAGCCCTGGAGTTCCCCACAGAAATCCAGGCGCAAATTGATCAATTTATGAAAACTGGCGATTTGAATATTCTGAGAGAGACCAGGTTTTTTCAGGATGCAGAATATCATTCTGGCCGTGGCAGTGTAGCCATGGTCAACCTTCTTGGTTCGCTTAGAAATCTGTCTGGAGTTTCTGTTTTTTGCTTTGATATACCTTTTAACTTTAATGGGAATAATCGAGACACGGAAATGGCTAAAAATATACTGGCTATAGCTGCACAGCACCCAGACCAGTCTATTTTGATTTTTACAGGCAATATACATTCCCGGTTGACTCTTGGGGTGCCCTGGGACCCGGATTTCAAAACGATGGGATCGGAAGTCCTGAGACTCTCGGCAGGTCGATTTACTCTGAAAAACTCAGAAAGCATATATTTAAGATACGATCAGGGCTCAGCCTGGCAATGTATTCGGGAAGATGGTGGCAAAATCGTTTGTGATAAACGGTCCTTTGGACCTGGTAATTCAGTTTATGCGACAGCGGTCCCGTTTGATTCATATTTTTTGGAAGAACCTGGTTTGACCGATGGTCATCATATCACCCTGTTTTTAAGAACAGTTTCAGCATCACAACCATTTTAACAATACTGTGGACGACCAATTATTTGAAGAGTGGCAGGTTTATGAAAAACTGGTGATCCATGACTACATGGATCACCGTGCCTTCTTTAACCGTCTGCAGGAAGAGATCCTGGCACGTTTTGAGCACCCCGTTGCCATACTCGACCTGGGTTGCGGAGACCTTACGCCAATCCTGCCGTTGTTGGCGAATGTGCCTCTCAAACGATACGTGGGTATTGATGAATCCGACGTCGCACTGGCACTGGCTGCGCGACGTCTCAAAGACAGGCGTATGCCGGGCCACCTGGTTAAAGGAGACATGCTGGCGTCAATGATGGAGATCGGTGAATCCTTCGATATCATCCTGGCGAGTTTTTCATTGCATCATTTGGCGGACCCGATTGACAAGAGGCGCACGCTGGAAGCCGGCCGTCAACGGCTAAAACCGGATGGCGTATTCGCCCTGATCGATGTTTTCAGCGCTGAATCCGAGTCCCGTGACCGCTACCTCGAGCGCTGGATCAAGCATGCCAAAACACACTATGCAGAACTTCAGAATGCTGAAAGGATTATTCTTTTCGATCATGTACGTGCCCGTGATTTTCCTGTTTCCCTGGCGACGTTAAAAGCGCTTGGAGAGCAGGCAGGGCTGGGACAATTTGAGTTATTGCTGGAGGATCGAGAAAGGCTGAACTGCCTGGTGACTTTTTCACCAGGCATAATTTCAAAGCAATCGGGTTAAATGAGACTGTCGGCTTTATTGTTTCAATATTTGTTACAAAAACGGTGCACGTCAGGCCACGAACTTCTCATCTTCATCGATAGACTCATATAAAGGTATCCAGCCTTTATTGCCAGCTCCTGCTGCGCGAAGACGCACGTCGATCAGGTCTCCCGCCCGTTTTTGAATCCGTGGTACAACATCTCCCCTTTGTTTCTCAATCCGCAGGAAGAGTTCTTCGCGGTGTATCTGCATGTCACTTGGTTCGGAGTTATTTACCTGGTTTGATTTGACCCCCGATACGTGAACGGTCATATAGTCACCTAATACGAGCTTTTTTTCAGTTGTTTCCGGGTTTTTAAGCATTAACATCGAAATATTCCTCTCTTAAACTGAATAGTAAATCTGAGCTTTGTTTTCAAGTTCCGTCAACATGACAATTTAACTCACTGGAACTGGCATATTTCAGCTGGTTCAGTATTATCAATGCAAAAATTAAGCCAACTGATCTTTCTTTGGAAGAAATGAATAAAATCAGCATTTTGCGCGATTTAGAATAAATACCAGTCGTCAAAACCTGCCGTAACTGTCTAAAAGAGTCAGGTTAGCTGACCATAATTGTCAGTCAGCAACCGCTTTCAATTTTCGTCGCTTAAGGATTATTCAGGGAATCTTTTAACAATATCTGCGAACCTGGGGTGGTCGCGTATGTTGTCTATATCTGAATCATGCATCAGCCACTCACGGTTGATATTACCCACCTTGATCAGGCAGTTTTCAAGACAATCAAGGGCTCTCTCGGTGTCTCCTGCCAAAGAGAAAAAACAAGCACCGTTGTACTGGACGATGGAATCCATCGGTGCTTTTTGCATTGAGGCTTCCATCCATTTTTTTGCCTCATCCCGCTCGCCCTTACGCAACAAGGCAAAAGCACCCATATTCAGTGCCCGGTTGTCATCCGGGTTAAGTTCGAGTACAGCCCTGACCCTTTCAATACCTTTAAGGGTAACCTCCATGGCTTTGCCTTCCTTACCAAGGCTGATATACAGCTGGGCCTGGAGCAATACGCTCTGAAAATCTTCAGGGCGAACATGCGATGCGCGCTCAAACAATTTTAATGCCCGCGTGAGGTCACCTTCCTGCACCTTGGCGCGGCCGAAAAAAAACCAGGCCTCGTAGTTTTTTGGATCGAGTTGAATCGCGTTCTCAAATTCAATCTCGGAATTTTTATAGTCCTGGTGCATGCAGAAGGCAATGCCGGCAGCAACATGTGACTCAGCCAGATCGGGTGCAAGTGAAAGTGCCTTTGCGCTGGTACGCTTAGCCTCAGCCAGGTTCACGTCGCTGGCATTGAAATACATGTACGAGAAGCCATAAGTATAGGCAATGCCCGCCCAGCCGCGTCCGAATTCCGGCTCGATATCAACAGCCTGTTTGAACATCTGCTGGGCATAAACATTGTCCTGCGTGGTGTGCCGGGCAAAATAGCTCAGGCCACGAAGGAAAAAATCGTAGGCTTTTGGATCCACATGTTGTTGTGTGGCTTTGGGTTTACGCTTGAATGAAAGGCTCAGGGCCGTTGCAATTGAATCAGCGATCTCTTCCTGAATCTCAAAAATATCCGATAGTTTTCGATCGTATTGGCGCGACCAGAGGTGGAATCCATCACTGGTGTTGATCAATTGCGCGGTGATACGCAGGTTGTTACCAGACCTGCGTACGCTGCCTTCCAGCACCGTTTGTACCCTGAGCTTCCTGCCGACTTCCCGTATATCAGTCTGCTTGCTGGTGAATTGAAATGCTGAGAACCGGGAGGCCACCCGCAGGTTGGCAACCTTGCACAATGCATTGAGTATTTCCTCTGCCATGCCCTCGCAGAAATAAGCCTGGTTTCCTTTTTCACTCAGGTCATCGAAGGGAAGAACAGCGATGGATGGTGCACCCTCTTGATAATCTTCGAGTTCGCTAATGGATTTTTTTGGACCTGCTGAATCCCTGTGGACCCCGTCGGGTGTTATTTCGTAGGCCCAGGACAGGACCAAAGCAATGGGGAAACCGAGCAAAACGAGAACGATTAACAGGGTGAATCCCCAGGGCGGTATACCCAGTCCTTCGAAGGTCACCTCGCCAACTTGCAACACGACCCAACCAACAAAGATATACGCCAACGCAACCCGAACGACTTTGCGCTTTTTGAGCTGGCTCCAAAGGCTTTTGGATCTCAACTTAGTCATAACCGTTTCCAGATTAATACGATACACAATATTAACTGCGTTTGATATGTCCCGATGGATGTATTTGATCGAAGAGAGCAACATCGGCATACGCGGCGCCAGTGCCGGATCTTATTCCCTAAAATGTTTGAGATACGCAGGTCAAGGACCGGCGGGCTTATCGGGAGATATTGGCGCTATTCAGCCTTGGGTTGGCTCTGGTCCTTCACTTTGACACTGCTATTTCCAACCATCTCTATTTGCAGGGGTCTGAGATTGTCGAGGTGTACATCGCGTTGCGGGAATGCGATGACGATGTTTTCCGCGGTAAATAATTCGGAAATCTTGAACCGGATATTACTGCGTATCTGGCGCAACTCACGCTCTCCACCCACCTCGCTCCAAAATATGGCATCAAATATCAATGCGTTATCGCCGAAATCTTCGAAAATCACGCGTGGTGAAGGGTCTTTCAGTATGTCTTTCTGAGCGCAAACCGCCTCTTTGATAAGTTCGGCCACCTGCTGCGGCTGTGAGCCATAGGCGACACCGACTCTTAAAGTTGTACGGATGACTTTATCAACCAGCGTCCAGTTAATGACTACCCGTTCCAGCATCTGGCTATTTGGCACAAGCAAATGAACCCCGTCAACACGTCGAATTCGCGTGGAGCGATTGCCAATTCGTTCCACGGTTCCGGTGTGTTGATCGACTTCAATGAAATCACCGACCCTTACCGGTTGTTCAGCCATCAGAATCCAGCCGCTGATAAAATTATTGAGAATATTCTGTGCACCGAAACCAACACCAATAGCCACGGCACCGGTCAGAAACGCAAAAGTCGTCAAGGGGACGCGTAAAAGACTCAGGGCAGCGAGGGCTACACCAATAATCAACAGGTAGAAAAACACCCGCCGAAAAGTCTGGATCACGTGAGGACTGAGTTGGGTTTTGGCCAGGCGTTTACTGAACAGGTTTTCCAGAAATTTACTGAAGATATAGCCAAAAATAAGCAGCAAGGCCAACAGGATGAACTGACCAACCGTATAATCAGCGTCACCGATCCGGAAGAGTTGAAAATTCCAGAGTGATGAAAATTTATCCATGCGCCAGTTTGGCACAAAGCTGCGCCAATCAAAAGTCAGGGGGTGAAATCTCCTGGTCCGCGGGAACTTAACACCTGTAGCAAAAATGCAGCAGGTCAGCCATCACCTCGCTGGTCTCGAAGAGATAACTGTAAACATATTCAACGGGGTTTTATCAGCCAGTTGCTGGTGAAATGTTACCCGGTGTTCTGTAAAGCCAAGCACTTCGAGAAATTGCGTAAAGAAGCGCGGTGTAAAGCGCCACCAGGTATCCCAGGCTTTATTTCCGGCCGTAGGTACCAGTGAACATACCGGTCCTTCACCGAGGCTCGCGTCATGGATCTCGGTAATGATGATTGTATCGGTCACAAGACGTGCACAACTTTCGAGGATGGATACCGGTGATCTCGAATGAAGCAGGATCGAAGCCAACAAAACCACGTCGAACTCGCCCAGCGATTGCGGAAGGTCTTCCGCCGAGCCGTGATAGACACGGGCATTCGAACCGAATTTTTCGTGACAGAACCAGAATCCGTTACGTATACGCCCAATATGGTCATGGAACTGTTTTTCTACTTCGGTCCAGCCCTTTTCCCGGCCTCTTGCGAGACCCAGTTCCTCATAGGGAACGGCGTTCCAGAAATCGCGATCCATCGGCAACTCAACGGCCACCACCTCAGCCGCGGTTTTTTCAATCTGAAAGGTCAGGAAACCGGTGGCGGGACCGATTTCCAGCACCCGTTTTCCCGTGAAGTCATATCCACCCAGGTATTCATTAAAGCCTGAACGCAGATCCCACTGCCCCTCGACAAGACCTACACCCGGGATATCGGTGCAGTGGTAGAAATTGCACTCATCAACAGAATTAATTTTCCACGCCTGCTCGTAAAGCTGGCCTTCCGGCCTCTTTCCAGTGAACCTTTTAAACAGTTTCTTCAAGTTTTACTCCGCATTCAGGGTCTCACACACAAGAATATTATCGTTGGAAAATAGCACACAGCAGTAATGCAGTGAGGACTGTTCGAATCACCATGGGTCCCTTTCTTCGTTTCTGTGATTTTACTACGCGCGGAGGGAGTGCTTCCTCCTTTTTCACCGGTTGATTTCGAATTGGATTATGATGTTTTGCGGGCGGACCAAAACATGAAGATTTTGAGGTCATGAGAAATAACATATCAATCGTTGTTGACTGTGTCCTACCAGAGTCGCGAATGATTTTGGATCGGGAAAATCAGGATTGACATCGAACCACGACATCATGA
>Ga0210074_1000520_pt1 | contig 13430 bp, 11 predicted proteins | sample China_Galinas_Co_FD_184860 | JGI IMG/M metagenome (GOLD analysis project Ga0210074, IMG submission 184860) | Wetland microbial communities from San Francisco Bay, California, USA, that impact long-term carbon sequestration -... | ecosystem: Environmental > Aquatic > Marine > Wetlands ... | reverse complement strand
ACTGGTTGTCGGTGGCGGTGACACCTCGATGGACGTTGCTGCCGTTGCCCGCCGCCTGGGTCATATCGAACATGTGCGCGAACATGACCGGCCTGAAAATATCATCATGGGTTACATGGCGCATGACGTGGCCACGGTCGCTCAACGCCAGGGTGCCGATGTGACCCTGATTTCACGCGAGTCCGCTGACATAATGCCGGCGACAAAAACCGAGGTCACACACGTGACCCAGGAAGGTGTGAAAATCAGACCCGGTCTGCTGCCGGTGGAAGTCATCGTCGGTGAAAATGGCCGCGCGACCGGTGTGCGTGTCATCAAGACCGACTGGAGCAGCGGCAAGATGACCACCGTGGAAGGCTCCGAAACAGAAATCGAGTGTGACCTGCTGGTCTCAGCGATCGGACAACGTGGTGATCTTAGTGGTTTTGAGGAACTCGACAGCGGCCGGGGCTTGATCGATGCCGACGGTTTCTATCGCGTCAAGGATCACCCTGATCTTTTTGTCGGTGGTGACATCATCAGACCCCACCTGCTGACAACTGCGATCGGCCAGGGATCGATTGCGGCTGAAGGTATTGATAAATTCCTTGCGGGCAAAGATCCTTCGAATCGCCCCCGGGTGGACGTCCATCACTTCAAACTGTTGAACAAGTTAAGGGAAACCGGTCTCGCACCCGATGAATATCCACACATACAGGACAGGGGTACCGATAAAGCAGCCTTTGCGATCCACAATTATGAAGACCGCTCATTTGTCGAAATCGTGCCGGCGGATGAATTGTTCCTTGGTCATTTCAAGTACGAGGCAAGGCACAAGCGCAAGGAAAGCACCATTACCGCTGACTCGGTGCTGGGCTCCTTCGGCGAACGCATCCAGGGCCTGACACAGGAGGAGGCGCAACTGGAAGCCAAGCGCTGCATGAGTTGCGGTATGTGTTTCGAATGCGACAGCTGTGTTGTATTCTGCCCGCAGGACGCCATTTTCAGGGTCAAGAAAACCGAATCGACAATGGGGCGATATGTAGACACTGACTATACAAAATGTATTGGTTGTCACATTTGTGAAGACGTCTGTCCCTCGGGTTATATCAAAATGGGACTGGGAGAGTAGCCCATGCACCTGCGCCGCAGCGGTATCGGTATCGGTATGCTGGCGGTTATGCTGGTGGGTATCAGCACTCTGACTGGTATGGCCTGTGCAGATGAGACCAATACGGTTAGCGGTGTGCCATATCCTGCCATCCCGGAGGGGCAAGGTGATGCCTGTGTCGAAGACACCGCTTTCATGCGGCGCAATCACATGGATCTCCTGGATCACCAACGTGATGAAACGGTGCTGAAAGGCGAACGCGGCCAGCCCTACAGTCTCAGGGAATGTTTAGGCTGCCACGTGGTTTTAGGGCCTGACGCCATACCCGTTACGGTGGAAAGTCCGTCACATTTTTGCCGGGCATGTCACGATTATGCCGCGGTGAGTATCGATTGTTTCCAATGTCATGCATCGCGCCCCGAGGCGGGGGATTTAGCTGCTGACCATCAATTGGGCAGCGCATTGTCCGGTACAACAAGCGTGAATGGATACGAGTGAAGCAATGAGCAGCGAAACAAAAGATAACAAAACAACCGGCACGACCGGTTTTGATCCGTCACGCCGCAATTTCCTGAGCGCCATGGCCGCAGCAGCAGGTGTGACACTTGCCCCCGGGGTGATTTTGTATGGCATCAGCAGGTCTTCATCAGCAAAAGCGCTCGGGAGCGAAGCTACCGGCGAGGTCCGCTGGGGTATGCTGATCGACCTGGACCGCTGTAATAGCGGTTGCGATGATTGCGTATCCGCGTGTGCGAAAGAAAATGGTTTAAGTGGTTTTGGCAGACCGGAAACCGATGCTCAATGGATAAGAAAAGTCGAAATTAAAAACCCGGAGACCGGCTTCAGCAAGTCACTGCCGGTGATGTGCCAGCATTGTGAACATCCACCCTGCGTGGATGTCTGCCCGACCGGCGCCTCATTCAAACGCGCTGATGGCATCGTCCTGGTCAATAAACACACCTGCATAGGTTGCCGTTATTGCATGATGGCCTGCCCATACAAGGCCAGGTCGTTTGTCCATGAAGTTCTTGAAGATCAGAAACCCTATGCGCCCAGGGGAAAAGGAACAGTTGAAAGCTGTACCATGTGTGTTCACCGCATAGATGCCGACCGGCAACCAGCGTGCGTCGAAGCCTGCAGCGATACCGGTGGCGGTGCCATGTTGTTTGGTGACCTGAATGACCCGCAAAGCGAGATTTCAAAACGTGTCGCCAAGTATGCGTCGCAACAGATTCGCGCTGATCTCGGTCTCAACCCGGGTATCCGTTACAGGAACCTCTGAAAACAGCCATAAACCGGAACGATGTCGTGAAACGAATGACCTACAGCGAAATTGAAGGCAACAGCGTAAAGTTCTATGGACTGGCTGCGATTCTCGCCGTATTCCTGCTATCCGCGCTCGCCTGTGCGTTCTACATGGAACACAATGGACACTATGTTACCGGCATGACCAACCAGATCGTTTGGGGTATGCCGCATGTTTTCGCAATATTCCTGATCGTCGCTGCATCAGGTGCCCTCAATGTTGCTTCCATTGGCAGCGTGTTTGGCAAACCCGTATACAAACCGCTGGGCCGGCTCTCCGGCCTGCTGGCTATAGCCCTGCTGATAGGGGGTCTGGCGGTGCTGGTACTCGACCTTGGCCGGCCCGATCGCCTCATTGTTGCGATGACCCACTACAATTTTAAGTCGATATTTGCGTGGAATATTTTTCTTTATGTCGGCTTCATGGTGATCGTCGCTGTTTACCTGTGGTTGCAGATGGAACGACGCATGAACCGCTATGTAAAGCCGGCTGGTTTTGCGGCTTTTATCTGGCGACTGGTACTGACCACCGGTACCGGTTCCATATTTGGTTTCCTCGTCGCACGGGAAGCGTATGACTCTGCCATCATGGCGCCGTTGTTCGTTGCCATGTCTTTTTCATTCGGGCTGGCCGTTTATATTCTTATTCTGCTCGCCGCCTGTCGCGGCAGTGAACGGGTAATCGGTGATGTCGTGATACGCAAGCTCAGCCGTCTTTTGGGCGTATTTGTTGCCGCTGTGCTCTACTTTACCGCCGTGCAGCACCTGGCCAGCCTGTACGCAGCCCAACATGCCGGGGTGGAGCGTTTCATATTGATGGAGGGTGGTGTTTTCACCCTGTTGTTCTGGGCCGGACAAGTTGTCGTGGGTGGCTTGATACCGATGATCCTGGTTTTCCGGCCCGCCGTGGCAGGCTCAAATCGTAATGCAATCCTGGCATCAATACTGGTGATTATCGGTGGATTTGCCCAGGTGTACGTCATCGTCATCGGTGGTCAGGCCTATCCGCTGAACATGTTCCCGGGCATGGAGGTCTCCTCGAGTTTTTATGATGGCGTAATTTCAAGCTATGCACCCAGCCTGCCGGAAATCGGCCTGGGTCTCGGTGGTATTGCGCTGGCAGGCCTGATTGTTCTGTTCGGAATCAAGGTGCTGCGCTTTCTGCCGGTCTCGCTGGCCAATGCAGCCATCGACCCTCATCATAAACCCGTCACAGACTAACCCCGACACTTGCGCCTCGAGGGGCAACACATAATGTCTCATCTATATATCGCTGCCGCACACAAGTCCTCGGGCAAAACAATGGTTTCAATAGGACTGACGGCCGCAATGGTAAAACGTGGAAAGGCTGTACAGCCTTTTAAAAAAGGCCCTGACTACATCGACCCCTTGTGGTTGTCACGTGCAGCCGGCAGACCCTGCTATAACCTTGATTTTTACACCCAGAGCCGCGAAGAAATCCTTGCCGCATTTTTTAGCAGGGTAGATGGTTCAAACATCGGCCTGATCGAGGGTAACAAGGGTTTGTTCGACGGCATTGATGTGGAGGGCACGGACAGCAATGCTGCGCTCGCGGCCTTGCTGGCGGCACCGGTCGTACTGGTGATTGATACAGGTGGTATCACCCGTGGTGTTGCGCCCCTGATCCGCGGTTATTTGGATTTTGACCCCGAAGTGAATATCTGTGGTGTGATTCTGAACAAGGTGGGTGGTGCCCGGCATGAGGCCAAGTTGCGCGCAGCCCTTGAGCGATATACCGATGCCGAAGTCCTCGGCGCGATCGGACGGGACGCAGCGTTTGAGATTCCGGAACGCCATCTCGGTCTGATACCCGCCAACGAGGCCACCGGTAATGGCGCCGCTGAAACCATGATCTCACGGCTGGCCTTTGCGGTCTCGATGGGAGTTAATATTGACCGCATCGTAGAGATTGCCAATGAGGCCAAACTGCCGGCTGGGGCAAAAGCAGCACTCCTGCAGTCACAATCCGTGCCATCCCGGATCAAACCCGATGTGCGCATCGCCATCGCACGCGATGCGGCATTTGGCTTTTACTATCCTGATGATCTCGAAGCATTTGAACGTGCGGGCGCCGAACTCATACCCTTCGACACGCTCAGGGACAAACACCTGCCCGAATGCGATGCTCTGTTTATTGGCGGCGGTTTTCCAGAAACCCAATTAGACGCCCTTTCGGCCAACACGGGTCTGTTGATGGAAATCCGCGAAGCACTTAAGGCAGGAAAACCCGCCTATGCCGAATGCGGTGGCCTGATGTACCTGTCGCGTCAAATTAGCTGGTCGGGTCAAAGCGCCGACATGGTTGGGGCTGTGCCCGCCGATACCGTTGTCGGTACGCGTCCGCAAGGCAGGGGGTATATGCTGCTCAGGGAATCCGGTAAAAGCCCCTGGCCACAAAAACCCCAGGATAGTGATGTCAATGCAGGAGACATCCCGGCACATGAGTTTCATTACTCACGTTTGAAGAATCTTGGGGAAGTAACCTCATTTGCCTACAGCGTGGTGCGTGGTACCGGTATCGACGGGCATCGTGACGGTTTGATCGTCAACAATCTGCTGGCGGGATTTGCACACCACCGCAATACTGCCAGCAACCCCTGGGTCGAGCGTTTCGTGGCATTTGTACGAAGCAGGTCGCCCCTGCGAAGTTCTGATTAATACCGGGCGAAGAAAATTGTGGTTCCAAATACTCAAATACACCAACAAAGGGTGCTTGAGGAGACGAAATAGCCGGGCACATTGGACACAAGATACGAGTCCATGAACCAATCAGAGGTTTTCTGACCATTAATGCCATTGAATTTCTATTCACATATCTTTCTGATCCTATTGGGGTTGTAAGCAATCAAATCAGCCTAATATATTTGTGTGAAGACCGGTTCGGAACGAAGCACCGAACCGTTTCAGCTATCCGGCCAAGACTGAAGTGAAAAAAATATGGAAAATATTACGCAAAAATCCAATGATCCGGTTGAGGCCGAAGCAGTCCGGTTGTTACGCTCGTTAATGCATGTCGAATGCAGCGCCGGCCGCAAGTGGAATATAGAAACCTGCAGGGAAATCGCCCCGCTGACGCTTGAGATCAACCAGTTGAAGAAAGAAAAAAACGCGGTGATACTGGCGCACTCCTACGTCGAACCGGAAGTGGTTTACGGGGTTGGCGATTTCAAGGGTGACTCCTATTACCTCGCCGCGCAGGCAAAAGAGGCAGAAGCAGACGTCATCGTTTTTGCCGGTGTCGTGTTCATGGCTGAAACCGCCAAGATACTGTCGCCGGATGCACTGGTCGTCGTGCCTGACCGGAATTCGGGTTGCAGCCTGGCAGATTCGATAACCGGCGCCGATGTCCGTGACATGAAAACCCTCTACCCCGATGCCGCTGTTGTCTGTTACATCAACAGCACGGCGGAGGTCAAAGCCGAATCGGATGTTTGTGTAACCTCGGGCAACGTATACGATATCATCGCCAGTCTGCCCCAGAAGCGTATCCTTTTCGTACCTGACCGCCTGATGGCCGACAATATTCGTAAAGAATTAAAAACAAGGGGCATCGACAAGGAAATCATTTCGTCCGATGGAACCTGTATTGTCCACGAAGAGTTTACGACGGAACAAATTGCACAGGCCCGCAGAACGTTTCCGGGATTGAAAATCGTCGCCCATCCCGAGTGCACGCAGGAAGTCGCTGAGCAGGTGGACTTCCTCGGCAGCACCGGTGAAATGATGAAGTATGTCAAGACCACCGAGGCACCCTACTTCCTGATGTTGACCGAATGCGGCCTGGTCAGCCGCCTCGCGGTCGAAGACCCGGAGAAAAATTTTATCGGTGGTTGCAGGTTATGCCCGTACATGAAAATGAATACGCTGGTTAAGATCCGGGATGCCCTGAAGGCCCCGAGACCCGAGCAGATCATCACACTTGAAGACGATCTGAGAAAACGCGCAACCCGTTGCATTGAGAGGATGTTTGAAATTGCTGACCAGAATTGACACCCTGATCGACCTGGCCCTGGATGAAGACGCCGCTTTCGGCGATGTTACAAGCCAATCCATCTTTTCCCCGGATCACGTTTCAGAAGCCCGGATACTGGCCCGCGAAGACCTGGTGGTTTGCGGTCTCGATGTCGTTAATCGTGTTTTTAACCGTGTTGACCCTGCAGTTAAAGTAAAGCTTGAAACCAGGGATGGCGACCGGGTCAGCAACGGCGATACCGTCCTGCTGGCCAAGGGTCCGACAATTTCACTACTGACCGCCGAACGCACCGCCCTGAACTTCCTGCAACACCTGTCCGGGATCGCCACACTCGCGCGCCGCTTTGCCGATGCCGCAGAGAAAGCGGGCACCGGCGTTCGCATCGTCGATACCAGAAAAACCACACCGGGCTGGCGCGCGCTGGAAAAATATGCGGTGCGCTGCGGTGGTTGTTTCAATCACCGCTCTTCGCTGGGCGAGCATGTTTTAATCAAGGAGAATCACATTGCCGCTGCAGGATCGCTCATAAATGCCGTCACAATGGCGCGCAAGCTTGCACCGCATTGTGCAAAGATCGAGGTCGAAACCGAGTCCCTGGATGACGTCAGGGAGGCGCTCAAAGCCGGTGCGGAAGTCATCATGCTGGACAATATGTCGCCGCCTCTGATCGAACAGGCCGTCAGCTTGATCAACAAGGCGGCAATCATTGAGATTTCGGGTGGTGTCAGGCTTGATAGCGTGGCTGATTACGCCCTGCCCGGCGTCGATGTGATCAGTATTGGCGCATTGACGCACTCGGCGCCTGCGGCAGATTTCAGCATGCTCATTTTCAAAAGCGATTCCGAATGAACATTATCCATACCGACTGTCTTGTCATTGGCGCGGGCCTGGCCGGTTCGGCCTATGCCCTGCACGCCGCCCGTGCCGGGCTCGACGTGCAGTTGCTCTCTTTAGGCGGGCCCTCCGAGGCCAATAGCGACTGGGCACAGGGCGGTATCATTTTCGACACCTCTGCCAGGCCTGACTCCCTGGCCCGGGACATCATGACCGCCAGTGACGGCATGGCCAATCCGGCTGCCATCGACCAACTGGTAAAAGAAGGTCCACTGGCCGTGCGTGAGCTATTGCTGGATGAACTGGATGTCGCCTTTGACCGCGAACCGGATGGTGAGCTGGAGTTGACCCGTGAAGGTGGCCACAGTGAACGGCGAATCATCCACGCAAAAGACCTGACCGGGCGCGCCATTCTTACATCGGTGGCCAATTGTGTTGATGCCACCAGTAACATAACACGGCAGATGGGGTCGGTCGCGATTGACCTGCTGACGCTCTCACACAATACCGGCCGGCCCGCCGACCGCTTCGAACCGCTCACCTGTTTCGGCGCTTACGTGCTGGACGGCAAAAGCGGCGAGCCATTGGCGATCGTTGCACGTAAAACTATCCTGGCAACCGGCGGTCTCGGCCAGATTTTCCAGCACACGACCAACCGGCAGGGGACTGTAGGCCATGGTTACGCGATGGCCTACCGGGTAGGCGCCCGGCTGATCGATCTCGAGTATGTGCAATTTCACCCCACCGTTTTCTACGGTCTTAATGCGCCGCACTTTCTGATCACCGAGGCGCTTCGGGGTGAGGGCGCCGTACTGAAAAATGGCCGCGGTGAAAATTTCATGAATGATGTACACGAACTCGGCTCGCTGGCCCCGCGTGACATCGTTTCCCGTGCCATTCACCATGAGATGGTCAGCAGCGGCGATGCCTGCGTTTATCTTGACCTTGCTGCGCTCAAGCCGGACTACATACGCGAGCGTTTCCCGTATATTTACCAGCGCTGCAAGGAATCAGGTGTCGATATCACAACCGACCCGATTCCCGTTGTTCCCGCAGCCCATTATTCCTGCGGCGGCGTACACACCGACCTCAATGGCCGCACCAACGTCAGGCATCTGAACGCCATTGGCGAAACCGGCTGCACCGGTCTGCACGGTGCCAATCGTCTCGCCAGTACCTCCCTGCTGGAATGCCTGACGGGCGCAAAGTTCACGGCACAGGCGGATATTGCCGATATCGGAGCGCTGGAATTTCGCTTGCCGGAACCACCTGCATGGGAAAGCCCGCAGCGTGATGCCGACCCGACACTGATCCAACAGGATCTGAGCCTGGTACGGCAAACCATGTGGAATTATGCCGGGATCGTCCGTTCAGACCGCCGCCTGACGAGGGCGAGACGAATTCTGCTCGAACTGCGCGAAGAGGTGCAATCGTTTTACAGCGACTGCCGTCTGAGCCGGGATTTGATTGAACTCAGAAACGCCGTGCAAACCGCCCTGCTGGTCGTGCATGCTGCAAAATTGAACCCGGACAGCAAAGGCTGTCACTTTGTAGTCGACGACGATTAAAACCCTTGCGGTTGCGATATGGCCTTGATCTCCAGAAAGTCTTCAAGACCGAAAAGTCCGCCCTCGCGGCCGAGCCCTGACATCTTGTATCCTCCAAACGGGCTGCCATACGCGCACTCGATCCCATTGATATAGACCTGTCCGGCCTGTAGTCTTTCCGCGACCCGCTCTGCGCGGGCACTATCGGTGGTTTCAATGTAGGCCGCCAGACCATAGCGTGTTTCATTCGCGATGCGCACCGCGTCGTCTTCATCTTCAAATGGAATGATGGTCAGCACGGGTCCAAATACCTCCTCCTGCGCGATTCGCATATCGTTTTTCACATCACAGAAAATGGTGGGCCTGACGTAATAGCCTTTGTCAAACCCGAGCGGTTTACCGGGGCCACCCAGCAACAGGGTTGCTCCTTCCCCGATACCGGTATTGATCAATGTCTGGATGCGATCAAATTGAAGCGCGCTTACAACCGGGCCAATATGCCGGCCCACCATCGCGGGATCACCAACCTGCTGGCTTTCGCCCGTGGTTTTTGCAATCTCGAGCACCTTTGCATAAATGGAACGCTCTACCAGCATGCGGGTCGGCGCATTACACGATTGACCCGAGTTATAAAAACATCCGAAAACGCCGCGCTTTACCGCCTGTTCCACATTCGCGTCCGCAAACAGGATATTCGGCGACTTACCACCCAACTCCAGCGTGACTTTCTTGACCGTATCAGCAGCATCTTTTGTCACGGCGATTCCTGCTCTTGTTGACCCGGTAAACGACATCATGTCCACACCCGGATGCCGTGACAGCGCAGCACCGGTTACGGGGCCTTCACCATTAACCAGGTTAAATACACCCTGCGGGACACCGGCCTCGTGCAGAATTTCGGCATACAACATGGCGCTGAGCGGTGTCATCTCACTCGGTTTGAGCACGCAGGTACAACCCACCGCCAGTGCCGGCAAAACTTTAAGTGCCATCTGGTTAACCGGCCAGTTCCAGGGTGTGATCAAACCGCAAACACCGATCGGCTCCCGTATCAAGGTATCGCTATTATCCAGCGTTTGCCGTAGCTCCAGGTTCTTGAAAGCCGCCAGGAAGCCTTCCAGGTGACCGACACCACAAGCCGCCTGCGACTTTCGTGACATACTGATCGGCGCGCCGAGTTCCAGGCTGATAATGCCGGCCATCTCGTCGTAGCGTTTTTTATAGATCGTGAGGATGCTCTGCAAAAGATCAAGCCGGTCGTTTTTGGGTGTCACTGAATACGATTCAAATGCCCGGCGTGCCGCTTCCACAGCCAGGTTGATATCATCGACCGAACCCAGTGAAATGGTCGCGACCGACTCCTCGGTTGCCGGATTGATCACTTCAAAATTGTTGGGCTCAACAGGATCAATCCACATACCATCGATGTAAAATTTCCGCTTGTCTTGAATGGTCACAATGCATTTCCTCCGGATGGCGCATCAGCGACTATTCTATCTGGTTGGGGTATTTCAAGCGATCACTGGCACTGGCTGCTTCGACACACTCACCCTTTATGAAGGTTTGAGTTGGTTGCATCATTCGATCAAGCTCCTTGAATCCCTTGCGGCAGTAGCCGGTTCTTTTCACCCAAGACAAATCAAAGAAATGTCAGAGAATGCACGCGCTTCCCGGAGGGTGTCGGGTGGTGTTGCATGGGACCGTCATCCGTCGGGAACGGATGATCGAGCGCCCAGGGATGGCCAGAGCGTGTCCCATGCAACACTAACCGATACCCTCTGGCACCCGATAACCTCAAAAACCCGTTAATTTTTCGAACCAATTCAACACCTTTTCAGGTAGCCAACCGATAACCGACACCATAGACCGATTCGATCAGCTCTGTGCCAGCACCGGTCTCTTCCAGTTTGCGGCGCAGGTTTTTGACGTGCGTATCCACGGTCCGGTCACTGACGATGCGGTAGTCGGCGTATATTGAGCTCATCAACTGGTCACGCGAGAAGACCCGTCCGGGCTGGGCAGCCAGACGACTGAGCAGGGCAAACTCCACCGGTGAAAGTTTGAGTTGCCTGTTGTTAATCATGGCGGTATGGAGTTCTTGATCTATGTGCAATCCGGAAACCGTTGCATCTGGCCCGGAAGCACCAGCCCTGCGCAATACAGCTTTAACCCTGGCCACAACTTCTCTCGGGCTGAAGGGTTTGCAAATATAATCATCCGCACCCAACTCCAGGCCCAGCAAACGATCGATCTCCTCCACCAGTGCGGTCACCATTATGATCGGTACCTGGCTTTTTGCACGGATTGCCTTGCATATCTCAAGACCATCCATACCTGGAAGCATCAGGTCCAGCAAGACAAGTTCCGGTGACACCTCCTCGAACGCCTGCATCGCCTCGTCACCACGGGCCACCCGGTGTGTTCGGTATCCACCGATTTTTTCCAGGTAATCGCTCAGCAACTTCGCAAGTTTTGCCTCGTCTTCAACGACCAATATGGTGGCCTGCGACTTCATATGTCCAATGGCAGGGTGGTTGTGATCAGGAGACCGCCATCCGGCCCTGGTTGTGCGTTGATCTGTCCGCCATGGGCCTCAACAATATTGCGGCAAATAGCCAGACCCAGACCGCTGCCACCGGAGTTGCGGTTGCGGCTGCCTTCCAGGCGGTACAGACGCTCGAACAGGTGATCACACTCATCCTTGCTCGCACCGGGTGTACTATCGCTGATGATGAGTTGCGCCTGCTGCCTGTCTGTTTTGAGCGTGACAGAAATCTTTCCACCGCTGTCTGTATAACGCACGGCGTTATCCAGTAAATTGCGTAGAAGTTGGCGCAAACGTTGTTCATCACCCAACAGGTTAATGGCCTTATCCGGATTTGAATAACTGAGCTCCAAGCCCTTGCTATTTGCCTGGCCCTTGAAGGATTCCACCGTCATCTGCACCAGTTCATCAAGATCCACCCGTTGCATCTTGTAGGCCAGCGCACCGGAATCCGTCAATGTCAAACTGTGCAGGTCGTCGACCAGGGCAGAGAGGTGGGTAACCTCATCACGCACTGAATCCAGTTGCTCCCTGTTCATTGGGCGTACACCATCGCTCATGGCCTCCAGTTCGCCACTGATGATTGCCAGCGGTGTGCGCAATTCGTGAGCCATATCCGACATCCAGCGTTTGCGGGCGGTCTCATGCTCGCTTAAAACGGTTGAAAGGCGGTCGACATCATCGCCAAGCCTCGCGATCTCGTCATTGCCACGCATATCCAGACGCTTATTGAAGTCACCGGTTGCCAGGGCACGGATGCCCTGCGCGACCGCGTTAACGGGCCGGCTAAGATGACGTGCCATCAGCCATGCCAGCAATGCGGCCACGACCAGTCCCAGCGCCAGACCGATGAGCAGGTTATTGCGTAATTGGTTGATAAAGTCTTCTTCTGCAGGTAACTCGATATCACGAATCATGGCAAAACCGAGCCAACCCATAACTTTGCCATTGATCCTGATCGCCAGCAGCTTGTCTGCTGGGATTTCCATTGGGACTTCACCAACAATGGGGGCATGATCTGCATCAAGAAGAAAAATGCGCCTGGGAAGACCATTGCGTCCGAGCGGGCCCGGCCCGCCCCCCTGGCCTTGAAACCCGGGTCCCCGGCGTCCGTTACGCGGTGGTGGATTTACCCTTCCCGGCCCGAATTCGAAGCGGGTTTCAGAGTCCTGCATCAGGGCATTAAACACCAGCCCGTAGAACTCACGCGGGTCACTGGCCAGATCATCCCAGCTACCGTGGTCGTTGTACCAATTGACCAATTCAGGCACCACAAGCTCCACCTGGCTACGTTCCTGGTGCTGTAGGAAATCTATGAAGCCACGACCAATACTGGCACGTGTAACCAGGGTGAACAGCACCAGCACCAACGCCGCACAGGCGAACATAGCAATCAACAACTTGTGGATGAGTTTTAGTTTCATCAATAGTTTTCCGTCACCGCTATATCCTGCACCACCCGTGTTATCCCGACAACAGCTTCAGCTCAATCTCCTTATTTTCTTCAAATTTGATCCCTATTCGAAGACTAATGTGGAGGCTGAAAGAAACGCCCGGAACCTGTTCCATTTTCCGGGGATTATTAGCTAGCCAAGCAAGGAAACCAACATGAAAAAGACATTACTGATTGCACTCATACTCACCCTCTCTGCCGGAATGGCGATCGCGCAACAAAATGGTGGCCCGGGGTTCTCCCAGGGCGGCGCAGGCAACCCGGGACCAGGGAGCTTCCAGGCCGGCAACCGTGGCAACCCGGTTGACCGCCTGACCGAACGCCTCGGTCTCGACGAGACCCAGGCCGCAGAAATCAACCTCATTTTTGAAGAAACCCAGCTATTGCACGAGGAAGAGCGGGAAAGAAGCCGGGCGATTTCTGATGAAATCCGCGTCAATACCCACGCACGGATTATGGAAGTACTTGGACCAGAGCAGCAGGCCCTCTTTGAACAACAACTCCGCGAACGTGACCAGTTACGACAGGCTCTCGAAGAGGTTCGTGCCGACCGCGGTTTTGGCGGTCGTGGCCCGCGGGATTGCGATAATTAAGCGCTAATCTGCCGATTTCACCCCCGGTCGCAATACAATCAAGCAAGCCCCAGCGATGCGACCGGGGCT
>Ga0210074_1000519_pt1 | contig 13433 bp, 15 predicted proteins | sample China_Galinas_Co_FD_184860 | JGI IMG/M metagenome (GOLD analysis project Ga0210074, IMG submission 184860) | Wetland microbial communities from San Francisco Bay, California, USA, that impact long-term carbon sequestration -... | ecosystem: Environmental > Aquatic > Marine > Wetlands ... | reverse complement strand
GCTTGTCCATCATCATTTCCCTGCTGGCTTGGCTTTTACTGCGTCGTAAGGTGTACGATCGCTATCTGGATAAGGCAAGTACCGATAAGAAGAAACCTGGGCGACTGCCGGAAACTTCTATATCAGATGGCGCAGGCTTGACGTCCGCCTTCAAGGAGTCTAATCGGGAGCATGATAAACGATGCGACCCTCCGCCCGACACCGAAGGTGGGCATCAAGACAAATCAGATGGAATAAAAGTGGACAGACATCGACCTTGTTCTTGGAGCAAGATTGCTATGGTCCATGTCTTTGCACTGCTGCTCGCGCTTGTGCTGTTTGCTTTTCATGTATTCGTGATCATCGATGTATCTGGCGAAATGCTTCGTCACAAGGCATGGCTGCTGGCACATCTGGGACCGGAAAATTACGGCAAGATCATCCTCCTTGGTTGCTTTTTTTTACTGATGTTGGCGCACTTGGCGGAGGCCGCGGCATGGGGCCTGTTCTTGTGCTGGACGCGGCTGATACCAGGCCTTACGGAAGGCATCTATTTCACCGCCGCGACGATCACGACTCTGGGCTACGGCGACATCCTGCTGAAGTATCCTTGGCGACATCTCGGGACATTGATTGCGATAACGGGGGTGCTGATGTTTGGCTGTTCAACGGCGTTCCTGTTCGTGATTTTGCAGGATGTCTGGATGCATCACTTTTTTTAGGGTTTTCGTGGGGAGCAGTAAGATCGTTCCCACTCTTAACAAGTCGATGTTATTATGTAATATAAGGAGATCACTGGGTATAATTTGTACTCGAAATTTCATTATGGTGCTGTTTTTCGGTGGTGGCTTGCCCATGTCTTGATTTGCTGCGCCGCGACTTTTATTCACGCCCAGGAAACGACAGAAAGAAAATCAGACGGGGATGATATGTTCGCAGGGACGCAGCAGGCTGCCAGCGATAAGCCCACTATCCGACCCATCCGAACGGACAGCCCGCGTGCCACGCTCACATCTTTTCTTCGCCTCAGCGACGAGTTAGAAGAGACCTTGCAAGCCTATAGGTCGAATAAATCCCGTGAGCTTGCTGAGAAATTGCAGGTGATCAACTCACAGTTCCAGGCGCTGGCTTATTGCAAGGATAGATATCATGTATGAAAACCTGGCGATTCTGGCAGCATTCGTTTTTCTTTACAGCCTTACAAGCGGAGGGCTCGAAAAGACGCCCTTCAACGGGGCGATCGTGTTTGTCGCCTTTGGCCTGGCTTTCGGCCCCCTCGGCCTGGGGCTTTTGACCCTGCAAGTGCAGGCGGAGGGGTTGCGCACCCTTGCCGAACTGGCCCTTGCCATGGTCCTGTTCACGGATGCCGCCAATGCCGATCTCGGTGTGCTCAAGCAGAGCTTCCACATCCCCCAGCGTCTGCTGTTAATCGGTTTGCCGTTGACGATCCTGCTCGGGTTCGGGGCCGGCGTTCTCGTTTTCGGCGGGCTGTCCCTGCTGGAGGTCGCCATCCTGGCGACCATGCTGGCGCCCACCGATGCCGCGTTAGGCCAGGCGGTGGTGACCAATGCGGCCGTTCCGTCCAATATCCGGGAAGGCCTGAATGTGGAAAGCGGATTGAACGACGGTATCTGTGTTCCGATCCTGTTACTGTTTCTGGCCATTGCCACCGATTCGCCCGCCAGAGGCGAAACCGCGCTGCTCGCGCTGGAACTGGTAGCGAAAGCGATCGGCATCGGGGTTGTCGTGGGCGTCGGCCTGACCGTCGGGGGCGTGTGGCTGCTAAAGCGGTTTGCCGACCGGGGATGGATCACAGAAACCTGGCGGCAGCTCCCCGTTCCAGCCCTGGCGTTAACTTGCTTTGCCGCGGCCCAGTGGCTTGAGGGCAGCGGATTCATCGCCTGCTTTGTCGGCGGTCTGCTGTTCGGTGGGATTGAAAAATACCACAAGCCCGCGCTTCTGCTTGCCGCCGAAGGGACGGGTGATACGCTGGCCTTGGTCACATGGGTGGTCTTCGGGGCCGGCGTGATCGGTCAATCGGTCCAATATTTCAGTTGGCAGGTGATGCTCTACGCCCTGCTCAGCCTCACTCTTGTCCGGATGGTGCCGGTATTTCTGACGCTCGCCGGAATGAACCTGCGGGCCGATGAAAAACTGTTCATGGGCTGGTTCGGGCCCCGGGGTCTGGCCAGTATCGTTTTCGCCGTGATCGTGCTCGACAAGCACCTGCCCGGCGGGGGCACGATATCCATCACCGTGGTCTGCACCATCGTGCTGAGTGTCATTTTGCACGGGCTCAGCGCGAATCCCCTGGTGGCGGCGCTTGGGGCGAGGATCAGACGTTCCCAAGGGGAAAAAGCGGTAAAATGAGGCTTCGAGGTTATATGTCAGGTGTCAGGACCTTTAAGCGTCATGAAAAATGAGCACATCCCTCCGCTTTTAGGAAGATCTAAATCATTTCTCCACGGGTGTCGATCCGCCCGCGCAGGGGACCGAATGAAGACGCAACCACCTGTGAAAATCCGTCCTGCTCACCAGGTCCTGGTCGCGATCACGGCTGTCGTCTTGGTCATGGCTTGACGACGCACCGGCGCTCCCCGGAGGAGCCCGCGGAGATCCGCGAATGGTGGACGGCGAAATCGTTCTCGACGAGCGCTGGCGCCTCCTCGCATCATTTGAAGCGGCCAACGGGATTATCATGTTCGGCTGGACAACCGCTATTGTCATTGCCGTGGTTCAACACGTCTACGCTGCCAAAGACACGCTCGCCATCTAACAGACTTTTAGAGAGCAGTAACTGGACGGGTCTATTGGTTTAGTTTACCAGAACATACCACACGAATCGCAATTCCTGCATTGCCGCACCATCAGTCCCGTGACGACAGAATGGGAAGATACAATTTTTAAAACCGCGAACTGTCAGGGTTATTTATAGTCGAGGATAAATTTCTCGAAGATGGTTCCATACGACTGTTGCTGTTTAACGATGGATAGAGCCGTTTCGTATTTTTTCAGATATCGTGCGGCCCCCGCTTTTGAAAAGACCGAGTATAGCCCGATGGGCGGGTCGGGGAGATATAAAATTTTTATTCTGGATGAAAATTCCTCCCGGGCCGCCTCGAATTGAATGGGATAATGGTCAGGCTGATAACAGGCATCGATGCGCCCCGCCAGAATCATGCCGTAACAGCGACGGGTAAAATTGTCGCCGGCCAAAGGCTCGATCTGCAATCGTGGATCGCGCATGATGTCGGTGCGATAATTCTTGGGGGTCTCATGGAAGGATAGCGGCAAAAGATCTTCGATCGAGGTGACTTTCTGCAACGGATTCGATGCATTGACGGCAATCGAGGGTTTGGTGACACAAAAGGCGTGGGCCGGATAGACAAATCTAGCGGCCCGTTCGTCATTACGGGCCAGAAGCAGTGCCATATCGATGCGGTTGTTATCGAGTTCGACCAGTAGGCGGTTCAGCGGAAGCAGGATGAAGTCAATCTCAGCAAGCTGCATTTCCCGGGCGATGAGTTTGAAATACTCTACCGCGATACCCTGCGGTACTTCCTGTGGACCGGGCATGGCATGCGGGGCGACCTTGAAATAGCCCACTCTGAGGGGCTTGGCACAAACGATGGTCGCACTGGCGAGCATAAGGGACAAGGCGATTGCAACAATTGTGACGCCTGCAATGGTGTTGACGCGTGGCATGGATTAAAGTCCACCAAAACCGCTAAGGACGTTATTCGGACAATCACGGACAGGACTGCTGACACTTCATGACGACGGCACATTGTTTGGGGTGTGATCGTCGCCAATTCAACTCCGGTCGGCCGAAACCAAGACTATGACGCATAGTACAACCTGAACAGGGTCTAAAGGTCAAGCGCAAACTTCCGGGACCCGGGGATGCCCCGTTTGAGCCAACCCGCTTCCTATCATCGTTATCGGGCGGCACTACGGCAAGGCCTTTGAGATCGCACACAGAACCCTCAGAATAGCCCGCCTATCGACGACCCACCGCGTCTTTTTTTTTAATTTCGCGGTTACCATAACGGTCGGCGCCTTTGCGGTGGTACTCCGGGCACGGCATAATGCCTGATCGGGAAAAAATTTAAGTTTGATTTTATCGCGACAACCATAGGGGGGGCAGGAATATGGGCGAAAAGCGGTAAATGCTATTGAGGGGAAACGAACGGACCCGTCAGTTTTGCATACCCCTTCTTGTTTTTATCACATCAGGCACCTATCCACTTTAAATACGCCAGCTTGACGGACAATATCTTTTCCACGCCGAATATGGCTCACGCATGGCGAAGATGATAATTCGGTCGTCTGGTTCTTTGACGCTGTCGCCGTCGGGGATGATGACGACCTCTGTGCGACTAATGCGGGCCACCATGCCTCCTTTTGGAAAGGCAATTTTTTTCAAGGGCTGGGACACGATGTCGGAGGTAGGCAGGGCCAGCGCGACAGTGGAAAGGATCAGTGTTCAGGCTGTTCGGCCTTGAGTCGTTTCAATTTGCGCCACAGTGCAGCGCGACTGATGCCTAAGGTTTCCGCTGTTTTGGATTTATTTCCGTTCGAAGCTTCAAGGACTTCAACGATATACCGTTTTTCCCGTTCGGCCAGTGTTGCAAACGCTCTGGGCACCTTCAGTCCGGCCGGTTTCATCTCCTGCAGAAATCTCGTAGGCAGGTGTTGGCGTTCAATGGTCTTTCCGTCGACTAGGATCACGGCACGTTCGATAATATATTTCAGCTCACGAACATTTCCAGGAAAATCATAGTCGACCAGGATTTTTATAACCTCCGGTGAAATCGACGCCACTTGTTTTCCGAGCTCTTTCCGATACTTGTCGAAAAAATACCGGCACAGGGGATGAATGTCATCCTTGCGTTCGCGCAATGGTGGAAGGGTCAGCTCGAACAGGCCGAGGCGCTGGTAGAGGTCTTGATTAAAGGATCCCGTGCGGGTCCGTTCGGCCAGGTCCGTATCGGTGGCAACCAGGATACGCATATCGATACCCGTTTCCTGGCCCCCCTTGGATCGTTGATGGTCAGCCATATCGAGGATGCTCAAGAGCTGATCCTGCATGGGAAGCGGCATGTTTTCAACTTTATCGAAAAGCAGCGTGCCCACCTGGCCGCTGCTGAAGATGCCGTTGCGGGTCCGGATGGCTTCGGCAAGGTTTCCACTCTGATAGCCGAGGAGCTGCCCGGCGAGTTGATCGCTGCTGAAATTGGCGCAGTTGATGGCCAGAAAACGGTGATCGCAACGCATACTCCCCGCGTGGATGGCCCTGGCTGCCAACTCCTTGCCGGTGCCCGGTTCTCCACGCAGGGTTACCGTACAGTCTAACGATGCCATGCGTTCAATTTTTTTGCGCAATACCTGCATGGCTTGGGTTTCGCCCACGATTCGGGGCCGGTCCATGTCGATGGCTCGACGGGGATCCGTTGAAAGCCCCCCGGCCCGCTCGGCGGCGTGACCAAAATCACGATGGGGGTGAATTTCAATTTCAGTCGCCGGGTATGCGTCGGCCTGATGTTTACCTTGTTCCTGGGGTATCGCAGAGGATTGGGACGTTGCGGCCGGACGGATGACCACGACGCTGCCATCGGTATTCAGTTGTTTGATAAACCGCCAGAACCCCCCCATTTCGTCTTTTTCGAAATAGAAGGTGTTGAGCGATTCGGTGGCCTGCCGGACCTTTTCGCTGCCATGTCCGGTGAGCAGGATGGTTTTTAGGTTGGGCTTGATTTCCTTTAGTTTGGTAATCGTCACCAGCCCGTTCATATCGGGCATTTGAAGATCGACGATGGCCATGTCGATAGGGTTTTTCATGGCAATATCAATTGCCGCCATACCATTGGTCGCCGTGAACGGCGCAAACCCCAGTACTTTCATGCGCTGGGCAATGGAATCGAGCAATTTTTCTTCATCGTCGACCAGGAGAACTGTTTTTTGATGTGATGTCATGTCTGATGCTTTTCTCTGTCAAAGCCGTAAACAGTAGATGGCGCAATCGAACCTATTGTCAACCTGAATATACATCAAGCGACAATCTTCATTAAACTGCGTCGGACAATGTGCCGTCTTTAATAATAAGGCTCTGCCTCCGGCGGGGAAGTGCCAGTTATTTATAACATTGCGTTAGCGTTTTTTATCGTGGGCGGTCTCGATGTCGAGTGCGTCCTCGATATCCCCACCGGTGGCCATTCCCGCGGCGGCCATGTGATTTTCCAACCGCTGCAGGTTTCGGCGAATGAAGCTCCAGAACTTGTTCATCTCCTCTTTTTCAAAATATTGGGAATTGAGGGCCTGGGTTGCCTCTCGGAGCTTTTCATCCCCGTGTCCCGTGAGGAGGAGGGTGTTGATCGTGGGGTCGATCTCCTTGAGTTTGGTGATCACGACCAGGCCATCCATGTCGGGCATGTCATGGTCCACAACGGCCATCTGGATCGTGTTGCTTCTGGCAATCTCCAGTGCCTCCCGGCCGTTCAAGGCAACCAGCGGGTCATACCCCTTTAACCGGATTCGCTCGGCCAATGTGTTGACAAAGTTTTCATTGTCGTCGACCAGAAGGATATTGATGCTTCCCAGGGGCAAATTGGAAAGAAACTCCCAGAAACGGCCCATTTCCCCCTTGTCGAAATAGGTAGAATTGAGCGCTTGAGTCGCCTCCTTCAATTTTTCGTCACCATGGCCGGTCAACAGGATGGTCCGGATGTCGGGCATCAAACCTTTGAGTTTGGTGATAACCACCAGGCCTTCCATATCCGGCATCTGGTGGTCGACGACCGCCACGTGGATCGGCGTGTCTTTGGCGATTTCAAGGGCGGCCTGGCCGTTTTCGGCCGTGAACACGTTAAACCCTTTTATTTTGGCGCGTTCGGCGGCGGATGCAAGAAATTTGGGATTGTCGTCTACCAACAGGATATTGATTTCTTTATGTTTCATGGTTGCCTGCCTTTTTGTGTGATGGAAGGATACGGGTTTCAGGCTTGCCGGCTGCCGTTCAATGCCCGCCGCTGCCCAGCAGCCCGGATGCCGCCAGAGACAATACGAGAATTTCCAGAACACTGATGGTGAAAAAAATCCAGTATTTCTTCCGGAAGTATCCTCTTACCAGCACCAGATAGCAGATGATGGTCAAGACACCCAGAAGGGTGAAACCGATGTAATTTAAAAAATCACCTTTGCCCAACAGGTAGAGCCACCCCCATCCGTGGGGGGACTGGGTAATTTCGAGATAGTCATTGATGTTTTTTCCCCAATTGGTGGCGATGACGGACATATCGATATGGGACGGCAGAAGGCCGGTCACATAAATAATGTATGTGATCGTCATGATGACGATACCCGAAAGCATTCCGATGAGCAGCAAGTTGGCATAGATGATCTGATCCTTGGAAGGCTTGATTGTTTGATTGTCCATGGCAGTCATATTGGTTTACTCCTTTTTCATTGATTGTTGCGGAAAAGGGGCGCTATTATCCTAAAATACCCAGTCCCAATCCCTTGTCCAGGGCTTTCAGTCCGGCAAAAAGCAGTACCGTTATTACCATGTACCGGATAAATTTTGGTTTAGCCACGGCCAGTATCCTGACCCCAATAATCGAACCGAGCATCAGGCCGACGATGGACGGCACGGCAATCAGCGGTATCACGCAGCCCCGGTTCAGATAGATCCAGGCAGCCGAGGTGTCCGTGATGGAAAGCAGGAACTTGCTGGTTGCCACGGATACTTTGAGCGGAACCCCCATCAGCAAGTTGAGCACCGGGACGTTGGCCCAGCCGGCCCCTAACCCGAACATACCGGCCAACAGGCCGATTAGAATAAACATGAACAGGCCCAGAAGGGTCCGGTGGGTTTTCCATTCCACACTCTCCCGGGCCCCATCATCCCAATAGACACCCTGGAGCCCCAGGGCCAGACCGATAGCATCCTGTTTGGTGACAACCGGTTTCTCGGTGTTTTTGGAAAACAAAAGCAAAAAGGCGATACCGACAATGGTGGCCCCCAGGCAGGATTGAATAAGGTTGGGGTTGAGACGGGAAAGATACAAGCCTAGCATCGCGCCGATAATGGAAAAGGTCGATGCAATCAGGGCCACGGGCAACGCCAGACGCAGATTGGCCAGATTGCGGCGCAACAGACCCGGGCCGGCGGCAAGCGCCCCGGCCAAGGCCACCATTAGACCAATGCCCCTCACAAAATCAAGATGAAACGGGAAGAAGCCGCTGACCAGCGGCACATACAATACGCCGCCGCCGACGCCGGCCATGACTGCCAGAATACCGAGAATCAGGCAAAAGAAAAAGAGGATAACGGGCCAGAACCACCAGGGCTTTAAGGGGGCACCGCCAACCATCGTTTCTGTGGCGGAGGCAATGGCAGGGCAGCTCATGACATAGAACATCAGCAAAAAGAGCCATCGACCAATTGGGAGCTTTCGAATGTTTAACATTTAATCATTTTCCTCCGTCAAAGTGTTTACAAATAGAACTTATTGACATATATGTTCCATATAGAGTATTCATTACGCCCAGTCAACTAAAATTTAAGTTGCAATATGAAACATGCCGATATATTAATTGTGGACGATGAACGTCGTTATGCCGATATGCTGGCGAGGCGCCTGAGGCTTCGCGGATTAACGTGCAAGGTGTGCTACGACGGCCAGACGGCGATCGATATCATTGCCCTGGAAAAATTCCCGATGGTCATACTGGACCTGCGATTGCCAGACCTGTATGGTACTGAAGTGCTGACCCGGATAAAGGCGCACCGACCGGAAACGGCGGTCATCATCCTGACGGGTCACGGGACGGAAAAGGATCAGGAGCAGTGCATGGCGCGAGGGGCGCATTCTTTCATGAACAAACCCTTGGACATCGATCTTTTGATGACCATCATGGACCTGATTAAAGAGACATCGGCATGATGAAATTGCTGAACAGGATTCCGGCCTTGATTTGGCCCCGGTTTCACCAGAAAAGGGATGAGCATCTGAATCCCTACTACACTTTCCAAGATTATGGCCAAACCTGGGGAATGACCATTTTCATCCTGATGTCGACCGCGCTTTTACCCCTGATCGTGATGACCCTTATTTATTACCAGCTTATCGAAACATCGATTAACACTGAATCCCTCCTGCGCACCGAACGGCTGGCTTCGAACGCCCGTCGAGCGGTCACTTTTTTTCTGGAGGAACGGTTGGCCGCCTTGACGTTCACTGCCAATGAAATGGGCTATGATCGGCTGAGCGATTCAGATCGCCTTACCGAAGTACTCCAAAATTTGAAGCTGGGTTTTGGCGGTTTGACCGATCTGAGCGTGATTGCGGATACCGGGACGCAGGTGACCTATGCCGGTCCTTTCAACCTGGAAGGCAAAGATTACAGCAACCAGCCCTGGTTCATGGAATGCCAGCAGCACAATGCCTGTGTCAGCGAGGTTTTTTCAGGCTACCGCGGTGTCCCCCATGTCGTCGTGGCGGTCAAGTCCATGCGCCCGGATGGCCGGTTCTATGTTTTGCGGGCAACCTTGGAGACGGAGAGGCTGATTCAGGCCCTCTCGTCCTTTAAGACCGGCGAACATGCGGATATCTTCCTGGTCAACCGCGATGGCCTGTTGCAGACCCCCTCGCAGTTTTACGGGGGGGATGACCATCATGTAAATCTCACCCTGCCCGCCTATTCCGATCGGACCAAGGCTGTGATGTCGACCGATCGAAGCGGCCAGCCGGTTGCCATAGGCTATGCATTTATCGACACCGAGATTGCGCCCACTGCCTTTATCCTCATGGTGGTCAAGCAGAAAGCCGGCATGATGAAGGTGTGGCTGGATCTGCGATCCCGCATCAACTGGTTATTCGCGATCAGTGCGATTATTATCATTATCGTGATCATTCTCACCTCCACGGTTTTGGTCAATAAAATATTTCAGGCTGATCGGCAAAAAGCTGAAACCATGGCGATGGCGGAGCGCAACAGCCAACTGGCCTCCATCGGACAGCTGGCCGCCGGGGTGGCCCACGAAATCAACAATCCGTTGGCTTTGATCAATGAAACCGCCGGGTATGTGAAAGACCTGTTCATGATCAAGCAGCAGTACAAGGAAGACACGGAATTGGTGGAACACATCGATACCATCCTCGACGCGGTGGAGCGTTGTGGCACCATAACACGACAGCTCCTGGGTTTTGCCCGCCATTTTGACGTTCAGACGCAACCTATCAATTTAGAGGATATGGTTGCCGATGTGATTAATTTTCATAAGAAAGAAGCGGAATACCGCAATATTACGATTCATGTCGATATTCCGGAAACGATCCCGCTCATCGAAACCGACCGGGGGAAGCTGCAGCAGATCGTTCTCAACTTGGTGAACAATGCCTTCCAGGCCATCAGCAATGGGTGCTTTCTGGACATTCAGGCCGCAATGGATGGGCCGGAGCACGTGCGGTTATCCATTCGGGACAATGGATGCGGTATTTCGGAAGCGCACCTCAACAAGATATTCGAACCCTTTTTTACAACGAAAAAAGAAGGTCAGGGTACCGGTCTGGGCCTCTCCATTACCTACGGCCTGGTTCAAAAACTTCATGGCAACATCAGGGTGGAAAGCAAAGCGGAAGAAGGCACTACCTTCGTTGTCACGTTGCCCGTCCAACTCAAGAAAGAGATTCAATCATGAGGGCTCTACTGGTCGATGATGAACAGAAGTTTGCGCTGATGCTGTCCAAGCGCCTTGAACTACGCGGGATAGAAGTGGACGTTTTCTTCTCCGGTGACAAGGCGCTTGAAACGGTCGAACAGGGGAATCGTTTTGATGTGGCCATCCTTGACGTCAAGATGCCGGGCATCGGCGGTATTGAATTAAAGCGGCGACTGGGTGCGCTGGATGCGCAAATGAAATTTGTCTTTCTGACCGGCCATGGGTTCAATCGAGACGACACGCTGGGCACCCATGAAGCGGTCGATTGCCTTCCCAAACCGTTGAAGATCGAAGAGCTTATTGCAACCCTGAACCGCTTGACCGAAGGGCCTCCGGGAACCTACAATGACAAGCCGTGACGTGACCGCCGACGAGGCGGACGGTTCCCCCGAAAGCAAATGATTCCATGGTGAGGTGCAGGGATGGACAACGGGAAAGATTTGTTTCATTATGACAGCCTGGCCTTTTTTGGGAAGGTCAACGCCTCGATTTCCCATGAGCTGAAAAACGTTATGGCCATCATTTCGGAAACGGCGGGCCTGCTGGGTGATTTGTCCGACCTGGCATCAACCGGAACACCCATCAAACCCGATATGCTCAAAAGTTGCACCGGCAGCATCATGGAGGAAATCCAGCGGGGGTTTTTAACCATCCGGCAGATGAACCGGTTTGCGCATAGTGTCGACACCCCCATTGAATCCGTCAACCTGATGGATTTGCTGGATCTGGCGATCAACCTTACCGGCTATCTGAGCTTTTCCGGTAAGACCTATTTAACCCCCTGTGAAGATGGTGTGCCGACGGCCTCGACCTGCCCGTTCCTGTTGCAGGCCATTATCTATCAGGCCTTGGTATATGAGTTCAAAACGACCGGTCCTGGCGCGGCCATTACGATTTCCCTGCGGGCACGGGGCGATGCGGCCTGGCGGATCATTTTTTCAGGATTCAATGCCAACGCTTTTCAGAAGTTTCCCGACCCTACGACCAGTGCCATGGCCGCAGCGATCGGGGTGGTTTTTCGCTTTGACAGCACCATCGATCGGCTGGAATTGGAGGTCCCTCTAACGATCAAAAGCACAACGAACCAATCGGTCGCGCCGGGAATTTAAAAAGGGCACCCCCCTGCAAAACGGATCACCGCCCGGCCGACAACCTTTTTTCAACCCACGCTGGTGGAGGACGCCATGGAAGCAGAAAACACGATTAACATTCTTTTGGTCGATGACGAGGTCAAATTTTTAGCCGCCGTTTCGGACCGGCTGACCATCAAGGGTTTCAACGTCACGACGGCCGCCAACGGCGACGCGGCCATCGAGGCTGCCGGCAAAGGCGGCTTCGATGTTGCGGTGGTGGATCTGCAGATGCCGGGAACCGATGGCGCGCAGGTCCTCAAAATCCTCAAGCAGAAGCATGAATTCATTGAAATCATCATGTTGACAGGGCACGCCACGGTAGATTCGGCCGTGGAATGCACGAAACTCGGTGCATTCAAATACCTCGAAAAACCTTATGATTTCGACAAACTGATAGAAGTGCTCAAGGACGCCTATCATCTTAGAATGCAAAAAAAGTTTGAGAACAACGCCAAACGAATGGACGCCATCCAGAAACTATCCATGGGTCAATCCCCTTTGGGTATTCTCAAGGCATTGGCTAAGTTGGATGATGGCAAAAAATAGGCGGTTTTTACCGGAGCAAGCGCTACGCATCCATGATGCGGCGAATCCATACCGATGACGATCAACCGGCGGCATTCGGAGTTACTTGCCAATCAGTCGGGACTGATCTATCATACAGCTTGGCCCATAAATCTAACATCAAAGCCAGAGGAGAGTCGTTATGCAAAGATCACTGACGGTGCAACGGGTTACACTCACAGCAGTCCTGATTTTTACCCTGTCGCTGTTCATCGGCTGCAGCAGCGGGGAGAAATTGCCAAAGCAGATCAGCGGCACATGGCAACGCGCGGTAGGCGAGGGAAATGTTGAAATCAACCTTGTCGCCGAACCGAAGATTTTGAAAGTTGACGGACAAGCATTTAACGCCACCATCGAAAAAGTCGATACGGGCGCGAACAGCGTGCATCTCAAAGTGGAAACAAAACCCGGAGAATCGGAGGAGTGGACGATCCACCAGATATGGGATGACAACGGTACCAGCTTCAGTCTCGTCGTTTATCACAATGGTACTCAAGAAAAATTGGTAAACGGGAAACACTCCTGAGGGATGACAGCTTAGCGGTGCGAATTCGTGAATATGGATTTGAACATGATCTGTACGAAGAGCGAGAAGTACCACATGATGACAAAACCATGCGCTCGAAAGGTTCTGTCCGTTCTTCGAATCCTATTTGGATAAAAAGAATATGTCTCTTATCCGTGTAAAAAGGATGCTGAAAACGGTTGTTAAAATTCTATTTTTGATCATCGTAATAGTGCCCTTTTCACCAGATGTATCGCTGTCCGAGTCAGATAGAGACCTTCAGGAAATACAAACAGTGACGGAGTTTTCGTATCACGCGGGTCCAGGTGATACCCGGGAAACAGCACGTGCACTGACGCTTTTCGGTGCGCAACATAAGGCGGTTCTTTGGTCGGCTGAACGTTTGATCGGAGGAGGCTTGCTCAAAGATTTTGGGGACAGGCAAAGGGAGATCTTCTGCCTCGTGGCCGATGAGCTGCAATTCCAGGTGTTAGCTGAATCATTCTCTGAGAAGAACAACACGTATTCG
>Ga0210074_1000518_pt1 | contig 13436 bp, 10 predicted proteins | sample China_Galinas_Co_FD_184860 | JGI IMG/M metagenome (GOLD analysis project Ga0210074, IMG submission 184860) | Wetland microbial communities from San Francisco Bay, California, USA, that impact long-term carbon sequestration -... | ecosystem: Environmental > Aquatic > Marine > Wetlands ... | reverse complement strand
GGTGCCGGCCGGCGCCTTTGTCCTGGACGTGAGCGGCAAGACGGTCCTGCCCGGGTTGGTGGACGCGCACGCGCACGGCGGCATGGGCAGCAATGAAATCACGCCGCGGCAGAACTGGATGCAATTGGCCAACCTGGCTTTCGGCGTAACCACCATCCACGACCCTTCCAACGATACCAGCGAGTTTTTCGCAGCCTCGGAATTGCAGAAGTCCGGACAGCTGGTGGCGCCGAGAATTTTCGGTACCGGCACGATCCTCTACGGCGCTTATGTTCCCGGTTACAGCGCTGAAACCAACAGTCTCGAAGACGCCGAGTTTCATCTCCAGCGTCTGAAGGACGTCGGCGCCATCTCCGTCAAGAGCTATAACCAGCCGCGCCGCGACCAGCGTCAGCAGATCATCCAGGCGGCCTCCGAACTCGACATGATGGTCGTCCCTGAGGGCGGCATGCGCTTCCAGCACAACCTGACCGAACTGGTCGATGGACACACCACCATCGAACATTCGGTGCCGGTGCAAAACGTCTACGCCGACGTCGTGCAACTCTGGTCGCAGGTGGATACGGCCTACACGCCGACTTTCATCGTCTCGTATGGCGGCCTGATGGGTGAAGAGTACTGGTATGACCGCACCAACGTCTGGGAAAACCCGCGACTGCTCCGCTATACGCCCAAGAGCATCGTCTACCCGCGCTCGGTGCGGCGGCAGAAAGCGCCGGATTCTGAATACAACCATATCTACGTGGCGCGCACCGCCAAAGTACTGCGCGACGCCGGCGTCAGGGTCAATATCGGCGCCCACGGCCAACTCGCCGGACTCGCCGCCCACTGGGAGATATGGTCGATGGTCCAGGGTGGCTTCAGCCCCTGGGAAGCCTTGCGCGGCGCAACCATCGACGGTGCGGCCAGTCTCGGCATGGAAGATGAAATCGGATCCATCGAGGCCGGCAAACTGGCGGACATCATGATCGTCGACGGTAACCCGCTGGAGGATATCTACCGTTCCGAGTATGTCAGTCACACATTGATAAACGGCAGGCTCTACGATACCGCCAGCATGAACCAGGTCGCACCGGAGGCGGTGCCGCGCCAACCCTTGTTCTTCCAACTCGAAGGCGGGGACGCCTGGAGCGATACGGCGCGCGAAGCATTCGGAAAAAAAGCGCGCGCGCTTAATTGGCGACACTAAAAATGGTGTAATATCCAAGACACCGGCAGGAGCGAGGGAACATGGAGTTTCTGAAAAAATTTCGTAACTGGAAGGACGTGGAAGAGCATCCGGCGCAGACCATCATTTTCCCGGAGGGCAACCCGGCCGATCACCTCTATGTCATATTGTCCGGCGAGGTCGAACTGAGCCTGCACGGCAATATGCTGGAGGTCGAAAAGACGGGTGGCTTCATCGGCGAAATGGCGTTGTTGGATTCAGCCGTGCGAAGCGCGACGGCGACCGCGCTTACCGACGTTAAACTGGCGCGACTGGATCGCGACCAGCTCGCCGGTTTGATGCATGAAAACACGGAGTTTTCCTTACAAATCATGGCGGTGCTGGCCAACCGCTTGAGGGCGGTCAACCATTACATCGCGACCAGCCTCGGGCCCGCGTGAACCAGCGGCCAGTCACCGGTTCAGAGGTTCTCAATAGCAGGATGGGACGTATGGATTTACTGGAAGTTTTCAAAGATTCAGAAGACGTCCTGGAATTTCCGGCCGGCGCCGTGATCGCCGTCGAAGGTGAACAGGGAAAGCAGATGTACGTGGTGATGAAGGGTGAAGTCGCGATCTCCATTCACGGCAAAAACATGGCGGTCGCCGGACCCGGTGAAATCGTTGGCGAAATGGCGCTGATCAATTCCAATGTCCGCAGTGCGACCGTGACGGCGAAATCCGATTGCCGCCTGGCTTTGATCGACCAGGCCAGTTTCGACTCGCTGTTGCGCTACGTGCCGGAATTTTCCCTGTACGTGATGCGGGTGCTCACGGAGCGTCTGAAAAACGCCTACGAACGCATCGACGCTTGAAACCCGTTACCCCGACAGCTGTCAAACCCGGCGTTGTGAACTTTTACAGGCAACTCGAACACAGGAATCCAGGTAATGAAAAATAAACTCAAACACAGGCTCGCATGCCTGTTGATCGCGGCCTTTTTCACCTTTCCGCTGAGTTTTGCAGCCAGCGCCGATGAAAGCGATCCACAGCCACGCATCCTGGTCAGCGGGGAAGGCAGCGTCGACATAGCGCCGGACATGGCCGTGCTGACGCTGACGGTCATGCGGCAGGCCGATACCGCCCGCGCGGCGCTGGACGCCAACTCCTCTGCCATGACGGAAGTGCAAAAGGCGATGCGAACCGCGGGTATAGAGAACCGGGATATGCAGACATCGGGTTTTTCCATTCAACCGAATTACGTCTACCCGGTCCCCAAGAGCGCCTCTGAGCGGGAACCGCCGCAGATTGCCGGTTACACGGTGCGCAACAGCCTGACGGTCAGGATCAGGGATCTCGGCGCCGTCGGGGCCATCCTCGACAAATCCGTCAGCCTCGGTGTCAATGAGGGCGGCAACATCACCTTCACCAATGCGGATCCCTCCGCAGCGCTCACACAGGCCCGCATCAGCGCCGTGCAGGATGCAATCGCAAAGGCCGATACGCTCGCGGACGCAGCGGGGGTCAAAAGGGGCCGCTTGATGGAGATTTCCGAACAGACCTATAGCCCACGGCCAAGGCCGATGGTCGAGATGGCCATGGGCCGCGCTTCCGACTCGGTGCCCGTCGCCGTTGGTGAAAACACCTACAAGGTTTCGGTCAATGTTACCTATGCGATAGATCAGCAGCAGCGGTAAGCGCTGCGCATGGCTGGCTGGCCCGGGAAGCCTCTGATTTTTCCGGTCCAAGCCGGTTGCGATGCAAGGGCAATCGAACTTCACAGCCCTGGCCAATGCGAAGATTTGCGACCCGGAAACGGGGCATGTTGGATGCGGGGCGCAGGCTGGCAAAAATCAGCGGCGCCCTATTCTATACCAATGCTTTTACGTGCTTTTTCACGTTCGAGCTGTTTTCCGGTCGCGAGATTGTAGGCCATGTAGTACTTCAGGATGTTGGCGACGTACTGTACGGTCTCGGCGCCGATATCCCTGGCAGCGATGACTTCGACATTGTCGAACCATATGTCGGGGTCGTAACCCTGCTCCGTGGCCATCTTGCGCAATTTCTGCACCCTCGCCGGTCCGGCGTTATAAGCCGCCAGGGCCAACAGGGTCTGGTTGAACTTATCCGCCTGCAGATCGGAGAAATAACGGTTGCGTATAAAGTCCAGGTATTTCATACCGGCGTGGATGTTGGGCTCGGCGGTCGTGATATCGGGTATCCCGACATTGGGATCCGCGGCGGTGCTCGGCAACAGCTGCATGATACCGACGGCCCCCGCCGCGCTCACGAGGCTTTGATCCAGGCGTGACTCCTGGTAACCCTGGGCCGCTGCCAGCAGGTAATCCACGCCATATTCTTGTCCGTACCTGGCGAAAATGCCGGCAACGTCCCGAAAGCGCTCGTAGTCGCCCACGGCCATTGCATTGCCGGCCCAGTCAAAGTCCCTCAAATAGCGGTTGATCAGGATATTGCCTTTGAGTGATCCCTGCTTGTGGTTTTTCAGAAATTCATTCAGCACGCCTGCCAGGATGGGGCTGTTTTTACGCATGGCAAAACCGATACGCCCACCACTGCGAAACACGAGGTCTTCACGCACGGTCAGTTGGTCAAATACCCCCAGCCAGGCGTTTGCCTTGTAGTCGTCGACGACGGCCCATTCAAGCATGCCGGAATTGACCATTTCCAGGATATCATCGTCCTCCAGCTGTTCCAGTGCATCCCTGATACGGATTTCCTCGAGACCCTTTTGCCGAAAACGCAGATTCAAGGCATCCAGGCTCGACCGGTAGCTGCTCGAGGCACGCACGTAAATCTCGTGCCCGGCGAGATCATCGAGCGTCTCGATGCGGGGCGCTGAAGGGCCTGTGACCAGCACTTCGGATATATCCACGGTCGCAGGGTCTGAAAAATCAATGACCTCGGCGCGTTCCGGCGTAATGGTCAGGCCGGCCGCGGCGATATCGCCACGGCCGTTGATCAGACCGGGTATCAGCTGATCCCTCGCCACCGGTATGAACAACATGTGAATCCGCAGGTGACCGGTATCCAGGCTGTCGTTGACAAAACCCTCGAACAGCTTGAACCACTCATAGGTCAGGCCTTGTTCCCGGCCCTCGTCGAGGTAATACCTGCCCAGGCCGTAAACCGTCAACACGCGGATCACGCGCTTTTCGGCCATGACATCCAGGTCGCCCGTCCAGGGCTGCCGCATGATCTTGATGTTGGCCGCGGCTTCGAGCGCCGCCAGTGACTCTTCCAGGTCTCCCGCTGCGGATGAAGAAGACTTCCTGACGGTATCCGCAGCCGCCAAGGGCGTGCCTGCGGGGGCTGATTCGCCACAGGCGGCCAGGCACATCAGCACAATGATCAAAACGATCCTTCCGGTCATCGGTTCCATGATCCTCATGCCAACCAGGTCCTGGTCATGGCGACAACGGCATTTCCGCCGCGGTTTCCATTTCACCTTTCCAGGCCGGCCAGACTGGCCATGAAGGCGTATTCCTGCGCCGTTTCCTCGTAACTGCGATAGCGGCCCTGCGCGCCACCGTGCCCCGCTTCCATGTTGACATGCATGATCAGCTTGTTGCTGTCGGTGCGCCGCTCACGCAATCTCGCGACCCACTTGGCCGGCTCGAAATACTGTACCTGCGAATCGTACAGGCCGGTGGTGATCATCATGTTCGGGTAATCCTGAGCCTTGACCTGATCATAAGGTGAATAGGATAACATGTACTCAAAGTCGTCCTTGTTTTTCGGGTCGCCCCACTCATCGAATTCGCCGGTCGTCAGCGGGATGGATTCATCCAGCATGGTGGTGACGATATCGACGAACGGCACCGCGGCGATGATGCCAAGATACAACTCCGGCGCCATGTTGGCCACCGCGCCCATCAGAAGTCCGCCGGCGCTGCCACCCATGGCGAAGGTTCTCGCCGGGTCTATCATCGGCTTGTGTTGCAGGGCCCTGGTCACGTCGATAAAGTCCGTGAACGTGTTCATCTTGTTCATCCGGCGGCCATCCTCGTACCAGGCGCGGCCCATTTCCTGGCCACCGCGCACATGCGCGATCACGAAGACAAAGCCACGGTCCAGCAGGCTGATCATGGAACTCCGGAACCAGGGGTCGGTCGAGATGCCGTACGAACCATAGGCGGAAATCAGCGCCGGCGCCGTGCCATCCAGTTTCGTGTCTTTTCGGTAAGCGAAGGATACCGGTACGCTGGCGCCGTCGCGCGCGCTGATCATCATGCGCCCGCTGCGGTAGTTGTCACTCGAAAAACCGCCCAGCACCCTGTCTGCCTTCAATAGCCGGTTTTCGCCGGTCTTGAGGTTGATTTCCCAGGTTTGACCGGGGGTGACCAGGCTGGAGAAGCCGTAACGGATGGTGTCGGTGTCGGTGTTGACATTTTCATCCGGCCACATGACGGAGGCCGCTTCGCTGCCGTCGAGATAACGGTCCATGCTGCCGTCGAGCGCCATGACCCGCACCTGGCGCAGACCATCCTTGCGCTCACCGACCACCAGCCAACGATCGAATGCCTGGATATCCTGCACCATTGCATCCTCGCGATTTGCTATCACCTCTTCCCAGCGGTTCTTGTCGGCGGCATGCTCCATATCGGTCGTCATGACACGAAAGTTCTGCGCCTGCCAGTTGGTACGGATGAAAAACCTGCCTTTGGCGTGGTCGATTTCATATTCATGACCGGGTTCGCGGGGCAGGAAGGGCCGGAAGGTTCCCAACGGATCGTCGGCGCGAAGCCACTGGACTTCGGTGGTATCCGTGCTCTGGTGAAAAAGGAATATGAAATCACCCGATCGGCTTCGCCAAACCCCGTTGTAAAAAGTGTTGTCGGCTTCCTCGTAGACCATCACGTCCTGCCCGACGTCTGTACCCAGCTCGTGCCGCATCAACTGGTAGCCCAGCAGTGTTTCGGGGTGCTTGTTCAGGTAGAACAGATAGCGTCCGTCCGCCGAGAAGGCCAGCGAGTCTTCCGCATTGCCGATGACTTCCGGCAGAAAGTCTCCGCTTCGTGTATCGACGATGCGGATTTCGTCGATACGTCTGCCGGTGAAATCCTCGGCAATCGCCACGTAGCGGTGATCATCGCTGACTTCCACGTTCCAGATCCGGTAAAATTCTGTGCCCTTTGCACGCGCGTTGCCATCAACGAGGACTTCTTCTCGTGCGTCCATACTGCCCTTGCGGCGTGCGTATATGGCGTATTCCTGGAGCGGTTCGTAGCGCGAGTAATACCAGTACCCGTCTTTCAAATAGGGCACGCTGGCCTCATCGGGGTCGAGACGCGCGGTCATTTCCGTATACAACGTCTTTTGCATCGCGGCGTATGGTTCCATGACCTCGTCGAAATGGCGGTTCTCCGCCTCCAGGTAGGCGAGGACCTCAGGATCTTTGCGCGTGTCATCCCGCAGCCAGTAGTACTCGTCGACTCGGGTAATGCCGTGCAGGGTCATTTCGTATGGGCGTTTTTCGGGCATAGGCTGATTTTTCGTCATGGTTGGCGGCGCGGTCAAGGCCTGCTCCGCAGGCGCCGTTCCGGCATTGCCGGCAGGCTTGGAAGCCGGTTCACAGGCGAGCAGCGACAGCGTACAGGCGAAGATTAAAGACCGGATTTTCATAAGACGCCGCGTGTTTGGATTACAATGGCCAAGGGGTCACGGAAGGCCGACATCATAAGGTGTGAATACTCTGGTGGCAAAAAAATTATCCAGGGACCCGGACCCCAAAGCCGCCATAACCCGTTTGCCTGGCAATGCGGGACGCAACCCCAGGCTGTATTTCATGCATCGGATGCTTTTGGTTGCTGGACGCTGAAATGCTCAAAAAGATTATTTTCATAGTGACTGCGATGCTGCTCGCCACCCTGGCATGGGGTGGTATTTACCTATCCATGGTGCTCAGCGCAGCCAGTGGATTTTCAGCCAAGAACATCTGTTCCGGTTACTTCCTGAGCGGCATGCCCGGTCAGATGATCATGGAGCAGGTGCTGGTCCCGGCGTCACCCTTCCTGTCGAATATCAGTTTCGACATCGACACGGAAAACCGCAAGGCGGATACGCAGATTTTTGGATATTCCCGCCGCAGGGCGGTGTTTAACCCGGGCACGGGTTGCACCCTGTTGCGGCAAGGGCGCGAAAGTATGGCCCAACTGCTCGAAGTGGCCGAATACGGCACGCCGGACCCCACCCTGCCCTGGCCACGGGGTTTGGCGCCAGCGCCGGAAAATGCCGAACTGGAGCAGGTACTGCTGAACGCTTTTGCCGAACCGGATCCGCTTTACGCACGCAACACCAAGGCGGTCGTGGTCGTCCACGGAGGTCAGTTGGTCGCCGAGAAATATGCCCTGGGCATCGATGCCGAAACCCCGTTGCCCGGCTGGTCGATGACCAAGAGCGTCATCAACCTGTTGATCGGCGTACTGGTCCGGGAGGGCAAACTGAGCGTGATGCAGGCAGCGCCCGTGCCGCGCTGGCACGAAGACATTGCCGATCCGCGCGGTGAGATCACCATCGATCAATTGCTGCGCATGAGCAGCGGGCTGGCTTTCAACGAGGACTATTCGATATACAGCGACGTCACCCGCATGCTGTCCGTCGAAGAGGACGCCGCCGGTTTCGCGGCCTCGAAACCGCTGGTGGCCGAACCGGACGCCCGCTGGTCTTATTCGTCCGGCACCAGCAACATCCTGGCCGGTGTCATCCGGCAGACGGTGGGCGGCTACCTGCAGGACTATTACGACTTCACGCAAAATGGCCTGTTTCGGCCACTTGGCATGTACACCGCGACACTTGAAACCGACAATAATGGCACCTTCATCGGTTCTTCCTACATGTACGCCAGCGCAAGGGACTGGGCCAAGCTGGGTCAATTGTGCCTGCAGGACGGTGTGTGGAATGGCAAGCGCCTGTTGCCGGAAGGCTGGATCGGCTACAGCACCACGCCGACGCCGAATAACCCGCTCAACAACTACGGCGCGCATTTCTGGTTGAACGCCGACCCGGCAGACAGCCGGCGGCAACGCACCTGGCCAGCTTTGCCGGCCGATGCTTATTCGATGAACGGTTTCCAGGGGCAGCGGGTCATTATCATTCCGTCACGGGACCTGGTGGTCGTACGGCTCGGATTCAGCGGTGGAACAGATCCTGGCGTCGAGCCACTGGTCGCCGGGCTGCTCAGGGTGCTGGCGTCTGAGCAAACGAGCGCCGGCGCGGACTCGGACCGGAACTGACAAGCTGGAACCCCGTGGCGTGTTTCAGGCGGTTTTGCGTTGGCGCGGCTCTATTTCCCGGGCTTGAGACCCATTATCCCGCTGGCGTTCAAGGTAATCGTGCCGTGACCGGAATCTCGACAGTTTGCCCGAAGTCGTGCGCGGCAGCGAGCCTGCCTTGACCAGGTCGATGATCACGTTGATGCCAAAATGCATGTGTATCAGTTCAGAAATCTGCTGCTTCAATTGCCTGCGCTGTTCCGCGTCCCTGAGGCGGGTCTCCACGACCATGACCGTGACTTCTTCGCGATCGAAGCCGAGTACGGAAAATGCAGCAACACCGCCGAGACGCACACCGTCGATACGCTGAGTCACGACCTCGATATCGGAAGGCCAGATATTGCGGCCCTTTATGATGATCACGTCCTTGCTGCGCGCGGTGATATGGATATGGCCATCGACCTGGTAACCGATATCGCCGGTGTCCAGCCAGCCGTCCTCACCTAGCACCGCCCGCGTTGACATTTCGTCCCGGAAATAACCGCTCATGACACTCGGGCCCCTGAGGTATATCTCGCCACACTGGCGCGGCCCGACCTCGTTGTTGTGTTCATCGCGAATGGACAGCTCGAAACCGGGCAACAGCACGCCGCAATCGGCGTAGGCGGCAACATTGCCGGCGACCGTTGGGTCGACCGGCACAGCCTTGCCGGTGGTGGTCATGATCTCCTGGTCAACGTAATCCACGCCAAGTCCGATGTTCAGCGGGGCAAAACTGACCGCCAGCACACACTCCGCCATGCCGTAGCAGGCGACGAACGCTTTTTCATCGAAACCGCACGGGGCCAGCGCCCTGGCAAACTCCCGCAAGGGCAGCGGGTTGATCTGCTCTGCCCCGACGCAGGCCGCGCGCCAGCTGCTGAGATCGTAGCGGTCGAAATCGCTTGGCCGCAGACGGCGCGCGCACAAGGCATAACCAAACGTGGGACTGGAGGAAATCGTACCGTGGTTGTCGGAGATCAGTTTCAACCACAGACGCGGCCGCATTGCGAAAGTCTGTGGAGACAGGTAATCGACGGAAGTCTGGGTGACCAGCGGCAACAGGATAAAACCGATCAACCCCATGTCGTGGTAGAACGGCAGCCAGGACACGAAACGGTCCTGGTTGGTCAGGCAGAGGCCATCGCTGGCAATCTCACGGGCGTTATTCAGGACCGTTGCGTGATCGATCTCGACACCACGTGGGAAACGGGTGCTGCCCGAGGTGTATTGCAGGTAGGCGATATCGGTAGCGGACGGGGCCGCCAGTTCCTCATCGGCCATCGGCAATGCATCGAAATCTTCCGGCGTGCCGGAAAAAACGAGGTCCAGGTCTTTGACCGCATCCGCCAGGAAAACGGCGTGCGAGGGACCGGCCACTGCAATTTTTGCACCGCAACCCTTCAACATGCGTGCAATCTGGTTCACATAGGCCTGGCGTGCGCCGAGCTGCACACCCGCGGGCAACGCGACGGGTATCAAACCGGCATACAGGCTGGCAAAAAAGAAACAGTGAAACATCGGATGGGTCTCCGCGACAATACCGACGCGGTCACCATGCTGACAGCCAAGAGAAAGCAAACGGGCGGCCAGCGACCTGGCCTGCCTGCGCAGCCCGGCATAGCTCAAGACGGACTCGAGTTCGCCGTGCTGGTTATAGAAATTGAAACCACTATCACCCTTCGCAGCATATTCCAGGGCGTCGACCAGGCTGGCATGGCCGTCGGTTTTGATCACCATCGCGTGGTTGACCGGCGTGGGCTTCAAGCGCCCTTCATTGCCTGTTTTCGGGAAGTCTTGGCTATTGTCCATGCTCAGGTACCTTCGTTTTTCAATAAATGTATCGCGTGGCCGTCAACGATTACCTATGACGCGACACTCTTTAGCGGTCTGGATTTTACGGTTATAAGCATAGGTGAAAAATGTTCTGGCTTCTTGGCAAATTCGGTCAAGTCCTTGACCGGGCCAAGAGGGGCGCGCAGCATCCAAGTTGGGGTTCCGGGCAAGCCGATTCAAGCGCCAACTGCAAAACGTTGACTTGCGATCCGCAAAGCGTGCTGAATGGTGGCTGCAGGCCATGCTCATCGAAGCTGGCTATCCTTGCTTCCGCGCCGGTTATAACCACTTTGGACAACCCGCTTTTTATCGAGCTCCGCCTGGCAAGCAACACACAAGCGCACACCCGGCACGGCATCGCGCCGCGCCCTGGGGATTTCCGCGTTGCATTCTTCACAATTTGCCAGGCCCGGTCCCCGTGGCAAGGCACTGCGGGCGCGCTGAACGGCATCGTCTATGGTGGCGTCAATCTGATCCTGCACTGCCCCGTCACTACTCCAACCACCTGCCATGCTGGACTCCCAATAGTTCCGGTTCAAACACTTTTCTACCCTTTCGGCAGTCAATTGGCAAGTAAAAATTGAGCCCGGGCCGTTGCGCTCGCGGGAAATGACGGACCTGTTACGGCCAGGCCGGATCGCCAGCCAGGTGATGTATCACGTCCATTTTCACAGGCGCGTTCAGCCTCGAGACGACATCCACCGCATTGTGCGCTAACCTATACGCATGCGAACCTCAGGTCACGGAAAAACAACTGCCGATAGCGGCGCCAAAAAGCCGCGGGCACGGGTGGGTGAATGCGCGTTGATGAAGGCCGTGACCGTCACCCGGGCCGGCGCATTCATGGATTGCGGCCTGGAAAGGGACCTGCTGGTGCCGGTCAGCCAGCAACTCACACCGATGGTCAAGGGGCGTTTCTACGTGGTTTACGTGTTTCTCGACCCGCAAAACAACGTGATCGGCAGCACCAAGCTGCACAAGTTCCTGGATGAACACGCAAGCGGCCTGGCGCCGGGCGAGGCCGTAGACCTGATGATCGTGAGTGAGAGCGAACTGGGTTACAAGGCCGTGGTCAACGGCACCCACCTGGGCCTGCTCTACCGGGGCGAGGTGTTCACAGCGCTGAAACCGGGCGACAAAACCAGGGGTTACATCAAGGCCATCAGGGATGACCGGAAAATTGACCTGTGTCTGCAAAAGCAGAACCAGGTGGCGCGGGATGAGCTGTCCGAGCGCATCATCGCCTTTCTCGAGTCCAGCGGTGGCGTATCCACGCTGACCGACTACAGTCCGCCCGAATTGATCTACCAGCAATTCGGCGTCAGCAAGAAGAATTATAAAAAAGCGCTTGGCCGGCTCTACAAGGCGCGCCGTATCAGCCTGTCGAAAGACCGCGTCACCCTGTTGAAAACCTGACAACGTGCATTGCGGGCAGATTACTCGTTGAACCAGGGAGGTGACTCGCAAAATGCAGCGTCCGGCGGAGACCGTCTGCTGAGCCTCGACTTTTTCAGGGGTCTCACCATCGCCGCCATGATACTGGTCAACAACCCCGGTAGCTGGGCGCACGTTTACCCGCCGCTGTTGCACGCCGAGTGGCACGGCTGGACCCCAACCGACCTGATATTCCCGTTCTTCCTGTTTATCGTCGGTGTTTCCATCACGCTGTCGCTGGCGAAGAGAAAAGCGGCCCGGCCGCCTGCCGGGGACACCTACGCAAAGATCGTCCGCCGCAGCCTGATACTGTTCGCGCTTGGATTATTTCTGAACGGGTTTCCGTACTATGATTTCGAAACCCTGCGCATTCCAGGTGTTCTGCAGCGCATTGCCGTGTGTTACTTTTTTGCCGCGCTCGTGTTCCTGAACGCCGGTGTAAAAATGCAGGCGTTCTGGGCGGTGGCGCTGATGCTTGTCTACTGGGGGTTCATGCAGTGGTTTCCGGTGCCCGGCATCGGCGCTGGCTCCTATGCGGAAGGGGCGAACTTTTCGGCCTGGCTCGACGGCCTGGTCCTCAAGGGCCACATGTGGTCACAGACCGGCAGCTGGGACCCGGAAGGCATATTCAGTACGCTGCCGGCAATCGCGACGACCCTCTTCGGGGTGCTCGCGGGTGACCTGTTGAAACGGGACATGAACGACACACGGAAGGTTGGTTTGATGCTGCTGTGCGGTGTTGTTGCAGTCGCAGCCGGACTCGCCTGGAACCAGTGGCTGCCCATCAACAAGAACCTCTGGACCAGCTCTTACGCACTCTTCATGAGCGGCATGGCGCTGCTGTTTTTAGGTATTTCCTACTACCTGATCGACGTCAGGAACTGGCGCCGGGGAACCGGGCCGTTTCGTGTCTATGGTATGAACGCGATCACGGTATTTGTCCTGTCGGGGGTCGTGGGCCGGGTGCTTTACCTGGTGAAATGGAGTTCGGGCGGGGACGCAATCACGCTGAAGGAATGGCTGGTCAACACGCTTTTCATGTCCTGGCTCGACCCGCTCAACGCCTCGCTCGGCTATGCGCTGGTATTTGTCTTTCTCAGTTACCTTGCGATGTACTATCTGTATAAAAAACAGATTTTTATCAAAGTATGATGATATTTTAGATCAGGTTGTGCAATACCCGGTCAGGATTGCGGATCCCGAGTGTCCGCGACCTGCTGACCGTCGAGCCAGACCGCCACCAGTCGGCTGGCGGCAAAATCGATCTGCCCGTCGGCGCCGGCGGAGACCATCAGGAACGAAGCCGGTTTGTCCTTTGTCAACGGTGGTGTTTCTGGCCGCTTACCGGGCCCGGGCGTCCACAGTTTCTGCATGGCGGCAAGGTAATCCGGATCGTCCGCGCCCAGCGCACCCAGCGCACCCAGCACGGCGGCCAGGCTGACGCTTGCATCCCGCATTGCAGGGGGGCCACTGAGCACAACCTCCGGAAAACTGCCGGAGTCATTCGGAACATCGATGCGCGGCAGACCGGGACCATTGTTCTCCCGAACATGGGCCAGTGCAGCTGCCCTGTCGCTTGCATCGACCTCCCAGCAAACCGTGCCCACACCCAGGCGGGCCAGCCGGGACAGGTTAAGCTGCGTCAGCCAGTGCTTTTCAGGCCATCCGCGCACGCCGATTGTGAATGCGGGCAGCAGAACGTTGCCAAAAGCCTCGATACTGGTGCCGGCGCCGTGTGTCAGGGTATCG
>Ga0210074_1000517_pt1 | contig 13440 bp, 15 predicted proteins | sample China_Galinas_Co_FD_184860 | JGI IMG/M metagenome (GOLD analysis project Ga0210074, IMG submission 184860) | Wetland microbial communities from San Francisco Bay, California, USA, that impact long-term carbon sequestration -... | ecosystem: Environmental > Aquatic > Marine > Wetlands ... | reverse complement strand
CCGGCTACGAGTCTTTCGAATTACAACCTGCTGTTGAATGAGTTTAGTCATGGTCATTACCTGCCCTGAATGTAAGGGACGATATAAGATTGATCCCGCTGCCAGTAAATCGAAAATGGGCAAGGTCAAGTGCCCTGGGTGCTCACATGTGTTTGCAATTGCACTGGCGGGCAATGATGGAAAAGAGACAGGAAAGGCCGCCCCGGCTCTGCCGCTGGTCCTGATTGTCGACGATGCCCGCTACTTCCGTGAAATGATCAAGGACTTACTCAGTGATCTGCCGGCTGAATTCATTGCTGCAGCCGATGGCGACGAGGCCTGGGAGAAGATTACAACACGATTACCGCAACTGGTTTTACTTGACCTGAACATCCCGGGAAGAACGGGCAAGCAGATACTCAAATCCCTGCAGGAAGAGCCCCGCTTCAGTCTTGTAAAAGTTTTGGCCATGAGCGGCGTTGAGCGAGGTGAACAGGCTGCCGACGAAGTTCGCCGGTTCGGAGCCGTGGATTTCATCAATAAGTCCTTCAAACCCATTGAACTGGAAAAACGTGTCAGAAACATCCTGGGAATTTGAGCATGGTGACCCTGCCCGTCGGCTGGTCGATAAGGTGCGCAGTCAAACCGGTTCGGTCGCCTTCGATCTTGCTGTCGTCCTTGGCTCAGGCTGGAAGGACGCTGTCGGCCTGGGTGAAACCCTCGGTATTTTCAACTACGAGGATTGGTCATGCTTTCCTGGTAGTCAAATTGAAGGCCATGATGGGCAACTGATTGCAGTTCGTCTCTCTTCCTGGAACATTCTGTTTTTTTCCGGCCGTTTCCATTGTTATCAAGGGCTTGATGCCTTTCAAACTGCTTTTCCGGTGAGATTAGCCAGTGCTCTTGGATGCCAGCGGTTGCTCCTGACCTGTGCTACGGGCGGGATCAACAGAGGATTCAAGCCCGGGGATTTCATGCTGGTTGAAGATCATGTCAACCTGCTTGGTGACAATCCTCTGCGTGGTCTTGCCGGCAATACTTTTATTGACCTGACAGATCTGTATGACAAGAGTCTGTACGATCGATTATCCCGTTGCCGAATTGATGGCCTGGTTCTGCACCGTGGCATCCTCGTTGCCATGGCCGGGCCGTCATATGAAACCCCTGCCGAAATCAGTTTTCTGAGAACTGCCGGAGCTGATGTTGTCTCAATGTCGACGGTCCCGGAAGCTATCATGGCCCGGTTTCTCGGCATGCGTGTCGCGGCCGTCGCTTTCGTTGCCAATTGTGCTGCCGGGATGAAAAAAAACAAACTCAGCCACAAAGATGTTCTGGATTGCAGTGCTCAGCACGCCAGCCTGTTCCCCATCCTGATCAAGCGAATTATTGTCGCCTGGCAAGCTGCAAGGGAAGGTGAAAAATGATTGATTTTATATTCTCGTAAAGATTGTAACCTACTGTTTTAACGTTGTATTTATTAGAAAAATAACTTGGTGTCGGCTTGACAGCGGGTTCCCTCGTGTTAGACTCTTCGAAACATTCAAGAGCAGAGGTTCCCTTGGCTGAGTCGGTAAAACGCATTCTGGTTGTCGATGATGAGGAAAATACCCGCATCGGTTTATCCAAGTTGTTGTCACAAGAAGGTTTCGAGGTTGAAAGTGCTGCCAACGGCAATGATGCGCTGGATTTGCTGGGACAGAAAAAGGTCAACCTGGTTATCAGCGACATAAATATGCCGGATATGAACGGCCTGGTCTTTTTACGTGAACTGAGCCGTAAATTCCCAAGTACAAGCGTGATCATGATAACGGCCTATGGTGGTGTCGAATCTTATCTTGAGGCAATGAATCTTGGCGCTTACGAGTATCTTCACAAGCCTGTGCGCATGGACGAGCTTCGCTCTGTCATGAAGAAAATTTTCAACGCCGGTTCGGTCGCTCAGGTTTCCTGACATTGGGAGGAGGACAATATGGAATTCAAAACCATTCTGTTTGCCACTGATTTTTCGGAAGGTTCTGACTTTGCTTTTCAGGCGGCATTATCCATGGCCCGCAAATATGACAGTAAACTGGTTGTTGTCCATGTCATCAATGAACCGGTCGACCTGCGCGGTTTTTATGTGCCGCACATCTCCTTTGACAAACTCGAAGAAGAAATAGAACAGGGGGCCGAAAAGTTGATGGAAAAATTCTGCCGTACACATATGCAGGATTTCAACAACTTTGAAACCTATGTATTGCCCGGCATCCCCTATGATGAGATCATCAAGAAAGCTGAAATTCTCAATACCGACCTGATCGTCATGGGGACACATGGCAGAACGGGCCTCGACCATGTCCTTTTCGGCAGTACAGCCGAGAAAGTGGTCCGAAAATCGCCGATACCTGTTATGACCATACGCATCAGGGAATGACCTCGATGATCTTAAAAAGGTAGCGGAAACGCTGCCTTTTCTACTTCTGGGCCAATCCAACATCCTTGTCAAAAAGAGGTTGAGAAGGTATCCTGCATTTTCAACACATGGGAGAGTGCATTCTTTTTACATGAGCGAAAAAATTCTAATCATTGACGATGAACAGATGATCCTCGAACTCACCTCAATGGTTCTTGATAGCAGGGGTTTCGAGGTTCAAACGGTTGATAACGCAACGGATGGCTATGAGATTATCGAACGTGAAGGGCCCTCTCTTGTTTTGCTTGATTATATGATGCCCAGGGTTAACGGGCTTGATGCTTTAAAAGAAATCCGTGCCCGGTTCCCCGATACCTACGTGATCATGTTTACCGGCAAAGGCAGCGAGGAAGTCGCTGTTGAACTGATGAAGGCCGGGGCTTCCGATTATATCCTGAAGCCATTCAGTAATGCGAAGCTGGTCGAGAGGATCGAAAATGTACTGCGCGTCCGTTCCATTGAGATGCGTAACCGGGAACTTGTCAATGAACAGAAGAAATTGCTTGATGAGATCGAGAGATGGAACAGGGAACTGGAACAGCGTGTTGCACAAAAAACCACTGAACTGGAACACGCGCATCACGAAATCCTGCTGACGGAGAAGCTGGCTTCACTTGGGCATCTTTCTGCCGGGATGGCTCATGAAATTCGCAACCCCCTGAATTCAATCAGCCTTTTTGCTCAGGTTTTGACCTCCGGGTTGAAAAATGAGCCGGAAATGCAATCATATTCAGAGAAGATCCTCAATGAAGTGGAGCGTATCGACGCGATTCTGGTTAAACTTCTCTCAACCAGCAAACGAGCAAACTTTCAGCTGCGCTCGATTCGTCTCGCCGATGTTATCGATGCAAGTCTACAACCCTTCCTTGCTCAGATCCAGGCGCAGAATGTCAAGCTAACAAAGGTTCTCCAGGAAAATACTCCCTCTATCCTGGCGGATGCGGATGAACTTGGCCAGGTATTTTCCAATCTCTTTGCCAATGCCCTGTTTGAAATGAAACAGGGCGGTTCCCTTTCAGTCACTCTTGGATGCGATGACTCTGAGGTCCTGGTTACAGTCAGCGATACCGGTGATGGAATCCCGGAAGAACACATGAACAAGATATTTGACCCCTTCTTCACAACCAAGGAACGTGGAACAGGTTTCGGGCTTTCCGTGGTCTTGCGTATCGTCAAAACCTACTCGGGGCGAATTCAGGTCAAGAGTGAGCCCGGGCAGGGCACAATATTCCAGATCTGGCTGCCATTTGCCTGATGAGTTGACCTGAAGATCGGACACTGAATGACACTTCTGCTTCGTGACATACCTCTTGAAGTCTCTGCAGACGAGGAGGCGCTTTGCCTTGAAGTAGCACGAATTCTTGGGATCGAAACTCTTCGGATACGAGACTTAAAGGTGGTCCGTCGCTCGCTCGATGCCCGCAAAAAGAACCGGGTTCGCAGGATTTTTACAGTCGAATTTACTTCTGAAAACGAATCAGATTTACTCAGGGAGTCTACATGTGATCGTCTCGAGGTAGCCCCTGCAATTCCTGAAGTTGCCGCACCAAAGTTCAACGTAAGATACAGCGTCCTGGTTGTCGGCATGGGCCCCGCAGGGCTTTTTGCAGCTAAAAGACTTGTCGAATCCGGGGCGCAAGTCACTCTGGTTGACCGGGGCAGACCGGTTGAACAGCGGGTCAAAGATGTGGAAAATTTCTGGGCCCTTGGCGATTTTGACGCCGTCAGTAATGTTCAGTTCGGTGAGGGCGGAGCCGGAACCTTTTCCGACGGCAAGCTGACGACACGCCTGAACCATCCTCAAAGGCGGGCCGTTCTCGAAAGTCTGGTTGAGTTCGGTGCCCCTGAAGAGATCCTGGTTGAAGCCCGCCCTCATATCGGTACGGATCGTTTACGCAAGGTTGTCATCAGGTTTCGTGAGTATCTGATTGGCAAGGGCGTCGATATCCGTTTTGAAACCTGTCTGACGGGCCTTGATCTCCGCCGGGGTAGAGTTGCCGGTGGTGTCTTTAACGGAAATCAGCTTCTTGCATGTGACGCCTTGATCCTTGCACCCGGACATAGTGCGCGCGACACCTACCGTATGCTTGATAACAACGGTGTGCAACTTGAACCAAAGGGTTTTGCGTTCGGTGTTCGTGTCGAACACCCCTCTGCCTTGATAAACCGTATCCAGTATGGCAAATTTGCCAACCAGCTCCCTGCCGCAGATTACACGCTCCGTTATAATGATGACGAGAACGGTCGTGGCGTTTATTCTTTCTGCATGTGCCCTGGGGGAGAAGTCATTAACGCGGCCTCTGAACGGGACGGCCTGGTTGTAAATGGTATGAGTCGCATGTCACGAACCGGCAAATACTCAAACAGCGCCCTGGTGGTGTCAGTGCGGCCTGAAGATTGGGGAGGAACAAAACTGGGTGGTATGCACTTCCAACAGAAATGGGAACGCAGGGCCTTCTCTCTGGCCGGGAAAAATTTTCTCGCACCGGCGCAGAATCTGATGGGCTTTTGCGGCCTCGGCAACGGACCTGTTGCCTCCAGTTGTCGCCCCGGTGTGATTGAAACGGAACTTCGTGAAGTTCTTCCGGATTTCGTGTACCATGGGTTGATCCGAGCACTGCCTCATTTTGATCGAAAAATGAGAGGTTTTATCACCAGTGAAGCAGTTTTGGTCGGAGTGGAGAGCAGAACATCTTCTCCACTGCGCATAACGCGCAACGAGTCAGGCGCATCAGTCAGTCATGCCGGGTTGTATCCGACGGGCGAAGGGGCCGGCTATGCCGGCGGCATTATGAGTGCGGCTTTTGATGGTTTGCGTGCTGCAGACAAGGTTGCGCAGTCTATCCTGGGACAGGAGTTGTCTTGAAGAACGTTTACGTGAAAAACATAGTGGCGCGCGATCAGATTAAAGCGGCGTTCCTGGTCAGGGACAAGACGATCGGCATGGCGAAGAATGGCAAGTCATATATGACTCTCAAGCTGATGGACTGTACAGGTGAAGTCGAGGGGCGCATATGGGACAGGGTTGACGAATTCTCTGCCTTATTCGACAGGGATGATTTTGTCCAGGTGTCAGGAAAAGCCAGTGTCTACCTGGGGAAAATGCAGCTGGTCATTCAGCAATTGAATCGTCTCGATGAAGCAGACATTGAACTCGCTGACTTCCTGCCCGTGTCAGCGCGGCCGGTCGATGAAATGGTCGGTGAATTAGAATCCGTAATCAACCGGTTGAAAGACCCGGATTTGCGGAAACTGATGGAGAAGTTTCTGTCTGACGCGTGTTTCATGGCCGGCTATACCAGGGCTCCCGCCGCAAAGGCCATGCATCATGTCTGCCTTGGCGGCCTGCTTGAACACTCTTTGGCCGTTGCAAGCCTTGCCGCAGACATCTGTCGACGTTATCCGGACCTGAACCGTGATCTTCTGTTGGTGGGCGCCCTGCTGCATGATATCGGCAAGGTTGCTGAGTTACGATATCAGCGCTCGTTCGAATATACTGATGCAGGCAAGCTTATCGGCCACATCGTCATCGGCGTCGAAATGGTGGAAGAGAAAATACGTGAATTGGGGAATTTCCCGGTGGAACTGGCGATCCATCTCAAACATCTTTTGTTGTCTCACCACGGGCAATACGAATACGGCTCCCCGAAGCGTCCCAAAACGATGGAAGCCGTAATCCTGAACTTTCTGGATGACCTGGATTCCAAGATTAACGGAGTACGGACTCATATTGGTCGTGAACCTGACAGCGAATCGGCCTGGACGCAGTATCATAAACACTATGACCGATATTTCTTCAAGGGAGTTCAACCTGCCGCGCCCTCTGGCGAAGCTGCTCCCGTGCTAGGTGAAGAAAAAGCCAAGTCGCCTGAGCCGGTTTCCGGGAAACCTTACGGACAACAGCGTCCACGTTTCAGCAATACTCTCGGAGAGCAATTGAAGAGCAAGGATCTTAACCTCCTCGCAGGAGACAATCAGGAAAAGAATGATGAGTGATCGACTTGTTGTGCATCAGATGAGCGTCGGGCCGCTGCAGGTAAACTGCTTTGTTGTCTCCTGTATTAAGACCAAGGAGGCCGTGGTTATCGACCCCGGGGAAGAGGGCGAAAGGATTCTGCAGGTCGCCGAGAAAGCGGGTTTGAACATTCGCAAAGTCGTCAATACCCATGGCCACTTCGACCATATCGGCGCCAATCAGCACATTGTTGAGAAGACCGGTGCGGAATTACTGATCCATGCTGATGACCTGCCGCTTCTGCAAAATGCCAGAAACCATGCCGAAGTTTACGGTCTAACGGTTGCCGCTTCACCGGAACCTGGACGGTTACTTGAACAGGGAGACACTTTTCAGGTTGGAGAGCTCTCTTTCAGAGTGTACCACGTGCCTGGGCACTCTCCCGGTGGCATATGCCTGCTTTGTGAAGGCCACCTGTTTGTCGGTGATGTTCTTTTCTCCGGCTCGGTTGGCAGGACCGACCTGCCTGGTGGCGATTTTGACTCACTGGTCGAAGGTGTGCGCGAACGTCTGTTTACTCTGCCCGATGAGACGATTGTCCACCCAGGTCACGGACCGGACACCACGATCGGTCGCGAGCGACAGGAGAACCCGTTTGTCGGGGACTCTGTTTTCCTCTGATTTTACTGGAGAAGGACATGCTGCAAGGTAAATGTGTCGTATTGGGTGTAACCGGAGGAATCGCTGTTTACAAAGCGGTTGAATTGTTGCGCCTGATGGTCAAGGCCGGTGCCGACGTTCACGTGATTATGACGCGTAGCGCCCAGGAATTTGTGACTCCGCTGACATTTCAGACCTTGTCGGGCAACCCGGTGCATACGGAATTGTTCAACCTTGTCCAGGAGCAGGATATCGGCCACATCTCTCTGGCCGACCGTGCCGATCTTCTGTTGATTGCTCCGGCTACTGCCAACTTTGTCGGCAAAGTGGCGAACGGCATTGCCGATGATCTTCTGACTACGGCGGTTATGGCAACCAGGGCGAAGGTCCTCATTGTTCCGGCGATGAACACCAATATGTGGGAGAACCCGCTTTATCGGGAGAACCAGAGTCGCCTGGAAAAGTTGGGATATCATTTCGTCGAACCGGTCTACGGTGACCTGGCCTGCGGATGGCAGGGACAGGGCAAAATGCCTGACCCGCAGGTCGTTTTCAATTCGGCCCATGCCCTTGTCGGGAGTAAGGACTTCATCGGCAAAACGTTTCTGGTGACCGCCGGGCCGACCCGTGAAGAGATTGACCCGGTTCGTTTCCTCAGCAACTACTCCTCCGGCAAGATGGGCTTTGCCATCGCCCGCGCAGCACGTGATCGCGGGGCTCGGGTTACCCTGGTTTCCGGACCGGTTAACCTGGCAGATCCGAAAGGAGTCGAGACGATTCACGTCACCAGTGCCCAGGAGATGTATCGGGAGGTCATGAGCAGAGCCTCCGAGGTCGATGTCGTGATCAAGGCAGCGGCGGTCGCTGATTTTCGCCCGGTTGAACGGGGCGAGCAGAAAACCAAGAAGGGTGATGCAGAAACCATGGCAATCGCCCTGCAGCGCAATCCCGACATTCTTGCCGAACTTGGCCGACAGAAAGGCTCGCTCATCCTGGTCGGTTTCGCCGCCGAAACTGAGGAATTGCTGCAACATGCCCGTGAAAAACTGCAGGCAAAGAATCTGGACATGATTGTCGCCAACGATGTGACTCAGAATGGCGCCGGTTTTGATGGCGAAACGAATATCGTTCGTTTGCTGACAGCTGATGGTGAAACCGAAGAGCTGCCGTTGATGACCAAGGATGAAGTGGCCGAAAGCCTTCTGGACAGGATCGTAAAACTGCTCCCGAAAAGTTGATCCGGTTCAGGCCGCGGAGAGCAGGGTCAGGAGGTCATCCGGCTGACAGATACCTTCTCTGAGTCTGATTTTAATGACGGCAATCATCTCGTCGGCATCCTGTTCGCGAAGCTTGCCGTCGAGCCATAGAGTGTTCAGGTTTTTGCGGATCATGCTGGCTGAATTCAGGGCGCGCTCACCGGTCGGGTCCGCATTCCGGTAGGGGCTGAGTTCGGGATCCTGCAAAAAACTCAAGGTCGCTGCATTGGTCAATCCCAGATACTCCTTCTGGTCTTCTGCCGTAATCGCCCACTTTGACGTATTGGCCAGCGAACGCAGAACCTTTTGATACTGTTGCAGACGGTTCAGAAGCAGAAGCGAATTAAACAGTTTTTTGTTGGTTCCGAAGGAAAAGATTGTGTCCGCCAGGATGTTGCGCATAAGTTTGTCATTGTCGGAGAAATCCTTGCGGCCGATCGATCTGGCCAATGGCCAGACTTCAGGAGCCACGTGGCCTTCAAAGCGCATTTCCCAATAAGCATGTTTGAGGAGTATCGTATTGTAGGTGCGGATCAGGTTATAGGGCACAAAGTACGAATGGGCCACGGTATCAGAGGCGAGATGGCTCAGGTAGCCGAAGGCACATGCCCGTTGACTGTCAGTCGCGGCCTTGTTGAGGATTTTCAGGCCCATTCGCCATGAGTGGCAGTGTCTGAGATAATGGGTGTATTTTTTGCCCAGTGTGATGTCGGCGCTGATACAGCCGTACAGGTAGTCATTCGGGTGTGCAGCCAGTATAATGCGAAGAGCTTCCGGAAGCTTTGCCAGGTTGTCGAGAATCCAGATGCCGGTCTGCAGGTGGACGCCGATGCCCCAGGCAAGGGCCTCGGATGGGAAAATCAGCGTGACAAGTACACATGTCAAGGTAACAGAGACAAACCATTTCATTGGATAATTGTACCGTCCTTTATTGAATAATATACTTACTGCTGGAGTTTTGTCAGTCAAATATGCCCGAACAGTTATTAAATGATATTCGCAGGACCTTGGCATCAGCCCGCAGCCAACTCGAATACCTCTCTGATCTCGGTGTGGAAAACCTGCGCAGGGATGTGGTGGATGCCGAGCTGACGCAGGATATCGAGGCAATTGCAAGCCTGGACGAAACCCTCGATGCGATTCGTCAAGATCTGGGAGATTGCCAGCGTTGTGGCCTTGGAGCGTCCCGTAAGGAGCTGGTTTACGGTGTCGGCAATCCGAATGCGCGACTGGTCCTGGTCGGCGAAGCTCCCGGTCGCGAGGAAGATCAGAAAGGTGAGCCTTTTGTCGGTGAAGCGGGTCGCCTGCTCGACAGAATCTTCCAGGCGATGAACATGCGGCGTGAAGATGTCTATATCTGCAATGTCCTGAAATGCCGCCCACCGGAGAATCGCGATCCGCAACCTGAAGAAGTGGCAACCTGTGAAGCTTTCCTGGTCCGGCAGATAGCGGCAATCAAACCACAGGTGATCGTAGGTCTCGGCCGTTTTGCGGTTCACAGCCTACTGAAAAGCAAGGTCCCGATCAGCAGGATCCGGGGCGAATGGCAGACTTATCACGGGACTCCGCTGATGCCTACCTATCATCCGGCCTACCTGTTGCGGAACCCGGAGGGCAAACGGGACGTTTGGGAAGACATGAAGAAAGTCATGCGCCGTTTGAACGCCGAGGCCGATAGTCCATGACTTCCCGGGAATTGCTGCGGGCACAGGATGTGACGGTCAGTCGGCCTGGCGAAGATGGCTCCTACGTCCGCATCCTGCAAAAAACCACACTCGGCGTGGCCCCCGGTGAAGTCCTCTCGGTGGCCGGGCCGTCTGGCAGCGGCAAGAGTACACTGTTGCGGCTCTTTAATCGTATGCTTGAACCGGACAGCGGCCAGGTGGTGTTGTCCGGCAAGGACATCAAAACCCTCCCCCCGCCTGTGTTGCGCGCGCAAATCCCCCTGGTTGCCCAGAAGCCTTATCTTTTCCCCGGTACTGTCAAAGGCAACCTGCTGGCTTCTGCAAGGCTGCGACGGGTTGAACCGCCGGAACTGCAATCACCCGACATCAAGAATCTGATGGAGATGTGTCAGGTCGAGGAGTCCTGGCTGAGCCGTGACGCCCGCAAACTGTCGGTCGGTCAGCAGCAGAGGGTTTGTTTGTTACGTGCCTTGCTCGGTCCCTGCAAGGCTCTGTTGCTTGATGAACCGACCAGCGCCCTTGATCGTCAGACTGGCGTTCTGCTGGCGCAAACTTTCAAACTACTGGCCAAAGAAAAAGGCTTGGCAATAATTCTCGTGACTCACGACTTGCAGATTGCCGAGATTTGTGCTGACCGGATTGCCTTGATGATAGGTGGTTCCGTTATAGAAACCGGTCCTGTATCCCAAGTGCTGCATGCCCCGAAAGCCTCGGCCTCTCGCCAGTTCCTTTCGTCAACCGTGACAGATAACGGGGAAGTTCCGACATGAACACAACGATTATCGACCTCAGTCTCTGGGACCTGGTGACCGTTTACAGCTTGCTGCTGATGAGTATCGGTCTGGCCCACATCCTCAGGGCCGGACAGGGCCGGGACATCTTCTGGTCCGGTCTGCGTATGTTCGCGCAGTTGATGGTCGTAGGTTATGTGCTGCACCTGGTATTTGCCCTTGAATCGGCGTTGCCGGTTCTCCTGATCCTGATTGTCATGACCGGTTTCGCCGTCCAAACGATCGGTGCCAGGGTCGAAACAAAGATGCCGAATTTCTACCGGGTGGTCGGTGCAGCCATTCTGTTTGGCTGCGGCGGGATGACGTTTTTCTTCTGTACGCTGGTTATCGGACTCGAACCATGGCATGACCCACGCTACCTGATCCCTCTGGCCGGCATGGTGATCGGCAATTCCATGACCGGCGCGAGCCTGGCGGCCGAACGGCTGGCCGCCGAATTCCGTGAACGACGTGAAGAAATCGAGACAGCCCTGTGTCTTGGCAGTAGTGTGAAGCTGGCGGCTGAACCGGTTGTCAGCAGTGCCTTCCGGGCGGCCTTGATCCCTTCCGTCAACGCGATGGCCGCCATGGGACTGGTGTTTCTCCCCGGCATGATGACAGGTCAGATCCTTTCGGGTACCGAGCCGCTGATCGCCGTCAAGTACCAGATCGCCATCATGTGCGTGATCACCGGTAGCGTGGCCCTGACCACATTCATGATTCTGCGGTTCGGCTACCGGTCTTATTTCACTCCTTACCAGAGCTTGCGCGAGCATTGATAAGGTAAGCCTTGAGGAATCAACATAATGCGACGAAAAGACAAGGCCATGCAGGACAGGGATATCATCGATCTTTTGCAATACGGGGAATATGGTGTTCTGTCGACGGTCGATGGCAACGGACAACCCTATGGCGTGCCGTTGAATTATGTCCTGCTGGATAACTGCATCTACTTTCACTGTGCGCTGGAAGGCCATAAGCTCGATAACCTTGCCCTAAACCATAAGGTTTCCTTTTGTGTGGTCGGTCGAACCAACGTCCTGTCTGCGGAATTCAGCACCGAATACGAGAGTGCTATCGTCTTCGGGCGTGCTGCATTGGTCTCTGGAGAAGAAAGATATCGGGCTCTGAATGCCCTGGTTGAGAAGTACTCGCCGGAGTTTGTCACGGAGGGAAGCGCCTACATAGAAAAGTTTGACAGCCAGACCTATGTGGTCAGGGTTGAGGTCGAGTATATGTCCGGAAAAGCCAATTTCTCTTCTTAGGTATTCTGTCGGCAGCCAGGGGCTGAGAGCCTTAAGACTCTTTTACTACGAAGTAACGGCCTGATAGATCGATACCAGGCCGTTTGATATTCGGTTCATATGATGTGATCTATACTGCCTATGCAGCGCTGCCAGGGAGGGGCGCCTGATGCAGATGAACGTCGCGTTGCGGGTAGGGGATGCCGATCCCTTCTGTATCGAAGCGGGTTTTGACTGCTGCGTGCAGATCAAAATAGACCCCCCAGTAATCCGCGGCATTAACCCAGGGCCGAACGGCAAAGTTGACGCTGTTGTCTGCCAGTTCGAGCACGCCGATCGTTGGTTCGGGATCTTTGAGAACACGATCTTCCTTGGCGAGGATATCTACCAGGACCGATTTGACGTAACTCAGATCAGCGTTGTAGCTGACGCCAATCACCAGGTCGACTCGTCTGGTCGGTTTGGTTGAATAGTTGATGATGTTGTCGCCGATCAACTTGCCGTTGGGGACGAATATGGTCTTGTTGTCGCCGGTCTTCAACTGGGTTGAGAAGATGTTGAGAGACTCAACCACTCCGAGAACACCGGCAGCCTCGATGAAGTCGCCTGCCTTGAACTGTTTGAAGAGTAGAATCATCACGCCGGCAGCAAAATTACCCAGCGAATCCTTCAGGGCGAAACCGATGGCGAGACCTGCCGCACCAACGATGGCAACCAGTGAAGTGGTCTGGATGCCAAGTTCGTTCAGCGCTGCAATGACAGCGAACGTAACAACAAGGGCATTGATCAGGTTGCTGACAAAACCGCACAGAGCCTGATCGAGTTCACGTCGCTCCATCAGTCCTTTGACCAGGCGGGCAACCATTTTGGCACCCCAGAAACCAGCGGCGAGAATAATGATGGCGTAGACGATGCTGCCCAGCATGGATGCTGCAAAAGATGGATCATGCGTCATGTTGACCTCCGGGAAAGATTTAAATAAACTTTAAGTGCTCTTACCTTACATACCGTAGCGTTTGATTTTTTCAACCAGAGTGGTGCGATTTATATTCAGTAGCGACGCGGCACGTGCCTTTATGCTGCGCGACCTATCCATGGCCTGCTGAATAAGGTGCCGTTCGATATGTGACATGGTTTCTGTCAGGTCAAGGCCCTCTTCCGGGATATGGAAGTCGGGCACAACAACATTTTCGTCAAGAATTCGGGCGATCTGCGGCGGCAGGTCCTGCCGGTCGATGATCTCGCCGTCTGTCAGCGCGACAACCCTTTCGATCACATTTTCCATTTCACGAACATTGCCCGGCCAATGGTAGCTCTCCATTGCTTTCAAAGCTTCTGCTGTCAGTTCGCAGATGGGGTGTTGCATGTCTGCGCATATTTTGCGGAGGAAGTGTCTGGCCAACAGGGCTATGTCTTCATGGCGTTCCCGCAAGGGGGGT
>Ga0210074_1000516_pt1 | contig 13446 bp, 10 predicted proteins | sample China_Galinas_Co_FD_184860 | JGI IMG/M metagenome (GOLD analysis project Ga0210074, IMG submission 184860) | Wetland microbial communities from San Francisco Bay, California, USA, that impact long-term carbon sequestration -... | ecosystem: Environmental > Aquatic > Marine > Wetlands ... | reverse complement strand
GCGATATTGATGGACTTCCACAGGACGATTTGACGAGAGAGATCAGACTGAATGTTGTTGGGAGAGAAGCAAGCCGAAATCAAACAGGTTGCGGTGATGACGCGCGATCAACAATTCAACCGGCTGCTAAGCAGTGTCCTGGCCGAATGGAAGTTTATTGCTGTTGAAGACCTGGCTGAGGCGAAAGTTGTTTTTGCCGAGCAAGGCATTGATTTACCCGATATCCCTGGTGAGGTCGTCTGGCTGACGCCGCGGCCACTATCTGAAGACCGCTTCCTGACAACACCGATTTCCCTGACCCGGCTCTACACTCTCCTGGAAACAGAATATTTCCCGACCCCGCGACGCCACATCCGCGTCGCCATCGAACAACGGGTTGATGTCTGTCTGGACAGTGCCTGGCAAGAATGTCAGTTGATTTCCATCTCTGATCGTGGCGGACGAATCGTGTTTCAGAATGAGATCCAGCGTGGCACGATGCTGCAACTGGAAACAAACATAGCGGGGAAACCCATGCAGCTGCCGGCAGAGGTCCTCTACTGTATCCCGGCTGGAGATGTCCTACGCTCTTCCAGGCCTCAGATCGGTGTCATGTTCAAGCCGACGGACCCACGGTTGATCAACATGCTACGGCGCCACATTGAAAAGATTTGCGTTGCAGGCGCCTGTGCAAGGGAGAATATCTCGCTTAACGATCCGTGCCTGAGCTGGGTGGATTTTGTCGATGACCCCTGGCAGGAAATGACCTGATATCCGGGTACAACTAACCTTTCTTAACTGAACATCCTGCCGAGCAGGTTTTTTCTCCTCTTTCCCATCTTTCCCCTTGCGCATGCTCATCAATCGCAGTTCGCGCTGGGCCTCGGTGCAGTTGGTGTCGTACAGAAACACTCTCTCAAAACTCATCTGGAACGTTCTCCGTGTGCTTTAGAATACGATTGAAAATCTCCCTGATGGTCTGGGTTGTGCCTGCGTATTCCTCCAGAAACAATCTTTCCGGTTGTCCCGTTGTGTCCTCATAACCGAGATGCCGGGCCAGTTTTGCAAGAGATACAGGATCGGAGGTCAACTCGTTGATCGACTGGTCATGGACCAGGCGAAGCTTGTTTTCCAACCGGCGCAGAAACTTGTAACCTGATGTCAGATTCTCATAGTCTTTTTGCGAGAGCAAAGTTTCACCCAGCAACCCGTACAACGTATCCAGGGTATTTCGGCAGCGCAACGACGGCCTGTCACGACCATGCAGGAGCTGCAGGTACTGGGCGATAAATTCAACATCCACCATGCCGCCGCGGCCGGTCTTAATGTTGCGGTGCCGGGCATCCTCCCTGCCGAGCTCTTTTTCCATCCGTTGACGCAGGCGATAGATCTCTTCGGCGAGGTCGTCCGGCAAAGGGCGTTCGTAGACAATCTCTGCCGTAAAGGCTTCAAAGCTGGTAGCCAGTTCCGTCGAACCGGCAACCACTCTGGCTTTGATCAGCGCCTGACGTTCCCAGGGTGCCGCAGAGCTTTCATGGTATTTACGATAGGCTGGCAGTGAAGAGACCAGTGGCCCCTGGTTGCCGGACGGGCGCAGCCGGGTATCGATTTCATAGACATGCCCCTCCTGGGTCATCAAAGTCAGTACCGAAATAATCCTTTGGGCGAGGCGGGCAAAGTACTGTTGGTTGCTCTGGGGCTTGAAACGGTCAGGGTCGGTCCCTTCGACCTGCCGGGTCTGGCCTTCACCCTCGTAGATAAAGATAATGTCGAGATCGGAATGGTAATTCAATTCCATGCCGCCGAGCTTGCCCAGGCCGACGATTGCGAACGCCGCTTCGTGGCTGGTGCCGCCTGCATCGTCGCAGCAGGGTAACCCGTAGCGTTCCAGCAGCTCCTCTCTGGAGATGGCCAGGGCCTGCTGCAGACAGGTGTCGGCAACCAAAGACAGCTGCAGGGTGGTTTGCCCCTGCGGGATATGGCCGTGGATGTCGTTCAGGGCGATGCGCAGGAACTCCTCGTTGCGAAAGCGGCGCAGGGTGTTGAGCTTGTCTTCGTAATGGGGCGCATTGTCAAGTTGACCGATGATTTCCGCCGTGAGATCTTCCGGCGTCTTGACGTCCTGGGCATAACTCCTGGAGACCAGCGAGTCGAGAACTTCCGGGTGCTGGATGAAGTTGCGGGAGAGAAACTGACTGGTGGCGAAAAGCGACACCAGGACCCTGATGATTTCATGGTTTTCGGCCAGGAGAGCATAATAGGTGCCGCGTGCCCGCCGGCACGCCTCGAGGAAATTCTCCATGTTCGTCAGCGCCATCGGTGGGTCGGGGCTGTGCATTACTTCCTGGAAGAGCAGCGGCGCGATCCTGTCGAGTTGTCGGCGTGCCCGTTCCGTGAGATAGCCCTTGGTGCCCCCCTGGCGCAGGACCCGCAGGCTTTCGTAGGCACCTTCCGGCTGTCGGAAGCCCTTCTCCTCGAGAATATCCATGCACAGGTCCGGATCGGCGTTGGGATCGAAGAGGAATGCAACTTCCGGATGAACCTGGGATGGTAACTCCTCATCGCTGGTGTAGAAGAGGTCGCGAAACACGGCCACGACATTGCTGCGGTGAAGCTGCAGGGCAGTCATGAAGCTGTCGCTTTCGGAGAAGCCGCAGCGCCTGGCCAGAGCGGTGAGCTCCCGCGGGCGGGACGGAAGGTTGTGGGTCTGCTGCTCGTTGACAACCTGGATACGATGTTCAGCCGTGCGCAGGAAGCGGTAGGCTGCGCTCAGGGTGTCCCGCTCCTCGGTATTGATCAGTCCCTCTTTACAGAGGACCTGCAAGGCCTTGAGAGAGTTGCGCTCACGCAGGCGCGGGTTTTTGCCGGCGTTGATCAGCTGCAGGGCCTGGATGAAGAACTCGATTTCGCGGATGCCGCCGTGCCCCAGCTTGAGATTTTGCTCGCCCTCTTTTTCACGGCTCAGGCTGCGGTCGATTTTCTGTTTCATCACCTTGATATCATCTATCATGGCGTAGTCCAGGTGCCGCCGGTAAATAAAAGGATTCAGGCGTTCGAGTAATTGCTCGCCAAGGGCTTTCGAGCCGGCGACCGGGCGGGCCTTGAGCATCGCAGAACGTTCCCAGCTCTGTCCCCAACTTTCGTAATAGATCTCTGCGGCCGCCAGAGAATTCGCCATTTCACCGCTGTTGCCCTCGGGGCGCAGGCGCAGGTCGACCCGAAACACAAAACCGTCTTCTGTTGCCTGACCGATCGCGCGGGTGATCATCTCCGATAATTTTACAAAATACTGGTGTAGCGAAATCTGGTTGTGCTTGCCACGCGTCGGACCTTCAATTCCTCCGGTCTGCCCGCGGTCGGAACTGTAGAAATAGATCAGGTCGACGTCGCTGGAAAAATTCAGCTCGCAACCGCCGAACTTGCCCATGCCAAGGATGGTGAACTCGGCCTCACAGCTCGGCTCTCCTGCCTCAGCGTCCAGCAGCGGAGCTCCGTATTCCTTCTGTAGTTGGCGGCTGCAGATTTCGAAGGCTCTCTGCAGGGTTGCCGCCGCCAGCGCCGAGAGTTCGGCCGTGACTTCCTCGAGCTCCGCCATGCCGCACAGGTCGCGAGCGCCGATGCGCAGCATCTCTTCGGCCTTATAGGTGCGCAGGCCCTTCTTCATCTCGGCAGTGTCAGCGTCGTCGCCAATCATCTGGCGCAGCTCGGCGCACATCTGCTGTTCTGTTTTCGACTGGTTGATCTGCCCCTTGCGAAACAGCCCGGCAAAGAAACTGGCACGGCGACAGAGGATGCCGGCCAGGAAGGGAGAAGCGCCAAGAACAGTCAGCAGTTGTCGGGTACTCGTATGATCGACGAGGACGATTGCCAGGTCGGATTTGTCGACCGTAGTGCTCAGCCGTTCGAGATTGTTGAGCGCCAGATCGGGGTCGGCTGCGGTCAGCGCATGTCTGGCAACGTCTATGATCAACAGGGGGGCAGAGAGAGTTTCATGGAGCAGGCACAAGTTTGCCGCGGTTCTTCCCGGTTCGCCGAAACCAGCTGCAGCAGCGACGTCGGCGAGGTCTTTTTCATTCCCCGTCGCGAGCAGCTCGAGCCAGATTTGATCCTCGGCAAAAGACATCGGCAACCCTACCGGTTCTTCGCGACGAGCGCCGCCAGCTGTTCGGTGTAATTGTCCCGGGCGATGCCAAATTCGGTAATGATGGCGCTCACGAGTCGGGCCGGGGTGACATCGAAGGCCGGGTTGAATACGGCAATGCCATCCGGTGCCAGTTGCTGCATGCCGATGTGGGTGACTTCACGGGGGTCACGCTCCTCGATCGGAATCTGCGAGCCGTCTGCGATCTGCAGGTCGATGGTCGACGTCGGTGCGGCGACGTAAAAAGGAATGCCATGCTCTTTGGCGAGGACCGCGACCGTGTAGGTGCCGATCTTGTTGGCCACATCGCCGTTGGCAGCGACGCGGTCGGCGCCGACGATCACGGCGTCGATGGCTCCCTTTGCCATCAGGTAGCCGGCCATGTTGTCACAGATCAGGATAGTCGGAATCTGGTCTTGCTGCAGCTCCCATGCGGTCAGCCTGGAGCCTTGCAGAAACGGCCTGGTCTCATCGGCCAGAACCGTGACCTGCTTGCCGGCCGCTACCGCGGCGCGGATGACACCGAGGGCGGTGCCGTAGCCGGCGGTGGCCAGCGCCCCGGCATTACAGTGGGTGAGGATGCGCACCTCATCCGGCAAAAGCTCGGCACCGTGCCGGCCCATGCTCATGTTGATGCGGATATCCTCATCGTTGATGGCCATGGCTTCATATTCGAGCCCGATCTTCAGGTTCTCGACCGGCTGATCGGGATTGGCGCGGATCAGGCTCTGCATGCGCTCCAGGGCCCAACAGAGGTTGACGGCCGTTGGCCGGGTCCCGGCCAGGACATCACAGATATTTTTAAACTCGCTGACAAACTCTTTGTAGTTGTCAGCCTCGATGGCACGGGCACCGAAGTACGCACCGTAGGCCGCGGTGACCCCGATTGCCGGTGCACCGCGGACCACCATGCTGCGGATCGCTTCGGCAACCGCCTGGTAGTCACTGTATTCCAGCCAGACTTCCTCTGTGGGCAGAAGCCGTTGGTCGATCAGGCTCATGATGCCGTTACTGTACTTGATTGGGCGGATGCCGTCGGCTCCGGGTGCGAAAGTGCAATTGCTCATGGTTTGTTCCAGTCCTTAAGATTGAAGAGATGTATTCAGGGGAAGATGGTTTGCTCTCCAGCCCCCAGCCCAAGCCCTCAGCCCCTAGCCTCCAGCCCCCAGCTTCTTCTTCAGCAGTTGATTCACCATCCCGGGGTTGGCCTTGCCCCGGCTGGCCTGCATGACCTTGCCGACGAAAAACCCGATCAACTTATCCTTGCCGCCGAGGTATTCGGCGACCTGGGCCGGGTGGGCGGCAATCACTTCATCGACCAGGCCTTCGATTGCGCCCGTGTCGGTGACCTGCTTCAGTCCTTCTGCCGCGATGATCTGGTCTGCGGTCTGGCCGTTCTGCCACATCTTTTCAAAGACCGTCTTGGCAATTTTTCCTGAAATGGTGTTGTCGGCAATTCTTCCAATCAGATCGGCCAGCATTTCCGGTAAAACCGGTACGTCGCTGATGGCCGTTTCCGTCTCTTTGAGTTTGCGCAGGACATCGCCCATCACCCAGTTTGCGCAGGCCTTGGCATCTCCAGAGGCCTGTACACAGGCGTCGAAATAGTCTGCCAGTTCACGATCAGACGCCAGGACTTCGGCATCGTAGGCGGGCAGGCCGAGTTCGTTGACAAAGCGAGCCCGCTTGGTGTCCGGCAGCTCGGGGAGCGTCGCGCGCACCTCTTCGATCCAATCCGGGCTGATCACCAGCGGCACCAGGTCCGGGTCCGGGAAGTAGCGGTAGTCGTGAGCCTCCTCCTTGCCGCGCATGGAGCGGGTCATGCCGGTGTTGCTGTCGAAGAGACGGGTCTCCTGGATGACCTTGCCGCCACTTTCGATCAGGTCGATCTGGCGCTCCACTTCGTACTCGATCGCCTGCTTGATAAAGCGGAACGAGTTGATGTTCTTCAATTCGGCACGGGTGCCAAGTTCCTGTTGATCGAGCGGCCGGACCGAAACATTGGCGTCACAGCGGAAGCTGCCTTCCTCGAGGTTGCCGTCGCAGACGCCGAGGTAAACGACAATCTGGTGCAATTTCTTCAAATAGGAGATCGCCTCTTCCGAGGAGCGCATGTCCGGCTCCGAAACAATTTCCAGCAACGGTGTACAGGCACGGTTCAGATCGACCATGGAGACGCCCGCAGTGTCAGGCGTTTCGCCGTGGATCAGTTTGCCGGCATCCTCTTCCATGTGAGCGCGGGTGATACCGATTCTCTTGTCCTCACCATTCTCGAGACTAATGTCCAGCCAGCCGTGCTCGCAGACGGGCAATTCGAATTGGGAAATCTGGTAACCCTTCGGCAGGTCAGGATAGAAATAGTTCTTGCGGGCAAAGATCGAGCGTGGCGCTATGTGACAGTTGGTCGCCAGCCCCGTCCTGATGGCAAGCTCGACAGCTTTTTTGTTCAAAACCGGCAGGGCTCCGGGCAGACCGAGACAGACCGGGCAGGTCTGAGAGTTGGGAGCCCGGCCGAACTCTGTCGAGCAGCCGCAAAAAATCTTGGTTTTGGTCGTCAGCTGGACATGGACTTCCAGACCGATCACGGTTTCGTAACTTTGACTCATAAAATTCACCCTTTTGCCACAAAGACTCGAAGGTTACAACTTGATCAACAAAATATTTGTCTGCCTTCGCGTCTTTGAGTCCTGCTGGCGATTAAAGTTCTGGTCTTCTTTTGTGCCATTCCGTTGCCTGCTCGAACGCATGTGCGGTATGCAGGATAGTCGCTTCGTCGAACGGTTTGCCGATCAGCTGCATACCGATCGGCAGCCCTGTCGTCGAGAAGCCGCAAGGCAGGCTCATGGCGCAGGTGCCTGCCAGGTTGACCGGAATGGTGTAAATGTCCGACAGGTACATCTGCAGCGGGTCATTGACCTTCTCGCCGATGGCAAAAGCAGGGGTTGGCGCCACCGGTGTCAGGAGGGTATCGACCTCGTCAAACGCATCAAGGAAGTCCTGGCGGATCAGGGTCCTGACTTTCTGTGCCTTGAGATAGTAGGCGTCGTAGTAACCGGAGGAGAGAGCATAAGTGCCGAGCATGATGCGGCGTTTGACTTCGGCACCGAAGCCGGCAGCCCGGCTCTGCATGTACATGTCAATCAGGTTCTCGGCATGTTCTGCCCGCAAACCGAAGCGTACGCCGTCGTAGCGGGCCAGGTTGCTGGAGGCTTCCGCCGTGGCGATCAGGTAATAACATGCGACGGCATAGGCGGTGTGCGGCAGCGAGACCTCGATGATTTCGGCTCCGAGCTCACGATATGTCGCGATGGCCTGCTCAATGGAGCTGCGAACGTCCGCATCGAGGCCGTCGATGAAATATTCTTTCGGCAGGCCGATCCTGACTCCGCCCAGGTCGCCGTCGAGAACGGCCTGGTAATCGGGAACCGGAGTGTTCACCGAGGTCGAATCCGACGGATCGTAACCGGCGATCGCCTGCAGCAGCAGGGCACAGTCCCGCACATCGCGGGTGACCGGACCGACCTGGTCGAGCGATGAAGCATAGGCGACCACCCCGTAGCGGGAGACGCGGCCATAGGTCGGTTTCAACCCGACAACGCTGCAATGGGAGGCCGGCTGGCGGATCGAGCCGCCGGTGTCGGTACCCAGCGCCGCAGCCGCCTGGCGGGCGGCAACACTGGCGGCGCTGCCACCCGATGACCCTCCCGGAACAAAGCCCGTGTTCCATGGGTTGCGAACCGGCCCGAACGCGCTGTTCTCATTCGAGCTGCCCATGGCGAATTCGTCCATGTTGAGCTTGCCGAGGATGACCGCATTCTGTTTTTTGATGCGTTCGATTGCCGTCGCGTCGTAAGGGGAAACGTAGTTCTCCAGGATGCGTGAGCCGCAGGTCGTGCGCAAACCGGCCGTATTGAAGATGTCTTTTGCGGCAATCGGCAACCCTGTCAAGGGGCTCGCCTGGCCGGAAGCGACCAGTTTGTCGGCTGCTTCTGCTTCGGCTAGCGCGGTTTCATTGCAAATGGAAATGAAGGTGTTGATGCCGGGATTGGTGGCTGCGATTCGCTCCAGGTAAGTTTTGGTTATCTCAACGGCGGAGAATTCCCGATTGTCGAGTCCGGTACGTAATTCTGCCAGGGTCAGATCATAGATCGTCATGATGATATTATCCGTATGATATGGGAGCTATTCAATAACTCGACGAACCCGGAAAGCATTTTCCGTGGCATCCGGGGCGTTGCTCAGGGCTTGACTGGTTGTGAAGCCGGGCCTGACTTCGTCAGGGCGGAAGGCATTCTCCATCGGCACGGCATGGGCCGTTGGGGTTATCCCTTCCGTATCGAGGGCGTTGAGCTGCTCTACGTAGCCGAGAATGGCATCCATTTCGTCGGTCAATGAATCGAGTTCATTGTCGCTCAGGGCCAGGCGGGCCAGACGGCTGACATGCTCGACTTCTGCTCGGTTTATTTTCATTTCTTTGTAAACCTCCACGGCTTGATTTCGTCTAATGGGCAATTAAGAAAACTATCACGGGCTCGCCTGACAAGGCAAGCACAGGAAAGGGGCTTTTCACGGCAGGGGCCATGTCGTTGTGCTATGATTGATCTTGGGTTGCGCCAATTCGCAAGAAGGACCAAGGTTAAGACAATCTATACATAATTAATAAAGGCCTATATAATCTCTGCGCTGACTCGCTATGACGACAATCTATTTTTCCTTTGTATAATAATACGAAGAGGAGGTTTCCACATGTTTACGATAAAACGTATTTCAATCATTGCCCTGGTTGCCATGACTGTCTGGGGCTGTGCTCAGCCTCAGACCAATACTCAGAAAGGTGCCATCTATGGCACGGGGATCGGTGCAGCGGTCGGGGCCGGCCTGGGCCAGGCAATCGGTGGCAACACCAAGTCAACCTTGATCGGGGCCGGGGTCGGGGCGGCGCTCGGCGGGGTGACCGGCGGCGCCATCGGTCGGTACATGGACAACCAGGAGGAGGCGTTGCGCCAACAGTTTGCCGCCAGTGATGCCGCGAGTATCCAACGTAACGCTGATGTGCTCGCAGTAACCTTCAAAAGCGATGTGCTGTTTGATGTCAACTCTGCTGTGTTGAAGCCGGGTTCCTACTCGGAAATCGATCGGGTGTCGAATGTCCTGGTACAGTATCCTCAGACCAATATCCAGATTGCCGGGCATACCGACAGCACCGGCTCGGAAACATACAACCAGGAGCTTTCGGAGCGCCGTGCCATGAGCGTACAGAATGCCCTGGTCAACCGTGGTGTGTCGCCGACCCGGATGCGCACAATCGGCTTCGGTGAAGGTCAGCCGATTGCGGACAACTCGACCGAGGCAGGACGGCAGCTGAACCGTCGTGTGATCGTCACTATCGCACCCCAGCAGGGGGCTACTTACTAGGTCAGTAGGGGATTTGATGGAGAAAAAAAGACGCCTCCGTCTGGAGGCGTCTTTCAAGCTGCTGACAAAGTTCAGCCAGACTTCATGATAGAGGGGGCAACAGGTGTTAATCTGTTGCCCTTTTCCACTGTACTCTTGAATCCAAAGACAAAAGCGAACCTGTCGGGGTTACCCGACAGCAACTTCATTTTTTTCGCAACCAGGAAAGCAAATAAAAGCAAACACAGAACCCGGGGGTCGCGCCCCGCCGGTTCTGTCTTACAGAAAAAGCACAAAGACAACAGGTGAACCACCTGTTGCCTTAATCTACATAGAAACTCACCGGTAGCAAAAAAAACAAAACCCGCAAGTTGTGCGGGTTTTGTCAGCAATCTGAAGGCGCCTCGATCAGTGGCGCTTTTTCTGTTTGTGGGTCAATTTATTCTTTAGCTTTAAAGGTCACTTGTTTTCGCTGTTGTCGTCGATCTTGTCAGGATCTTTCGCGTCGACGTCTTCTTCGCCTTCCTTGACACCGTCCTTAAAGTTGCGAAGACCTTTCCCCAATGCGCCGCCAACCTGGGGCAGTTTGCCGGCTCCGAAGATAATCATGACGAGTACCAGGATGATAATCAGTTCTGTTGTGCCCAGTCCGAACATGTGATCGACTCCTCAGCAATAGTTGTTAAAGTCATCATAGACATATTCGTGGAAAAATCAACTTGTTTACATTGGTTCTCACCAAGATTAATGAAGGGCATAAGCTGACGCGTAGCTGCAAAGGGGGTAACAGTGACGCAAAATTAAGATTTGATTTGTTTTGCGGTGTTCAGATTGTCTTAAAGAAAGGGGCCGGCAAAAGCCGGCCCCTTGCATAGCTAAAGTCACAAGACTTATTTGGAACGTGCAAATTTCGGGTTGTCCATCGGGTCACCCTTGTAGCCGAGAGCCTGCCAATCCATGCGACCGTTGTCGCCATGGCAATCGAGACAGCCGAGGGCTTCTTCTTTCGGCGAGACCATGTGATTGATACTCCAGTACATCTCGGTCGGGGCAAAACCGTATTCCCCGCTATAAGGCAGACCGCTGGCTTCCATGCCGAGACGGGCCGCCTTGTCCCAGTCATAGTCGACCCAGTAGCCGCCTTCACCGAAGACCTTGGCGGTGATGAAGTAATTGTTCTTCTTGTCGTAGATCTGTTTGCCAGAGTGCAGCTTGAAGGGGTGGATCTTGGCCTTCTCGTCCTTGATGCTGCCGTTCGGGTAGGTCAGCCTGGTGACCTTCTCCGGGTCCATCTTCTCACCGCGGTTGTAGGCGCTGGCGCTGCCGTTGTACCAGAGGTATTTCGGTGTCACCATCTTGCCCCAGGTGAAGTGGCCTTTCTTCTTGTTGTAAGCGTGCTTGCCATTTTCATCAACGGGAGCCTCGATGTCCTGGCCAGCGGTAGACCAGTCCCAGGACAGCTTGGTCGGGACTTCCTTGGCGTAGAAGGGGATATGACATGTCTGGCAGGAGATGTTTTCAGCATGCTTGTTCAGGCGGCTCTGTGCGTGGGGCGCCTCTTCGTGGCACTTGGCGCAGGAGAAGTGTCTGGTACCGCCCGGCGATACACCCAGTGAGTTGCCCGGGATCGCATGACCTTCGGTGGTGTGGCATTCCTGGCACGCGAAATCGTTGCCATCAGCATCCATGTGTACATCGACACTGCGGCTGGGGTATTCCATCGACGAATCGAGGTCGCCGTGCTTGACGGCATCGCCGCCGCCACCATAGAAATGGCAGGTCCCGCAGTTGAAGCGGCTTGGTTTGCCGACGCTCTGGGCGACGTAGACCAGGTCGACGCGCTTGGCGGGATTACCCGCCCCGGTTGCTTCCTTGACGTAGGTACCGGTGGTGTCATGACAGACCAGGCAGTCGACGTTGGCGGCATTGGTGAAGTCGAAGGTATCGTCCTTCCAGCCGTACCCGGCGTGACAGCTGGTACAGCGCGGCCAGTTGCCGGCAATCGAGGTGCAGAAGTTGTTGATGGCGTTCTTCTTGCCGCGGACGACATTCTTGTCGCCGACCAGCTGCTCCTGGGCCCAAGTCCAGTGGGTGGTCTTCATGAAGTCCTCGGCATCCTTCTCGTGGCACTTGAGGCACTGTGCGGTGACTTCCGGGCCGGTTTCCAGGGGCCCTTGGAGGAAGTAGGAGTGATCATTCTCCGCGGCCAGAACACTGCTGGACATAATTGTTGCCAGGGTGAAGAGCAGGACACTGCAAAAGGCTCCTGCCAGCACAAAACGTTTCATCGTAAGTTCTCCTTGAACTGGTTAAAGTTTGGTCTTTATCTAAGATGCTTCAATGTTTACCAGTAATCGGGGCCTGTGTAGCTCAACACAATATATTAATATATAGATTGATTTACGTAAATAATGGGGGAGAGGCGAACCTCTCCCCGGGTATTGCAATAAATCTAGAACTGCACTGTTACAGTGGCATTCAGATCGTAAGCCGTGTCGATGGCGGGCAGCATGGAATATTCCTTGCCGTCCTTGACGTCGTCGACCTTTTTCGGTTTGCCGACTGGTGAACCGCTGCCGGTGTACACGAAGTCATAGTAAATGCCGCTGAGCTTGATCGACATGCGCGGGTTGATGTCGAAGATGTAGTATGCCTCGCCGACATGACCGCGAGTCGCCAGCTTGCTGCCGATCACGTCATCCTGGTTCTGGGTGAATGGGGTCCAGTACTTGGAGCCGTAGTTGTATTCGAGACCGAACTTGCCCATTGGCGCAGGAACCTGCACGCCGGTGTAGAAGCCGTAACCGTTGCGGTCCTTGCTGTCGGTGGCCGTGACCGGGACCATTATGACTTCCGTACCGTCCGAGTTCAGCTGGGCCTGGAAGACAGCGTCGGTGCCCATGCCACCGAACATGCCGGCCTTGCCGTTGGGTTTGAGCTGGGTCCAGCCGGCGGAGGTGAACCAGGTGAGACCGTTATCCTCCTCGCGGGAGAAGACGATGCCGCCGAGGTTGATGTCACCAATCGTGGTACTGGGCTGGTAGCGGGTGACGAAGTTGAAGTTGGGGAACTTCTGGATGTCCTTGTTCAGAGTCGGGGCGAAAAGCGCCGCATATTGATTCGGGAAGGCAATGACTCCCTTAAAGCCGTCGTTGAGGTCCTGCGCGGTGAAGATGGTGGTCTGCAGGAAGTTGGTGCCGTCGTTATACAGGTCGAAGTTGAAACCGGCAAAGTGGGTGTCCTTGGTCTTGTCAAGTTCGTTGAACAGTTCGCCGTTGCCCCATTCCGATTCGAAGCCCTGGCCGTAACAGAAGCGGGCGATCATGCCTTCGATGCCGGTCCAGTCTTCAAGGCTGCGGCCGATGGTGATGCCGTCGAAGTTGAGGTTCATGACGTTGCCGGTTGGGGTGCCGCCGCGCAGTTCGTTCTCGCGGTACTGGGTCGGCGGGCCGTAGGTCGACGGGCGACGACCGACCGAGACGTAGAAGCCGGAGTCAGCGATGTTGCTCCAGTCGAAGTAGGCCCGGTCGACTCGCAGCCAGTCGCCGGTGGTGTTGCCGCTGTCGGTGGCGTCCATGGTGAAGCTGTTCCAAGAGTCGAAGACCTTGGAGCCGGTGGAATCACCCCAGTTCTTGAACATGACCAGGCGGCCGGCAAACTTGACATTGTCCCACACCTTGGCCTTCATGTTCAGGCGCAGGCGGGTGCTGTACATGATGTCGTTGTTGATGTCGTAGGTGTCGGGTTGGATCGCCAGAGGGAAAGCGCCAATACCTGCACCCTGCATGCCCATGCCTCCAGAAGCGACTGGAGTGGCCCACATCCCGAAATAGTTAAGTAAATTATTGTACAGGGTGGGGTTGGTGTTGTAGAGGTTGGCGAACATGCTGTCGAGTGCAGAGGGATTGATGGACGCGGCGGGGATAGCATCT